>Ga0307378_10002940_pt1 | contig 25414 bp, 35 predicted proteins | sample UN1MG_FD_202238 | JGI IMG/M metagenome (GOLD analysis project Ga0307378, IMG submission 202238) | Soil microbial communities from Risofladan, Vaasa, Finland - UN-1 | ecosystem: Environmental > Terrestrial > Soil > Coastal area > Acid sulfate soil | place: Finland: Risofladan, Vaasa | collected...
GACGTGGGATGTTCTCCGGTTCGCGTAACTTCAGGTACTCCAGCAGTTTGACAGCGCCGGGCACGTCGCCTCTGTCATAGGCCGCGTCAATCTCCAACCACGCCTTGTCGTGAACCCGCTTGTCCTCGATGCCCTTCGCCTGCCGTGCAAACGCATCGGTATAGCGCGCTTGCGCACCCTCGTAAAACTGCGCGTACCCCTGCTGGACGCGGGGGTTCTCCGACTCGATGGCCGACACCGACAACGCTGCCTCGTCGTATATCTTCTGCGCGGCTTCGGGGGTTGGCGCGGAGGAGGCACGCAGGTACGCCGCGCTCATCGTCTCGTCGTGACGCCGCTTCCACGCCGTCAGGTTGATGGCGTCCTCGGCGGCTTCGTGTGCCTCAAGCGTTTCCAGACGGCGGCCACGCCGGACGAACGTGGTCGGCGGTGCGGTCGGGGACTGGGGGAAGGTTGGCATTATTGAAACCTCCGCTGCCCCGTCAGGAGCGTGCCCTTGCTGGCCTGCTTGGGCGGCTTCTGCATACTCGCGAGTTCCTGCTGCGCCTGTTGCCGGGCACGTTCAAGCAAGTCGTCAGGCGGCTGCGGTTCCGTCCGCTCGTCCTGCGCTGTCCGCTGTGGGAATAGAGCCGCCATCGTCAGTCTCCCGCCAGCCTGACAAACATGAGCGCTGGCCTGTCATCAATCCAGTTCGGCATGACAGATTCTTCGTGGAACCCCAGGTGTTGGGCCATGCGCACAGCCTCCGGGAAGTCCACTTCCACGGCCGCCATGAGCCGCGTCAGTCCCTTCTCGTGCATCAAGTACCCGATGTAGTCGCGGAGTATCCTGAACAGGGCAATCTGGTTCTCCAGCGCCTGCGGCGCGAGGTCAACCCAGACCCAACCGCAGGTCGGGTTCATCTGCTTGATGCCGCCGACCGCCAGCAACTCGCCGTCGTGTTCCAGTGCGTACACCACGTCGGTCGTCGCGGGCATCTCGCTGAAACAGCCGTGGCTGACGGATCGCTCCCCGATGGCTTGCAGGTCCGCTTCGGTTGCAGGGCGAATGTGCATATCAACTGGTCCTGAGTGCGCGGGTGTACTCGATCCAGGCGGCGTACAGATAGATCGTGTCCGCGTCATGCGCGTCGGGCAAGAGCGAGATGTTCAAGAACCCCGGATGTCCGGTGATGTTGGCGGCAGCCAGCGCCACAATCTGTTCCTCGATGTTCGTGGTTGTCAGGGCGTCCGTCTTGCCGCCCATTTCCGTGTCGCCCGTATAAGCCCCGATGCCGTTGAAGTAGGCCAACACGTCGATATCGCAATCGTCCGTGCTGCCGCTGCGCTGAAGCAGCAGGTGAACCACCACGTCCTCGTCGGAATCAAGGTCAGGGGGGATGGGAATAGGCGGGAACTGGACCTCCGCCACGTCCTCTCCTACCCACGAGACGCGCAGGGCCTTGTCGGTAGCGCCGTTGACGCGCTGGAGAATCGGCGTGGAATTACTCGCCAGGATACCGCCATACGCCGCCAGGTTCTGAATCGCGTTCGTTGCGATTTCCCGCAGCCCGCAGATGTCCAACGGGATGAACGCCTGTACGGAAAGCACGTCCGTTTGCAGGGCGGCTTCCAGGTCCGACACCTGCGTCGGCGTTCCAAAGAACTCCTCGCGCGTCTGATACGTTACCCGTCCCATGTTCGCCTCCTTAGTACGATGAGAACCCGCCGCTGCGGTCCCAGTGGACCACGGCGTACTCGTCCGCTACCACCCAGCCGTAGTATTCCCACGGCCCCCAGGGGGCCGCGTACCAGTGGCCCGGCTCCGTCAACGCCGCGCCGAGATAGGCGCTGCTGACGATGTCGGTGTCGTCCGTGGCCGGGGCGTCTTCGAGCCAGTCGCTCCACTTGCCTTCCAGAATGTCCGGGTCGTCCTGCGCGCTCCAGCGGTCCCCCGCAACGGCCATGCACCGGACATACCACGTCACGTCCCGCGCCAACCCGTCGTAAGCCGTCGTTTTGGCAAGACTGATGGTGCGCGTGACCCTGCCCGTGTAGGCACCGCCAACAAACGTCCCGGCCGTCGCGGCGCCGGGCCGCGCCTCGTCGTTCTCCGATTCGTGGTTCCAATCGGCGTGCGCCCCCCCGATGGCAAGCGCCCACGACGCCTGCCCGCCGGAATCGCCGTACATCTCGTTGTTGATGCCGCCCGAACTCCAGGCGACGACGCCCGGCGTCCAGACCATCGCGTTGAACAACTTCATCAGGTCTTCCCAGACCCAATGGCCGAGAATGTCACCGGCCGCGATAGTGCCTTCCAGGTCGGCCCCTGCATCGTCCGGGTGCGTGGTGTACCGGCGGAACGTGTCCGTGCCCAATCCTGCCGCATCAAACAGGTCGGCGAGCGACTGATACCGAAAGAGCGTGCCGGGGTCGTAGGTTTCATTCTGCGTCGAGTCGCCGAACCAGTCCCTGTCCCGCTTCACGCCCGCGTCGTGGCTCTTGACGAAATTGCTCCAACGGTCCGTGATGAAGTCCTGGAACGTCGCCCAGAATGACGCCGCCTGAATGTCCGTCCCATTCAGGATGAAGCCCTTGTCTTCACACGTCGCGTCGGCGCTGAGCGTGACCTCCGTTCCCGACGTGTAGGCCGCGATGGTCCGCGTGCCGATGTCCCTGATGTCAACCGTGTGCCCGACGTAGGCCGCCGTGAAGATGCTGTCTTCGGCCGTCAAGGTCGTGCCGACGACGGTGCAGGTGCTGGCCTTGCTCAAGAGGATGTCGGCCAGGAGCGTCTCGCCGCCGATGGCGAGCGAGCGCTGGTTCAGCGCATCGACAAACTCCTGAACGACAGCGATCGCCGTCCAGTCAACGCCCGCTTCCCAGGTTGTGACCGTCCATCCTGGCATCAGTGTGCCCTGACGTGATCGAATCCCAGGCTGTCATCCGCCTTGCGCTGGAGCACTTGGAACTTGGCAGTCGGCGCATCGAGAATCGCCCAGTCCTTCGCGGTGTTGTCCCACCGCAGCATTTCGTTTTCCGCGTCCCCGTCGGGAACACTCCGGGCCAACAGCCCTTCTTCCTGCGGCGGCCCCGGCGGTTGCTCGGCCGCTCTCAGCCGGTTCACTTCCGTAGCAACTTCTTCGGCCCACGCCGTTAGCCGTTCCGGGTCCGGCGTGACTGACATCGTGCGCAAACTCTGCTGAAAGTCGCGGAACCAACGTTCCAGGCCCTGAACGCCTTCCGCCTCACGGGGCGGTTCGAGGTCCCGCAACTGGCGCAGCGTATCGACAACGATGGAGTATTCCGCCGCGAAGGTCTCAACTAGCGTCGTGTCAACCATAGAGAGGCGTTCCCCCGCCCAGATAGCGGTCGATGACCGCGAAACTCGCGAGGACCCCGCCCAGCAGTTTCTTGGTCTCCGTGTTCGGCACGGGCACCCAGACGCCCATCCGCTGCCACTGGCCCGTGTTCGTCGTGCCGTCGTCTTCGTAGACCTTCGTTTGATCCACGCGGTATTCCTGCAACTCGGCGATGGTCGCGGCATCCCAGCCTGCCGGTTCGTACATCAGGTAGACGATGGTGTCGTACCGCTTCCCCTCGGCCCGCTTGCGCTGCCGCAGGGCAAGATCGTTGAACCAGAGCGTGTGCTTGGGCGCGTTAACGATGTGCTTGCAGCCCTTGTTGTTGATCTTGCCTACCAGCGGCGCCAGCGCGCCCAGTTGCGATTGATTCAGCAGCACCCGTATTCGCAACTGCGCCCGGACGTAAGGCCAGGCGTTGGCACCTTCGATGATGGCCCAGCGCCGACGCGTCTCGGACGTGCTATCTTTGAAGGGGACGTTGGCAACGTAATTCGTGCCGGGAATCTTGAAGTTGTTCCACATGCGGACGGCCGACACGTCGGCTTCGAGGATGCCGCGCCCCGTGGGCTCGAGTTCGCCCTGTTCAGCGTAGGTGTCGAAGACGGCGGTGATCTTGGCAAGCCCGACGCGCCATCGGTGTTCGAGGATGCTCTCGCGGAGCAGGGCGGCAGCCCACTGGCCGCTCTGGGCCATCGGCAAGCCTTCGGGCAAGGCGCCCTCTATCAGCCCGCCGGCCGCGCTGTCTTCGGCGTAGAAGATGCGCGTGCCCATCCGCCGGCCGCGCCGGCCCGTCTCGAACTTGCGGTACGCTTCGCGCAGGCCGGTGATGCCGCTGGTGAAGGGGGTCTTGACCTTGGCGTAGACGACGTTCGTGACCTGCGCGCCCTGGTCGGGGGTCTTCCGGGTCGTCTCGGAACCCGTCCCGATTACGATGAATCCCCAGGGGGCCGTGTCGTCGGGGTAGGCATCGCCGGGTCGCGGAACCTGCGCCTCGCGCTTGGAGAACGGCAGATTGTAGTCCACGGTCTTGAGTTCGTCCGTCAGCGTGTCGCCGTACCGGACGTTCTGCGGAATCAGTTTGACGTTCGCCCCGAGTGCCATCAGTACCGTGACTCCAACCAGGTCTTGCCCGAAGGTTCCGTCAACGCTTCTTGCTGGTTCACGACGCGCGCCCGCGCCCGCACGTCATCGAGTTCCAGGAGCAACTGCTGGTGCAGGTTCTTGTCGTGCATCAGCGGCATACACAACTTCAAGGCGAGTTCCGCCGCCAACAGGTCCGCAAAGAGCGGGTCGAACTTGCCGGCATCCGTAATCGCCCAGACGTACTGGATGGTCACGGCGTTCTCGTCGGACTTCAACTGCGTCCCGACAATCTCGAATCGCTCATGCTGCGGGTCCGTCCGCACGAATCGCATGAAGTCGCTCGGCAGGTCGAACTGGTACGCCCACGGGTACGGGGGTTCGCTCGCCCAGATGTTGTAAGTGCTCGTGGTGTCAGGGGTAGTCGCCCAAGCCCCCGTCACAGTCAGCGTGTCGGCGGTGTTGGATGCGATAGGCCGAATCTGACCCGCGCCCGTCCCGCCCGTGATGCGAACCCAATAGTCGGCGTATCCGTTCACGTCCCATGTCTGGTCGGTGTCCTCAAGCGTGGTCGAGGATGCGTCTGTGGCCGTGCCGTAATCTGTCCGCACGTCCACAACGAGGTCAACCCATTTCAGGGCGAACCGCCAGGCGTGCGAGCGCAGGAGCGCGTCCCGCGTGGGCGCGTAGTAGAGGTCGCACTGGATGGATTCGGCGCTGCCTTCTCCGAGAGCCGCGATGGTGCTGGCGCCGATTCGGCCCAAGGCGATGTTGCAGATAGCCACGTCCGCTGTAGCGGCCGCTGTCGGGGTTCCTTCTCCACTGCCTTCCGCCATAGTCCAGCCCCTTACGGCACGGCCTCGGTGTCCGGGTTCGTGAACGAGTACCCGGCCTTCGAGCGCCAGAAGTAGTACGTCCCGGGGTCGAGGTAGAATGTGACCTTGCCCAGCGTGCTGGTGTACCCGCTGGCAACGACAGTATCACCGCCCACGTCCGTTGTCACCCAGACCAGGACGTTCGGGATGGCGCTGGCGTCAACTGACGATGTGACGGTGTAGATGTAGGTGGTTGACCCGCCGCCCAGACTGCTGGCGTCGAGAATCAGATCCAGCCGCCCGCCGTTGTGCCAATCGGTCTGCAACTCGTTCGTGTCGGCCACGATGAGGACGGTCTCGGCCTTGATTGCAGCGATATCGACCGAAAGGGATGCCCCTACGGGAGCGCCGAGACGGGCAAACGAGTCGCCCGTTTGCAGGGTGTTCCCCGTGTAGGTCGTCAGGGTCGAGACGGTTCCAATCAGGTTCCCGGTGATGTTGCCGGTAAGGTTGACCGTCCAAGCCGTGACTGAGGCCAGTCCATTGCTCGCCAACGCATAGCCAGTCTTGGAGGCAGCGGCAACCACAACGCCGTCCGTTCCCGTGTCGGCGAGGATTTCGGCACCGGGCGGGACGTGGGTGATGGCGCCAGAGGTCTTGGTTATGTCGTAGGTGGTACTCGTTACGTGAAGTGTGCCCGTCGCCCGCTTGAGGTCGAAGACATCACCCGCGCCAACAACAGACGTGATGACGTTGCACCCCTTCAACAGCACGCTCGCGTCGGTATCGTCGGTGGCTATTCCAATCACATCATTCGGACAGTCCGCGTGGCTGGACGAAGCCATAATCAGACAGCCTTCAACGACCAACTGATTACGGACCAGCAACCCATAGGTGTCGTTTGCATTGGTGTCCGTCCTACCAGCGTAGAGAATGCAATTGCGCAGTGTCCCATAGCCATCTTGGGCCAGGACAGCGCGGGCCTCAGTCGTCTTTGAAGCATCAGTTGTGAAAGTGCAATTCTCAACAAGGAAGCCGCTGACCCCGATGTTCATTCCATCGTAGGGGCTGAAAAAGTGGCTGTCGCGGATGATAACGTGTTTGCCAGGGGCAGTTGCCGCGATGCCATCGAACTCGCCTTCCCCGTAACAGCGTTCAATGAGCAGGCGCGATTTGCCAGCCGCATAGATTCCAGCGCCGGAGGCGTGTGTGTTCACGGCCGAGAGGTCACGCAAGATACAATCGTCTTCAAGGATGATGGTGTTGTCCGAGGCGGTTGTGATGACGGTTTTGCCAAGCCCGGCGCCCTGGAGTGTCAGGCTCTTGTTCGCCGTATCGAGGTCCACCTGCTCAGAGTAGGTGCCAGGGCCGATGAAGATGGTATCGCCGGAGGCCGCCTCGGCCACCGCCGCCGCGATGGTCAGTTCCGGCTTTGCTGCCGTTCCGTCGCCCGTACCGTCGTTCCCGTCTTTTGAGACATACCAGACCGTCTCGCCCGGATGGACGAGCAGCGTGTGGGCGGTCCAGTAATCGGCGGCGAACGTGGCCTTGTCGAGCGCGGCGTCGTTGATGGAGGCCGCCGTGATGACGTTGGCGGCAAGGCCGTTGACCGTCGTGACGTTCGTGGCCGTGGTCGCGGTCGTCACCGTGTCAAGCGTACCGTGAATGTCGGCGTTCAGGTCGTACTGGCTGGCCCCCACGCCTATGAGCGTCATTCCATCACCGAGCGTTATGCCCTCGGCGCGGATACCGTCGCCGCTCGTATCACCGCCCGTGGCGTAGATTCCGTGTTTCGTTGTTCCAGCGGCAACAGACTGAATGCCGTGGCCTTCGGTTGGCGCTTCGGACACGATGCCGTCACCGCTCGTATTCCCACCCAAGGCGTAGATGCCAGCGCTGGTCGTGTCCCCGCCGATAGCGTAGATGCCGTGTTGGGTTGTGCCCATACCCTGAGCGTAGATGCCGTCACCCTCAGTCTGGGCTACGGCATGCAGGCCGTTCCCGCTTGTGACGCCGCCACGAAGGTACAGACCGTGCCCCGTCGCTCCGCCTGTGATGAGCAGCCCAGCCCCGGTAGTGTTCCCGGTCACGGTCATACCCGCGCTGGTCGCGTTCGTGCTGACGATGGTGAGCCCGACACCGCCGGTGTTGCCGAGGGTCGTGCCGCCCGTCACTTCCAGCGTCGAGAGTTTCAGGCCCGTGCCGCCCGTGCCGTCCAGAATGTCGTCGAGTTTGGCGGCGCTCGCAGCAGCCAACCCCGACAAAGTTCCGACCGACCCGGAGAGGTTCCCGGTGATGTCGCCGGTGATGTTCACCGTCCACGCCGTCACTGCGTCCAGGCCCGTGGACACCAGCGAGAACCCCGTCTTGTCGCTACAGGTCGTCGCGGTTGCGGTAATCCATGCGCTGTCGCCCTGGTCGCGAACGGCTTGCAGGCTGTCCGTTGTCCGATCAAACGCCGACACGTCCGAAATGGCAAGGAGGATTCCCATGACCGACGTGTCGTGTACGATGTTATCCAGTTCCGTCCCCATGTCGTTCAAGAGCAGGTCGAGATTGTACGTTTCGATGGCTGTATCGCAGGCGGCATTGGCCAAATCGCCGATGGTATCTGTGGCGTCGGCGCCTTCGACCTGAACCACGTCCACCTGCAACTTGTCCGTCGAGTACTTCGAGTCGTAGATGTTCGCGGGCAGGACGTTGAAATCCTCGTGGAAGATGAGCACGTTCGCAACCGAGAACGTGATGCGCAGGTAGCCCGCCGTGCTGGTGTCGGTTTCTGTCAGTTCCAGGCTGTAGTACCCGTCCTCGACGTGGACGCAGTCGTTGATGCCATCCGCAGCGGTAAGGCCGGGGTCCAGGTCAACCTTCGTGGCGTCGTTCTTGTAGAGGTTGCAGTCGATGGTCGTAACGTCGAGGGCCGTCTCGGCAAGCACGCCCGCCGAGTCGATGAACGGGCCGACAATCTTCGTGACGGCCGTGTCTTCCTTGAGGTCGCGGGCGCCAAAGACCGGCCCCGCAGCCACGAGCACCAGCAACAGCATGAGGTACAGCATTCGCGATTTCATTGGCCTCGCATCCTGAAGTAGTAACTGGCTTGCGGCGCAGCATCACCGCTCGGCACGCCCTCATACAAAAAGAGTTCGCCCATCTGGACATACGCATGCCCATTGTTCAAGGTGACGTTCAGGCGAAAATACCGATAGGCTGTCGTCACCACGTCGCAGGTGTATGTCCGCTTTTCCCCATCGCCCCACGCGGTTTCGCCGGATACGGTGTCGAGCGTGTCAAAGTCCGTACCGTTGTTGGACCCCAAGAGCGTCCAATCCTTCGGCATCCGAGTGGGTTCCGGTATCGTGTTGGCCTGGAGCGCATAGGTGCCGATGACGACCTCATTCCCGGAACCGAGGTCAATTTGCAGCCAGCCCGTATTGACGCCGTCCGTTAACCAATACTTCCCCGTACCTAGCTCGCCATCAAATGCCTTGTACGCCGGCAAAACAGAGTACTCTGTCGATGCCAATGCGACAAACGGCTCCGGCGCGTCGTTCGCTGTCATGTTGTGTGGGGCGTGGTCGTCACCAAGTCCCGCAAGCGCCAGATACGTCACCGTAAGCACAACGGCCACGGCCAGCAGCACCGCTCGCTTCATGGTCCGACTCCTACTCATGTCCGAACGCGCGCTGGAAGTTGTTGCTGTACTTCCGCGACCAGCGCGAGACGATTTCCCGGCGCAGCATCGGCTGCCCGTCGCGGTCGGTGTACCCGGCCCGGTGCGTGCGCCGGTTCACCTCGTCGCGCACGGACTTCTCGTTGGCGCCGGGCGGAACCAAGTCGCCGTCCATTGCATTACCCCTTGGGGCAGCGGGGCGCGGAGGGACCCCGCTGCCCCCGGCACAGGTGCTACTTCTCGTCCTTCTTGTCCTTCTTGGCCTTGAGTTCCGCGAGTCGCCGCCCCACATAATCGGGGGCAGGACCGCTCGTGTCTTTGGGGTCGCTTTCCTTGGCCATCGTAGTCTCCTTTCGTGCAGGGGTTCCCGGTCGGGCACACCCCACTTTGCCTTGTTCTCAGATCGCGATTTGCAGCATGATGAGCGGGCCGTTGTCGCTGTTGTAGTTCAAGACGAATCCGGCCCTCTGCAACCCGTGGGCGTAGTACGTTTCCATGAGGAAGACCGCGCCGTTCGTCCCGAAACCGACTTCTCGCGCATCGCCCGACGGCGTCAACGTGTGGCCCGGCGAAACGACGCACGGTCCCCAGGTCTGCGCCCAGAAGTAGTAGCCGCTGGCTGCGGTGCAGGCCGGGACACCGACGCAGGACGATTTGTTGGTGGCTGTCTTGGTGCAGAGTGTCCACGGGTTCTCGAACATCTCGCAGTATTCCGTCCCTGCGATGGCCTGGTCGAACGGCTCGGAGACGTAGCAGATGGTGTACGTCGCGCCTGACTCCTCGTTGCCGGTGATGTACCGCAACTGCCCGCCGGTCGAGGCGTAGATGAAGGCATACGCCCCAATCAGTTGGTCCTTGGTGAACCCGGTTTCGGTGATGGAAAACTGCCTGTCGCCGATGGCTGCGGCAACAGCCAAGGTTTCGCCGATCACGTCGTCCGCGAGCGACATGCACCCGTGGTATGCATCCACGCCGCCGGTTGTCGCCAAGCCGTACCTGTAGACCCGACCATCCGGCCGGATCAGCCGCTGCCCGCAGACGTAGCGCTGATCGGTTTCGGTCGCGTGGATTCCCAGGCTGTATCCCGTGTTGACCAAATCCTGCGGGTCCGAAATCGCCGTCAGTGCCGGCAGCAGGTTTTTCACTGAAAGTTCGGTACTCATTGTGCATCCTCCTTGTGCTTGTGTTTTCAGACAGCAACAGTCTCGCCGGTCGTACACCCACACGGGTTACGCCTGCGAGAAGTCGGCCGCCGGGTCCTTGTCGAGCATGATCTTGACGACGCCCGGACCTTGCAGACGCACCGCCCCGATGCGCATCTTCGCGTAGGGCTGGACGCTGTACCGCTTGGTCGGAAGCGTGTCGATCTTGGTCGTGATGTCCTTCGCCGTCGCCATCAGGACCGCATCCCGATGGTAGGCGAAACAGTCGTAGCACCCGGTATCCGTGGCCGAGATGGTGAGGCGGCCACTGGGCATCCAGATGAAGTGGAACCCCAGGTAGGTGTCGATCTCGCCCCGGACCAGCGCCTTGACGCCGGCGTAGTCCATGCTCGTGGCCTTGGTCGAACCGAGCAGGTAGTTCCCGTTCTGGAAGTTGGCGACGAACGTGCGTCCCTCGGCCGGCACGTCGGCGTCGTCCATCAGTTGCTTGACGAGGGCGATCTTGGCCAGGGTCAGGCCCGTCTCGGTCGAACCGGCGTCGTTGCTCCCGGCCGCCACCAGCGTTCCGTCGCCGGAGATGACGCGAGACTCGCCGGCGGCGTAGAAGTTGACGCTTGTGGTCCCCTCCTTGCCCGTGAGGACGGCTGCGCCGAGCGCTTGCAGAATGCGCTCGTCCTTCGCCCGGTTCATGGCCGCGACGGCGACGCGCAGGTAGTCCGACGTGGGGTCTTTGAGCGACTGAATCTTGTCGTCCTCGTCCACCAGGTCGGCCCACTCCGCCGAGTGCAATTTTAGCGCACGGCGGCTGTGGGGGGTGTCAATCTGCGGGGTGTCGGCGTGACGGGCGAGATCCCACACGGGCGAGACTTCGCCGATGAAGTCCCAGAACTTGACTTCGGCCTCCTGGGTTTCCTTCCGCACCGTGTTTTCGAGTTTGCTCTGCATCTGCTGGTAGAGCAACTCGAAGGATGCGGAATACTGTTTGGCAAACGCTGCGGTGATTTGTGTACTCATGGCAATCCTCCTTGTTGGGTTTTTGATGCTGCCAAACGACCCGATTTCGGAGAATTGCGCCACATTAACGACTGTGGATTCGTCCTAGCGCTTTACGCCTGCTCGGCGGCCTTCTTCCAGGCTTCCCGCCCGGACCCCAAAGGGTTGTGCCGGGACTTTGCACTCCTTCCTTATGGTCGCGTGGTGGCTGCGGCTTCTGGGAACTTGCGCCCGTACAGCACGTCAAGCCGAGCCACGATTCGGTCATGTTCCTTACGGTTCGTCCGCTTCAGTTCGCCGTTGGCAAACCCCGGCGTGGCTTGCAGCCGGTCGATCTCCGACGTCACGCTGCTTGGGGGTTCCTCGTCCGTGGAGATCACCTTGTCCTCCAGGTACGCCTCGCCGAGTTTGGCGAACAGCCTGGCGACCTTCACGTCGTTGCCGATGACCGCCAGGACCGCCACCTCGTCCTCCTGCGGCACGTTCTCGGCGATGACACGGTTTGCCAGGCGCACCTTGGCATCGTAGTTCTCGCCCCATTCCTCGCGCAGCGCCGTTTCACATTCCGCACGGGCGTTGGCTGCGGTCTGCTCGTTCTCCTCGATGCCGTCCCGGAGTCGCTTCTCGTCGAGACCCATCACCCCCGCGACCTGCGCCGGGCTCAGGTGCAGGGCATGGAGGGCCTTCAGGGCATCCTTCATGCCCTGTTCGTCGTAGTACTCGCCCAGACCTTCCGGCACCTTGACCTTGTACCCGTCCGGCGTCTGCGGAACCCCCATCGCCGCCCGGTACAGTTCCAGTTCCGTCGCGGTCGGTTCCTTGCCAAGCGGGATAATACCCTTGCCTTCTTTGCGATGTGCCTGAAGCGTCCGGTTCTGGTGCGCCAACTGCTTCAGCACGGCCTTGAGGCTGTTGACGCTGCCGTAGGCCACCTTGTCGGCGGCCGTGCGGAAATCCTCCGGCGTCAACGCCTCGACCCATCCCTCCTTGAAAGTCCCGTCCGCTTCGAGGAACTCCAGCACCGTCGACTCCGGCAGTGTTTCTGGCGGCGGTGTCTCCGGTGGCGGTGTCTCCGGTGGCGGTGTCTCTGGTGGCGGTGTCTCTGGCGGCGTGTCTGGTACTATTGGTTGTTCAGGCATTGCCCGTTTCCTCCGTGAGTGCCTTGGCAGGTTCCACGTCGTCCGGCTTCGCGGCGAGCATCGCTCTCAAGTAGAGGATGACCCAGCGCTTGCCTTCCGTGAAGGCCGACATCCGTTCGCTGTCGCCGAAGAACGTCGTGTGGTTCTCGAAGCAGACCCGCGACAGGTCCGCCAGGACGTTCGCCCCTTCGGCGGAGAGGAACGTCTTGTGGAAGTCGAGTATCCGCTGCTTGCGTTCGTCAGGCGTCATCGTTTCCTCTTGCGCGCCTTGGCGTACTTCGCGCTGGCAGGCAACTTGCCGGGGTTGTCAAAGTGGTGTTTCTTCGCCCACTTTGCACCCATGCGACCAAAGGCCCACCGGCGTTGCGCCTCGCTTTTTGCTGGCATGGCTATTCTCTTGCCGCCGCCATGAGTTCCCCGGCGGGACTGCCCGACTCGGGCGCTTCGCGCGTCTGCTTGTACCCCTGCGCCGCCATCGCGGCCAACTGTGCCTGCTGCTGCGCCTCCAGCGCTTCCTGCCGCGCCTTCCGCTTCGCGGCAATCGCTTCCGGCGTGGCGATATGGCTGACCTTCATCCCGTAGGTCCGCGCCACGTCCGGCAACATGGCGTCGAAGTCTATCATGTCCAGGCTTCCCGGCGCGACCTCCGCCATGCTAATCACCAGTTCCGTGAACTGAATCGCCGCCGTCGCCTGCTGGTCACGCAGGGCAAGCGCGAGTTGCCCGAGGTACTCGATCTTGTAAGCGTTGAGCCCGTCGGGCGGCCTCGGGATCACGTTCCAGTTCATCAGGATTGCGATGGTCCGCGTGATGATGGGCGTCAGCAACTCTTCCTGAAGCCGGGCAACCGGCTGTGCCAACAACTTCAGACCTTCCATCGCCCTTGCCCGAATCTCCACGGTCGTCATACGCTGGGTCAGGTCCGTGAATTGCAGAAACACTTTACGGAAAAAGGCATCGTGGATAATCTCCTGCTGTTTTTCAACGGCCTCTACCGTGATCGGGTAGTTGCCGATGGCCCCCATGTCCACGGCCTTGAAGGAACCCATCTTCTTCGTCCAGTTGACGGCGTTGGGCCGGAGGTCCGGCGTCACGTCCATCTCTATCGAGTCCGCTTCCATCGGCGGCTCGGCTAGGCGGTTCGCCAACTTCTGAAGCGACTGCCGCATCGCCTGAAGCATCTTGATGTCCGCCAGGGCCACGAGCGCCTGCCCGATGCCGTACTTCTCCCCCCAGGACTTCCGCCAGCGCGGCACGGCGAACGGGAACGTCTCGTACCCGTGCTCCTTCACGACTTGCTTGGCCTTCACGTCCACGTGCAGGGATTCCCAGCGCAGGCGGTCCTTGACCTTCTTCGAGAGCGGGTTGATGTCGCGCGGCCGGACGCAGTGAATGAACTCGAACCGCTTGCTCTCGTTCTCCAGGTCGTTCGCCGCTTTCTGAATCTCCTCGGAACACTTCTCGTGGCCGTAGTCCTGAACGGCCTGCCGCGCCGTGAGTTCGTAGGAGAGGATCACCGTGTCCACAAAACCCTTCGAGTCCTCCTTAATCTGGTAGAGTGAGATGTCGTAATCCTTGTAGGTCACGGTCGCGGTCTTGTTGTCCCAATCCACGTAGAGGCATCCCGTTCCGAGACACGACAGGACATAGATGGTCTCGTTGATGTTCAGGGTGAAGTTCGAGGAAAACATCTTCTGGTGGACTATCTCCTCGACCATCGCAAAGTAGCGCTTCACGTCATCGCGCTCGGCATACTTCGGGTCGTCCGCCGAGAGCGCAAAGAACTTCTGCCCCGCCGGCAAGAGGGTCGTCGCCAAGCCCGCCGCGAGAATCTGCGCGTCCTGTACCGCCGTCCCGTCCACGTAGCGCTGCGACACGTCCTCGCCGGGCGACCGCTTGTGCGTGATGTTGGTGTCGCGGGGAACCGTCAGGTCGGCGGCCTTCTGGTAGAGGGCGCGGATATTCGCCTGCTTCTCGACCTCGCGGTCGCGGAGTTTGATGATCGCATTCGCGCGGTCGTCGCCCATCGGTTCAGTCTCCTATCGCGCTCGCCGCGTGCAACGCCACACGCGGCCTCTCGACGGCGCCCCACGGTGAGACAACCTGAAGTCGCTGCGCGGCCAACCAGAAGTACCCCAGCGCGTGCCGGTAATGGTCATCGCTCGAATTCGTGTACCGATACTTCGCCACGCCGGTCTTCTTGTCCTTCTCAAGAATCTTCGCAAGCGCGATGGCGTGCTCTGCGAAGACTTTCACTTCGGGGCATCGGCGTGGAAGAGTCAGGAGTTTGCCCGCGATGAGTCCGTGTGTCGTATCGCACAGACCCGTCCGGTAGGATTTTACAATCACATTGTCCGGGTCCACGGTGTTATCCTTCAGGGCGTTCTCGGTATACTCAGCCAGAAGCACTCGGTAAGGTTCTTGTTCCCGGAACTTGCGTGCGCTGTGCTCGTAGGGTCGAATGTCTACAACGGCTGACTTCACGTTGAAAGCGCGGGCAAGGTCATGTACTCTCGCCCATGCCTGCTCCATCGTGACCTCACTTGCTGCACAGGGCACCCGCGTCAGTCTTAGAATCTCAAATCGGTCGCGGGCCGTCCTGATGCCAATGACGACGTGGAACTCCCTGCCGATGTCCACGCCCATCCCGCACGGGCCCCTGTGCCGCTGAAGCATCGGCTCGGCGCCGCAACAGTCGTAGACCTGGCCCTCCGTCAACTGGTCCTCTTTCGGGATATAGGCGCGGCCAAGACGGAGCCGGTGCGTGTCGGCGATGTTCGGATTCTGCGGATCGTTGAACTCGCACAGAATCTCGTAGGGGTCGTTGAAGTCGCTGTTGAGTTGACTCCACAGACGCCCCTCCAAATCCTTGATGTCCGGCCTCTTCGCCACCCATTCCCCGGTCCCCGGCCCGGCATACAGGGGAAGCGGCTTCCCGCATTTCGTACAGGCGATGTAACCCCTGCCGTCCGGACCCTGCTGGACACAATCCGGGAACGAGTCATCCGCGCTCGTCCAGGTTCCGCACCGACAACGACGAAACCACAGTCGCTGGTCGGACAGGTTGTACAACCTATCGATGCCCCGGCCCGGAATCGTCGGGTTCGAGATGTACAGTTCCTCTTTGACCATCGAGTGACCCATGCGGCCCAGGGCCTTCCCGATGGCGTCCTCGTCCATCAGGTCCAACTCGTCGAACACCACGCAGTCAACGGGCACCGACCGCAACTTCGAGGATTCCTTGTCTGTCCCGCCACCGCCTTCAATCGCCTGTGACAGCCGCGCGCCGCGAAGGAACAGGAACGCATCCCGAATCTTCTTCAGACTGGTCGTGTCCGTGCCACGACCACCGGACTTGACATACTGGCCGATGCTATTCTTGTTGGCGTCAATCAACGGCCCGAACCGCGACTTGGAGAACTCGCCAACGTCATCCGCCGTCGGGAACAGGTACAGCACCCCCTGCGGATACCGTCCGTGAATCAGGCCGTGCAACACGCGCAGAACCGCTCCCTCGGTGAACCCGCCCTGCGTTCCCTTCATCCAGCACTGCCGCCGCGCCCGGCTCTGCATCGGTTCCAACTGGTACTGGTGATTCGTGAACGAGAATACCCCCGCGCCCAAGCGAATCTTGTTCAAGACCGCCCAGTACGCCGGGTCGAGTGCCGCAAGGTCGGCTGGAGAGAGTTTCGTCATGGCATCCTGAACCTGTCCCCGTTCCCGCCGGGCCGGAACTGCGGGTGCGGGACGAGGATTTGCCGCTGTGCCTCGCGGACCTGTTTCTCGAGGCGCTTCACGAACGCCGGACCTGCCGCTTCCAGGTGTTCCCGCATCTTGGCAAACGCATCCGCCACGTCCGCTACGCCGGTGATCCGAAACCAGAACTCCAACGGTGGCGCGCACGGCTGCTGATGCGCATCGACCGGCTGGAAGAGACCATGACCCGCCCAGATGCACTCGCCGCCATCTACGGGGTCCAGCCGGCGAATCAGCGCTCCCGACCCGTTCTCGAACGTCCGAACCTCGTGCGGACCGTGGAAGCCGATGTCCAGCAGGGCATCGCCGTCCAACTCCGTTTCCTTTGGTTTGCTCACGCCCGCCTCCGCTTCGGTCTCACCTTCCCCGTTATCGGCTTCCCCTCCGCCAACTGCCGCAACCCCGCCGTCCCCCCCAGCAGAAACGCCTGCCGACGAGCCTCTGACGCCGCACGTAACTTCCGGTCCTTCTCCGTCACCTTCACGTCACGAACGCCCCCGTACCGCTGAATCTCCCCGGTTGGCGCCTTGTCCACGTCCCGGCCTACGCTCGCCGCGGCTCGGCGTATCTCGCCGGCACGAGCACTCGCCCCACGACCCGCCCAACCCCCACGGGCCGCAGCAGCATCACGCTCCGGACCCTCCGGCATGAACTCGTGGTACGGCGTCCCCGCAATCCGCCGCTCCCGCTTCTCGGCCGCGAACCCCGCCTCCGCTTCGCGTGTCCCGGCCAACACGCTCTGCACCCGGCCGGCCGTCGCCGCCGACCGCGCTCCGGAACCGCGCAGCCACGTCTCGGCTCGCCGCATCTTCTCCAACTCCACCGGCTCAAACGGCGGCTGAATGCCCGTGTACGGCTTCCGACCCGGAAACAGAGCAGCCATCGGTCAACTCCTTCTGCAAGTCGTATTCCTCGCAGACCAACTCCTTGCAACGTGGGCACCGGCCCACTCGAATGTGGGTCCGCTCACAGTCGGAACCGTCGTGGCGATACGGACCCATCGAGTGCCGGTAAAACCACGTCCCGACAATGTGCCCGCGAAAGGCACACCACAGCCTGCGGAAGAATACGCCAACCATCCCACAACTCCTTTCCCACCCGACGAACAAGGCCGTGCAGGGGTGTGGCCCCACACGGCCTTGTGTATCGTTTACCTTCGGCCCGTCAGCCGAAAGCGTCGGGTTCTATTCAGTTGTCAGGATCGACTGGCTTCCACACTTGCAGTAGATTTGCGGCTGCCCGTCCGGACCTATGCGGCGCGTGCCCAAGGGATACTGCTGGAGACTGGTCGGCCCCGGAAAGCGCGGTTTCCAAACGCAGATTCGCTTCGGCTTCAGCAGCGCCTCGGCCTCGGCAGCGGTGATCTCCTTCCAGTAGCCTTCCTCAAGCCAGCGAACAACGTCTGCAATGGTCGCAGCGTGCTGGCCCGGCCACGGGATGCTGTTGTCGGGCACCCACAGCGGGATTGTCAGCAGGGACGGCAGGTGAATCCTGGAAACCCCGTGGGGGCTGTCCATGCAGAAAAGCACGTCCGCTTGGTCCGCGTTGGCGTCCATGCAGCGGAACCACCGCGGGTAGCCGTAATGGACGTAGGGCAGGGGGTTTGGCTGGGGCTTGGGGACGCTCGGCACTGGCTTCGGCTCGACCTGCGCCTTCGCCTTCCCCGGCACCAGCGCCAGCACCGACCCCAGCAGCCCCCCCAGCCCGGTCTTCGCAAAGTCACGACGGGTCAGGTGCATCATATGGCCTCCGGTTAATGCGTCCCAAAACCGGCGGTACAAAAGAGCAAGGAGATTCAGTTCGAGCCCCCCGCCCCCCGGGGGGTTAAGGGGGTCGCGCTCCCGCCCACAACAACAGCCACAACAACAGCCACAGCCACAGCACTAAAGGTCAACAGCATGGACAACACCCTCGTCCCCCTCCCGGTCCAGTCCAGGCTCCTCTACCACTACACCATCAGCCACACTGGACCCCTCAAGTAAGGCCGGCTCGCCTGCTTCCACAAGCAGCAACCGTGTCAACCGCGCCGCCTCTATCTGCTCAGCCTCAGTGTAAGCACGCTGCGCACCCAGGTCGATGGTCACGTTGTCAGAGTACAAGCCGCGCGTGCGCCCGATCAGCTCCAGGTTGCGAGTGGCCACGGCCAGGTTACCATCCTTCTCCGCCCGCTCCATTAGCCGCTCGTGCTCCCCGACAATCTCGTCAAGGTCCCAACGCCTCTCGAAAGACTCGCGCGCTTCTCGGTCCTGCTCATATTCGAGAAGTGCCTTCGTAACGCGCTTGCCACGTTTGACGTTGTATGCATTTCTCCTGCGGTGTTCGGTATCAGTACCGCCAGGATCGTAACCTGCTGTCTCATAAGCAGTTGCCGCAGACTCGCCGCTTACGTACACCCTGACGAAGATTTTACCCTTGCGTGACAGGCTGTGCCACGTCTGTTGCGTGATCCCTGCGGGCTTCTGTGGCGGGCTGTGGCGTGGTGCTGCTTCGGGCGTGTCTTCAGGCGGGAGTGTGTCTGGCGTCTCTTGCTCTTCTGCTGGCATATCCATCACGGCTGCTTGGCTCAAGTCGGAGGCTCCTGTGCGCCGTTTCTGGAACGGTATACATCGGCCCGGGACAAGTCAAGTGCTGCGGAAAGATTTGCGCCTGATAATGGCCCTGGCGCGTGCTTAAGGGCCGATTTGTCTGAAAGTTTTTTTTCTCTTGCTGGATTTTGTCTCTTGACTTTGCGGGCATTGTGTCGTATAGTTACTGTAGAAGCGCCATGCGAAACCCAACACGTATACACGGACTCTTCGGCCGCCCATCCTGGCCACTCCATTCGCATGGCGCTGGCTCAGGCTCTGGGCGGCCGTCTATTTCAAAGGGGCAGACCAATGACACGCGAATACCATAAGTGCCCGTGGGGCGGCAAACGTCGGCAGTGCCGTGGCGTTCTCACGCGCAAGACCGCTCACGCGACGTGGTACCTCCACACCATCAACTGTTCCGACACCTGCGCAGGTCACAACCCAGTGCCCATCGGCCGAGAGAACAACGGCACGCCGCCGGCGTGCCTTGCAGTCGTGGCCTAACCCTCACCCCGCGCCATGCGGGGCGGCTGTGGCGTTGGACTCTAACAAAAGGGGCTTGAAATGAACGACGCAAACACCTGCATCGCCGCTGGACACACGCCTACAACGACATGGCACAGCCAGCCATGTTGTGAAGCGTGCGCGGTCTCGTGGTCACAGTCGATGAGTATACACGCCCACGTTCGTGAGAAAATGCGCGCTGAGGGCCGGATTGACACCGATGGCCGATTCCTCACGCGAGCGGACGACGCGGCATACTGGCGGCGCGTTGAGGCCGCGCTCGCCAAGGCCCGGCCATGAACCCCGCCGAACCCGTCGAGTGGCAGGGCCGGACCTGCACCCGCGCTGATTTGCGCCGGGAACTGCGGCGGATGGAGATGGCGCCGGAACTGGTGCGGAGCGTGGTCACACACCTATCGCGCACTGCCCAACAGTTGCCGAGCCCGCGCCTTCGTCGCCGCCGGGCGTGACCACGCACGCGCCAAATGGCGCCACTCGTCGGGCCATTCCCGGCGCTTCGCCTCCGTTGGGCTCCGATACAACTGGCAAAACGGCGTCGCCCCCGCTTCCCAAACCTCAACGAGCCGAGCCTCGGCATCTTCAACCGTCTCTTGCGCATCAAAACCACAAAGTACATAGCATCGCAGCACGTTCCGCGAAACGCCACCAAGAAGCCGTAGCGCTTTCCGCAGCGCGCCGATCCGGTGAACCGTGTCACACGCGAACCACATCTCATTGACCCGCAGCGACCGCAGGCGCGCGGCATCCCACGCGGTCAACCGGCCCGCCGCCAGCCCACCCTTAAACTGAACCGTAGGCACCCCCGCGAGCATATCGTACACGCGCCGACGGTGTGCTTTCGGACACGCCAGAAGGTTGTTATCCTGGACCACCCGACCCGGCGATATGTGGTCCAACGTCCGCAGGCGCCCTTCCCATTCGGGCACGAGACACCACGGGCACCGATCGTCACACCCCCGACTCGTGTAGGTGATACCTGCCTTGACGTACCGGCATGGAGTGAAGGTGTCGCACGGCGACTGATACGCAGGGCCGCCGACTCGGACCTTGCCAGGATAGAGCATTTCCCACGATGGCTTGAGTATCCGCTCGGCACGGTCCTTGTCCCACGTGAAGCAGACGCTGATGTGAACTTCGCTGACCCGATGCGCGGCGGGGGTCCACAGCGGCGGTTCGCAGACAAATGCGTGCCGGTCATCTGGCGTGTACTGTTTGCTTCGGCGTGGGAAGACCCGGAGGATCATCGCCTCTCCCTACCCATGCGTCCGCTTCCTGTGCCCCACGTACTCCGCAATCCACGGGTGCCGTTCCTCGAGGATCTGGCCGATGTATGTCACCAGGTTGTTGTTCACCTTGAACTCCCCGTCTACCCGCTCGACGCCAGGCGCGTCTCTCACCCGTTCCGCGACCGCCTTCCATCCAACCCGCCCGTAGTCACGTATCATGTCCCGCGCGAACTGCTCGAACAGCGCCATGCCGATGGGATGCGTCTCGGCCCACACTTCGGCCTGGGCCTCGTAGGACTGGTCCTCGGCCAGCGCCTCGCCTGCGAGGTTGAAGAGGGTGTCAGTCATCCGCCAACTCCACCGGCGGCCCGAACAGGCCACACTCGCCGTCATCGTGGTCCGGGCGCGTCCGTTCAGCCAACAACCATGACTGCCAGAGTTCTTCTTCGCTCCTAAAGTTCTGCGCGGCTTTTCCCGCGCAGGCCCATACTTCCCGAGAGACCATCCGCCAGATTCGCGTAATCTCCGGCCAGCGTTCCATCTCCTGGCGGGCCTTGGCCTGATATGCCGGACTCGGGTTCCGCGCCAACGGGCAGAGGACACACCCGAGACGTTTCCAGCCTTCACGGTAGAGGTCACAATACGGCAGGCCGCGCTCGTGGATGTACTGCCATACGTCAGTTGTTTCCCAGCCGATGATGGGGTTAATGATTTTGCCGGAACCACTACGGCGCTGCTCAAAGGTAGTTCGTCCTCCCCGTTGCCGGGATTCCGCCCAGCGCAGACCTAGAATCGTTGTCCTGCCGGGAGGCGTGCGCCGGTGTTTGTAGAGAGTGCAGCACCAACGGGCACCGTCGCGCGGCATGAATTGCACTTCGCGCGCGGCAGCCTTCAGCGATTGCTCCGGTGGGTCAATCGTCAGGCGGTTGCTCGGGTCCTTTGCCTGCTCCCGAATAAACGCCCGCAACTCCGGCGGGTCCAAGGGCGTGTAGTGGTAATGGGCCTCGAACGGCACGCCTGAGCGCTTCGCCAGGTCCAGGATCACACACGAATCTTTCCCGCCTGAGTAGGCGACGAAGTAGGGCACCCCGTCCTGGCGGAATCCCGGCAGCGGGTTACGCAGAACGTCGATGGCCACGTCGTCAATCGGCCTGCCGCTCAGGTGCATCTGCATCAGCCCTGCTCCTGCGCCAGCAGCGGCGCGGCGTCGGCTATGCCTCCGGCCCGTCAAAGCGTCTCAAATGAGTACTGCCCCGTCCGCCGCACACGACCCTCTAGTCCGCAGGCACCCAGCATCTCGCGTACATACCGTTCGGCCCGCAACGCTTCGGCGTGGTCATTCGCCGCCTTCATCGCTGCCGCCAGCATCGCCCCTTCTTGTTCCTCTTCCCAAGAGAGTTCCCTGTCTCGCGCACCCATGAGCCACAACACGCGCCCCAAGGTCATCGGGGTACCGTCCAAGAGCGGCGGGGGCGGGTGCTTCATCAATTCCTCAACTCGGCAGCGCCTGAGCCCCGCTCTTTCAACCGACTCCTGTGACACTACCGCTTCGCAACGCACCATCGCCTTTTCTCCTATCCCTCCGGACCCGCCCGTTTCTTCAGGTGCCACGGCGTGGCGTCGTGTATCACGCCGTCGACGGTGCGGCCGGTACGCTTGCGGCCCAGACGCACCATGTCCGCCCGCGTCTTGCAGTCATGGCCACGCCCCCACTCGCCCCAACTCTTGAAGAAGAACGGGACGCCGGCGGCGGCGCACTGGTCGCGGATGGCGCGGACCCAATCCGGGTGCATGGGCCGGGCGCCGGGGCCGGTCTCGCCGCCGACGATGACGGCGTCAATTGGACTGTGCCAGGTGTCGCGGTCCGGGTTATACAAACCGCCCTGGGCCACGCATATGGGCAGCCAGGCGGGGGTTTTCTTGCCGCAGAACGTACAGCGTTCTCCGACGTCCCCTTCATCGTGGCCACAATACGGGCACCAGCAGTTCAGGCACCGGCCGACGTCCACCGGCCCCAGCAGCGGCTCCAGGCTGAGGGCCGTCTTCCACCCCGCCGCGCCGAGTTGCATCAGGTGGCTGATACCGGCGTCGAGGTCGAGGTCGGGCTGGTTGGACGCCGACATGCCGAGGTAGACGTTGGGCAGGGGAAAGAGGTACTCCTTTTCCAGGCGCTGTGCCAGGGCCTCCCTCTTGGGCCGCGGCCAACCGGCGCGCACGGTCAAGTCGCCCATCTCGCCGCAGACCCGCAGCGCCGCATGGGCCTCTTGCCCTCCCGCAAAGTACGCCGCCATCCGCTCCGGCCGCTTCGTTAGGAAGCAGAAATCGAGGTCGGGCCGCAGGGCGCACGCCGCCACGATGCGGTCCACCCATTCGCCCGGCACGTTCGGGTGCCAAAGGTCGGTCATGTCGCCCACGAAGACCGATTCGCCCGTGGCGCGGCTGCGCAGAATCTTCCGCAACTCCGCCTCGTCGAGCCAGAACTCGACGCGGCCGGAGTCGATGGCCTCCTGGGTGTACCGCTCGCCCGTGCCGAAGCGCCGATTCAGCGTCTCGGCGTAGCAGTGCTGGCAGCCCGTCGCGCACTTCGTGCAGGCCCAGCCGACTTGGCCGTCGCTCGTGCGCCGGGCGCGGACGGGGTTCGAGACACGGTCACACCATTCGATTTTCGTCGGGTTCATGACGTCTCCTTTTCCCAGTTTGCGACGACCGCGGGCCAGTCGATCTCGGCGGGGTCCACCGGGCAGTTGCCGGCGCGCATGACACTGGCAACTGCTTCCTGGATATCTGCGTGGAACAGGGCCTCGGGGCCGCCCTCGATTCCCCACCGTCCGTCGCTCGCAAGGAGGTCGGATAGGGGCGGCGTCTCTTTGATCCAGCGCGTGATCGCACAGTTCGCGCACCAGCCCTTGCGCGTGTTGCTGTGGCTCAACGGCCGTTCATCATCGCGCGGGCCGCGACGGACGATGCACGGTCGGCCGCAACGCGGGCACGCGACGCGGGTTCCCGGTGCCAGGGTCCTGCTCATGGCGTCTCTCCTTTGCCGTCCTGTCGCTCCAACTGGACCTCGCCCATCACGTCTCCGTGCATCACGCGCCACCCGCCCTCGCCCAGACGCAGCCGCCGCGGTTCCTTCACGCGGTCGTCGTACCGCACAATCTCGACCACCGGGTACACCACGTCCGGCAGGTTCGCTCCAAGCCGTTCCAGCGTCAGGCGTTCCGCCGGCGGCGCCCAGATGTTGCTCTTGACCTGCGACAGCACCAGTTCGCTCGCACCGGCCAGGGGCACGACCAGCAGATCCGCCTCACCGAGACTGGCGCCGGACTTGACGACGCGGCAGGCACTGAGATAGTGCCGGATGTACCAGTCGCGGGCGCGGCGTTCCTGCCGGGCACCCTTGGCCTTGGCGTTCATTGCTTCTCCCTCGCTTCGGCCCACCAGAGGCGTTGTCGCAGTCCCGACATTGCCGAAAACATGCTCTCCATGCTGGCGTAGTGGTTCGGCACGTTTTCAAAAACTTCACGACGGCTTGCTTGCGGGTGCTGCTTCCGGTATGCGTCAATGTCTTTCCGCACAGATTGGGCCGGGCCGACCCCCTTCACGCATGGCACCCCACCAACGCCGCCCCGGTAAGCCTCTGGCTCGCTCTCAAGGCGCGTTCGCAGTTTCGTGCCGTACCCAAAAGCACCGTGGCCATCGCCGTTTTGGGGCGGGGCAAGAAGTTCTGACACCGTACCGTCGTGTACCCGCAGAACGCCAAACCCCCATGTAGGGTTGTCTCGACGCGCGGCCTGCTGCCAACACTGAGATGTTTTTCGCGGCTTAGTCGGCGCGGCCGCCCACACCAAAGACGATAGAATTCGCGCTGTGTGGCATTGGTAGGCCAAATGTTCGCTGAATGACGTTTTGAGTTGAACGATTAAGAGCGGGCCTTCGCTCGGCAACCCCACCACGTCCATTGAACTAAGACACGCAAAAGGATACCCGACTTCCGCAAACACTTCACAGCCCTGTGCCTCCAGCCATGCCTTCACATATGGGAACAGGCTTGCCTCACGCACGCGCGTCCTCCTTCGCTTCGGCCCGCCGCTCGGCCATTTGCTCAAGCCGTTCCGCCCACCGGCCAAGCGCATCCGAGCCATCGAGCCACAGTGGACCGTAGAGCAGTCCCTCCGCCCAACGTAGCGGGCGGGACAAGGTGCGCAGAATCCTATTCATGGCGTCTCCCCTTCAAGCCGCTCGCGTATCGCTTCCCAGTCAGGGTCCTCATCTTTGAGGTCGCCCATTTCAAATCCGTCGCCGTGGTGATACTTGGCCAGAATCTCACGGCACACGTCGCACCAGTAGAGCCTGGAAAACTGTCCGTGCTCCACGTCCGTAACGCGCTGCAAACTGGACCCGGCCGGGAACCTGCGCCCGCAACCCCAACAGCAGTGCGGCTTGCGGGTGACAACCTGCGCGACATTGAGAACGGTCATGGCGTCTCCCCTTTCTTCGCGGCCTCGGCGGCGGCGCGGGCTTCGCTTATTTCTTCGCACAGGGCCACGTATCCGCAACTTTCCCCGTGGTGGCCTCCCCCGGTAATGGTCTCGCCACACCACCGACAGACGTGGTACCCGTTTTCTGGAAAGCGTAGTACGCGCAGCAGCCGGTCCACGATGGCTTGCAGCGCGTCACGCCGAGAGCAAAGAATCTCAACGCAGTTCAAGAGTCTGCCTGCTCCGCTGCAGACACCACAATCCTGCTCCAGTTGCTTCTTCGGGTTTTTGAAGGATGTGCGTTGGGTCACGCCTGTTCCCGTACAACGTGGGCACTCAGCGTGGTCGACCCAGGCTTCGCCGCAATTCGGACACTTGTCATCCATCGTCGGTCTCCTTTCAGCCCCTTCCGCCGAACACCACGACTTCGCAGAACTCCCTCAGACGCCGAACCAGCGGCGCGCCGCGGTCGGCCGACGCTTTCCCGACAAGGTCCGCCCCTGTAAGGTTGCTCGTCGCCAGGATCGGCAACTCATTCGCCGTCCGTCGTTCCACCACCGCGAACAACTCGGATTCCACACGCTCGGTCATCGGCACTTTCCCCAAGTCGTCAAAGAAGCAGACCTCAACTTGCGCCAAGGCGTCCGTCCAGTCCG
>Ga0307378_10002941_pt1 | contig 25403 bp, 21 predicted proteins | sample UN1MG_FD_202238 | JGI IMG/M metagenome (GOLD analysis project Ga0307378, IMG submission 202238) | Soil microbial communities from Risofladan, Vaasa, Finland - UN-1 | ecosystem: Environmental > Terrestrial > Soil > Coastal area > Acid sulfate soil | place: Finland: Risofladan, Vaasa | collected...
GTATCGATCGGGCAAAAGCTTGTCACGGGCGCCTCGTCCAGCGAGGATCATGACTGCAACAACAGTGTGGCTCCCGGCACTGGTCGCGACATCATCACTCAGGAGGAGCGCTCATGGAACATGCAGCCAACGCGAACAAAGACTTGACGACCAACGAGGCAATCGGGCACGTGGAGGTTATGCGTCCCTTCCGTTGGTTAAGACTGGCCTGGGGCGACATAATGGAAAACCCGGTTCCCAGCATATTCCAAGGTCTGATTCTCGCGGCGATGGGTTGGATGATCATCGTACTTTGCAGTTCACAAATTGAGTTACTCGCACTTTCCGTTTCCGGATTCATGCTGGTCGGCCCGATTTTTGGGGCCGGGTTTTACGCTCTCTCACGGCTGCGCGCACGTGGTCAGAAAGTGAACTTCGACAGCGCACTGGACGAAGCAATCAAGAATATTGGCTCACTGGCCCGCCTTGGCGTTATTCTCGCGATCATTGCGCTCGTATGGGGTCTCATCTCGAGCCTGCTCTTCGAGCAGACATTCGGCGAACAGGTGCCTGACGTCCAGGTCAGTTTTTATCGCACGGTTGTCGACTGGCCCCATACCAACTTTCTCGTAACCTATATTGTTACCGGTGCCATCCTTGCAGCGCTGGCGTTCGGCATATCAGCGATTTCGGCACCAATGATATTTGACCGCGGCGGCAGCACATGGCACGCCATCATGACCAGTGTCAAAGTTGTTGCCGGGAACCCGTTGCCAATGATTTTATGGGCCGGGCTGATCGCCACCCTGACGCTGATCGGGTTTGCCACATTCATGACTGGGCTGGTGATTACGCTGCCGTTGATTGGACATGCAACCTGGCATGCATATCGTGATCTATTACCCCGGACATAGAAATAACTGACGTTGTTACCGAAACCCCCTGGGTAACTCGCGGCAACGCCAAAGCAATGCATCTTTAGGGGTAAAGTTACGAATCCGGGCAACAACGCAGACATGGCGACATGCGCCCTTTCCCGGACAATCGGGGAAAAAAACTACGAGCGTGCCCTTGCGCGCAGCACTTTCCGGGGTGACTTGCCAGGCATTGCGCCAACAGTCACTAGCGCGAGCAGACAATACTTCGGCCTTCAACAGCGTCAAGCAAGATCAGCTTGTTCGCACTCAACTCACCGATTCCCATTGCTCGTGGCGGGTCGGCATCAGCCAGCATGACCTGGCCTCCCGCCACCTCGTAAGCGAAGGTCTGCACCTGGTTGTTGCTTTGCCGCATGGTGAAGCTGCCATCAGCCGTAAAGGTCACCGTAATGGTTCGGCCGGTCACCGGGTCAAAACAATCCCAGTTCCCAACAATGGGCTCAGGGGCAGGAGGTACGCTCTGTCCGTTCGTTGCGTCAAATTCGTCGACAGCCTCTTCGGCAGACAGGCCATCGTCCATAACCGCCTCTTCAGTCTGCACCGCCAGTGTTGATGCCGATGTATCCGCTGACTCTCCCGCGGAGGGCAATTCCACCTCTATCACCGTTTCATCATCAATTGAATCCGCTTGCCCCGAAGCATTCGAAGCTTCAGGCGCGTCACTATTCTGCGTCGCAACTGAACGCTCGGGTGTAGCGTCATCGCGCATCACCAACCAGACAGCGAGCCCGGCGAGCACGACAAAAACGATGGGCCATTTTCCGTAGGAGCGCGCCTCGCGATCGGTCTCGGCGACCTGGCTGTGCGCCCGGGCACGTGCGGGCACCACGGCGAGCGACGAATCGTATGCGGCGCGCCGTCCGGGGTCCGATAACACCTCGCGCGCCTCATTCAACATCACCAGTCGATTCGAGTCCCAACTGGTTTCGGATCGCAGCACTGCAAACCGCTTGGCATACGCGATCTCGATGTCTTCAAACGAAGCATCCTGAGCGACTTCGAGAATATCGTAAAGCGTCTGCTTCATGGTGACCCCGATAAACTGCACTGCGATATCGTCAATGTGCCATCCACAGTGGGAATCGTCAACGCGGCGGGCAGATTTGTTCTCTCCATCAGCATGACTTCAACATTCTGGCCACCATCACTATACGGACAACAATCCGGAAAAAGGTTGACCTGCGATCGATAGCTGTAACTTGTGGCGGATCAACGGTAACAGCGTATGAACCAGCACATCGTCATGGCCTGATACCTGTTGCCATCTGTTTCGCGACGCATCGCTCAGGCGACGACCGCTCCGCCATCAACCACAAGTTCCGCTCCGGTTATATACGATGCTTCGTCGGAAGCAAGGAACAAAATAGCGTAGGCAGCCTCCTCGGCACGGCCGGCGCGGCGCATTGGAATCGTTTCAATCACTTTTTCGCGCAGTTTGGGGTCAGCGGCTGATACGGAACTGCGCATCGGCGGCATCAAGCCGGGATGGACCGAGTTCACGCGAATGCCGTCTTGCGCGTACTGAACTGCAGCCGATTTCGTCATCAGGCGAATGGCGCCCTTGGCCCCGTTGTAACCCATGTGGACAAATTCCTGTCCGATAATTCCGGATATCGAAGACAGATTGACAATTGATCCGCCGCCCGCTTTCTGCATTTGCGAAATGGCGGTCTTCATTCCCAGAAAATTCCCGCGCGCATTCACCGCCATCAGCTTGTCGAAGTAATCCACGTCCATCCGATCGGGTACGGCACCACTGAGACCGGCATTGTTTACCAGGATATCGAGCCGGGCGTAGCGCGATACCGTCTCATCGATGGCCGCTTGCCACTGCGCCTCCGATGTGACGTCCAATGCAACAAAAATCGCATCACCACCGTCCGACACGATCTGCTTAGCCACTGCCTTTCCTTCCGCCTCGAGGATATCCGCAACAACCACCTTCGCACCCTCTCGGGCAAAGAGCCGGGCTGCGCTCTCACCCATTCCCGATGCGGCACCACTAATCAAAGCCACTTTATTTTCGAGTCTCACTTGATCAACCTCCCAAGGTTCATTCTGGATTATCAGTCAAATATTTTTTGTTGAGACACTGACGCTTTATCTGATCTGCAAGCCCGGTATCAAGCACTTCGGTGAATATGGCGAGCTCCGGGAATTACGTTCAGGACTTTACCGCGAACATAAAACGCAGCGTACAGCAGAAAACGGTCAAGCCGTATGCTCCCGGGATCATTCTGGCAAACCATCATCGCGCTGTGCCGTGCCAGCCGTTCATAATCTGACACCCGTACCGACTGGTTTTCCTGTACAGCAGAATTGCACGCGTGCGCACGAACTTTTGAGCAGCGCCGCGTGTGCCAGAATGTCCAGGGAACGCAATGCGCACCAGGACGATAGTGTACTTCGCACGCTGATTCTGACCGGGCTGCTCGTTTTGGCCGCCGCGTTGTTAATCGCTAAGCATGAATAACATCCGAAAAGGGCCTTCATCGCCGTGCATGTCACCACGCAACGACCTATACCTGATGCAACCGACCACCGGAAAAAATCAAGGCTGACCTGACCGGCTTCCCTGGCATCAGTACCGACACCGCGGCACGGTATCCATCGAGTTGTTTGCGGTAGGGTCTTACCGCCGCCTCGACGTCGCCAGGATCGGCAACGTCGCCGGTCTTGTAATCAAGAATCCAGATATCTTCGGCAAACTCCACAACGCGATCGATACGCCTTAGTTCCCCACTATCGGAAACGTATGACAGTTCATTGATCGCACGGATGTATTGGCCGGGATCAAAAAAGCGGGATAAGGCCGGTTCGTCAATGATGCCATGCGCCACTGCCAAAAGGGACTCGAATTCGGCCTCGGATATACCCAGGGATCGACGCAGGAAATCACGATCCCTCACGTCAGCGGGTGGAACAATCTTCTCCAGCAAGGCATGCACCAACGTCCCATGACGGCGGCGCGAGTCAACCAGATCATCACGCCGGGTCCCGATGTCCATAGGCATCTGCAATGATACGCCCCCCCTGTCGGTCCGGAGCGCATGCGGGTCTGCCAACGCGGCAGACGCATCCTGTGTTTCGACCTCTTGAACTGGCGCCTGATCGCCGCACGCAGCGATAGCCTCGGAAAGTCTTTGGTACCAGCTCGCGCCGCCATCGGCCGTCTCGATGCCGCTTGCTATAAGCACCTGCTTGGCACGCGTCACCGCAACGTACAACAGATTCAGGTCTTCGCGCTCAGCGAGACGCATGTCCTCCTCGAACAGTTGCGCCCTGCTCTCGCCCCTTTCTTCCTTTCGCGTGAACAATGAGAAATGTCGGGGTCTCAACGCCTCTGGCGGCCAATCAGCCATCACGCTGTAACTATCGGAGCGGCCGGGGCCGGCATTGGTATCGAGCAACCAGACAACCGGTGCCTCGAGCCCCTTCGCACCGTGCACTGTAAAAATTCGCACCGCGTTAGTGCCTTCAGCAATGACACCCACATCCGGTGCCTCTTGCGCTGCAGCGCGGCGCATGCCCTCCAGCCGGTGCAGGAAACCTTGCAGGCTCGGATAGCGTCCGGAGTCAGTCGACAGCGCGACCTCCATGAATGCCCGTAAATTCGCCGCGACACCGGTCCGCATTGGCACCGGCACCGCCGCTTCATAACGGCTCATGACATCAGCCTCGAAATAGATACGATCGAGCAGATCATGCACCGGCCTAAGGTCCGCACCCTTGATCCAGCCGCTCAACAGGTGCTGCGCCCGGATCAGGCCGGCACTAGCCGCACCGGTGCGCACAAGCTCGCAGAGACGCTGCCACCAATTCGCTCCGTCGGCCCCACTGAGAGTCGCGAGGTCGGCATTATCGACGTCAAACATTGGAGAACGCAGCACCGTCGCCAGATGAATATCGGCAAACGGCAACACGAGAAACTGCAGCAAAGCCGTCATGTCAATCGCTTCGAGTGTATCCAGCAATCCACCCTGCCGTGACCCGATGTACGGTATCTGAGCGTGCCGGAGTGCGCGCTCATAGATGTCGAGATGCGTTCGCCGCCTGACAAGAATGTGAATGTCCTCGTAACGCAAGGCTCGAACTTGCGTGCCATCCATGATTTGCCAGCGGCCAACGATCACCCCGATGCGCTGGGCAAGCGCCTCTGCCTCACGCAGACGCCTGCGATCCGCTTCCTCAACACGCGGATGGTCCAGCGGGTTACGCCAAGGATCCACTTGCACGTCTGAAACCTCGCTCGCTTCAAACAGCGGCAGCAACTCCACGCGTCCCGGTAGCGCCTTCTGATAAGGCACATGCGGCTGGAAACCTTCCGCCGTTTGGGAAAACAGTTCGTTAACGACCGAAACCACCGCCGGCGCGTTGCGCCGGGTGACATTCTGTTCTAGCTCGTGGGCACCATGACGCTCGGCGAGGTAGGAGCGGGCCACTTCGAACAAGCGCGGTTCAGCTCGCCTGAAACGATAGATCGACTGTTTTGGATCACCAACCAGAAAGACGCGTGGTTGGGATTGAGCATCGGCCGAGGCATCCAGCCAAGCCTTGAGTATCTGCCATTGCAGCGGGTTGGTATCCTGAAATTCGTCGAGCAGAATATGACGGTAGCGCGCATCCAGTCGATACTGCATGTATTCGGCATAGTCGCTCGTAGAGAGCAACAACCAGCTCCGCCATTCGACATCGGTGTAGTCGATAACACCCCGGGCACGCTTGATCGACTCGTACCGTTCCAGCAACTCGGCACCGCACAGCAGGCCCGCTTCATTGAGACGGTAAACGCCCTGCTCCGTGAGTAATGCACGAGCACGCTCCATTGCAGCGCCTATTTGCACGTGCAGGGACAAAAACCGTTTCTGACCGGCTTCGCCAAGCCGTTTCTCGCTGGCATTAGTCGGTTTGCGCACGCGCAACCTGCCGTCACTGGTCATCAAGACCTGCCAGACGGCCTCAAAACGACGAGCCGCGTCCGCTTCGCCAGGTGCCGCGCGTACCTGTGCCGCCCGATTCACGTCACCGTTGACCTGATTGCGGTCAAGCAATTCCGCGTATTCATCCAGCGCGTTTTTCAGCTCCCGATCCGCAAACACCGCCCCGATGACGTCGTCATCAGGTGCCACCTGCATGTCGCTGCACAACTTTTCCAGGGCATACTCCACCGGATCAGAATGTGATCGCGTATAAGCCCACCATTCGGCGCGCTTTTCTATAAAGGCGGTGAGCAGCGAACGCGTGCTGACGAGACCGTAATTCTCGAATAACCAGGTCAGTGCCAGGGCGACCGGACTATCGGGCTGGCGCTGCAGCCCTTCTGCAAACAACTCCCAGGCTTCGTCGATCAGTGACGAGACCTGGTCAACCAGATTGGCCCCGTTTGCCGCTCCGGCGGCCAGTGGTGCGCGCTTGAGCAATTGCAGAAACCAGCCGTGGAAGGTGCTGACGGTAATGCCGGGCTGGTCAATCAGGAAGGCCTCGAACAGGCCTCGGGCACGCGGCAGCATGGCCTCGATCTGATCCTCTTGCACCTCGCGGTCGCGCAGAAACTGCTTGATCTCGTCATCGCTGCCAATGGCGAGAAAGTGCAGCCATTCGTGCAGGCGCGCCTTCATTTCCTGGGCCGCTTTGCGGGTAAAGGTAATAGCCAGAATTTCAGATGGCCGCACGTCGGCGAGCAACAAACGAACAATGCGCGATACCAGCAACCACGTCTTGCCCGAACCGGCGCACGCCTCGATGACAACCGATTGGCCGGGATCAAGGGCCCTGGCGTTAAGCTGCCGGGTCTGCTGTTCAGTCGTCATGCCAGTACTGTTTGCGACACAGGCCGTGTAACTCGCACCATTGACAGGCGCTCTCGGCTCCCTGGGCAACTAAAGGTGCTTCACTCCGAATTCGCATAAAAATGTTCTTCAGCCGCTCGATCGCTTGTTCAACGTCGGCCAGCACTCCGTCGTCCTTGCCGATCCTGCGCACCTGCCCGTTGTCGATTGCGAGATAAAACGCTTCTTGCACGTCGTCTTCCAGTAACGCCGCATAAACCGGCAATTGCACATCCTCACCCGGCTCGCTGGCCGTGCGGCGCAAATCATTTGGCGCGCGCGTCTTGTAATCGATAACCGCATAGCCGGTATGCTCGTTGTCGTTGCGCGCATCAATGCGGTCAAGCCGCCCTTCCAGAATCAGCGTTGCGCCATCGGGCAGAACAATGGCGATTTCGCGCTTGCTCTCGGCTGCGTGAAACTGCCAGCCCTCCCGCTCCCGTTCAAGTTGCCAATCAAGATAAGCTGTATTGGTGGCCCGCCACCGAAGCGCCCAGGCATGGCTCAGATAATTGGCCTCTGAAGCTTCGCGGAACACACGTTCGCTGATTTCGCCGAGTACCGCTTCCAGCTGCTGGCGCGCTACCGTGCTACAGACCGGAAAGTGCGCATGAAACCGGCGAAGAATACGGTGCACATATTCTCCATACTCGCGCTTCTCCATCTCCTCGCGAACCTGTTCAGGTTCGCGCAGCCCGAGGACGTAGCGGCCGTAGAACTGGTAAGGACAAGCGACGAGGCTGTTGTAGGCACTCGCACTGATTCGCTCGGGCAGCCGCTCCGGCGCCACTGTCGGTGCCGGGCGCAAACACATCGACGGCAGTGATGCCGGATACGGTGGTGCGACCTGAGAACGGATAACCTTGAGAGCCAGTTGGTGGTCCTCAAGGCTGGTACCCCAGGCCAGTTGATGAAAAACGGAAATACGCTCAAACAACGGGCTTGGCAAATTATGCTCGGCCTCCCGCAACATTTGCCAGGTAACGAGGACCCGCGCGCTGCGGCAAAGCAATCCACTCAAATCGTCGACAATCTGCGCCACACGGTGTCCGCTCGTTGGCAGGCCCAGTTGCGCCCGGACCGATTCGCTGAAGAATGCATTTTGCTGATCTGTGCCTGGCAAATGCGCCGCATCACACCCGATCAGCACGACGGCATCGAATTCACGCAACCTCGTCAGGGAAAGCTGGGTAAAAATGACCGGGCTGGAGACGCCATTGTCACGAAACTCCGCTCGCTCAAGCTGCCGATCCAGCCAGCTGCGCCATTCGCCAAACGAAAACCGCTCAACGCTGGAACCGAGCTCTCGCTCCAGGCGCTGCAGGTAGTCAACAAGCTGCAGCCCGGCAGGATCGCTTCGCAGCCCGTCTTCGACACCAAGTGCTCCCAGGCTGCCAAACAGCAGTGACAGCCATTCACGCAGGCTTCGACGCCGGTCACGAGGTGAAAGGCGTGCCGCATTCGCAACGCGGTCCACAAGCTCTGCCCCGTGCACAAACTCGCCTCCGCCACCCTTCAACGCCGCGCGGCAAGCCTCGAGACCTGCAATAACCGAATGCGAGCGAACAGCGCGTTCCAGCTCGTAAACCGCTTCGCGTCTGTGCACCCAGTCCGGGAAGATATAGGGCGATTTGACGAGGTCGAGCAGATCCTTGAAATAGAAGTCACTGGAAACGGCATCGAGCCAGCGCATCACAACCGTACTCGCGGAAGTCGTGGAAAAAATCCAGCCCGTTTCATCATCAGTCATGACACGGGACCGTTCCAGCAACGCGCGTGCGCGGCGCGCTACGAGCCGGTCCAGCGCGACGACGGCGACTTTCTTGCAACCTTCATTCAACCAGAACCGTACCTGAGTCTCTGCTGCACGGGCCTCGTGCTCAAGGCTAGGGGCACCATAGAGGCGCAACGATCCGGCAGCGGGGCTTTCCGGTACCGAGCGGGCAAAGGCCGCGGCCCGTTCGCGCAAGAATTCAGCTTCATCTCCGGCCACCGGCCAGGCCGAGGCGTAAAAACGGGCCGACTCCGACGCACCGTCAGCGTCACCAGTTATCTGGTACACCTTCACCGGCATATTGGCTGAATATGCCTCCAGAAAAGCCTGCTCAGCGGGAATCAGCTCAGGAAGGCCAATCGCATATAACGGCTGTGAGGCGTCACGGGCAATGTAGGAGAGTTGCATCTGGTAGGCGGCAACGGCACCGACAGCACCATCACCCGACTGTGATGATGCCCGCCATAGTTCGTAAACCAGTCTCGCTTCCAACTGCATGGTTGTACCGGCTTTGGCCTGGTATGCCGCCTCCAGTGCACCTTCAAACTCCTCTACCGATTGTGGTAGCGCAATCTCGAATTGCGTGAGTTCGTCAAACAGGCGGGACAGTTCCCCAGCGAGTGGCCACAGGTTCGCAGCATCGAACCACTTACGGCTGCGCAAAGCGTCGAACAGCGCGGCTTCTCGCACGACCTCCGGCAGCGGCTCAAAAGCAACCGGGTGTTCCGCCGCCCACATGCCGAGAGTCGTCATCTTGGGCAACATGACAGGACCACCAGCTAGCGAGCCAATGATCCGTGCCAGCGCACCTGCGGCATGCAGATTGGGCAAAACGACAACGGCCCCCGACAGGTCGGGGGCCGCTTCCCTGAAATCCACCAGCAGTTCGTGGGCCAGCACCTCAAGCGCAGCAGCCGGTGCAACCTCCACCCTCACCGCACAGGCATCAGACACGCCAGCCTCGCCGGCACCTGGTATCAGCGCTCGAGCAGTTGACGCTTCTCGGATTTATCCTTCCAGTCATCGGCGTCATCGGGAGCGTCCTTTTTCTCGGTAATGCCAGGCCATGCCTTGGCAAGCTCTGCATTGAGCGCGAGAAAATCACGCTGATCTTCCGGCACATCGTCCTCGGCATAGATCGCTTCGACCGGACATTCAGCAACACATAATGTGCAGTCTATGCACTCGTCCGGATCAATAACCAGCATGTTCGGTCCTTCGCGAAAACAGTCAACCGGACACACATCGACACAGTCAGTGTACTTGCACTTGATACAGCTCTCGACGACGACGTAAGTCATTACTTTCCTTGCTTGCTCTGGTTGGACGCCACGAGCCTGCGGTTGTGGCCGCTAATGCCGGGCTTGGCGATCCAGCAGATCCGGATCTTTCAAACCCCACCCGCAAAGCCTCCGGGCTCGTAGAAAACGAGTGGGGCATTCTAGCAAAACCGGACTGCCCCAAAGTGGCTTCGTGCCGTACACTTGTGTGGCAAGACCCTTGTCTCTTGCCCTTACATCCCATACGTGCCATGGCAGCCCTGAGCAGGCTTAGGGTTAAGCCGTGGGGGATCGGGAGTACATTGCCTAAAAAATACCGGGGCACTCGGACATCCAGTGCCCCGTTTTTTGCTAGGATACGGGCCTAGTCTCCATGCTGCGGCCATCCAGCCTGCGCTACCCAAGTCCCAATCAGTTGTGTTTTCTCATTTTTTTCTTCAGTCCGAGGTGATCAAGACCCATGAGCGGAAATATCGACCACGTCAGCGATGACACGTTTCAATCGGAGGTGCTTCAGTCGGAGGTGCCGGTTCTTGTCGATTACTGGGCCGAGTGGTGCGGGCCGTGCAAGATGATCGCGCCCATACTGACCGAAGTAGCCCAGGAATACGACGGACGCCTGAAGGTCGCGAAACTCAATATCGATGACAATCAGGCCACACCCCCGAAATACGGGATCCGGGGCATTCCAACATTGATGTTGTTCAAGAACGGCAACGTCGAAGCCATGAAAGTCGGCGCCCTGTCCAAATCGCAGCTCACTGCCTTTATTGACAGTAATATCTGAAACCGTTTAGGCTTCGCATCAGCCTGATCGCCGGGTGTCTAGGCAACAATTGCAGCACGATGTGACATCCGGTGGGCAACGGCGGTTGATCGCTCTTCCTTCCCGCCATCTTTGGAAATTCCCCTTTCTTCTTCCCCAAGTCGTAATTCCCAGCGCGACTCCCCCCCCGACATGCATCTATCTGATCTGAAAAACCTCCATGTAACCGAGCTCGTCGAAATGGCGATCTCCAATGAAGTCGAGAACGCCAACCGCTTGCGCAAGCAGGATCTCATCTTCGCTCTCCTCAAGAATCGGGCGAAGAAAGGTGACAGCATATTTGGCAGTGGCACGCTGGAAGTCCTGCCCGACGGGTTCGGATTCCTACGATCCCCGGATACATCCTATCTGGCGGGCCCCGACGACATCTACGTCAGCCCGTCTCAGATCAGACGGTTCAATTTGCACACGGGCGACTCCGTGGAAGGAGAGATTCGCACACCGAAAGATGGCGAGCGCTACTTCGCGCTGGTCAAGGTTGACAAGGTCAACGACGAAAAGCCGGAAAACGCCAAGCACAAGATTCTCTTTGAGAACCTGACGCCACTGTTTCCCACCGAGCACTTCGCTATGGAACGGGACATCAAGTCAGACGAGAATTACACCGGACGGATCATCGATATCATTGCCCCAATCGGCAAGGGTCAGCGCGGGCTGCTGGTTGCCAGCCCCAAGAGCGGCAAAACCGTGATGCTCCAACATATCGCACATTCGATCGCATCAAACTATCCGGACGTTTATCTGATCGTGCTCCTGATAGACGAACGCCCTGAAGAAGTCACGGAAATGCAGCGTTCGGTACGCGGCGAGGTGGTTTCATCGACTTTCGATGAACCTGCCACCCGCCACGTGCAAGTTGCCGAAATGGTGATGGAAAAAGCAAAACGCCTGGTCGAGCACCGCAAGGATGTCGTCATCCTGCTTGACTCGATAACGCGTCTGGCTCGCGCCTATAACACCGTAGTGCCGGCTTCCGGAAAAGTTTTGACTGGTGGTGTCGACGCCAATGCATTGCAGCGACCGAAGCGGTTTTTCGGTGCCGCACGCAATATTGAGGAAGGCGGATCACTGACCATTATCGCGACGGCACTGATCGACACCGGCTCGCGAATGGACGATGTGATCTACGAGGAATTCAAGGGCACCGGCAACATGGAGATCCACCTCGACAGGCGCATGGCAGAAAAACGCATCTATCCGTCAATCAACGTAAATCGCTCGGGAACACGGCGCGAGGAACTGCTGCTTGCGCCGGATATCCTGCAGAAAGTATGGATTCTGCGAAAACTCCTTTATCCGATGGATGAGCTTGAAGCGACCGAGTTCCTAGTCGGCAAATTGAAGGCAACAAAGAACAACGCGGAGTTTTTCGACAGCATGCGCAAGGGCTAAGGCCTGCGCCAGGGCCCAGACAACCGGTCGGAGATAGCCAGCCGGCGATCGGCATGCTTGATTAACCGCCGTCTGCCGTGGATAATGCCGGCCTCCCAGATTGTCGGCGCACAATCCGCCGACGCAAACCAAAGGAAAAGCCATGAAAACAGGCATCCACCCGGATTATCAGGAAATAAACGTAACCTGCAGTTGCGGCAATGCTTTCAAGACCCGCTCGACACTCAAGCGCGATCTGACGGTGGAAGTATGTTCCGTCTGCCACCCTTTCTATACCGGTAAGCAAAAGATCGTAGACACCGCTGGACGTGTAGAACGCTTCAAGCAGAAATACGCGCGCACCGGCGTCAAATCAAAGGCCGTGTCCACTTAGGATTCGGCGGTTTCTTGTGTATGCAAAAGGCAGCCTTGGCTGCCTTTTGCACTTTTGGAGGACAGCCGCGGGAGAGCTTTTCTGCCCTTGCGCCGGCAATTCACAGCAATCGTTGTCACCGCGACCTTCGTTGCAACCACGATCAGCCGCGAAACATGCCGAGATAGGTTCTAAAATATGGCCATGTTGATCCCAACCTGCCATCACCGGGTGCCGCCAGCAAAGACCAATCCTTCGCTGGCGAAGCGCGCGCGCAAGCCGAAGGCAACATAACCATTATGCTGCACCCGGCACATCTCCTACGGAACGAACGATTCGCCGCCTGGCTCAGTGCCAGCCCGCGTCATCTTGCGATCGTCATATGCGCAGCGTGGATCGTGATCGGGCTGGTCGGACACGACCCATGGAAGTCAGATGAGGCTTATACCTTTGGCGCGGCGTATCACATGTACGAGAGCGGCGACTGGTTAGTACCAAGAATCGGAGATACGCCCTTTCTGGAAACACCGCCACTAGTCTACTACGGTGCCCTTCTGGGCATGATGACGCTTTCACCCGTCTTCGCACTGCACGACGCCGCGCGGCTGTCGGTGGGCATCTGGTTGGCATTGCTGCTTCTGTTCACAGGGCTTACGGCACGCGAACTGTGGGGGGGAAACCGCTCGTGGGTTGCACCATTGATGCTGATCGGCTGTGCCGGTCTGCTGGTGCGCGGCCATCAATTGATCAGCGCGGTCCCGCTTCTCGCGGCACTGGCAGTGGGAATTTACGGGCTTGCGCTCGCGCCAAGACGAGCACAACTGGGCGGGATCTGGTTTGGCACCGGGCTTGGTTTCCTGTTTCTGGCACGCGGCCCCTCAGACATGCTCATGCTCGTTGCAATGGCTATTGGCATGGCATTTGTCTCGCCGCGCTACCGTAACGGGCGGTTCTTCAAGAGCTCTGCGATCGCGATCGGTGTTGCAGCGCCGCTGATCCTGGCCTGGCCACTGGCGCTGCATTTTCAGCAACCTGATCTTTTTGCACAATGGGTTTCTCAGAACGCACAGGATCTGCGCGGGTTAGTTGTGTTTCAGCCGCATGAAGACAACCTCTACTTTCTGGGCGTATTAGCGTGGTTTGCCTGGCCAGCATGGCCGTTTGCCCTGTGGTCGCTATGGATCGAAGGAAAACAGGGGCTTTCAAAGCGGGAGTTGCAACTGCCCCTTGTTGCCTTTTTCGCCATCCTTGCCTACCTGTCTCTTGCCGGCGAAGGCCGAGATGTACTGGCGATGCCAATGCTGCTGCCACTGGCATTACTGGCATCGATCGCAATCACCCGTTTGCCGCGAGGCGCTATCAACGCCTATTACTGGTTCAGCATCATGGTGGTGACCGTGTTCTCGCTGGTGGCCTGGGTCTATTTCAGCGCCGCACAGTTCGGCTTCCCGGCGCGGCTTGCCGAACATATTTTCAGCCTGCAACCCGAATATCAGGCGCAGTCTCGAATATGGGCCATGTTGGCTGCAATTTTCGTGACCTTGACCTGGTTCGTACTGGTGTTCAATGTCAAGCGATCGGCCGAGCGGCCTTTCATCCTGTGGGCCGCCGGGATGACCGCCGGATGGGCGCTTGCGGTGCTTCTGCTCTTTCACTGGATCGATGCGCGCAAGACATACCGCTCAATGGTAGTCGAGCTGAGTGCCCACATGCCGGCAAACTACAAATGCGTCATCAGTCAGGACGTTGGAGACGCTCAACGCGCCATGCTTCACTATTTCGGCGGCATCGTTACTTCCCTGATCTATCGCCGAAGCCCGGAGCAAAGCTGTGACCTTCTGATCACGCAGGATCATTGGGACGACGGCAACATAATCGGCGCGCCATGGCAACTGCTATGGGAGGGCGGTCGAGCCGGTGACCGGCACGAGCGTTTCCGCCTTTTCACACGCACGGAAGACTAATACCGTATGGGGCTTGCCATTGTTTTCGAAACCGCATTGGCAAGGCAACGTAAACCATGAGTGATTCGCTTCAACGCTTTCTTCTCGAAGGCACACCGGTGCGCGGCGAGATCGTACAACTCAAAGCGACCTGGCGCGCCGTGCTCGAGCGGCGCGACTATCCACAACCCCTGGCAGCCCTGCTTGGTGAAATGATGGCAGCCGGCGCGCTGCTCTCGGCGACACTGAAATTTGAAGGTGCGCTCATCATGCAGATGCAGGGCGAAGGGCCAGTCAAGCTACTGGTGGTGGAAGCAACCAGCGAGCATACGCTGCGCGCAACCGCCAAGTGGGAAGGTGAAATCCCACCGGGAGGTATCCGGTCATTACTCGGCAACGGAAAGTTCGTCATAACCATTGCGCCGGAGTCCGGTAAGCAAGCTTATCAGGGGGTGGTTGAACTGGAAGGAGAAACAGTCGCGGAAGTGCTCGAACACTACATGGCCAAATCCGAGCAGCTCGAAACCCGGCTGTGGCTGGCGTGCGACGCGACCAAAGCAGGTGGTTTGCTACTGCAACGGTTGCCGGGCCAACCGGGCCAGGATCCCGACGCATGGAACCGCGCAACGAAGATCGGTGAAACCATCACCCAACGCGAGTTGCTGGACCTGCCCGCCCGCGACATCATTCACCGGCTATATCATCAGGAAGACATCAGGCTATTCGAGGATCGGCCCACTGCATTTCGTTGCTCTTGCACGCGCGAGCGCGTGACCTCAATGCTTCGTCTACTTGGTAATGCGGAAGTGCGTTCAATACTGGAAGAGCAAGGCCAGGTCGAAGTGGCATGTGAATTTTGCGGTCGCCAGTACATCTTCGATGCCGTAGATGCAGAGCAGGTGTTTGCCACCGACATCCAGTCGTCTGTCGGGAAGACGAGGCACTGAAATGAGCACGGCGCAAATGCAATCCGCAATATCGCTGCGCTGGATGCGGCTTCCAGAGCAAGCACGGATTATTGAGTGCACCCGCTCCGACACCGGAAGGGCGCGGTCTTGAGCGATGAAGTTAAGTCGGTACGCCTCGACAAATGGTTGTGGGCCGCTCGTTTCTATAAAACCAGGTCGGTCGCTGCCGTAGCGGTGGCGGGTGGAAAAGTCCAGTTCGATGGCGGGCGGGTCAAGCCGGCAAAGCCCGTAAGAATTGGCGACCGGCTGACAGTGCGCACCGGCCCGTATGAATGGGTGGTTACCGTTGCGGCACTATCGGAAAGGCGCGGTCCGGCCAGCGAAGCGCTGAAACTCTACGACGAGACCGACCAAAGCCGTCAGGCACGCGAGGAAATGGCTCTTGTGCGCAAGGCCGAACGTCTTGCGACACCGGCATTTGCAAAAGGTCGACCTAGCAAGCGTGACCGGCGCAAAATCATCAAATTCACAGAGGAAAAGGGCTAGAACCCCTTTGCGCAATTGCAGCAGAATGACAATATATATCTGTTTTATATGACTTTATAATTCACGCGGCGCGTCATTGCAGTCGACACGCTCCAACGACAGGCGTAGACTCAGCAGCGCTTTTTTGTGCGTCAGCCACGATAGCTCCGCGCCTGCAGGTCGGGCCGCGTTCCTGACGCCTTAACGCACCAGCCAGGAGAGCAAACCATGAACGACGTAGTCATCGTTGCTGCGCTACGCACGGCAATCGGAAAATTCGGCGGCACCCTCGCCAAGACGCCCGCACCTGAACTGGGCGCACATATTATCAGGGAATTACTCAATCGCACCGGTGTCCCGGGAGACCAGATCTCTGAAGTGATCCTGGGCCAGGTTCTCGCCGCCGGGGCCGGCCAGAACCCTGCGCGACAGGCTGCAATCAAAGCCGGTGTTTCACACATGACGCCGGCCATCACCATCAACAAGGTATGCGGCTCGGGTTTGAAGGCGACGCATCTCGCCGCCCAGGCCATCAAGGCCGGGGACGCTGACTGCGTAATCGCAGGTGGGCAGGAAAACATGAGCGCTTCGCCCCACGCGCTTTTCGGTGCCCGCGACGGTATTCGAATGGGTGACGGCAAGCTGATCGACACCATGATCGTGGATGGTTTGTGGGACGTTTACAACCAGTATCACATGGGCGTCACCGCAGAAAACGTTGCCAGGAAATGGGGCGTGTCACGAGAAGAGCAGGACGCGTTTGCTGCCGGCTCGCAGCAAAAAGCCGAAGCTGCACAGAAAGCCGGCAGATTCAAGGATGAAATTGCGCCATTCACGATCTCCACACGCAAGGGCGAAGTGGTGTTCGATAGCGACGAATTTCCCCGCCACGGCACCACGGCTGAATCGCTCGGCTCGCTGAGTCCGGCTTTCCAGAAAGACGGCACAGTGACCGCAGGGAACGCGTCCGGCATTAACGATGGTGCCGCTGCCGTAATGATGATGTCGGCAAGCAAGGCAGATGAACTGGGCCTGGAACCGATCGCTCGGATCAAGGCTTATGCATCAGCGGGTGTCGATCCCAGCATCATGGGCACCGGGCCGATTCCGGCGAGCCAGCTGTGTCTGAAGAAAGCAGGCTGGACCGTCGATGACCTCGACCTTCTGGAAATCAACGAGGCTTTTGCAGCCCAGGCGATTGCGGTCAACCGTGACATGGGCTGGGATGTTTCAAAAGTGAACGTCAACGGCGGTGCGATCGCGCTCGGCCACCCGATTGGCGCCTCCGGCTGCAGGGTTCTGGTGACCCTGCTTCATGAGATGACCAGGCGCGACGCCAGGAAAGGCCTGGCATCGTTGTGCATCGGCGGTGGCATGGGTGTGGCGCTGGCAGTGGAGCGCTGAACAAGCAGACCAGCGCGGGTACGACCGCAGGCTTGAATCGGGTATTCAGACCATGCGCGTCAGAACCGGGCAAAGACCAGAAAACGGGAGGAGTCGGTAAATGAGCAATGTACGTGAAGTCGTGGTGGCATCAGGCGTGCGCACCGCAATCGGAGATTACGGAGGATCACTGAAAGATTTCGCACCAACGGATCTTGCAGCGCGATGCATAAAGGAGGCGTTGACGCGCGCCAATGTCGAGGCGAACGAAGTCGGTCACGTGGTTTTCGGCAACGTGATCCATACAGAATCGAAGGACATGTACCTGTCGCGCGTTGCCGCAATGAATGGCGGTATTCCGAAGGAAGTGCCGGCCATGACACTGAACCGGCTCTGTGGCAGCGGATTACAGGCTATTGTGAGTGCTGCGCAGATCGTTGCCCTCGGTGATGCGGATATCGTGGTTGCCGGCGGTGCGGAATCCATGAGCCGCTCCAACTATTGGCTGCCAACCGCACGCTGGGGAACCAGAATGGGAGATCAGGCGCTTGTCGATGTCTTGCTCGGCGCTTTGTCGGACCCGTTCGAAGGCATGCACATGGGCGTGACCGCCGAGAACGTGGCAGAAAAGTACGGTCTCACGCGTGACGAGCAAGACGCCTTTGCGATCGAATCGCACCGGCGCGCCGCCAATGCCATTGCAAATGGATGGTTTACCGACCAGATCCTGCCTATCGAAATCAGGGAACGCAAGGCGACGCGCGTCTTCGCTGCCGATGAGCATGTTCGCGATGATGTCACTGAGGAAAACCTGGCCAAACTGCGCACGGTGTTCAAGAAAGACGGCACCGTGACCGCCGGCAATGCTTCGGGCATCAACGACGGCGCGGCTGCCGTCGTGTTGATGGAGCGTGGCGTGGCCGAGAAACGCGGGATTCAGCCGCTGGCCAGGCTGGTTGCCTACGGACATGGCGGCGTCGAACCGGGCTTGATGGGACTTGGCCCTATACCGGCAGTGAAGATGGCGATGCGCAAAGCCGGGCTGGAAGTCGGCGATATGGATGTGATCGAGTCCAATGAGGCCTTCGCGGCACAGGCCTGTGCGGTCGCGAAGGATCTGGGGTTTGATCCTGAAAAAACCAACCCGAACGGTGGCGCGGTTGCACTCGGTCACCCGGTCGGCGCCACCGGCTGCATAATCAGCATCAAGGCACTGTATGAACTAAAGCGTATTGGCGGGAAGTATGCCCTGGCCACGATGTGTATTGGTGGCGGCCAGGGGATCGCCGCGATTTACGAACGTCTTGCGTAATGCGCCAATGGCGAGCGCGACAGGGCACGCTTGCCATTGGTCGATCCGGCGAGAAGTAAGGCGCAAGGCGTCATGCAGCACCGGCTCAGGCATCACGCTTCAGGGTTGCGCCATGACCTTCGCCTTCCCGGATACGGGCCAGTTCATTCAGGCACAGGCAAGTAAACGCAAGGGCTGAAAACACTGGCGCGATCAGGTTAACAAGAGGCACGAAGTAAAGCAGGCCGGTCGCCAGACCCAGAACGAATAAATCGGAAAAGCGCTCGGAAAATACACGTTGCATTTCCTGTGCATCGGCGTGCTCTGCAAGTGCATCGTAACGAAACAGGCGTTGGTTCAGGTAGGCCGATAGCGCCCAGGGAATGACCACAGCGAGCGGTCCGAGAAACAGCCACAAGGGCAGGGTCGCGAGCCACAGCAGCGCGAAAGCGCCGACTGCAACGACGGCATTGACAATTCCACCGACAAATGTGCCCCCGTTTCTGCGCTTCAACCCCGGGAAGTCGCGCCGCGCCACGTGGGCAACAAGCATTGGCATGGCAAACACGGCGGCAATCAGCATCGCTGTCGCCATCAGCGCCGGCGCAATCAGTAACAACAGAATAAGTCCGGCAGCAAAGCCGGCGAACCGGGACCCGTCCAGGCGAGCAATCCACTCCTCGCTGGTTACGCTAAGGAGCACCGATTCGATTCCGCTGGTCCAACTATCCCAGAACCACCAGGACACCCCGACCCACAAGAGCAGTGCAGCAAAGGCGGGCAGCAACATCACCACCAATATGGCTGGATGCAACATGTTGCGCAGCGCGTCACGAAGCGCCCGAAGGGCGTGATGGTAGGCACTCACCTGAACGGGTATTTCTTTAACCAATTGTTAACAAACATATAATAACTCACGCCTCTGTTGAAATAATTCAGCTTGGCTATTGACAATAGTCTGCGGGGCAGTATACTTCGACCCTGTTGGTGCGCTGCACAAAACCCAACCGACTTACCGAATTCAGATTTTTGCTGTTAGTTCTTATTTAATTCTATTCAGGAGATTGTTATGCCTACAGTTATTGAACAAATGACGGCAGCACAGAAAGAAAATATCACCACAACGGTCGCCCTTGCAGGCATCGCCGCTTCGACCGCCGAAAAAGCCATGGACCTCAACGTTGCCGCCGTAAAGAGCGCGATGGCGACCGCAGCGGAGAACGGCAAGACCATAGCTGATGCCAAAGACGTCCAAAGCGTCACGGCCATGCAGTCCCAGTTTGCCCAACCTGCTTTCGAAGCCTTTGCCTCCTATCTCAAAGACAGCTACGACATCATGTCCGAAGCGCAAAATGAACTGGGCAAGTTGGTGGAAGCGAAAATGACCGAAGTGAACAAGGTTATCGTATCTGGGCTCGACCAGGCCGAGAAGAACGCACCCGCTGGTTCCGACATGGCTGTTGCCGCGATGAAATCAGCCATCGCCGCCGCCAATCAAACCTACGATGCGTTTGCCAAGGCTGGCAAGCAGGTGCAGGAAGTGACGACAGCAACCGTGAACACGGTTCGTCAGACTCCGGCCAAGAAAAAAGCCGCAGCCTGATCGAACTGCGAAGCAACACCCCGAAAAAGCCCCCGGATTTTACCGGGGGCTTTTTTTCGTCCATCACATTCACAACGCCCCCCGCGGGGTTGCTCACGGCACAGATCAGCTCCATCATCAGTCCGCGCAAACACGCCGCGAGCGATTAAAATCAAGCTTCCGCGGACGCAGTACGGTCACCGCTGGTCCACAAACCCATTCCCTGTTGATCAAGCCTTTTACAGCTCATGACTCGCCTGACTAAACGCTCCAGTTGGCAAGCTCTGGAATCACACGCCGCGCAACCCGGGGTAACCGACATTCGTGCTCTGTTCAACCGAGACCCGCAGCGCGCAGAGCATTTCAGTCTGACGGCCGCAGGCCTGTATCTCGACTATTCAAAGAATCCTGTGTCTGCCGAGACGATGAAGCTGTTGCTATCGTTGGCTGAACAAGCAAGCGTTACCGAGCAGATTCAGGCGATGTTCGAGGGACGCCGGATCAACATCACGGAAAATCGGCCGGCATTGCACACGGCCCTTCGCAACCGGTCGCAGCGTCCCGTTCTGGTCGATGGACGCGACGTCATGCCCGATGTCATGGCGGTGCTGGATCGGATACGCACGTTTTCAGATGCGATTCGAAGTGGTGCGGCACGCGGCGTTGGCGGCGACCCGTTTACCGATGTCGTCAATATCGGCATCGGTGGCTCCGATCTTGGGCCTCTGACAGTGTGCGAAGCGTTACGGCCTTTCGCCGGAGATGGCCCGCGTGCGCACTTCGTCTCAAATGTCGACGGCGCTCATCTGGCCGCCACGATCGCTGACCTGAGGGCGGAGACAACGCTGTTTATCGTCTCGTCCAAGACGTTTACGACACAGGAAACAATGACCAACGCGCATTCTGCGCGTAAGTGGCTACTGACTCACCTGGCGGGGTCGCACAACCAGGACGAGGTTCTTGAGCGGCATTTCGCCGCGGCGTCCACAAACCTCGAGGAAACCGGCAAATTTGGCATTCGGCCTGAGCAGGTATTCGGGTTCTGGGACTGGGTTGGCGGGCGCTATTCGCTCTGGTCGTCTATAGGCTTACCGATTGCGCTGGCAGTCGGATACGAACGTTTCGAGCAACTCCTCGCCGGCGCACACGCCATCGATGAACATTTTCGCACTGCGCAACCGGATCGGAACATGCCGATTCTGCTTGCACTGATCGGGATCTGGCACACCAATTTTCTCGGCGCACCCTCACATGCCGTATTGCCGTATGCCCAGGATCTGGCCTGGTTACCGATGCACCTCCAGCAACTCGACATGGAAAGTAACGGCAAACGCATTGATCGAGCCGGCACCCCGGTTGACTACGCCACCGGGCCTATTATCTGGGGAGCACCGGGGACCAATGGCCAGCATGCGTTCTTTCAGCACCTACACCAGGGGACCCGCATCACGCCCTGCGATTTCATACTCACTGCACAAAGCGAGTGGGACATGCCTGGACATCACGAAATTCTGCTGGCTAACGGCATCGCCCAATCAGAGGCTCTGCTGCGCGGACGTACCGCCGAGGAAGTGCTCGCTGAGCTCGACAAACAAGGCATCGACAGCAAAGAAGCCGGGCGACTGGCGGCGCACCGGAGTTTCCCCGGAAACCGTCCGAGCAATACGATTGTTGTCGACCACCTCGACGCACGCGCCGTGGGCGCGCTGATTGCGCTCTACGAGCACAAGGTATTTGTTCAAGGTGTAATCTGGAATATCAACTCGTTCGATCAATGGGGCGTCGAGCTGGGCAAAGGCCTTGCCAAGGGGGTATTGAACGACTTAAGGGCGGGCAAAGCCGCACCCGGACATGATCAATCGACTGCCGCGCTCATTGAACGAATCTGCACTTCGAAGGAGAAATAATGAACGAAGACAATTTCAACATGAGCATTCGCAAATTTCTGAAAATGACAGGCGTCGGCTCGCAGCGTGAAATCGAACAGGCAGTCGCAAAAGCGCTTGCCAGCGGCAAACTAGAAGGCGCTGGAAAACTACCGGTGTCGATGAAGCTGACCATCCCTTCTCTGGGCCTGGACGTGAACTTTGATGGCGACATCGCGCTGGAATAAGTAGCGACGCCGCAAACTTCGTCGCAATTGCTCGAAGACACTGTGTTTCGCCTGAAACTCAGCAGATTTCCGGCATTTCACCACCAACTTTCGGCTCAAACCTGAATGAAGTTGGCGCGGTAATACTTCATTTCCTCGATCGATTCGTATATATCGGCGAGCGCTTGATGCTTGCCATGCTTGACAACGCCGGCGAGGATTTCAGGTTTCCAGCGCTTGGCCAGTTCCTTGAGCGTCGAAACGTCCAGGTTGCGATAATGGAAATATCGTTCGAGGGCAGGCATCCAGCGCGCAAGAAAACGCCGGTCCTGGCAAATCGAGTTACCGCACATCGGTGAGGCATTGGACGGCACGTGCTGTTCCAGAAACCCCAGCATCTGCTCCTCCACCTGTGCCTCAGTCAGGATGGAGGCCTTGACCTTTTCCACCAGACCGCTACGCGCATGCGTTGATGTATTCCACTGGTCCATCGCATCAAGGATGGATGTTTCCTGATGCACCACCAGGACCGGCGACTCCGCGACCGTTTCCAGCTGCGAGTCGGTAATTACCATCGCAACCTCAATGATGCGATCACTGTCCGGGCTGAGGCCCGTCATTTCCATATCGAGCCAGATCAGGTTATTTGCGTCTTGTGCCATAATGTTTTTAGATTACCCGCAGCATTTTTCGTTGAATTTTCATCGGGATATTGTGTCATATTCGGCACCGGTACCCAATCTCACACACAGCCATGAATACTTTCTCGATCTTTTTCCTGGTCGCTGTTGCATCGGCGGCACTCACCCGGCTATGGCTCGCATCGCGCCATGTCAATTACGTCAGTGCACACCGTGCCAGCGTGCCCGCGCCCTTCGCAGCAGAGATTGCGCTCGATGCACACCAGAAGGCCGCCGACTATACGGTAGCCAAGTCACGATTTTCGATGGCGGGCATCATATTCAACACAGTCGTATTGCTGGCCCTCACGTTCGGCGGTGTCTTGCAGGGACTGTACGACATAACCGGCAATTTCGTCAGCGGTGAATTGTGGCGCGGCCTGCTTTTCTTCGCGTTTCTCACATTGCTGATGTCGTTGCTCGATGTGCCGTTCGATCTTTACCGTACCTTCGTAATAGAGGACAAATTCGGTTTCAACAAGATAACGCCGGGTCTATTCGTCAAGGATCTCGTCGTCGGTCTTGTTGTGTCCGCAGTGCTTGGCCTGCCATTCCTTGCCATCCTGTTATGGCTGATGGGTGCCGCCGGGGAAAGCTGGTGGCTGTATGCCTGGATTGCAGGCATCGCTTTCTGGCTTTTCGTACAATTTATCTCGCCAACCGTTATCGCCCCCCTGTTCAACAAATTCTCTCCTCTGGAGAATCAGGAACTCAAGCAGCGAATCGAAGGTTTGCTCAAGCGCTGCGGGTTTCAGTCCAAAGGGCTGTTTGTGATGGATGGCAGCAAACGCAGTAGTCACGGCAACGCTTACTTCACCGGATTCGGCAAGTCAAAGCGCATCGTTTTCTTTGACACGCTGGTAGAGCGCCATGATGGTCCGGAGGTCGAAGCAGTGCTGGCTCACGAGCTTGGTCATTTCAAGTTACATCATGTGCTCAAACTCACTGCCATGTTTGCGGTTCTCGGGTTCGTATTCTTCTGGATGCTCGGCGTGGCGCAAAATACACCATGGCTGTTCACTGGCCTGAATGTCTCGTATCCGGCATCTGATGCGCTGGTCCTCACGGTCTTCTACCTGGCCCTGCCGCCGTTTCTGTTTTTCGTGCGCCCTTTGCTCGCCGCCTACCTGCGCAAGAACGAATTCGAGGCGGACGCGTACGCAGCTGAGTACGCACCCGCCAACGATCTCGTGCGGGCACTGGTAAAACTCTACAAGGACAACGCCTCGACCTTGACACCGGACCCCCTGCACTCGGCTTTCTATGACTCACACCCTCCTGCAGCAGTGCGCATCGCCCGGCTGCAGGAACTTTCAAAGGCCTGATCACCCGATAGGTAAACTGATATGAGTACAACTGCACAAGACCTCGTCCGCAAGAAATGCAAACCCTGTGAAGGTGGCGTCGACCCAATGTCAGAGGTACAGATCGGCCACATGCTTAATGGCGTTCAGGGCTGGGGATACCAGGACGGCATGATCCGAAAAGTCTACAATTTCAAGGACTACTATCAGACCCTGGCCTTCGTTAACGCCACCGCCTGGATTTCCCATCGTGAGGATCACCATCCCGATATCACGGTTGGTTACAACAAATGCGAAGTCGCCTACATGACCCACGCCATAAAAGGCATTAGTGAAAACGATTTCATCTGCGCGGCCAAGCTGGACGCGCTGTTCGATCTCTGATCGAAAAGCTTGCGAAGCAAGCAGAGGAAATCGTTTCAGTGAAGGCTAACTTGCGCAGCAAGTTAAGCGTGCCTCGGCACGCGGCCGAAACTAAAATGACATCATCTGCGCGGCCAAGCTGGACGCGCTGTTCGATCTTTGATCGCATGGCATGCGAAGCAAGTCCTGCTCATGAAACGAGCGGTCGAATCTAGAATGCTCCGTTGATTTGCTGCGAAGACCGGCGTACTGATGGAAGGTTGCAGACGCGGCACGAAATCATCGCACTGATTGGCATCAATCATCAAATTTTGCCGATACGCACTGGCGTTGCCAGACAGATCTCGGGGAAATTCTGTTGACACTTCGAAGCAAATTGACCCTGGGCCTCATCCTGCTCTGTGCGCTCGCCGCGCTCTATTGGTCGTTGCACGCAACCGGCACGCTGACAACAATCACAGACAAGACTGCCCTTTACGATTGGATTATTCGGCTAGGGGGTTTGGGACCAGCGCTCATCATTCTCCTGATGACGCTGGCAATCCTGATCAGCCCGATCCCCAGTGCGCCGATCGCATTGGCCGCCGGCGCCGCCTATGGACACGGCTGGGGCACGTTTTACATCCTGCTAGGCGCCGAGGCCGGAGCGCTGGCGGCCTTTGGTCTGGCACGGCTGGTCGGTCACGAGACGTTACACCGCTGGTTCGGTGACCGACTTTCGCAGGGTTTATTCGGATCCCAGAATGCGCTGATGGCAATGGTGTTTGTAAGCCGGGCCCTTCCGTTCATGTCGTTTGATGTCGTCAGCTACGCTGCGGGGCTGACAGTGCTGTCGACGTGGCGTTTCGCGATTGCGACCATTGCGGGGGTTGCTCCCATCAGCTTTCTGCTCGCCCATTTTGGAGCCGAAATGGCTAGCGGCGAAACCAACCGGATTATCCTGTCGGCACTGGCGCTTGGTGG
>Ga0307378_10002944_pt1 | contig 25398 bp, 26 predicted proteins | sample UN1MG_FD_202238 | JGI IMG/M metagenome (GOLD analysis project Ga0307378, IMG submission 202238) | Soil microbial communities from Risofladan, Vaasa, Finland - UN-1 | ecosystem: Environmental > Terrestrial > Soil > Coastal area > Acid sulfate soil | place: Finland: Risofladan, Vaasa | collected...
CGAGTCGGACGAGTCGGACGAGAAGTCAAAGAAGAGCTCCAAGAAGAAGTGAGGCTCTAGTTGATCAAGAGACAGATCAGCGAATACATACGCACCGAGCGTCTTCCGATCGTGCCGGCCCAGGACATCTCGGCGACCGATAAGTTCGTCGAGGAAGCTATCCGCTGGTACGACGAGGAAGGTGCCACGCTCGTAACGGAGCAGTTCAACATCGGAAACGGCATTGTCATCACGCTTCCGGATCGCGTCGACGTGGTGTACAACGTCATCGCCGATCGCGTGGTATCGGAGATCTTCACAGCTCAGACTCTCCTCCTTGGTGTCACGATCCTTGACTACGACATCGTCACTCTCGCAATGAAGCAGGAGCATCTGCAGAACCTGCGAACGTTCCTTGCCTCGAGGATGCGGTGGAATTGGGTCAAGCCCTATCTCCACTTCGACGGCGCGCTCACGGCCGTCACATCCGTGGTGATCAAGTATCTGCGACACTACGACTGGCAAGACGCCGACGACGACATCACGGACAAAGGTCTGAACTGGATCATTCGTTACGCGCGCGCTCTGTTCAAGACGGCGGAGGGGCGAATCCTGCGGATGGGCTCGGCCATTGGCATGCCTATGGATGGGCCGGAGATGGCTGCTGAAGGAGTTGCGGAGCTTGCGGAGGTCAAACGGGAGCTGATCGAGAAGAGGCCAATCCTACCGGTTGTCAGGAGTTGGTAATGTGCAAGCTCCAAGAGTGGTCCTTCTCCGATCTGACCACGGCTCAGAGCGATTCGAACTTCCTCCGATCGGCCGAACGTGTTCGAGAGCTCAAGGCTCACGGGTCGCACTATCAGGCTCTTCGTGGCATGAGCGTTTACTTCCGTACGCCGAGCTCCGAACACACAAAGAACAGGAAGGTCTGGACACAGGAGATCGTCCTGCTCGATCTGCCGGAAGCGTTGAGTGTTCCGAACTGGTCGTTGAAAGACAAGGCTCGGTACGCGATGCACGGGGATGTGATGGTCCGATGTGACTGTCCGGCATTCATCTACTGGGGATTCGCGTACCAGTTGTTGCAGCTCGATGGTGGTGCTGATGGTCAATACTACGGTGGATGGAAGGTTCCAGGAAGGGAGCCGACAGAGCCCGGTGAATATCCTGAGGACAAGAATTCAAAAGGTACAGGGAAAGACGGGAACCCGCCGTACTACATCGGTCGGCGCCGTCGAAACTGGATGCAGATCAACATGCTCTGCAAACATCTGATGTTCGTCGGTACGATTTTCAAAGGGCACTGGAACAGTGTCATGGCCGACTTGAAGAAACAGGGATACAAATGAGCCGCTTGAGGACATTCCAAGGTGCTGAGGTAATTCGTGTACTAGGTCCGGACATGTTCGAGGCCAAGGTCGATCTGGGTTTCGACATCGAGCACGCGCGAAGGTTGCGGTTGCTTGGCGTCGATGCCGACTCGCTTCGTGACATGAACCAGGATCAGATCCGCAGGACGTGTGAGTTCCTGCGCGGCCGCATCGAGGGCAAAGTCGTGTCGCTGAAAGTTCAGCGCAAGGGTGAGCACTACTACGCGCGAGTCTTATACGGGAACGACGAGACCGATCTCCTCGAGGAGATGGTGGCACAGGGACTCGTCAAGAAGTTTGAGCGGAACGGAACCAACGGCGATGGCTAGCATTCCATTCCCGTCTTCAGTTGCTGCGGTGGGTCGACAGAACATCGACTCACTGATTCAGTATACGGGAAACAGTTGCTGGTTCTACAAGGTAGCGACTCGAGTAGCTACGGATCCGCTCGGGACCGTGTTCAATACCACCTACGCTCCACCGATCCAGACGAAGGTAGTGATCGTATGGAAACCTGAGATCCGGTTGCTCATGGCATTGGGTCTTTACACGGAGGATCAGCTTCCGATCCTAGCCTACTTCCAGTTCGCTAATGATGCGAACCAGTTCGACTACATCGAGCTCGACGTCGAGTACGCGGTAGGTGACATTCTGACGAACAAGTTCGAGATCACGGATAAGAAGTTCCATGGGTATGCGATAGAGCAGAGAGCTGTTTGGGTCATCGCGCCGCGGCGCAAGGGATAGACATGATCAAGACAACCGCTCTCATCAAGGTGACGTCGACGCAAGAGCGGGGAAAGCGCCCAGTCGTTGAGATAACACTGCCCGAGCGTGTCGTGAGACACATCCGATCCCTTCGTGCCACTGAGATGAAACTGAATCTAGGCCCGAACGAGTCGATCAGGATCGATGCGGAGGCATTCAAGAGAATCATAGAGGAGACGTATGCGAAGCATCGACGTAGGAGGTAGCGTTGCTGAGAGCGATCGCCACGAAACTGCAGCAGGAAGTCGCCGACATCTTCGGATACACGGCGATCGATCCCATTCTGAACGGACCCCGAGATGTTCTGTGGTGCCCTGCCGAGATCGCACTGCGCAATCGGATGGAACAGAGCGCAAAGCTCGAGCGGCCGAGAGAGCTCAACACTCCCTTCATGAGCTTCTGGCGCATTGGCGAGAGACCGAACCGAGCGCGCCGCAACGTACCGCTGGCATACGACGGAGCCTACACGAACGCGGATCGCACCGAGAAGTACAAGATGAGGCCAGTCAAGCTGGCCTTCCAGATAGAGCACTGGTCCGCGGCCGAGGACGATCACGAGTTCGCGGTCGAGACCTATCTGAAATGGATGGATCCCGAGCCGGAGCTCGTGCTGACCGATGTGAACGGCGTCACGTTCCAGATGCCGATGCAGTTCCAGGATCCGAAGGACAACTCAAGGATCCAGGAGATCTACAACATCGGCCGCTTGCATCGAGAGACGTTCGTACTGACCATCGACGGGTACGTGATTGATGCGACAGGAGATGTGTTCGTGACGATCGATACGATCACGTGGAACATATGGGACTACGGCGCCTACGGTACGGTCGAGTCGGCTGTGATCCTCAAGTCGCCGGCCGACATCACCGAGAACTTCAATTGGGATTCGCAGGACGCTATCTGGGACAATCCGGCCCAGGCTTGGAGGTAGCACATGGCATTCAATAAGGAAAAGCCTGCATACAACACACCTCCATACTCTGCGGAGATGCGCTCCAACTTCCTCGCGCTGGCCGATCACCATCGCGGTCCCACGGCACCGAACGATCCGGATCCAGGTTGGATCTGGTGGGATTCGTCCAACGAGAACAACGAGATACTGAAGAGCTACAACGGGACCGACTGGCTTGCCTTGTTCGAGCACATGGAATCAGAACCTGTGCCGGCGACGGGCGCAGGTCTGTCGTACCAGGGAGTCTGGAACGCATCGACGAATTCACCACTGCTCACGAGTGGTGTTGGATCCAAGGGTGAGTACTACGTCGTTAACGTGGCCGGCAGCACAGACCTCGACGGAGAGACCGACTGGAATGTCGGCGACTGGGCGATCTTCAACGGAGTGACCTGGCAGAAGATCGACAACAGCGAGGGCGTCTCGAGCGTTTTCAACCGAGTCGGCGCAGTGACCTCGGCCGAGAGCGACTACGCCGCGTCGCAGATCGACAACGACAGCAGTGTGACCGGCAGCTTCGTGTCGGATGCCATCGACGAACTCGACTCGACGAAGCAGGCAGCGTCTGAGAAAGCGCAAGCCAATGGTTACGCATCTCTCGACGGCAGCACGAAGGTACCGATCGCGCAGATGCCTTCAGCCGTCATCGGTGGTGTCAGCTATCAGGGCACGTGGAATGCATCAACAAACACGCCGGCGCTTGCGTCCGGAGTCGGGACCAAAGGCTACTACTACGTCGTGAGCGTTGCCGGCGCCACGAACCTGGATGGTATTACGGACTGGGAGATCGGTGACTGGGCAATCTTCAACGGAACCATTTGGGAGAAGGTCGACAACACCGCAACGATCTCGAGTGTATTCGGTCGAACGGGAGCAGTAACAGCCCAAGCCAATGACTACACGCACGCTCAGCTCAGTACTATCGGAGTCAACGATCACCATGGTCAGGTTCATGACCTATCTGGTTCCGATCACAATAATACCACTGTCGCTGGATTCAACGCGAAGATCTCGGATGGTGACTTCATCAAGTTCGCTGGACAGCTCGGTGGAACAGTCGCGTTACCAGATGTTCGCGGGATCCGGACAACTACGGGCCCCACTCTTCTCACGATCGGCGCGATCGCGGAAGGTCAAGGTCTGAAGCGAGTCGGATCCACGATCGTCGGTGCGTCCGCGGGTGGGATCCTCACCTCGAGCAATGACTGGATGACTGCTCGAGCAACGTACAGCGATGAGAACAAGGCGTGTGATACAGCTCTAGTTGCTGCTCCTGTCGGTGATATCAAGATATTCGTGAATGGGGACCAAGTATCACTCGGCGACGCAGTGAAGAGCGAGTGGTGCTACTTCTCTCGTGATGGTGGTTTCACAGCTCTCGCGAAGTCAGCGTTGGCCGCGGCCGACGTGTTGTACTGGAACGGCAACTTGGCCGGCTTCCATCTGACAGCAGCTGACAGGATCACGTTCCTGTACGAGGTGTAGATTGATTCCGAAGACTCTACATTTCATCTGGATGCAAGGCCTCGAGGCAATGCCTGAGAACTATCGGCGTTGCTTTGATAGCTGGTTGCCCAGACATCCAGAATGGCGGATCCTGCTTTGGGATCGTGAAAGTCTATCCGAACTCAAGCTCGAGAACAGGTGGGTCCTCGACATCGAGAATCCAACGATCCAATCAGAAGTGCTTCGATGGGAAGTTGTCCTCGAGTTCGGCGGAATCTATCTGGATGCAGACATCGAATGTCTCCGGCCAATCGACGCTCTTCTCCTTCAAGGTGATGAGTTCGTGAGCATGCGAAATCGGTATGACCTGGAAAACAACGGGTTTGGATCGATCGCTGACGGTGACTGGGTTGGGTTTGTTGTTGATACACTCACACTCTCGGAGAGTCGATCGCTTAAGGTGTTAGACATCGATCCGATCGTCAAGGTTGCAACGGAGCTCAAACCAGTGCTCAAGATCCCGCATCATCTACTTCACGCTAGCGACAATGAGCGAGATCGGCAGGAGTTCGGGGACAAGAGACTCGCCATTCATCATCGGTATAGCTTGTGGATGAAGGATGACGAACGGTACAAGGATCACTACGAGAAGCGGGTGGCAATATGATAGAGCAGACTGTCGGTTCGGGCGGAGACTACGCGAATCTCGCCGCAGTAGCTACGGCTCTAGGTACTTCACTACTCGCTGATGATCGACGATTCACATTGATATCCAGCATCTTGGAACCGGCGGGTTGTCTCATCCAACCGAACGTGAATGGTCACACCATCATATTTGACTCGACTAACCCCAGCCGAGGAGACCCGACGAAAGGTTGGGAGATAGATGTAAACGGATCCGGTGTCGTTGCGTTCCTTCCTTCTGGGTCCGGAAAGATCATAGTCAAGGATCTGCGAGTCAAAGCTTCTGTGTCTGGGAACTACATGCTTCTCAGTTTGAGATCGAATGGTCCCGACACCGAGTTCACTGACATTGTGGTAGATGCTGGCGCTCGGAATGGATCTTTTACTGAGCTCGTAGAGTTCGAGGCTGGTCCATCAGCGTCTGCTTCAACTGACTTGATGGCCAAGAACCTGACCATATTCGGAAGTGCATCCACAGGAAGCCAACCCGGTCTGTCGATCGACAAAGGTGGTTACGCAGGTTCAATCATCGCGGAAAACGTCACTGTTCGGGGTCCATTCTCGAACGGTATCAACTGCAACAGTCGAGCTCAGGTCCTCAGGAACTGTGTGTGTAGTGGAACACTGAACAACGACTATAGTGGCATTAATGCATCTACTGGTGTCAACAACGCATCTGAGGACGCGACAGCTGCGGATGGGAACTGGGCAAGTGGAACTGGGAACATCACAGGTATCACCCCGGCAGATGATTACCTCTCACTCGATGAGACAGAGTCTGATTTCCTACAGGTGAAAGCTGGTGGTTCACTGGCCGCTGGTGGTGTAGCACCGGCGATCGCCAACAACTTGGTTGGTTCGAGAGGAAATCGCAGACCTCAGACGAATGGTGACTACAGTATCGGTGCGAGTGAACTCGTATCCGACACGAGGCCCGGCATCCAAGGTAGCCAGGTACAGATAGACGTGTCTCAATACAGCGGGAGCGGGAACCTTCCGATCACGGTCAGGAATGTGAATGATCTAGCCAAGGCTGTCGATGGGATGTCAACTGGCGGGGCGGTAGTGGAAACGATCATCAGTCCCTCCGATGACATCAAAACAATCATCGAAGCGGCCAGTGCTGGTGATTCATTCCTTCTAGCATCCGGAGTCCATACACCGAGTAATCAGATATCACTGTCCGGAAAAACCAAGATCTCGATCCGTGGTCTTCCTGGAGCAGTGATAGATCAGAATCTGACGGTAAACGTGTTCTTGCTTGCCAGCTGTGAGGACATCGTGTTCGACGGGTTCAGAATCGAGACGTATAAATCCGACTCGGATGCCACGGCATTCAGCATCACGAACGGTGACATCAAACGAGTCACCATCAAGAACATTCACTACGTTCCAGACACAGGTCGTAGGAACAACCTAGTCGGTCACTCTGGGGCGTCTTCCTCAGCCTACATCGAGAACATGACCATCGAGAATTGCATCTGCGAAGGTGCGACCCAAGCCGTAGTCTTGTTCTACTCCAACAATGCGAACGGTGTGAAGAATCTGGTCGTCAAGGGATGCACGGTCAATTCCAGTTACAGTATCAGCTATGGCATCGATGTGCATTCAGTTGGAGCCGGTAGGATCAAAGGCTTGCGCTTCATAAACAACTATCTCACAGGGTCAGTTCGTTACGGCGTGAACCTGGACGATGCTGACGGCGCTGTCATACAGGGCAACGTGCTGGATGACGTTGGGGCTGGAACATCAGATTATGGTGTCAAAATCGGAAGCTCTTCTACTGGGTGTGTAGTCGATGGGAACACTTTCCTCACCCAGTATGGTGAATGCATCTACACGTTGGCGCCGCGCACGATCATCAGTAACAACATAATCAAGACTACGAACGACAATGCCATCTACATCACGGCTTCGGATTGCACGGTAACGGGAAACACGTTCACCGGAGTCGCAAACGTTGCGGTTTACGTAGACGCCTCCAGTCCGAGGTGTGTGGTATCCAACAACAACATCTCGAGTGCATCAACTGGGATCGATTGTCTAGCTGTAGATGTTGTGATCGAGGGGAACTCGATCTACAACTCTGGAGCCTACGGTATACTCGCGCGCGGTGACAACAGCGTGGTGCGAAGCAACAGGGTAGACACAGCTGGCAATACCTGCATATGGGTTGGAACCGCAGGAACGTCGGCTGACAACTGCGTAATCGATGGAAACGTCGTGAGTGGTTCTGCTGCTGATGGCATTCATCTGGAAGACGTGACTGAGAGTGTGATCAACAACAATCGGTGTTACGGAAACACCGGGAGCGGGATCGAAGAGGTTTCGAACTGTGATTACAACCTGTTCGATGGAAACCATCTTCGAGGAAACACAGGAGCGAACTTCGTCCAGAGTGGGACGAATGCGACACTGGGTACTAACGTGACGGCGTAAGGGAGATAATCATGGCGGAGCAGGTAACAGTAATGTACATGGAAGTCGTCAAGAACACACAGGAGGTCGTAGTTCCGGCCGGCGACAGTACCGTGCAAATCAATCTCCCCGCTGCCGTACCGGAGGGGAAAAAGTTGGTGATCACAGTCGAAATTCGAGGGCAGATGCAGGACGTGTAGTAGTGGTGTCCACTACGGTCGTTGGTTCTAGTAAGAGGTAAGAGGAGGTAGTCATGGCGAAGGCTCCTGGTCTGGATTTTGAAGAGAAAGACCAATCGACCGTAGTAGTGGCGAGTGGCGACACGGTCGGTGCGTTGGTCCTTTGGGCGAAGCGTGGACCATTCAAGCAGCGGTTCTATGCGACGCACACGAAGTTGTTCCGGAACACGTATGGCAGTGAAGAGCCCGGGATGCTGGGACACTACACCGCGCTCGGCGCGCTGGCACAGTGTCCGATATGGTGTCTACGAACAGCCAAGTCCGGCGAAGAGCCAGAGTACGGAGGCATCGTCTTCACCGACGTGGACGGGTCGTTGCCGAACGAAGCGTTGGCCACAGGTCTCAAAGAGCTCACGGATTATACGTTCAGTCCGGACGAGGTGTTGCTCATCTCTGGTGACAACCAGGGATCGTGGAACAACGGTCTCAAGCTCGAGCTCGAATACTCCACGGTCGACTTAGAAGTGTTCGCAGTCAATGTCTGGGCAGCGGATGCGAACGGCAACTACTCGGAAGTCGAGTCGTTCGACTGCAGCCGTATACAGCTGAAGAAGGACGGCTACGGCAAGTCGCTGTACATCGAGGATGTCATCAATGGCAACAGTGCCTACATCCGCGTGCGCGACAACACGGACATCGACGAGGATGTCATGCCGAAGGAGCAGACGGCTGCGCTCCAGATGGCCGGCGGAGACGACGGCACCGCACCTGAGGCTTCCGACATTGCCGCGGCCTGGGACGACTACTTCAAGAACGTTCGCGCGGTCAGCTTCACTGTTGGCATGGCCGGCGGCTGGTACGAGGAAGCGGTTGCGAACAAACTGTCCGAGGTCGGCCTGCAGCGACAGGACGCTGAGTTCATAACGGACGGTCAGAATACGACCAACGCGGCCACACTCATCGCCAATCGAAACGGTCTCAGCTTGATCGCGCCGAGCTACTGCACGCAGTACGCGCCGTGGCTCTCGGTCCAGGACGAGACGAACGCGAAGGTGATCGAGGTGCCGCCCAGCGGGTACGTCTGTGCGACGATCGCGCGCAAGAACAGGAGCGGCAAACCGCACGACGCGGTTTTCGGGCCCGACCGAGGTGTGCTTCCGGTCCTCGGCCTCACGACCGACTTCGATGATCCGACGGTCGAGCTCCTCGCTGAGGCGCAGATCAATGCAATCATCAACGAGCCCGGTGTCGGGACGATGATCTGGGGCGGCCGCACACTCCAGCCGTACGACTCGGATCGATCGTGGCGTGCCACGCGTGAGAGGCTCAACGTCGACGAGACAGCGAACAAGAAGTACCTGCGGAGGTTCATCGGCAAGAACAACGAACCATTCACGCGCACGCAGATCAAAGGCGGTCTCGATCGCTACTTCCAGGATCTGATCGGCAACGGGTACTACGATGTGCTCGTAGTCTGCGACGAGTCGAACAACACGCCGCAGGTAATCGCCGCGCGCGAACTGGCCGTCGACATTTACGTGTCACCGTTTGCTTCGATCAACAGGATCCAGTTTTCGGGCACGATCACTCGCGTGGGTGTGTCACTCATCGAGGTCGCTGCGGCCGCGTAGTACGGGCTATCACAGGGAGGTTTATCATGGCACAGGAAATAAGCACGATCGCCCAGGTGAGAGCTCTATCGGCTCCTGCCAAGGTGTATCTGTGGGAACTCGTAGTTCCCGAGGTGCCTGGATCCGGAGGGGACGCGGCACGCAACCTGTCACTTCGATCCAGGAACGCGGTGATCCCCGGTATCACCAACCTGACCGCGAAGAGCTACTTCAAAGGTCAGATAGTGAAGAAGCATCCGACCCGGCGCGAGTTCCCCGGAACCATGGTGTTCAAGTTCGAGGAAGGCCTCGACGCCAGCATTGCCAATGCCATCAACGGATGGAATCAGCTCTGGTTGAACGACCAGACAGGTGTCGGTGAAGGGCAAGCTGCGTTCCTCGTGAACGTGTTCCTGCGCCAGCTCGATCACAACAAGAGTGTGATCGCATCCTACAAGGTCTTCGACTTCTTCCCGGAGATCGTGCCGGAGGTAGCTCTCGCCTATGAGGGTTCGGAGCTGGTTCAATACGACGTGACGTTCGGCTACAGCTACTGGATTCTCGAAGAGTAGCTGAGACAGGGCGGTCGCGATGAGCTTGGCGCCAATCACCCAGGTTCGTTCTCAGCTGGGAGAGTCGCTGAAGAAATGCACTTGGGAGATCGTCGTGTTAGATCCCCCAAGTGTAGCTCTCGCTCTAGCCTATGGTCTGACACTTCGCGCGCGATCGACAGCGATCCCCGGCGTCAGTGTCGAACCGCACGTGCTCAGTCATGGGCCCTTCCAGTTTCAGGTCCCTGGCCGAAAAGCATATCCGCGCCGGCATGTGATACGTTTCGAGGAAGGATACAACTGGCCGGTCCTTCCGTTGTTCGTGTCCTGGTTCGGTTCGATCCAGAGCGAGACTCAAGGCGGATCTTTGCCGGCGGCCTCGTTGCGTTCGAACATCTGGCTTCGACTTCTTGGGCCGAAGCTCGAGCAGACGCCGCAGTTCATACAGGCGATTCACTTTTATAATGCGTTTCCCCTGGATGTGAACGACTCACCGCTGGATTATTCAGATGCAGGTCTCGTGTTGTTCGATGTGACGTTCGGTTATGACTACTGGAGGTGGGAAGCGTGGCCCTTCTAACGCAAAGCACCACCTGGCCGATCCATGTGATACGAGCTCTGCTCGAGAAAGCACAGCTCGTATACCTATGGCAGTTCGTCATTCCGGATGAGTCCGGGACGTTGGACCCGGACATGAGAATGCTTGTTCAGAGCGTCTCTGTGCCGGGGATAGAGGTTGATCACGAAGCCTACTCCATTGGTGGTCAGGAGTACTATCACCTACAGCAGGAGCGGCGTGGCGGGATCGTGACGGCCAACTTCGTCGAGATCGAGGGAGACTACGTCGATCGATTCATGCGGAACTGGTTCGAACAAGTCTCACCCCTCTCTGGTGAAGTAGGTGGCAACGATCCTTTGAATCGGTACCGAGCTCCGAAGGGAGTGGGTGGAGACCTAGCCGGATACAAGCGAGACGCGATGGTCAGTGTTTACAGTCGTGATGAAGCGAAGCAAGCTGAGTACAAGCTCATCAACTTGGTACCGAAGAAGGTTGGTGATTACGAGTTCAGCTATGAGACGAGCGGGATCAAAACTGTTCCTGTGCAAATGCTATGTGATGAATCGAGGAGAGTGCTATGAAGCGTCGCAATCCGACTGACAAAAAGCCTGAGGTCGTACCTGAGAAGCCCGTCGAGCCGAAGCTCGAAGACGTGATGCGCGCTGTCTCTGTAACGCTACCGTCGATGGGCAAGACCTACGGAGATCTCATCCCCGACGGTGTCGTCAGCATCAAGCCACCGTCAACGAATGAGGTCGAGTTCTTCGTTGAGATGAACGGGCCAGGCTACGAGAAGAAGCTGACGCAGCTCCTGCAGATGCTGATCGTCGAGCCGGCCGGCCTCAACCCGATCAAGCTCACATCGGGGGACCGAACGTTCCTGCATGTCTGGACGCGCGCGCAGTTGCACGACTCGTACGTGATCAACGTAGTGTGTCCGGCCTGTAGCAAGTTCCATCAGAGCTACTACTACAAGCTAGCCGACATTCCTGTTCTCGAGATCGATTCCGATATAGAGAAAGAGACAGAGCTCGAGCTTCCTGTCTGCAAGTCGAAGGTCACTCTTCGAATCACCACAGGAGAGGATGACCAGGCCGCGGACAAGTTGATCGCTGACGGTATCAAGAAATGGACTGCCAAGCGATCGATCTCGATCTCGAAGATCGACGGTAACGTGGTTGACTACCTCGGCGCCGCGATGTGGTTAGGCAAGAAACCAGGTCAGGACAGCATCTTCGTCGATGCCTTCCAGAAGAAGACCTACCACGGATTGGACTTCGCGAACGCTCCGTTCACTTGCGAATGTGGTACGGAAAGCCTGATCAAGTTGCCCTTTCGTCCCGAGTTCTACTTCCCCTCCCTACCGTTTGAGAGACTTGTGGGAGATGCAGTTGTCAGTAGCTCTCTTCGGTCGGGGCGGTCTGATACAGGAGATCCAAGCCGCGGGGAAGATGGAGTTTCAAAAACTGCTGTGGCTCCGGCAACGGGTAACTGAGCTACAGAAGGATTCGCAACCTAAGGAGCTTGGTGATGGGTGACAAGTACGTCCTCGACTCTGATCGAGAGCGCGCAATGTCAGACAAGTATGCTGACACAGCTCTCGGACGATCGTCTGAGTCCACTACCCAAAAAGCTCTTGACTCATTCGCACAGAACATCAAGGAGAGTGACCAGTCGATGATGGACATGCTCCTGCAGCTCAACAAGTCACTGGTGCGTCTATCACAGTCGGCTGACTCACAATCTGATGAGCTTCACAAGAACGTAGCCGCAGCGTCGAAGTCGACGGCCGATGCTGTCGGTGCTGCTTTGACAGCCGGTGATGCGGTGACGGGCTCAGACATCGAGAAGATGCAGGACAGTCTGACCAACGTCATCCAAAGCGTGAACAACCTGGGACCTGGGCTCGAACTGACCGCAGAGATGAACGAGAGCATCAAGGAGCTTCGTGCGGATTCATCCGACTTCGCGGCTCGAATGATGGCTTCATACGAAGCCGTTCAGAAATCGAACGAGACAACCAACGAGAAGATCGTCGAAGTAGCTGAGGCTCAGCAGACTCCGGGCGACTCTGCGAAAGCAGGATCAGAAAAGGAAGAGGGTGGAGTCTACGAACCGGGCGCGGTGCAGGAGGCAATGACCAATGCGCTCAAGTATCCGGTAGGAATCCTGCTGGATGCGGTTCAGTTGATAGGTGACATCGGTGGTGGTCTGAAGGCCGGCTTCGGCATGATCAAATCCGGGTACGACGCACTGAGCAAGGAACTGGTTGACGCGTACGACAAGAGCGTCGGTCGGATCGTGACTGGTGTCGAGCCGATTATGAAGAAAGTCTTCAACATCTTCTTCAAGGATACCGCTATGGCACTTGGGTTCGTGGTTGGAACTGGATACGCACTGAAGGATGAGATCGTTGCCGGCTTCGACTGGTTCCGGGAAAACTGGCAAGAAGGTCTTGCTATGATAGGAGCCAAGATCGGAGAAGCTTGGGACAAGTTCAAGGAGGTCTGGTCCAGCGACATTGCGCCGGCGATCGGCAGCTTCGTTATGGATGCAATGCTTTGGCTCTGGGATCAATATCCAGCGATCAAGGATTGGTTGGAAGAGTCGTTGATGTCGGTGGTCAATGGGATCAGAGAGCTTCCAACACTGATCTATGACGCGATATGGGGAAAGGCTGAATCGGAGCGGAGTAAAAAGACAGCGGTTGCATCTCAGGCTCGAGCAGTGAAAGAAACTCTCTCAGGTGTCGGCTCGGATGCGTTCACATCAGCTACTGCTGCCGGTATATCGACAAATCAGGCCTTCCAGTTCTCCGCAATGGCTGAGTCCAATCCGGACAACCCGGAGGGTGTACAAGAAGCAGTTGGTGCATACGCAGCTGTGATCAAGTCGGGCGGAGACGAGAGAGCAGCCATGACAGCTGCTCGTAAAGCTCTAAACGCCTCGGTATCTGAAGCAGACGTGCCGTCGATCACCGATCGTGAGAAAGCGACACAGAGGAAAGCCGTGCTTCCTCCGCCGGCTCAGGGTGGATCCGGGGATGTGGTGTCGGCCATAGAAAATCTCGGTCATAAGATGGGCCAGAAGGAAGCTCCTCGGACAGTGGCTCCGGGTCTCGATACGACTGGTGGTCCTGACGATCTCGGGATCGTTGCGTTCAACACGGGTGGTCTCAGCGGAGGAATGATCTAATGCCACCTGATCCGTTGGTCATAGATCCGTGGAGTGATGTCTCGGAGCGATCCAAGGTTCGGATCTACTCACCGACCTTTGGTGGTGTGTCAGGATTGCTCCCGAAGACATTCAGCCAGTCCTTCTCGCAAGAGTGGCTACCTCCATTCGGATCCATATTGGATTCGTTCAATTCGGGATACCAGGCCGCGCTCGAGCTCCTCGGGAAGGGTGATGAGACGATCAAGAGTGCATCACTCAAGGAGATTTCTACGCGCTTATGGGCCGGTGGCACCGTGATGGGGGTCAACGGAATCACACTGCTATACGTCGCGCGCGAGTCGGCATTGAAGGATGTGATGCAGCCGGTTCGTCGCCTCATGCAAATGGCATCACCTCGATCTGGACTCAAAGCCTCAGCTGAGACTGTTGGTGCTGCTACCGGAGGTCTTATTAAGATGGGTGCGACACAGGTAAACGCACCTGAGCCGGTCGAGGTTGAGCTCGGTTATATCTCGAGTATGAATGCTGTGGTCATAACGTCATTTGATGTTCAGTGGTCGAACCTGACCGATAGGAATGGGATCTCCGCGTCGGCTCTCGTCACGCTGCAGCTATCGACGCGGAGGGTGTTCCTTGGAGATGATGAAGAAGTCACGTTCAACGAAGCAGAGGGTGGTCTGACGTCGTTTGATACTGGGCTAAGAGCAGCACAAGATCGGTTGGGTGGTTAGACCATGAAGGTTAGTTCGAACAGACTCGATCTGATGGACACGGTCACCGTCGACGGGATCCAGGAGAAGGATCCTCTGACGATGCAAGTCCGCGACTTCGTGGCGCGGCGCCAGGTCGGTCAGCATGTCGCACACCAGGTAGCTCGGAATCGACCGTTTCTGATCTCCATAGACGAGTACAACTCGGCCGGTTACTGGTGGTTCATTCTGGCGATCAACAACATCGTGGATCCGTACGAAGTGCCGCAGAATGTGAAGCTCAAGATCCCGTCGATCGATGACTACTACGACTGGTTCCGAGACCAGAAGGGAACGACGTAGTGCCTGGAGTAATCGGTAACTTCGAGATCAAAATCGATATCGACGGGACCTCGTACCCGATCGCTGAGGGACGACTGCGTAAGCTCTCGCTCTACGAGATGTCGACCTACATGGCGCCCATGGCCGAGATCCACATCGAGGACCGCGGCAACGTCCTGTTCGAGATGTTCCCACTGACGGGAACGAACACGGTAGTGATCCGAGTGAAAGACAGCAAGGCGAACGAGGAAATCAACACGTTCCGTATCTTCCGCGCGGTCGCGACTCGGCACGGTGCGGACAGCCACCTCATCAAGCTGACTCTGATCGCGGCGGAGTGCATGAAGCTGTTCTCGCCGGCGCGGTTCAAGAGCTACGTGAGCAAGAAGTTCTCGGACATCGCGGCCGAGATCGCTGGTGAGCTAGGCCTCGAGACAGACATCGAAGAGACCGACTCGACGTACACGACCTTCTGCCCGGGTTGGACGTACGCTCAGTATCTAGCTTGGATGGGATGTCGTGCTCGATCGAACCAGTATCACACGGCCGGCTTCGACTACTTCGTCGGGTTTGGAGACAAGAAGCCTGTCCTCCGGTTCCTCTCACAGGAGTGGATGAAGAACCAGACACCGGTGATCGACATACTCGGCAAGGAGTTGCTGAGCGACGAGTCGTACGACGAGAACGATGTTGATCACGGGCCCTACCGAATGTACGAGAACCCCGTGCTCATGGGCGGTCAGGGTGGATATGGCGTGACGTCAGCTTACTTCGACTTCGAGGACAGTGAGTTCGTCGAGATCCCGCTGACGGTCGACGGGAGCTCCGCTTCCGTGCCGGCCAAGTCAGGCTTCCAGAAATTCGATCGCATGACGAATCCGGGAACTCAGTTCCAGGGGATCTCGGACAACATCTCGATGCTCAAGGAAGATGTCGAGCAGCAGAACATAGTCATGTGGAGCGGGGTCGCGGACGGTTGGCAGAACAAGGAGTGGGCTAAGAACTGCGCCGAGTCGAAAGTCCTACGCTCATTAGGTTCGATGGTAAAGACCGAGATCCTGATCAAGGGTGATCTACGCGTCCAAGCTGGCAAGACAGTGACCTTCCACATCAAGTCACCGGTCGAGGACGTGAAGACCAACCAGACGATCTCCGGCCGATGGCTCGTAGAGCGTGTGACACATCAGATTCTACCAACGTTCGTGACGAAGATCATGATGTACCGATCAGGTGTGGGTGGATCCAACAGCAAGGAACTTCTCGTAGCACCTGGTGGTGTGATAGGACAGAAGCGATTGTGATAGGACAGAAGCGATGACGTTCAACGGAGCTGAACACATCGACGTTCCGGAGAAGACCTTCAAGGGGTACTATCCGGCCGAGGTGCTTGTCAACAGTCACCCCGTGAGTGACACCGATTCGACTGATGATAAGTCGGGACGGGTCAAGGTGCGTGTGTTTCCGATGATGGTTGGAATCGACGCGGCTGCGTTGCCTTGGGCCTCTCCTGCGTATCCTGTCTTCGAGGGCGGCGCTAGCGATCAGGGTTTCTACAACGTCCCTACAGTAGGATCTCGAGTGTGGGTGTTCTTCGCAGCCGGTGACTTCAGTTCACCCGTATATTTTGCAAACTTGTCTGGCAAGGCTGATGGACCAACAACCGCCGATCGTGCGCCCGGCATAACCGTGTGGCAGACCTCGGCCAATCACCGCATCATTCTCGACAGTCGATCAGGTGAAGAGAAGATCACGATCATCCACAAGAACGGTGAGAAGATCGTGATCACGGACGATCAGGTGCAGCTGGGATCTGGGACGTTGAAGAAGTTGATCAAGGAGGAGTTTCAAGCGTTGTATGGTGACCATGTGCATGAGTATCTGAGTTACTCAGGAGGTACAGGTGCTCAGTATGCTGCTAAATCGACGCAGCCTATTGATCCATTAGTCCCAACGCCAGTTGGTACTACACCATTGACAGGTACAGCCAAAGGCATAACGGATGATGAGATGACCGACAAGACGAGGGCAAGCTAATGGCTATCACTCAAGGATCATACTCTGTTGGTGGAGCAGACCCGGGCGGTTACGATGGTCACTACGCTGATCTGAAATTGGCTTTTGATGACATTAACACACCTTTTACGGGTGACATAACTCTTACCATAGTTGCGAGTCATGCTCAGGGAGCTGAGGCTACGAAGAACTTCTTCTCAACGGGCATCTACACACTCAAGATCACTTCTGATCTACCAGTCAATGGTGATGTTGATGGTGGTCATATCATCACCATCGCTTCAGCTACCATCGCTTGTATCCGTATACCATCGTTCTCACGCGGAAACATTGTGATCGAACGACTGAACATCAGATTCACTTCCACAACAGCAAGTCGAAGTGGCATTGACCTCACCTTCTACTCGAGTGGAACAACACTCGGTATACTCATTCAAGATTGTCTCATTGACATGCGTAACAGTACTACTACGCACGGTTACGCTGGTATTCGAGTTAATACTATAAGCGCATCCGTATCGAAACCCGTATCGGCATACGTGTTCAATTGCATGGTAGTGGGGCATAGAGCAAACAGTGTGAATGGAGCCTTTCATTTCACTGGTAATGCCTATGGGCCTATATGGTGTGAGAACTGTGTTGCTCAGAACAGAGCCGGGCAAACAACAGCTACAGGATTCTATGCCCAAGCCCAACCAGGAACCACGATTCGGAACTGCACATCAACAAATGGCGGTTCGTCCATAGGTAACTACTATGGAATAACCAACTCATACGGCTACAACAACCTGTCCGATGATGCGACAGGAGCTGACATAGGTTGGGCAATCGGTGCCAACAACCAGGTGAGCGTCACAATGGCCGATGAATACACATCGACTGATCCGGCCGATGGTGCTACTTGGTTCGAACCGAAATCAACTGGTAGTGCTCGTGATGGCGGCGCCGCGGCCCAGGTTCCAGGGAACAACCACGGAGCTATCGAGACGATCGCGAGACCTCACGACACGAACAAGTACTCAATCGGTGCAAAGGAATATCCTTCTTCTCCGGTGATCACCGGACATCCGAGCCTCGAGCAAGTGGATGAGGGTACTCCAGCCAGCTTCACGGTCGTTGCGACAGACGCGACTGGGTATCAGTGGGAAGAGGGACCTCTACCGGGTGTGGGTGAAGCTCGAGTGTTTGCTGACATGACTGGAGAGACTTCGGACGTCCTTGATATCCTGTCGGCCGGATCATCGCTGCATCAGTATCAGTACCGTTGCAAGGTGTCGAACGCGGCCGGTGAAGTCACTAGCGATGCAGCCTACCTCCTTATAAACGGACTCCCAGAGCCAGGTGGTGGTGGGGCAACGTCGCCCGAGCGGCCGACCGTCAGCTTGACGGGGATCAACGGTCTCGAGCTCACATTCGACGTCGCTGGCGACGCCGACGTATTCCGAGCTGAGGTCACGGATCCGACCTCGCAAGTAGCGGCCTACGCAGAGACCACGGTCGAAGGTGCGTTGGTAGTCACGCTGCCGCACGAGAACATCGAATACGTGGTCTCAGTCTATGCCGGCAACTTCGGTAGCGTGGTATGGTCGTTGCCAGGCTACGTGCTGGTCATTCTGGTAGCGCCGAGCCCAGTGCCATCTCCTCCCGGTGAGCCTCTCGATATCAGTGACGAGGAGCCGATCTTCTCCGACGTCGATCCTGAGTTGCGGACTGACCACCAGGGCAACATACTGGTATTGACGAACGCACAAGCCATGACAGCCTCGATCGAGAACATCTTTGATATGTCGCCAGGTGAACTCGTTATGGATCCGCTGTTCGGCGGCGAGATGAAAAACATGATTGCACAGAACATCGACAGATCGTCAGCAGCATTCGTGCGAATGGCAATCAATCATAGTCTGAAACAGGATCCACGCGTGAAGCGGGACAAGCTCACGGTTATACCGAGGCCTTCTGAGCGTGTGTTCAAGGTGATACTGGAGTTCAGCGAGAACGAGGGTTACATACGAGGTTTGTTCGAAACCCTCCTGGAGAAATAGCATGCCGAGACTTGACTACTCCGGATACAACTTCGACACTGCCCTGGCTCAGCTGGAGGCCAAGCTGGTGGGAACAGGTACCTGGAAGGACAGATACAAGTCTTCCACAGGTCAGGTGTTCATCAGGCTCCTCTCGTATCTGATTGACATGGACGGCTTCAAGATCGATCGGCGCGCGGAAGAGAACCTGCGACGGTTCGCGCGCTTGCGGACGTCGATCGTCGAGCTGGCATTCAACTTGGGGTACATCGCACGTCGTAAGGTCTCGTCGGTCTGCACGCTGCGCTTCGAGACCGCTTCTCCTCCAGTGATCATTCCGATCGGAACGATCGTGAGCTCGTCAGGTGGTGTTCGATTCGTGACCACCGAGGGCGGCACGATCACAGGCCAGCACATCGACCTCTTAGCAAAACAGGGGGATCCTCAGTCCTTTGAATTCGTGTCGACGGGAACCAAGTTTCAGAAGTTCACGATTCCGGCCTCGGGTGATGATGTCGAGGCGGTCGAGAACGAAAGTGTCGGCGTCAAGGTCGATGGAACCACCTGGTCTGTGGTTGGTTCGATCGTCGGTCAGGGTCCGGAGGATGAAGTCTATACCCTGACCCGGAAAGGCTCGAGCCTGCTAGTCACGTTCGGTGACGGCAACAACGGAAAGATCCCGCCCGAGAACCTGGAGATCGAGATCTCGTGGCTGACCACGCTTGGATCCGCCGGCAACGTTCCGGGAACTGCGACGATCACCTCTATCGTGTCCGAAGGCCTCAGTGATGTGACAGTGAGCAACACGGACGCGGCCCAAGGTGGCGAGGTTGAGGAAGACATCGAGGAGATCCGTGACAACATGTCACAGGTCTTCGCGACTGGCGATCGCGCGGTCACCGCTTCGGACTACCGCGCTCTCCTACTGGCCTATCCCGGCGTAGCCAAAGCCAACGCGTATGGGGAACAGGAGACACTCACCGCTCCGAACCCGACCTATGCGTGGAAGGTCATGCTAGTTGTGGTCCCGACCGGTGGCGGCACATTGACGAGGACCCAAGAAGAGCTGATCGAAGCGTACCTCGATCTCAAGAAGGTGATCACAAGCTTCATCGAGTTCGAGGATCCTGTGTACATTCCGATGGACTTCGTGGTGCGCGCAATCGTGAACTCAGACTACACACTGCAAGAGGGATACGACGCGATCGACGCCGCGCTCGATTCGCTGATCGACTTCCAGGACGTCGACCTGGGCGAGGCCCTTAGGTACGGAGACGCAGTCAACGTGATCGAGAATCTGAACGAGATCCAGAGCTCCATTCTCGAGATCTTCGCGACCAAGGATGTAGGTACCGGAACAGGTGCGAAGGATACGTTCGCGAGTACTGACCCCGGGATCGGCAACATCCCGCTAACACCTGTCGATCGAGACAACGTGCTAGTCTACTTGGAACACCTCACGACGGGCGCGCGCCGGCGCGTCGGTTACGACGATGGTGATGGAGCATTCACCAGCGGGTCACTGATCGCTTCGCCTCGAGTCACAAGTGGAACGGTAGGCTATAGCGACGGTTCATTCAGCATCGTGTTCGACACGGATCCGACAACGGACTACAAGGTGATCATTCGCTACCAGACAGGTGTCCCGGACTCGGCAACGGTCGGTGTCAGTGATGGTATTGAAGACACATTTGGAGCAGTGATCGAACGAAACCTTTCCAAGGGATTCATTCAGATCCTCCTCGAAGGAACGGTGATCGGCATAGATGACGGCGCCGGTAACATCATCAACTCACCAGGTAGCAGTCTCCTCAACGCCGGAGAAGTCAACTATGCGTCCGGAGATCTCGAGGTTGGTTTCGTATCGCCACCAGACGCAGACCTGGAGATCACGTGTGACTTCTACTATGAGAATCCGGACATCTTGGTTTCTCTGAGCCAGATGATTGTCACGGGGAAGAAGGACATCGACGTAGAATCGGCGGTATGACATGGACTTCAGCACTGACCTAATCAAGCTGATGCCGCGCAAGTTCCAGTCCATTCCGGCCTGGCAGGATCTCTTCACGTCTTTCGGGGAGATCATGAATGATGTCCATGTCAAGATCGAAGGCCTCAAGGATTTCAAAGACCCAGACAATATTCCTGAGGCATACATGCCGTACCTGGCCGAGCTCTATGCATTCAGCCTGGTCATCAAGCCAGGCACCGAGGACGCTGAGCGCCGCAGGCAATTGCTGAAGTCAATCAACATAATCATTCGTTCCAAGGGTCTCGAGTCGTTGATGGCAAATCTGATCCAATATCTCTACTTCGTCGAGTTCCCTGAGGCTGAGGTTGAGATCTATCCGTTGTGGACAACGGACTACGTGAACTTCATCGTCAGTCGATTGACCAACTATTACACGCCTCCTGGTTGGACCGGTGATGGTGGAACGAGTGCTTACTCAGGAACGATGGACATCCTACCTATCACTGCGCGATCGATGAAGATCACCACCACGGCGATCGACGATACGCCGCTCGAGGCTTGGGATGACGGGACCGGCGCAATCCGAGGCGACGTCGCGTTCCCAGGAACAGTGGATTACACGACGGGCGCAACGAACCTCACGTTCACTAAGGACGTGAAGAACGGAGTCGACATAGTCGTTCGCTACGTACATGCGGACGGTCGCTATCTGTCGCCACACTATCTCCTATCGTTTCCCGTCGACATCCTCTTCAACTTGGGTCTCACGGACTTCTCGGAGATTCCATCTGGTTGGGTAGGAGACGGATTCCAAGACAACTTCACCGCGACACTGTTGAAGCTTCCGATCGGAGTTGAATCTGTTCGGATCACGGCCGAGGACATCTACGGCTATCCGATGGTCGTGGAGGACGACGGTTTAGGGATCCTGTTCGGTGACGTGTTGTCCGGTGATTCGAGCACGGTCACCTACGAGACTGGTGTTATCGATGTGACGTTCAGTGCTCCAGTCGCAAACGGAGAGAGCATCACTGTCGAGTACAAGTACAAGGACATTTATGCAGGTAAAGAGGTGTTCGACGATATGATGGCATACATCGATCGGTACCGGCCAGTTCATACTGTGGTACAGACCGACATCGGTCAGGCTGATGACTTCTGGCAAGTCGATGAGATACATGGTGTAGTTGATGGACCAGGGTTTCCTCTGGTCCCTGATGAAGATAAGATGATCATCGGGAGCTCGATATGGCAATAAAGCGTCTGAACTGGCTCAAGTGGCTTCGTCCTGGACAGACAGGGCTCCAGACCGAACAGGAGTACTGGAACGAGAAGCGACGCCGGCACATGTCGAACGAACACAGCCAAGGTGTCGTTGAAGGTCTGGCTGTCACTGAGGGATCGACCGCTCTTCACGTAGACATCGCAACGGGTCGCGCGATCGCTCCGAACGGTGATGACATCGTCATTGAGAGCATCCAAGATCTCGACCTCAGCAGCTACGCGGCCGCCGGCGCCCTGGTCTACATCGTAACCGAATTCGCTGAGACACTGACTGATCCGTACTACGTTCCTCAGATCGGTAGCTCTCAGAGCAAGTATCACCAGGAGAGTCCCACCGTCACGCATCAATCGTCAGCACCTACAGGTGACCAGGTCGAACTGGCTCGAGTGAACGTCATCGCATCAGCGACCGACATAACTGACCCGGCCAACCCGTTGGATCCTCAGAACAACGAGATCAATCTGTTGAACCGAAAGGTTTCAGAGCTCCAGATGAATGGTGTGAAGCCTGGCTACAAGATTCTGAATCCAGCCGGTGCCAGTGTACTAACTCAGATGGCTCTTCTCGGATGCCAGCCTGGTGATCGATTCTGGATGATTCCTGGCACATATGATCTTGGACCAGCCGCGGCCGCATACGAGATCCTGATCAGTGACATCACCATCGAGGGCCCGAAGTCGGCGATCGTCCAAGTCGAAGGTAGTGAGTTGAAAATCTGGACTGGTGCCCATGCTTGGACTCTCAGGGGATTCACGGTCGATGTCAGCGGAAGCGTCTCAGACACATACGCAATCCTAGTTGGTGGTGATGGAGATCACCGAATCGAGGACCTGACTTTCACGCGCAGTGGATCTGCAACGGCTGTCAGTATAGGCGTAACGAGCTCGGCCGCACGAACCACGATCAGAGGTTGTGTGTTCGAGGGTACCGGTACTTCTTGTATTTCGGTGCTTTCGACTTCGAATCCGCAGCTACTCATCGAAGACTGTGTGTTCACCACACTCGATACCCTAGCTGCAGATTCCTTCTTGATAATCACAGCCTTTGGTAATCGTGGTATAGGTACAGTGATTCGACACTGCACGTTCAACATCACAGACGCCCCTGGAACAGAACTCCGAGTGGGTGTGGTGCCAGCAGAGAAGTGGGTGATCGAAGACTGTGACTTTGTCGGTGATGGTGCTTACACGTACTCACATGGTATCTACAGTGCTTTTGACGATGCCAATGACTGGATCATTAGGAATTGCCGGTTCACAGACCTTCAACGTGGTGTGAACATGCCGGCGCTCGAGAATCACCGAACACTCATCGAAGGCAACCGATTCGTCGGCATGCTCGACTACGGAATCTACTTCGAGAGCGACGTTGAGGGTCTCGACAACGGGGCAATTAACAACTACTTCGAAGACTGCAAGAACTCCATTGGTTACATATGGCAAAAACGACTGAAGGTGAACGGAAACATCATCGTTTCAACGATCGCTAACGGTACGCCGATCGCTCTGACTGATGTCGAGTACTCGGTGGTCGATCAAAACAACATCAATGTCTCTGTGACCTCTGGGAACGCATATGGGATCAGAGTGACTTCGAGTGGTGATTTCAGATACATCACACTCAGTCGAAATACCATAAACGTAGAGACAACGGACACTGTCACTTCCTCTGGGATTGAATTCGTCAGCGGAGACTTCATATCTGTGTTCGTTGAAGGTAACGTGTTGGAAGTGGCCAGCGGTGGTGCTGCTGGTATTGGTGGTGTTGGTATAAAAGTTGGCGGTAATACGTCATATAGCAACATCACAGACAACATCGTCATCCCTGGAAACGGTTCCGCTGGAACGACGATCGGGGTCTATATCCTCGGTGCTACTGTCAACTGTTGTATCAACGACAACACCATTAGAGGAGGAGCAGCTACTACCAAGTACGGGATCTGGATCGTTGCATCCGGACTCAACTGTCGGAGGAACATCATATGCAACAACAACATAGATAATATGACTTTGACGCAATCTATCACAGAATCTGCTGGATCCGAAGACTACAACATGGTGTCGCAGAACAAGGTAGATGCTAGTGGTATCACTACGTTCTTAGGTGTGAATACCGTCAAAACTCCGAACATAGCATTCTAGGAGAAGAACGTGAACTGGGAATGGATCGACTTGCTGTGGCACCTACTCGCGTACCCGATCTACCAGATCCTTGGGACGATCAGGCACGAGGCCTGCCACGCACTCACGGCCAGGTCGTTCGGAGCTGACATCCTCGAGTTCAAATTCCTGCCCGGCCGGCGAGATGATGGCCAGTGGTACTGGGGATATGTTCGGTGGCGCGGAGATCTCGATCGAGATCAGAAGAGACTGACTCTGATGATGCCCTACATTCTCGATACCATTCTGATCTTCGGTGGAACTCTGTTGCTGAGGCTGAACGAGTTCCCCAACTTTCATTGGATGGCATTCGCAGCTATCATGCTGATCGTGTCGCCGGCTTTGGATGTGGTGTACAATCTACTGAAGTGGGCAATACGTGGGACTGGTGACTTCGCTAAGGCACGAGAACTGCGAGACAGATGAACGGGGTGGTAGCTTGTGGCAGGGCGAGATCTCACACCACAGGTTCATAACAACTTCAAGGCTACGGCTCCGCCGGCGCCAGGTGACGATGTCACTAAAGGCTTCCAGGTTGGAAGTCGTTGGATCATTAAGGCTGCTCTTACTGAGTGGAGCTGCCGGAACAATGCCCAGAACGCAGCAGTCTGGGTGCAGGTCGGAGCTGGTGGCCGTCCTGCTGGAGAGGACAAAGGATGGATCGCTCTGGCAACGACGGCAGACGGGCAGCTTGCTTCAAATTCTACCATCTCAGGGATCCCCCTGGGTGCGACAGCAGTTGAGGTCAACGGACACGGTGCAGACGTCGGTGATGGTGTGAAGACGTCAGCGTGCTACTTCTCGGGCGATGGTGGTTTGAATGCTCGAGCGATCAACGGAGTACAGAATGGAGACAAGCTCTACTGGAACGGGTCGTTCGCAGCTTACGAGCTTGACTCACTGGATCGTATCGACGTCTTCTACGACATCCAATAGGAAGGGATGCCTACAATGGCTCGACAACTCAGAGGTAAGCAACTTGCCGACCTCACCATCACTGGTGGAAAGATCGCCAACGCGACGATCGCCGGTGGCAAGCTGATCGATGGAACCGTGACCGCGGCGAAGGTCGACAAGACCGGAACCTGGGACTTCACGGGTGGTGACATCCAAGTACCCGACGTTCCGACCGGCGACGCGTCGGCCGTCAACAAGGGGTACGTAGACTCGATCGCTCAGGGTCTGGACATCAAGGGCCACTGCGAGGTTCTTGCCGACTCGAAC
>Ga0307378_10002946_pt1 | contig 25392 bp, 16 predicted proteins | sample UN1MG_FD_202238 | JGI IMG/M metagenome (GOLD analysis project Ga0307378, IMG submission 202238) | Soil microbial communities from Risofladan, Vaasa, Finland - UN-1 | ecosystem: Environmental > Terrestrial > Soil > Coastal area > Acid sulfate soil | place: Finland: Risofladan, Vaasa | collected...
ATTCCAGTAATATCTATGCTTTTCCTAAGGAAGAATCAATAATGAGGTTCAAAGCCACTATCAAAGAAAGGACTAAGCGCAGAATACCAGTAACTACCAAGGAGATTATTGACCGGATTAACCCAGTCATTCGTGGATGGGGCATATACTATCGTAAAGCTCATATTCGTAAACTTTTCAACAAGTTACAAAGATGGATAGTCAGGAGAATATGGAACCATCACTACAAAAGATGGAGAAACTACGGATGGAAGTACTATAATGAGAGTAGACTATATGGTGAATTCAAGTTGGTGAGCCTATTAACACTTATACCAGATTTGCGTCTTAAAACTGTATCTAAATGATACCATATCGGAAAGCGGTATACGGGAAAACCGTATGTACCGATTGATTGAGCGGACAGAGGAAGGTGAAAGCTGACCTCTTCCGACTCTACAGCGGTGAAGCTTCTGTAATGGAAGCAGAGCAAAGAGGCTCTGGACGATAAGCTTTACCCAGGGACACATCTTCCAGACTTAGATCTGGATTGAAGATGAAAACAAAACTGGAGTAGATATGCTTAATGTAAACTGTGTTAAACAGGAGGGCACTGAGAAGAATTATCGTTTGAAACCGCGGAGAGCGAAATGCTTACGCACGGAATTTTAGAGGGGACGATGGAAACGGAGTAAGGTTAGGATAGTAAGGCACTGTCAACCGAAAGGGACAGAAACAGATAGGCTTAACCTAAGCTATGCGCGCCATCGTTCTACTCGGCGGACGGTAGATAAATTAAATTATCTATCTCCTAGAAAATCCTGAATGGGAAGATAGAGATCGTGCTGTTCTTTCTAAAGGCCATGCTTCGGCCGAGAGAGGATATTCCCATAAAGAAGAATTATTACGCCGAAAGTATTCTAAGTTAGTAAGGGGGTGATATTAGTAAGTAGTTACTAAAAGCCATGTCGTGGATTAAATCAATTAAGTTAGTAAGGGGGTGATATTAGTAAGTTATTTTGTATATATTGTTAAGAAATTGTTTTAAGTAGTTACTAAAAGCCATGTCGTGGATTAAATCAATATGGTTTTTATTAAACAAAAGGGAGGATTATTTTAATGAAAAAAACGGGAAAACTATTAATTTTGCTTCTAATTTTATCGATTTGTCTTACCATATCAAATTTTGTACTAGCTCAAGAAGAAAAAATTGAATTAAAGATATGTCGTGCAGGATATCCAGTTGAATTAGCACCATTCTTTGAAGAGTTTATAGAGGAATATCAGCAAGAACACCCGAATGTTTATTTCAAAGTTATCGAGGCAGATTGGGGGACTTTTCATGATAGGATTGGAATTTGGATTAGGGGAAAACAGGAACCAGATGTATATTTAACTTCAAATACAGAATATGCCTCTTATCAGAATATTGGTGCTTACCTTTGTCTTGATGATGTTATGGATGAAAAGTTAAAGAATGCAATACCGGAAAAGCTTTTAGAGGGTTATCGTGTTGATGGTAAGCAATATGCTATTCCTGGTAACGCTGCTACATATTCATTCTGGTATAATAAAGAGATTTTTGAAAAAGCGGGTTTAGATCCCGATAAACCTCCTAAAGACTGGAATGAATTATTAGATTATTCTCAAAAGATTATAGAAAATACAGATGCTTATGGTTTAGGATTGAATATGGGACGACCCGAAGATATGACACAGCTCATTTTTGCTAATATTTATTATTCGGCTACTAATAAACCATATGTGGACAATAGAGGAAAAGCTTTATTTAATTCACCAGAGGGTATTAAAGCGGTCCAGTTTATTGTAGATCTGGTCAATAAATATAAAGTAACTCAACCTTACCCCGAAGAATATAATAAGGGAGATCTGCGGCTTCTATTTAGAGATGGCAAGATTGCAATGAATGTTGATGGTCCCTGGATTATAAAATATCTAGAAGAAGTTACAGATATGTCTTCACGTGAAAGCAGTAAGTTTGTTGTTGCCGATCCGCCTGCAAGCACAATTGAAGGAAAAGAAGCAATGGTAGCGATGGGAGCTGATCCCTGGGTAATTTCAGCAAATACTAAATATCCTGAAGTAGCAAAGGACGTACTAAGGAAATTACTCGAAACAAAATGGCAGTACAAGCATGACAGCGCTCTTAACCAAAATCCATTCCGTAATGATGTCGTGAAAGAATATGAATATGATAAACAATGGATCTGGGATGTTATGTTAAAAGATATGAATCGAAGTATTGACCATGCTCCCTTAGTACCGCCCACGGCAACAATAACTGAAGTTAAGAGAATTTTTCATGAATATGTATCTCAAGCATTATTGGGAAAAATGAGCGTTAAGGAAGCAATGGATAAAGGTGCAGAAGAAGTAAACAAGCTGTTTGGGGTGGAATAGTGACATAATAACTTTTTATATGCTAAGAGGAGCGAAAAACTCCTCTTAGCATATAATCAAAACTTTTACATTTAAATTTATTTTTTTAGAGTGTGATTTAATGAAAATGAAATCAAAAAATCATTTTACGAAGTTATTTTCCAAATTAAATCTAAAAAAATTAGATTTTAATCCAGTTGAAATTTTTCTTTATTTACTGCCTTCAATAATTCTTATTGGAATTGTATTTATTCTCCCTATATTTGATACATTTCGTTTTTCCCTTTATGATATGCACACAATTGGTGGGGTAAGGGGTTTTGTAGGTCTTAATAATTATAAGAGTTTGCTAACTCCCGAATTATTAGCCACTTTTTGGCGAACTATAGTCTATGTTATTGGTTCCCTTCCGTTGACAATAATTCTAGGTCTATTAATGGCGGTTATCCTTAATCTGGACTATCCGGGGAAAAGGATATTTTGGCTTTTAGCTTTTATTCCTTGGGCTATTCCACATTCAATTTCTGCTATTCTCTGTCGTTGGCTAATACATCCTGAATTCGGACTTTTAAACTATATTTTAGTTTCAGTTGGTATTTTAGAAAAACCAATGAGCTTTCTTACTGTTGATTTAGCTATGGTAACTAACATTGGTGTTCGAATTTGGAAAAATTTACCATTTGCAATACTTATTTTTATAGCGGGATTACAGGCTATACCAAAAGAATTGTATGACGCAGCAGATATTGATGGTGCAAAAGGGGTGCAGAAGTTAATATATATTACTTTGCCATCGTTGAGAAATGTTATAATGACTACTAGTCTACTCTTAGGAATCTGGGGGTTTGTAACATTTGATTTAATTTGGGTTCTTACACAGGGTGGGCCACTACATACAACCGAAATAATTCCCCTTACAATTTACAGATTAGCATTCCAACAATATAATGCTGGTCTTGCTTCTGCAGTGGCAGTTGTGAGCCTGTTTGTTATACTTGGGATTAGCATAGTCTACTTCAAAATGACCGCGGAGAAGGATAACTAATGATAAATTTAATTAGAATACGGAAAAAACTTTTATTTTTAACTTTAAGTGGATTAATAGTTATAATATTGTTATTGCCAATCTATGCTGGGTTCCTCACATCTGTAAGCCCCCCGGGAATGGATTTAAGTCCAAGTATCATTCCCCAAAAAATATATTTGCAAAACTACATTGATGTTTGGGATAAAACTAATCTTGCTAGAAATATGCTTAATGGTATTTTTTATGCATCCATGAGTACAGCTATTGTTTTGGCCGTATCCATTCCTTCAGCTTATGCCATCTCGCGTTTTCGTTTCAAGGCGAAAGGGTTGTTTTTGTTTATAATTTTATCGACGCAGATGCTTTCTGTGGCAACGATTATTGTGCCTTTATTCTTATTAGTTATCAATATGAATCTTTTTGATACCTATACTGCAGTAATAATAATTAATGCTGCATTATCAACACCATTAGGTATTTGGTATATTCGCGCTTATTTTGACACTGTTCCGAAAGAACTGGATGAGGCAGGCATGGTTGATGGTTGTAATAGGGTGCAGGCTATTTATAAGATAATTTTACCTATTTGTGCACCTGGATTGGTAACATCAGCCATTATTATTTTTACTAATTCTTATAAAATATTTTTTATTCCACTTGTTTTACTATTTTCAGCGAAAAAATATCCAGCACTTGTTAGTGTTTATACACTCGCAAACGAACTAGCTCCCTCATGGCCTATGGTTATGGCTTCAGCCATTATTACAATGCTTCCTCCTGTTATCTTATTTTTATTGGCAAGAGGATTTCTAACCAGTGGTCATATGGCCGGTTCTTTGAAAGGATAGAATTTTGAGATATACTTAAGCTAATATTTTATGGTAATAGAAAAGTTTTTCCAAAAAAACTTACAATCAATATTGTAGGATTATTAGGTTGCGAGGTTTAGCCTCAACTGCTGCTTTAGCCCGATTATTGGTTGGCTCAACTAGTGTAGTGAGTTATGTTAGTGTACTACACTTTATGGGGTAGTTAAAAGAAAAATATTTATATTTAATCCAGTGAGAATTCCCCACATGTAAAGGTGGGGATTAGAGTATATTTCCTGTTTCTTCTGGTCGTTATTTTATTAAATTAACCCTGAAAAACCTGAATGGGAAGATGGAGATTGTTTTATTCTTTTTGAAGGTAACGTTTCAATTGCCTGACATACTGCTTTAGCTGAGAGAGGAATTTCCCTCCTTAAAGAAAAAATTATTATTCTGAAAGCATTTTAAGTTAGTAAGGGGGTGATACACTTAAAATAAGATTTTAGAAAACTAAACTATTGCAATATTTTATTAACGAAGAGGAATAGGAGGATAAAATGCGTATTGTTGATAAAGCTATTAAAACAGATGTACTAGTGGTTGGGGGTGGAGGAGCTGCTGCTAAAGCGGCATTAAAAGCGAATAAATCTGGGGCTGATGTTTTAATGTTGGTAAAAGGGGAATTTGGGAAATGTGGAGCAACAGTTTACAAAATTTCAGAAAAAGCTGGGTTTAATGCCGTTGATGGTTGTGGTGATTCTGGAGATAGTTTTGAAGTACATTACAATGATATTATGGAAGCAGCTAGGAGTTTGGCCAATAAAAGACTTGCAAGAATTGTAGCTGAAGAAGCCCCAATTGCGTTGAAAGAATTAGAAGAAATTGGAATGAAGTTTGAAAAGGATAATGATAAACATTATACCAGATTAGGTTGTTTTGCTTCAAGAAAGAGAACGCATAGTATGCAAAATCATGGGATTCAAATTGTAAGATCACTCCAAAGAGAGATTAATAAGCTAGATATAAAGGTCAAATCAAATATTAGGGTAGTAAGTTTATTAGTAGATAAAGGTTCCTGTTTTGGTGCAATAGGAGTAGATAAAGAAGGTAATGTGTTCAGCATTCTAGCTAAAGCGACAATTCTGGCAACCGGTGGGGGCGGTGATTTATATAAGTATAATTTAAATCCTCCTGATATTACTGGAGATGGTTTTATACTTGCTTACCGCGCCGGAGCAGAACTTATAAATATGGAATTTATTCAGTTTGGTTTAGCCACGATTTCACCTACTTACACATTAATTGATAAATGGCCCTGGCAGTTTTTTCATCCAAGAATATATAACAGAGAGAGAAAGGAATTTTTAGATTCGTACTTGCCTGAAAATATAAGTCTTCAAGATTGTATTCAAGGCAAAGCTGAACATTTTCCTTTTAGTACTATTGATAATTCAAAGTACATTGATATAGGAATAGAAAAAGAAATAATGTTAGGGAGAGGAACCGAAAAAAGAGGAGTGTATATGAGTTTAGGGGTAATATCGGATGACCAGTTAGAAAAAGTTCCCATGTGGCCCTGGAAATATTCTTGGTTTTTGTCCAAAGGGATTGACCTCAAAAATGATATTTTAGAGGTAGGACATTTTGCTCATGCATTTAATGGGGGTGTAAATATAAATGAGAATGCCTGTTCAGCGATAGACTCACTTTATGCAATAGGAGAAACAGCAGGAGGATATTGTGGTGCTAATAGACTAGGAGGTGATATGTTAGCAGTTTGTCAGATATTCGGAAAACGAGCAGGAAAAAACGCTGCGGTAAGGGTAAAAGATAGAACAGATTGGTATCGGCATAAGAAGGATATAAAGGATATAATCGAAAGAAATTTAGAAAGTATTAAAAAGATTTATAATAAAAAGGGTTCAATTAATCCCATTACAATTAAAAGAAGAATTCAAGAAGTTATGCATAATAATGTATCAATAATTCGTTCTAAAGATTTGTTAGAAAAAGCATTGAAGGAATTGAAAATAATTCGTCAGGTTTTTGAGAAAGATGCTAATGTTGAAAACATTCAAGAATTTTTTTTAGCTCTTGATGTGGAAAATTTAATTGAACTTGCTGATATTATTACTAATTCAGCATTATTGCGTAAAGAAAGTCGTGGTAGTCATTATCGTGAAGATTATCCTTGTGAGAAAGAAAACTTATCTTATCCAATTGTTACAAAGTTAGTCTTGGGGGAAAGGCAGTCTTTTTTTGATAAAAGGATTTTTGATAAATAAATTGATCAAAAAATTTTTGTAAAGATGAGGAAGAAATAAAATGAGAGGTTACAATAAAGTTAAAAAGGCGTTAAGAGAAGGTAAAAGTGTACTTGGTGCATTTATGATGTTTCCTTCAACTGATATCGTTGAAATGTTAGGTTATTCGGGATTTGATTTTGTATTAATTGATAGTGAACACGGTAGAATGACCATAGAAACGATAGAGAATCTAGTGAGAGCTGCTGATTGTACTGATATGACACCAATTGTTAGGGTACCAAATGATCCAAATAAGCTGTTACAGGTTTTAGAGACAGGATGTCAGGGTGTTCAAATACCTCAAGTAAATTCAGCTGAAGAGGTTCGGAAAATTATTAAAACGATGAAGTACTATCCGGAGGGGCAGAGAGGGATGGCCCTTACAACGAGAGCAGGTAATTATGGTACTAAAGATTTAGCAAGCCATATAAAGGAGTCCAATAGAGAAATCTTACTTTCAATTCAGATTGAAAACAAAGATGCAATTAATAATTTATCAGATATAGTAAAGATCCCTAATATTGATGTCCTCTTTATTGGTCCTGGTGATTTATCACAGTCACTAGGATTGCCAGGGCAGATAGATCACCCAAAAGTTCAAGATATAATTAAAAAAGTAATTAAAAAGGGCAATGAAGTTGGAATACCTGTGGGAATTGATACAGGTAGTGAACAATCAGTTAAAGAATGGCTTGATTATGGTGTTCGATATATAACGGTTGGACCTAGTGTATTGTTTAAGAGTTGTAAAGATATAGCCCAGAGATTAAAAAATTCTAATTCACGGAAGGAGAATTTTTTATGAAGTTAACACAGGAGCAACAGGCAATATTAGAAGGGGGGAACGGGGAATTTTTAGCAAAATATATGTCTTGGATGGTTGACTGGGGGGAATTCATGGGTGCAAAACGTATGATACCCGTAACTAAAGTTCAATGTATCCTTCGAGCTCCTTTATTAAAAGGCCTTTCACCTTCAACTATTGTAAGTTATTATGATGAAATTAGAGAAATATGTAAATATAAAGTGAAATGTCAGACCCTGACTCATACAAGAGGCATTGATTTCCGTCATGTGAAAGAAGCAGGCATTAGTGAAGAAGAAGCTAATTTTATGAAAAATTTGGATAAGCTAGCTCAAAAAGCTGGTATTTTGACTGCATGGAGCTGTACTCCTTATCATGTGGGAAGCGTCCCTATTAAAGGGGAAATTTGTGCTTGGACAGAATCCTCTGCTGTTGTTTATGCTAATTCAATTTTAGGAGCCAAAACTACTCGTCATGGTATGGAAAGTTCGATAGCGGCAGCTTTATTAGGTTTTGTCCCAGAATTTGGGGTTCTTATTGATGAGAATCGGCGTGGAACATTACTTATAGATGTTGACACTTTACTCAAGTCACCTTGTGATTGGGGAGCACTTGGTTTTTTTTCAGGAAGTGTTTCCCGGACAGATGATATTCCGGTAATTAATGGGGTAGATTATATGACTCTTGAGAGTGGAAAGCAAATTTCTGCTGCAATACCCTATTCCGGTGGTGCTGTAGCAATGTTTCATGCAGCGGGTATAACTCCAGAGGCACCGGATCTAGATACTGCTTTCCAGGGAGATAAAATCAAACGTAAAGTAAAATTTAGTGAAAAGGAACTTAAAAAGACTTATAAAATCCTGCAAGATATTGAAATAGGTGGGAAAATTGATACAGTTATTTTTGGTTGCCCATTTGCTTCTCTAACGGAAATAAAAGAAATTGCAGACTTTCTTGATGGTAAAAAGATTGCAAAGGGTGTAAAAGTGTGGGTTTGTACCTCTCACCAAACAATACAGGATGCTAAACGTATGGGATATTTTCAGATTATTGAAGAAAGTGGAGGTAGTTTTTTTAAAGATATGTGTCCGGGTGCAATGGGCTGGTTGCGTCCCGGAAATACAGTTACAAATTCATTTAAGCAAGCCCATTATTGTCGTGGGTCTTTAAAAGCTCAAGTATCAGTTGGAGAAACACAGAGATGTCTTGAAGCAGCGGTTAAAGGAAGGTGGTATTAACGAAAATGATAAAAATTAATATTAAAAAGATTGTCGGGAAAAATGTTAAAGGTAAAGCTATTGTTTCTAAAGAAACGATATGTTTTAGATCTGAATATAATCCTGTTACTGGTATTGTAGAGAAGACACATTCACTTAAGGGGAGAACAGTTAAAGATAAAGTTTTAATTATCCCTTCAACGAATGGATCTTCTGGTAATTCTATGTACATTAGATTAATGGCTCTCGAAGGAACTGCTCCTAAAGCATTGGTCTGTTTACGGATTGACGCGATTTCTGCTTTGGGTTGTATTGTAAACAAAATACCACTTGTTCAAATTGATAGAGAAGATATTTTTGAGCTGGTTGAAGATGAGGATTATATCGAAATTGATGGTGAACGAGGAATTATCACGATACTCAAGAAGGAAGAATAAAATAATAGTTTAAACCAACTTTCGATATATATAATGTTATAAAAGCTGTTAAATCAATCCTTTTTATTTTTATTTAGTCACGGCAATTTGGATGAGAAGTCCAAAATAGAGGTTGACCGGATTATTAGGCGGGGAGGCAAGATTATAACTATATAATACTCTAAATCTGCCTTCCTCTATAAAAAAGGATTTTTTTACTAAGTGATTCTACCCAGGAACCTTTAAGATGTTCCCTTTCTCTTTCGGTCAGTGATAATAGGGACTCATGTATGGCCATTTATTGTGCGTTATTTAGGTGAAAGGTATTGGAATTCTCCTTTATTTATTAGTATTTTATGATTTATTATAGCCGAAAACACTAATAAAGTAGGTACCCACGGTCAAGCCCGTGATTTTCTGACCTACGGGTTAATAAAGGGTTTTGCCTATTTTTGTTGCTTAAGTTTTCAAGGTCATAGAGTAGATAATTTAGATATGATGATTAGTATTATTTGGTATTATCTATGAAGTATAGTGACTTTTTAGGTAGTATTCATAATATAAAAAATATAAAGATGGATTAATTTTATTTAGGTAGATGATCAACGAAAGTTACTTTAAATAAGATATTCTAAATCATAAAAATATAGGAGGAGCGAAAAATGAGGATGGGCATATTTGTAAATATTTTAGATTTACCAAAAGTAGAGAAAACGGGTTTTGATTATGTCGAACTAAGTGCTAGAGATATATTAGATCCAAACAAAGTAAGTGAACAAAAGTTTTTTGATGAATGGGTAACTTTTTTACAAGGATATTCAATGCGAGCAGAGGTCTTTAACAGGCTATTTCCCCTTGATATGAAAATAGTAGGAGAGAGAGTAAGGAAGGAGGGTGTTAAAAAATATCTAAGTATAATTATCACTAGGGCAAAACAATTAGGGGCAAGAATAATTGTGTTGGGCAGCGGACAATCTCGGAATGTTCCTACAGGTTTTTCGAGAAAGAAAGCTTGGGATCAATTGAGGGAGATTATTTGTTACACTGCTAATCTTTGCATAGGAGAAGATATCTTAATAGCCTTAGAACCGTTAAATAGCTATGAGTCGAACATACTTAATACTATTGACGAATGCTTACGGATGGCTGAAGAATTAAATAAAGAATTGAATCAGGATATAATTGGAATAGCTGCAGATACAGGTCATATGAATATTGAAGAATTAGATTTTAAAAAACCTCTTCTTAATGCTAAAGATAAACTATTTCATATGCACTTTCGTGATAGTGGAGGGAGAGCACCAGGGCTAGGGCACATTCCTTTTAATGAGATAGCCCAAGTTCTGAAAAAAATTAATTATCGAGGAAGAGGCTCAATAGAGGCAAGTATTGACTTAGTTAAGGAGTTAATCCCTGCCAGAGATTTCTTAAGGAAAAAATTTGGTTCTGTATAAAACTTAAAGTAATCGTTTAGAGGGAGTAGAATGTATTCTTATAAATTTAGCAAATCCCCCTAGTTTTTATACTTTTATAAATATCCATGGTAAATTCTGTTAGAGTGTAGCTCTTAATTATTCACTGATTAATAAATATCTTTTTTTGAAAAGAAAAGTTTGCAAAATAAAGCAAAAGGTAGATTTTATAAAAAAATAATTTTAATCTTTAATGAAGATAATATTTTCATCTGAAAGTTTGAAAACAAGTTTTTGTTATAGGAAAAATAAAGAGCAGTGATTATCTATATCCGAAGCAATGGGAATGCTGAAAGCTAAAACAGCAATAAAATATTCAAAAGTTATCTTGGTCTCAAAAGAAAACCATATTGAGGAAACCATTTTTGGATTCGTGGATATTGTGTAAGCACTATAGGTTTGGATGAGAATAAAATAAGAAAATATGTAACATATCAAGAAGAAAGAGAAAAAAGAGAAGAGAGTAACCAACAAGAATTTATCCTCTTTTAGAGGCCTCTTAAATACACTTTATATTTAAAGGGCTTATTTACTATTATAATGCTTTCAGAAAACTCGCTCTTTTAAAATTAAATATTCGGAAGAAAAGACTTGACAAAAGGCTTAGCCAATAAATATCAAGACGACTTAGTGACCTCTTTATTGTGTAATTCAGATAAGGAATCTGAGAGGACAAAATTCCGGTAACCCCAGAAGTATCTGATCTCTTTCTGAAAGGGTTTGGAGAAATGGACCATGATACTAAGACGGGATTCCGGGTCACCTTTAGGTTTCTTGTTCTTATCAAATCCTTGATAGAAGTCTTGAGATTGTTTTCTTTCACTTTCACCGGGATATTAGAGGAATCGAAAGTAAGATAAGTTCCCTTAATTTCTTTAAGGTTGAGTAACTTACTTACCAGAGAATCTCTTACTTATTGGAAGATGCTGTTTTCAGTATCTCGTAAAAAGGCCGAAAAGTTCTCTACCTGAGGTAGGCGAAGGGGATGAAAACCGAAGACTAAAGCTAAATCGGGATTATCCTTTAATTCTCTTACCAGATCAGAAAGAAAAGCTACATTTTTAATGTTTTTGTAAACAAGTGCTTTAAGCAAAGCTTCATAGGGAATAGGTGGTCTACCGGTAGAAGGATACAGTATTTTTAATGATGAGGTATCGAGAAAAGAGAGCAGAACTTAGAATTTATCTAAAGGTCTTAGACCGAAAACAGTTTCGGCTTTAAAAAGAAATTTATGGTTTGCGTTAAATCTGCTCATACGCCTAACTCCCAACTTTTCTGAAAAGTAATGTAACTAAAAAAAGAATATCTTAATCTATATATAAGAAAAAGGTTAGGTCAAGGTGAAATCAAGTTTAGATTAGAAAATAATTTATTTAAGATAGAGATGAGGGTTTCAGCAAACTTGAGAAGATGAAAAAAATTCACCTCCAAGTCCATAAAAAAAACAGTAAAATGAGCAAAAATTAATCAATAAGCTTTCTAAACCCCTTATTATATATAGAGTTTAAGGGTAAAGGTGAAGAATAAAAAGGCGTACTTTAAAAAACTTACTATACAAGGGTTTCAGAGTTTCCTGAAAGGAAGTTACTATTATAAATGGAGGCAAATAAAACTAATGGAAGGTATTCGAATATTATGGTTAGGTAAGGAACAAGTTTCAATAGAAAAATATCAAGTAGAAAGTCCTAGAAAGGATGAGGTTTTAATAAGATCTTTAGTTTCATTAATTAGCTCCGGAACTGAAAGAGCTTGGCTTAAAGCCCTTCCTGGTACTCCACAGAATTTTCCAATATACCCCGGTTACAGTAATGTAGGTAAAATTATAGAATGTGGTGATAATACTATTGATATAAAACCAGGAGATCTAGTGTTTAGTGGAAGTCCACATTGGTCACATGTAATACAAAAGTCTAGCTCGGTTGTAAAAATTCCCCAAGGAGTTGATCCTGTAGCTGCATCTTATTGCGGACTTGCTACGGTTGCTTTACAAGGAATTAGAAAAACTGAATTAGAAATTGGAGAAAATGTCATAATCTTAGGGATGGGACTTGTAGGCCTTTTTTCTCTACAATTTGCCTTTCTTTCTGGGGCAGCAGATGTTTTTGCTATTGATTTACAGCAAGACCGTTTATCGATTGCTAGTGTTTTTGGGGCTAGCAAGACATTTATTAATGCTAAAGAATGTTTAGAAAAACTAATCATTAAACCCTCTGTAGTAATTGATGCAGCTGATGATGCTAATGTAATTCCAATTGCTCTTGAATTGTGTAAAGAGAGAGGACGTGTTGCAATTTTAGGAAGCCCAAGGGGGGTAACCAAACAAATTGATTTCTATAAAATAGTGCATAAACGGGGTCTTCAAATTATTGGTGCACATAATTCTATAAGGCCAAGCCTAAATTCAAGTCATGGATTTTGGACTTGGCATGATGATGCAAATGTGGTAATGAAATTTATTCAAAAAAGACGCCTTCAAACAGAACAAATACCAACAAAAAAATATAATGCAAAAAATGGGAAAACTGCTTATAATGATTTACTTTTAAATAATTGTGCAATGGCTCCTATATTAGATTGGAGTTAATATAATTTGAAAGGAGAGAAGAAATTTTATGTAAAAAATTAAGGCGAAATGTATTAAATAATGGAGGAATTTTTGAAATTGATGAGGGTTATTCGTGGAAAGAAACTGATGGATTAGAGCTACATTTAATTTAGCGGTAATTCCCCATATGTTAAGGTGGGCATGAGAGCAAATTCCCAGTAAACCGGTAAAGATAATAGTCTGTTAAGATGAGCACGACGTCTGCAAAGGCGTGAGTATCTAGTGCGCCCGGCATGGGTAATAGCTTGGCAGTGAAAGTCTACTATGGGGTTTAAAGTAGCAACCATTAGCTTAAGACAAGGGTGTCCATCGCGAGGTGGAATCTGAAGGAAGTCGGCGGTAAAACCCCGGCCTGAGGAACATGAACTACATATAAGGCCATACCATCTGGATGAGTTTGCTAGTCAAAACAAAACCGATACTGCTCAAAGATGGTGTGGTAGATGTAGCAGGTAGATGGAGTGAAGGCTATTATTCTTGTTCGGGGAGGTCTGACCTATCCATAGGTCAGAAGTCAGCAGAGGCCCTATTAGCTGGTAACACCGCTAAAGGGATGAACATGGTAAGTTCGAGAAACCTATCAAGAAGGCAAAAACCCATACTAAGAGAGTCTACCCTAAAAAGAAAGCGGTGTAGCTGCTGACTAATCAGGGAGAGCCGAATAGGTATCCGGCACAAACCAGAGGTAAATTCCACGGAGAGCCAAATAACGATTTAACAGAGGAGGTACTGTCCAGACAAAATATGCTAAAGGCATTAAGGAGGGTAGAATAAAACAGAGGAGTTCCTGGCATAGATAACCGAACAGTAAAAAGATAAGGTGGACCTCTAAGCTCTTTGCTGGCCAACATACTCCTTGATGACTTAGACAAAGAACTAGAGAGAAGAGGCCATAAATTCGTAAGATACGCTGACGATAGTAATATCTACCTCAAAAGTAAAAGAACAGGTCAAAGGGTAATGGAAAGTATAACTACCTTCTTAAAAGTAAAACTAAGACTAAAAGTTAACTTACAAAAGAGTGCAGTAGATATATCCGATAATAGGAAATTTTTAGGCTTTAATCTGTACCATTACCACGAACGTATCCGTATTCGCATAGCCCCTCAAGCCATTAAAAGATTTAAGATTAAAATTCGCGAAATAACCTCAAGGAGCAATGGACAAAATATAATAAAAAGAATCTTAAGACTAAATCTCTACCTAAGAGGTTGGATACAATACTTCTCTTTATCTGATACCCCCTATATACTACAGAGATTAGAGGGTTGGATCAGAAGAAGGTTGCGGATGTGTTTATGGAAACAGTGGAAAAAGGTTCGTACCAAATATTGTAACCTGATTAAATTAGGGCTTCCATATTGGGCAGCTCCCAGTTTAGCTAATACCCGCAAAGCTTACTGGCATATTGCAGGTGATTCTTTAAACAGCGCTCTGCCAAATGCCTATTGGGCTAACCTTGGGCTTATGAGCCTGACAAATCGTTATTGTGAAATTCGTAGTGCTTTGTGAACCGCCGTATACCGAACGGTACGTACGGTGGTGTGAGGGGACGGTAGATAAATTAATTGTCTACCTCCTACTCGATTGCTTAATAATTATAGAAAAAATATATACGAGAAGAGGAGGAAACTAAAGATGGAAATTAAAAGAATTGCTAAAGGAGATATCTTTGAAAAAATTCCCTCTAAGATTATGAATGAGATGGCAGACGCTGTTTTAACAGTTTTAAAAGAATGGAAAATGTCCGGAATGGATTTAACAAAAGAATTTGAAAGAAAATTTGCTGAGTGGCATGGTATGAAATATGGTTTAGGTTATAACAATGGAACTGCTTCCATCTTAGGGGCAATGTACGGTATTGGAATTTGTCCAGGAGATGAAATTATTTGTCCAAGCATTACTTTTTACGCTAGTTGTCTTCAAGCTTATTCACTTGGGGCAACTGTCGTATTTGCAGATATTGAACCAGATACTTTATGCATCAATCCAAATGATATAGAGAATAAAATAACTGATAAAACTAAAGCTATAATTGTAGTACATTATTCTGGAATGCCCGCAAAAATGGATGAGATAATGAAAATTGCAAATAAATATCACCTTAAAGTAATTGAAGATGTTTCGCATGCTCATGGAGCACTTTATAAAGGTAAAATGGTTGGAACCTTTGGGGATGTAAGCGGTTTTTCTCTTATGTCAACTAAATCATTTTCAATAGGTGAAGCCGGTATATTATTAACTAATGACAGAGAAGTATATGAAAGAGCTATTATTTTCGGACATTATTTGAGACATAATGAGGTTCATATTGAGTATTTAAAAAAGGGTATTGGTCTCGCATGGGGTGGATATAAACACCGAATGCATCAGATGAGTGCTGCAATGGGTTTGGTACTATTAAAATACTATCCTGAGATGATGCAGGAAATCGATAAGGCGATGAACTATTTTTGGGATTTACTTGAAGATTGTCCAGGAATTAGAGCACATAGACCCGATAAAAATTCGGGGTCTACAAAAGGTGGATGGTATTTCCCTTTAGGATTATATAAACCGGAAGAACTTGGTGGTCTTTCGGTAACTGGATTTTGCGAAGCACTGCAAGCAAAAGGTATTCCCTCAACAGCTGGTTGCAATAGAGGCCTACATCTACATCCGGTTTTTAATGAAATAGATATATATAATGAAGGAAAACCTACTATAATATCCAGAGCAAAAAGAGACGTTCGAAAATTAAGAGGAAACTTACCAGTTTCTGAAGGGATCCAGGAAAAAGTATTTACCATTCCTTTATTTTACAAATATGAAAAGCCAGTAATTGAAGAATATGCATATGCTTTTAAGGAAGTAATCAACAACTATAAAGGACTACTACCTGGAGATAAAGGTAATCCCAAAGAATTAGGTGGATGGAGTGCAAGTTTTAGGAGGTGATAAATAAGTATTTAATTTATGTTAGATAAATTTTGTCAAAGAATTCTTAAAAAGGGAGGTGGTTTTTAAAAGAAAGAAGTATGTTTTTTTATTAACCCGTAGGGCAGAAAACCACGGGGTTTGCCCGTGGATGAATGAATAGGCGGTGATATGCTAAAATATACCATTAAGATCATACTGTCAGGACACAGCGCATATCGCACACAATATCACATCATATGGATTCCCAAATATCGCTGCCGTATCCTAAGTCCTGAATTATGAGGATACCTGAGAAAACTTTTTCCCAAGATACTAAGATGCCTTCCGGGTTGTGAAATCATAGAATACAATATACAGGTAGATCATATCCATAGGTCAGAAGTCAGCAGAGGTCCTATTAGCTGGTAACACCGCTAAAGGGATGAACATGGTAAGTTCGAGAAACCTATCAAGAAGGCAAAAACCCATACTAAGAGAGTCTACCCTAAAAAGAAAGCGGTGTAGCTGCTGACTAATCAGGGAGAGCCGAATAGGTATCCGGCACAAACCAGAGGTAAATTCCACGGAGAGCCAAATAACGATTTAACTTAGGCCTTGCCTTATGAGCCTGACTAATCGTTATTATGATATTCGTAGTGCTTTGTGAACCGTCGTATACCGAACGATACTTACGGTGGTGTGGGCTCGCAGCCAATAAAATATTTGACCTAACGGGTGAAAGTCCCGTCTTGGCAATTTATCCGTTTCGGCCAGGTAGATATACCCGACATGCTGAACGGTAACGGGCAGTATGAAAGCTCGGAAGTAAACGGCCAGACTGCTCTTTGAAGTGGGAACGACTCAGGGGTCTAGCAATTTGGGAAGCCTTAGCATAAAGCGAAGACTGCAAACCGAAATCAGTCCCTTGCCTGAAGTCGTTGGCAAGAATGTTCAGGAGGCCTACCTTTTACCCTACTAAGGGAAGGCTGATACATCTGATTCGTATAAACGGATATAGAATCGGGTGCTCCTGCGGATATAACGGGTCAAGGCGTCTTAGAAAAGGTCAGATATCAAAGTTTCGAAAATCCTATTCAATAAGGGCTGCTGATATAAGTTAAAAACGAAGTTCAGCAGGCGGATAGGATTCTCGGATGAGCCCATAATAGCTGTGAAGCTTCTGTAATGGAAGCAGAGCAAAGGGGCTCTGGACGATAAGTTCTACCCAGGGACACATCTTCCAGACTCTGAACTGGATAAAGGTGGTAACGAAACTGTGGTAGATATGCTCAATGTAAACTGCATTAAGCAGGAAGGCTGTGAGAAGAATTATCGTTTGAAGCCGTGTAGAGCGAAATGCCTACGCACGGAATTTTAGAGGGGACGATGGAAACGGAGCAAGGCTAAGATAGTGAGGCACTGTCAACCGAAAGGGACAGAAACAGATAGGCTTAACCTACACTATTCGCGCCATCGTTCTACTCGGTGGACGGTAGATAAATTAAATTATCTATCTCCTACTCGATTTTACCAGAGGAGAAAATTAAAAAACTTTACGGAGAATAGAAAATAAGTGATTTTTTTAAGAAAGATATTTTTTAGTGTGCTGTATAAATTAGAAAGAAACAGCAGTTTAAATGAGCGTAGAAGGGGTTTATCCTTAAAAAACCGAAAAAGTTTTAAGAAAAAGGCTTAGGTTTTTGCAGTTTAACCTTTTGAATTAGTTGTAATAAGTTACGAACGAACATAAACCATAAATTGTTTAGTACAAAGTTAATTTTATTTTCTCAAAGAACATATATAAAAGGAGGATGAAATATATGGACAAACTAAATAAAAGTAGAAAGTTATATGAAATGGCAAAGAGGGTTATCCCCGGAGGATTGCATTCTAATGCTAGGTGGATAGACCCTCATCCAATATACTTCAACAAAGGGGAAGGCTCAAAAATATGGGATATAGATGGCAATAAGTACATTGATTGCATGGTTAATTTTGGAGCTCTTATTTTGGGCCATGGAGACCCAGATGTGAATAAGGCTGTAAAAAGGGGATTAAAGATTGGTCTTACTGCGGCAGTAGACACTGAGCTAAGTTTCGAAGTTGCGAGAAAGTTAAAGGATATTAGTCCATGCGCAGAAATGGTGAAATTTGCTAGTACAGGAACAGAAGCTGTAATGCATGCAATTATGATAGCAAGAGGGTATACCAAAAAAGAAAGAATTATAAAGGCTGAGGGGAATTACCATGGATGGTATGATTATGTTAATTGTAGTTACAAATATCCTCCTGAGAAATGGTGTGATATTCCTGTCCCGTTTCCTAGTTCAGAAGGATTATGCAGGGATCTTCTTGAGAAAACTTTAGTAATTCCCTGGAATGACCTAGAAAGTGTAGATAGAATAATTAAACAATATAAAAATGAAATTGCCGCTGTTATAATAGAACCCGTAAACCACAATATTGGCTGTGCTCTACCAAGAAAAGGATACCTTGAGGGGGTGAGAAGACTTACTAGGGAAAATGACATATTGCTGATATTTGATGAAGTTATAACAGGATTTAGAGCGACTCCAGGAGGAGCACAAGAGTTTTATGGTGTGACCCCTGACTTAACAACCTATTCAAAAGCTATAGCGAATGGTTTTACATTAAGCGCGGTTGTTGGGAAAAAAGATATTATGGAAATAACGGATCCTTCTCATAAAAGGGTATCATTTGGAGGAACATTTAATGGGCATCAAATCTCGTTAGCTGCGGCATTGGTTACTTTAGACAAATTAAAAACAGGCAAAATTCAGGTTCATTTAAATAGATTAACAGAGTGGTTAATAAAGGATTTTAATAGTATAGCAGATAACTTTGGTATTAAAGCTAAATTACAGGGATTTGGTGGTCAGTTTCAGGTTTATTTTACAGACTTTGAAGTGACTGATTATAGGACGGCTTATACAACAAATAGAGAAAGATATCAAGAATTTCGGAATGGTATGATAGAGGGGAATATTCTCTGGTCCCCGGATTGCTTCTATCACCATGGCATTACAGCTTCACATAGTAATAAGGACATCCAAAAAATATTAACAGTTGCTGAAAAGGTATTAAAGGGAATGAAAAGAAAGAAGGTTTAAAAAACTGATCTTAATCTCAGTCTCAAAAGGTATAGCAAAAGAGGTATACTTACCTAAAATATCAAAAACCTTTTTAAAAAGGAAGTGAACTTTTACCTTTGGGATTCTATGAAAACAACTTTTTCTGAGTTCAAAGTTAAAATACATATATAAATCTTTGATATCTTAAAAATAGGGTCTTTGAACTATTCCAACGTATAGGTCGTAAAACATAGAACAATAAAAAAAGTCAATACCGATTATAGACTGATATATATAGTAAACTGAGACAGAAAAGAAAAAAGTGGCACTTTTAGTAATCTAAATACTACTATTGTTAAGTTGTGTTTAATATATGCTTGACTGACACTTTCTCTCATACCCGTTATAAAGACAGAAATAGTAAAAAGCATTAGCTTTTTTAGATGAGACTATAAGTGTCAAATAGAACCAGAGCATAAACCTGATTAAAGACAATAAAGAATTTTTCTGGCTACTCTCTCTTGCTATCAATAGGTAGTAGGCAGGGTATATACTATTTTATTTGACCGCATAATCAGGATAGGTCCAACTAAAGGTAGATGGAATTTTTTCAACAAAGAAAACTACAATCAAAGATTTGACACAAACTAGTAATTCAAGGTAATTTAATATTTTGAAACTTATAAAACATTATGTTATTGCTATTGTAATAATATTCTAATTTTTAGAAGAGAAATTTTAAATTTTATAAGGAGATAAATAAATGGAAAGATTAAAAGTAGGTTTAATAGGGGCGGGGTTCATTGGTTGGCGTCACGGTAGAATTATCAATGAATCAAGTAATTCTGAGTTGGTAGCTGTGGTTGATGTTAATCCAAATATAAAAGATCAGGTGAAGAAGGATTTTGGCTGTGAGTTTTATACAGATTACGAAGAAATGCTGAAGAAGGCGGATATTGATGCAGTCAGTATATGTCTTCCGAGCGATAATCATATTGAACCGTGTATTGCTGCAGCATCTGCTGGTAAGCATATCCTGCTAGAGAAACCGATGGCAAGAACTGTGGCAGGCTGCCTAAAGATTAAGAAAGCATGTGATGATAATAAGGTCAGATTAATGGTTGCACATCTTTTGAGGTTCGATGGAGGATATAAGAGACTTTACGATAGTGTAAAAAATAATGAGTTGGGCGAAGTAATTCATATGAGCGTCGGGAGAAGGAACAGTAAGCTTGTGGCCCAGAGATTAAAAGGCCAGACTTCCATATTATTCTATATGGGTATCCATGATATTGATGCGGTACAGTGGATATCCCAAAAGAAAATTACGAAAGTCTATGCTCAGAGAGTCGTGAATGTTAATAAGAAATGGAATAGCGAAGATTGCATAAATGTTCTGGCAAATTTGGGTGATAATGCCATAGTAAGTTTTGAGTATAGCTGGACTTTACCTGAAAATTTTCCTGGGCTAAGGGAAAAATTAGAAATCTATGGATCAAAAGGAACAGCATATTTGGATAGGTTTGACTTGGGTGTTCAGATCTACAAGGAGAGGGATGCACATTTAACCTTGGAATTTACTGACTTAATACACTGGCCAGAAGTTAATCGGAAAATTGTAGGTGATTTGAAATATGAAATTGATCATTTCTGTGAAGCCATTCTGAAAAATGAAGAATTTTTGATGCCAAACGATGAAGCTATCAGCGCAGTTAACGTAATAGAGTCAATTTTTGAATCTTATGAAAAGGGTATTCCCGTAGCAGTTAAGAAATTATAAAAATTTATTTCAAAATTCAAGTAGGCATGTGGGTCTAATTCAAGAACAGAGACATGGAGGTAAATGTTAGTATGTCAGTTTGTAGCCGATACTTTAAAAAGATTAATTTAGATTCCAAATATGAATCCACCAAGCAATGAGGCTAAGATTGAAAAAGCAATTTACCGTATATTTGCGAAGATAGGAATTGAATCAAAGATGCATTATTTAAGCAGCGAAAAGAGGGTGAATGTCGTTGCGATTTTAAATAGAGGCAAAGGTCCAATATTTATTTTGGATGAACATTTGAGGTATATTATCTAATGCCGATAAGCTGAAGTTCAGAGTGATCTTTTTGTAGCTTTAGATTTAAAATTTATCGATCAAGATAAATTTCAGAATACTTATAATCAATCAAAAGATTTAGAGAAGCAGATAAATGGACTAATTAAATATTTGAAACTTAATACAAAAACAAAATCTGAAAATAGTAATATCAGCGAATCAATAGAAAATTATGAGTATGAAGTTTGATTAATTGACAAATTGACGAATGAATAAATTAATTTATTCATTAGCTAGTTGACCAATTAGTAAATTTACTAATTATTTAATTTAGAGGTTTTCAATGCCTAAGTTAAAAACTGCTATTATCGGTTGTGGGCGAATATCAGCAAATCATATAAAAGCGCTCGTAGATCACAAGGAATCTGCTCAGCTTGTTTCCGTTTGCGATTTAATCAAAGCTAAAGCTGAATCAAAAGCGCAAGAATACGAAGCAATTGCAAAAGAGCAGGGTATTCAAGTCGAAAAGCCTATTATCTATGCCCATTATAAAAAGATGCTGGAAAAAGAGGAGATAGATACTTGTTCTATTTGCACTGAATCTGGTTATCATGCAGATATCTCACTTTATTGTATGAACAAGAAAAAACATATTCTGGTAGAGAAACCGATGGCAATGTCTTTACAGGTTGCCGAAATAATGATTAAAACGGCTCAAAAAAATAACCTTAGGCTGGGAGTATGTTTTCAAAATCGCTTTAACCTTACAATTCAAAAATTAAGACAAGCAGTCATAGAGCATAGATTTGGAACTATTTTTAGCATCACTGCTAGAATTCTCTGGAACAGAAATTACAATTATTACCAGCAGGCATCCTGGAGAGGAACCTGGGCTCTGGACGGAGGCTGTTTGATGAACCAATGTATTCACAATATTGATCTTTTACAATGGATGGCACTAGGTGATATCCAATCAGTTTATGGACAGATACGAAATTTTCTTCATCCTTACAATGAAACAGAAGACCATGCCAGTATTATTGTAAATTTTAAAGATGGTTCTATAGGCAATATTGAAGGAACAGTAAATGTATATCCCAAAAATTTGGAGGAAACACTGACCGTTTTAGGAGAGAAGGGGACTGTAGTTATAGGTGGATTGGCTTTAAACAAAATATTGGTTTGGGATTTTAAGGACCAGAAAGATTCCTTAAAGGAAATACAGCAAAACTGTAACGAGGAAATACTCAATGTTTATAGTAAAGGTCATTCCCCACTTTATAAAGATTTTATAGCATCCGTAAATAATGGTACTGCTCCGCTTGTTGATGGTTATGAAGGGAAGAAATCATTAGAAATTATTCTTATGGCATACCAGTCACAAAAAGAAAATAAACCGATTATTTATCATAAAGATTTAAAAATAAGCACAACCGATTTTACCGGAATGTTGGAATCAATTAGCTAATTGGACAATTTACTAATTTGCTAATGGTAATGTGACTAATAGAATATTACCATATATCTCAAAAGATTTATTTAAAAAGTTTTCAGCAGAAGGAATTAACTTTTAAATAAAATATAATATCTTCTAGTAGAGGAAAAAATTAAAGAAGCCGACAAAGAAAAATTTCAATTAATCTCCTCCTTTTCGGATTTGATAGATAAGGAGGCGCAGTGAATAATATTTTTGCTAAATATTTAATCTTTTAGCACTGTACTTTAAGAATATTAAAAAACGATATACCTATGGGATCAAAGGGATGATTTTTATATTTAAATATTAGAAGTCTAAATAAATTTTGATTAAAAAGATATTTTAATAATTAAAAAGTGGAGGAAAAAATGAGATTAGTTATAGGGTCATTTATGCAAGAAACAAACACTTTTTCACAATTTACAAGCGATTTGCAAAGCTTTAAAGACTGTGAATTTTTAGTAGGAGATGAAATAATTTCATATCATGGTAAAAAAGGAAGTGAAATTGGAGCATTTGTTGAAGTTGCGGAAAAACAAAACATACAATTAATCCCTCTTGTTTCTGCAAGTGCATTGCCAGGAGGGCAAGTTAAATTAGAGGCGTATAATAAGATAAAAGCGTTGTTCTTAGAAAAATTAATGCATGTTAAGCAATTTGACGGAGTACTTTTAGCGCTTCATGGGGCAATGGTAGTTGAAAATTTAGATGATCCGGAAGGTGACTTTTTAGAGGCTATCAGAAGTCAAATAGGAAAGGATATTCCTATTATATCTTCTTTTGATTTGCATGCTAACTTCACAAAAAAAATGATGGATAATTTAGATGCATTAACTGGTTATAATACCTCTCCTCACATAGATCACTTTGAAACAGGGGAAAGAGCAATTAATATTATGATTTCTTTGCTTAAGAAAAGAATTAAGCCTACTATTGCTATTAAAAGATTACCCATGTTAGCACCTGTAGTGAGTGCCCAAACTACTCATGGACCTCTGGGAGAAGCAATGAAAAAAGCGAAAGCTATCGAAAAGGAAGATAATATGCTATCTATGGCTATCTTTGGAGTACAGCCTTGGCTTGATGTTTACGATACAGGTTTTTCAATAGTTGCAATAACCGATAACAATTTAGATTTGGCCCAAAGAAAAGCCAACGAAATTGCTCAAATGTTATGGGAACATAGAAAAGAATTTACAGTAGAAGAATTTACAGTAGAAGAATCTTTAACTAAAGCAAGAGAATTTAAATGTGGTCCAATTATATTTAGTGATTCGGCAGATGCTCCTACAGGCGGAGCAGCCGGAGATAGTACTAATGTATTAAAAAAAATTCTTGATATGGGTATAAAATTTCCAGTTGCTTTAACTATTACAGATCCTGAAGCGGTAAAAATGTGTATTAAAAAGGGAGTTGGAGAGATAATTAAGCTTGAAGTGGGGGGGAAAATTAATAAAAATTTCAGTCAGCCTTTACTTGTGAATGGTTATATAAAAACTATTTCAGATGGGAAATATACTTATAAAAGGAAATTTCGTCATGGCATAGAAGAAAATATGGGGAAAACTATAGTCTTAGCTATTAATCAGAATATCTTTTTGGTTATAACTGAATTAAGAGCAGCTACATATGATCCTGAACAATATATTAGTTTGGGTATTTCCCCTAAGGAAATGAAAGTTATAGTTGTAAAATCACCCAATACTTTTAGGCCTAATTATGAACCTTTTGCCCGAGAAATCATTATGTTAAGAACTCCCGGGCCTTGCTCTTCCAATCTTATAAACTTACCCTTTAAAAATATTAAAAGACCAATGTATCCATGGGATCAAATGGATGATTATAAAATATGACGTTATTCTAAGTTGAGAAGTTTAAAATAAAGTTATTAAAAATTTATGATTATCTCCCAAAAACTTACTATTTAATACAACATATTTTACCTAAGCAGCAAATTTAACTCTGTATGTCCTTTGAAAATTAAATAACGAAAATAAATGGTTATATAAAAGAGTAGAAAGCTCGGGTATAGGCCTATTTATCAACCCTTTTACCAATCTCTTACAGTTTATGGCCGATATCTTAAACCCTAAGTAGACCTTTGAACGTACTTCTCCCCTTACCGGCAGATGATCTATCTTGTACCTCCTCCTAAGTGCCGAGGGGATACCTTCTATCCCGGCTCTCTTTCTGGCTAACCCCTGGTACTCGGAGGTTCGCATTTTAGTGATAAGTCGAAAGCGATGTCAGGTTTTCTCTGATACTTTAAATAGATAACTCTTCTTCTGTTCTACTACCGGACAATCTTTCCGTAAGGGACAACTACTACAGTGTTTCTTATTAAAATGTGCTCTATAGGATCCTTCTTTAAAGGTACTGTGTATAGTTTTATGACCAGAAGGACATTTCTTTACTAGATGTTCTTTTTCGTCTATTTCAAATTTATTACCATTGCTATTTTTACCTCCTCCTGCCAGGTTAGTAGGGATCATCTTTATACCTTTGCCCTTGGCTTTTTTGTTTATCTCTTCGGAGAAATAGGCACCATCTATCAGAGCGGTAGTACCTTTATCTAATTTTTTAATGGTATCCTTAGCGAATTTCTGATCACTATAGGTATTTTTTTGTAAGTCATAACCTTCTATCATCCTATGCTTGTCATCGAACTTCTCTATGAGATTGGTGGAATAACCTATATGTTTCTTCTTGCCCTTTTTACGGTAGGTAGCATCCGGATCAGTAGGGTTTTGCAGGGAGTTAGGTGATATATTTTTAGATGACTTTCCCTTCTGTTCTTTTAACATGCGGGCAAGGAGTTTAAATTCTTCGGTTTTACTTATCTCTT
>Ga0307378_10002947_pt1 | contig 25392 bp, 16 predicted proteins | sample UN1MG_FD_202238 | JGI IMG/M metagenome (GOLD analysis project Ga0307378, IMG submission 202238) | Soil microbial communities from Risofladan, Vaasa, Finland - UN-1 | ecosystem: Environmental > Terrestrial > Soil > Coastal area > Acid sulfate soil | place: Finland: Risofladan, Vaasa | collected...
AAGCCCGGCTGAAGCCGGCTCGTTCCGGTGGGGATTGTCTCCCTTCCCACCAGCTAAAGCTGGTGGCAGACCACCGGTCGGCTGAAGCCGACTGGTTTCGGCGTCCACACGACCGCCGTCGAACGGATTGATGCGTCGCGTGCTACCCCGGAGCCGTTGTTTCCAAATCGCAACAGGCGTTGCGTTTCCGCACGCGGGAGTGCCTTGCGTCATCACTGGCTGCTGTCAGTCCGCCGACAAGCCTCGATCCACGGAGGCCGATCCAGCGCAACTATCAGTCAGCTATGGGGTTAGGACTCTCGGATGCAAGGCTCCGTCTGCGTGCCCGTCTGGCGGCACGCGCCTTGCCATGATTACGCATGACGCCGAAGCCTTGCAGCAGCCCGCTCGTCCATAGAACATCGAGACTCCCGAAGATGACCGCTTCTGCCCTCCTCGAGCAGCCTCCCTCAGCGCTTGCCAGCACCCCCAGAAGAAAGCCGGGGCCCGCGCCCGTCCGAGTCCTCCACGTGATCAACGGCGAGCACTACTCCGGGGCGGAGCGGGTGCAGGATCTGCTGGCGGGGAAGCTGCCGGAGCTTGGATTCGAGGTCGGGTTCGTCTGCCTGAAGCCGGGGCGGTTCCCGGAGGTGCGGAAGTGCCGGGAAGCCCCGCTCCATGAGATCGCCATGCGGAGCCGGTGGGACCTGCGGACCGTGGGCCGGCTGGTGCGAATCGTACGCCAAGGCGACTACCGGATCCTGCACGCCCACACGCCCCGCACGCTGTTGATCGCGGCGCTGGCGTCGCTGGTGACGGGCGTGCCGCTGGTGTATCACGTGCACAGCCCCACATCGCGGGATTCGACGCACCGCTGGCGGAACCGGCTCAACGCCCTGGTCGAGTGGTTGGGCATGCGGGCGGCGTCGGCCTTGATCGCCGTCTCCGGGAGCCTGGCCGACCACACCCGGGGCCTCGGCTTCTCGAAGCGGAAGGTTTCGGTGGTTCGCAACGGGGTTCCCGGTCGAGCGGCCCGATCCGCGCGGCCCGCGACGAAGCGGGAGTGGACCCTGGGAACCGTCGCCCTGTTCCGCCCTCGCAAGGGGATGGAAGTGCTGCTGGAGGCGCTGGCCACGCTTCGGGCCCAGGGATCGTCCGTGCGGCTTCGCGCGGTCGGCGGCTTCGAGACGCCCGAGTATGAGCGCGCGGTGAAATGCCTGGTTGAGAAGCTCGGCCTGGCGGACGCGGTCGAGTGGACCGGCTTCACCGAGGAGGTGGACCGCGAGCTGGCCGAGATGGACCTGTTTGTGCTCCCCAGCCTCTTTGGCGAAGGGCTGCCCATGGTCGTCCTGGAAGCGATGGCGGCCGGCGTGCCGGTGGTAGCCACGCGCGTGGAAGGCGTTCCCGAGGCGATCCGCGATCGCCGCGACGGCCTGTTGGCCGAGCCGGCCGACCCGGGCTCCCTGGCCCGGGCGATCGGGCGAGTCGTCGACGGGGAAGTCGACTGGCACGCCTTACGCACCAGCGCGCGAAAGCGGCACGCCGAAGCGTTCTCCGACCGCAGCATGGCGGCCGGGGTGGCCGAAGTCTACCGACGCGTCCTGAAGGCCGAGTAGCCGGCTCGGCCCGCCCGGTCATTCCATCGTCACGGCCGCGATCTCGTAGACGGCCACCTCGGGCACGGTGAACGTGACGACGTCGGACGCTTGCTCGAAAGGAAGCTCGGTGTCCCGTTCCCGCTCGGGGCTTGCCAGGGTCACGGCCTTGGCCCGACGCCCGGCGGGCAGGCGGACCCGAGCGACGACCTTCCGGGCAGGCTCGTCGGAGCGGTAGTTGACCAGATGCACGATTCGTCGGCCACTCTTCTCGGTCAACTCACTACAGAGCCCCGGGGGCCCTTCGATCGACAGGGACAGCTCGTCGTTGCACGCCCGGCGGATCGCCGCGAGGAGGTCGCCGCTTTCGGGGACGCGTACGGCGCGTGAAGCCGGCAGCTCCTCCAGCGCCGGGCTCTTGCGCGGCCTCATCCACCGGTCGTGCGTGGCGACCGGTCCGATCACGCAAACCCGCCCGCCGGATGCCACGTAGGCCTTGATCTTCTCGATTTGCTCGTCGGAGAGGGCGACGCAGCCGGCGAGGACCAAGGCCCGGTAGGGCGTCAATCGGTCCAACTGGTGGTCGTGGATGATCTGGAACGGGACGCGGTCCCGGATCAGCGTCTCCTCCACCTTGGAGGTGAGCTGGGCGAGCTGCCCACCGGCGAATACCTGCGAGGGGAAGCTTCGCAGGACGGCCACGTCGGCGACGCCCCGTGGGTCGCTGAGCAGATCGCGGCGAGCGTGGAAGAAGCGGATGAAGGGCTCGAGATCGGGCGACATCGGCTCCTCGATCCCCGGCTTCTTGGCGATCTTGTCGTACTCGAACCAGCAGACCGCGCCGAGACAGTCGCGGTTGAAGGCCATCGACTCGGCCATTTCCAGGGGAGTCGTGGTGTAGCAGAAGGCCGTGTTGTCCATGCATCGGGCCACCTTGTAGGTGCGAATGCGGGATTGGAGCTTGCCGCTGTCGTAACCCGGCGGCCGGCCTTCGTCCCAGAACGCCTCGCCGCCCCGGAGCAGACGGCCGTGATCGCGCGGCGCACGGAGCCACGGTCCCGCCCCGCCCGGGTTGCACTCGATGAGCACGTCCGGACGCAGCGATCGGGCATACCGGCTCATCCCGTGGTAGGATTCGGCCAACGACCCGCAGGAGAAATCGCTCCACGCGTGGCGCAGAAGATCGGGCGACTCGGCGGCGGGCGGCCGGATCGTATCCTGCGCGGCGATCCCCATCTGCCGGAGCTCTTCCGGCGTGAACGTGCTATGGAGATACCGGCCGAACCGGTCGACCGAGTTGCGGTCGTAGCCGGGGCCGACCGTGTAGTTGTCGAAGTGGACCAGGTCGGTCTTGATCTCCTCCACGGCGAATCGGACGATCTGCCGGTAGTACGCCTGGGCGTCGGGGTGGTTGCGGTTCCAGTAGTAGCGATATTTGGCGCGTCCACCGTACATTCGCGGATTGCCTTGCTCGTCGCGCACCACCCAGTCTTCGGCCTGCGGGACCTCCTGGAAGAACAGCTCCCAGATGAAGGCGCCGCTGTAGACGTAGACGCCGACGCGTAGCCCGGCCTCGTGGCAGAGCTTAGAGAAGCGGACGGCGTCGGCCATGCTCTCCCGCTCCGCCTCGAGTCCCCCGCCTTTGTAGCAGTGCATCATCACGAAGTTGACGCCCAGGCCTTTGAGCCGGGCGACCATCTCGGGGCTGTGCTCGCGCTCGTAGGCGGCCCGCTGCTCGGCGGTCGGCGTGTAGCCGCTGCCGCCGTCGCGGCGGACGCGGAACAAGAGCGGCTCCCAGCTTCCGGCCATCACGATCCCCTCCTGCCGGAGCCACTGCGGGCGCTCGTCCAACGGCAGGGTCAAAGGCTCCGCGCATACGGGGCCGACCAGACACAACCACACGAAAACGACTCGCTTCGGACACATGGGCAATCCCCTCCAGATCGGTTTGAACGGTCCTGCCCGATCGGCATCGGCCAAGGCCGTTCCGTTTGACTGCTCCCGTTGCACTCCGCACGGACCATGATAAGGGAGGCCGAAGCCTCGTGGTAGCTTTTCACGGCGGATTCCTCCCGGGATTCCTGCCTGCGCCGGAGGCCGTCGGCGTCAGGCGGGACGATCCGGATCGTGCCTCATCGCTCCCCGGCGGGGACGCGGTGGCCGGGCGGCCGCCCCCATGGCCCGACAGTCAGAACCCTGCTCAGGGACGGGATCGCGTGATGGGCCCCGGAATCTCCCCGGGTTGGAAGCGATCCGGTAGCTTGTCGCCCGGGCAAGGGAGTGTTACGATACTCCGCGAAGCGGCCCCGAGAGCGGAGGGAAGACCATGACGGGAGCGGAATCGGTCGAGAGACACGCGAGGGCCGTGAAGGAGTTCAACCGGCACGAGCACCGCAGCGACGGAGCGGTGGTGGCCGGCAGCCTCGCCAGCGGACTGGACCGCTTGCGAGAGTCGCTCTACCTGCGCGCCCACCGCGACGTGGAGCGGATGGTCGGCGTCGACTCGATGTGGATGCCGATCTCGGAAGTGCGAACGGAGCAGCGGACGAAGATTGAAATCGATCTCTATCAAATCGCCGAGTCGGCGGCGACCGTACGGGACGGCGGCTACGTGGCCGCCCGGGGCGAGTGGTATCTTCCGTGGCTGAGCCGGCTCAGGCTCGGCGACGCGCAGGCCGACGTGGGGAACGCGGCGCGGCTCGCCGACTACGCGGCCAAGACGCCCCACGACCGGCGACTTGCCTTTTCCGACGTGTTGGGAGAGGTCCTGCCCGAATCGAGGCGGGCCCCGCTCGTCGTGTTCCGCCTGATGCCGTTGTGCGTCGAGATCGCCACGGCGCTGGCGTTCGGCGACCACGCCCGGGCCCGGGACGCGAGAAAACGCCAGACGGCCGACTTGCCGGCGATCCGGTACTGCAATCAGTGCCGCGGCGACGTCCTGGAAAACGGCGAGCAGTGCCGCGGATGCGGCAACCCGCTCTGGAAATTCGACTGGTTGACGGCCACCGATTAGAGCAGATCGGAGAACGGCCTAGCTAGTCCGATCAAGGCGATTGGCCGATTGGGTAGCCGCCGGAAGCAGCCGTGTCAGCTCTCCCCGTCGCAGGACGGGCTCCCGGCCGGTGCGTCAGGGCCTCGCCTCAGCTTGGCCGTGCCGTCGTCGGGCTCGACGTGATGCGGCGCTAAGGATCGTTCGAGAAATTAAGCGTCGCAAGAATGGTAGTCGTCACGCTCCGCCGTGATGACTACCTTGAACATGCGACAGTAGTTGATCGGCCGGTGCTAAGCGGAACGGATTGTAGACTGCACGGTGCCGTAGGGTGCCACGGGCATCTTGCCCGTGCACTGGCGAGACGCCAGTGGCACGCGACGGTGCAGGCTTTCCCTCGTCCCGCTTAGAAGCGGATCTCCGCTCGTGCGACCGCGCCGTCGAAGCTCATCGAGTTGTTCAGGCCGGTGAAGTCGCCCGTCACGGCCACGGCCTTGATGAACTCGTCGGTGTTCACCGTGTTGAACCAGCCGCTGATCATGTAGCCGACCGAAGCCCGGACCCGGCCGTTGCGGCTGGACAAGCCGATGCCGACCTCCAGGTCGAGCATGGTCACGATCCGACCGGCCTGCCAGTCGGTGTAGATGACGTCCTGGCCGAACAGGTCGTCTTGCCGGTAGCTGGCCTTGAATTCGCCGGCCACGAAGCTGGCGGCACTACGGCCGTAGACGAAGCACCGGCGGTTGCACCCGTACCACTCGGCGTCCAAACCGAGACGGATCCCGCCGCCGTCGAAGTGGACGTCGGTCGTGACGATCTCCTCGTTGTTGGGAGCCACGAAGTCGGCCACGAAATCCTGCTGCAAGCCGGCGTAGCGAGCCCCGAGCAAGCAGGTGATTTGGTGGCCGCAGCCGCAGGAGACCACCCTCCGGAAATCGACGTCCACCAGATCGAAATCCATGCTGTAGTCGGCCGCGGCGCTGAGGAACTGCTGCGAGGCCGTGTCGGTCTGGCGATGGGAGACCAGCGTATGGATGAGGTTGCCGGGCACGGTGCTCGTGCTGCTGGAAGTGTCGGTGTCGAAGGACGTGTACGCGACCCCCACGGACATCATGTTCCCCAGCCCGACGCCGAATCCCGCGCGAAAGGCCGATTCGTAGTCGAAGTCGGCGACGGCGGTCGGCCCGATCTGGAACTTGGGGTCGTCCGGCTGAGCGACCGGCCCGTCGATCGGAACGGCATAGGCGACCTCGGCGTCGCGAGCTCGCATGTAGAGGTAGTCCCCGAAGGCGAACCACTTCGGGCCGCAGCAGCAGGGATCGCAGCAGCACTGATCGCACGCGCTCGCCGAGCACTCGTCGCAGGAGCAGCCGGACGCGGTCCCACAATCCTGACACTCCGCGGCACCACCCCCTTGGGCGGCCGCTTCCTGCATCGAATACCCGTAGGCGATCGGCTGGGCGCCCGGGTAGCCCGTTTGCGGCGGAAACGCCACTGGCTGGGAAAACGCCATCGGCCCGCCATAGCCCGCATAGGGGGGGTGTGGCATTTGCTGGGCGTGGCTCTGGCCCTGGAAAGCGAGCAGCGCGATCGTGATTGCCGTGAGAGAGAAGTTCGTTTTCATGTCGCCCCCCGATGGTACTGTGTTGCCGACGGCAGAGAGCCGGTGTGTGGAACCGGGACTGACTCTCCGAACTGTATCGGTTGTATCGCCCGTTGCAGCCGGAAAGATCAATAAGATCGCGACAAGCGGCAAAGCTTGCGCTAGCCATCCATTCCCCGTTTCCTTCCTAAATGCCCACACGTCTTCGCACGCGGCTCTTTGCCCGTTCGGGAATGGGTTGGCCGTCCCGCCCGCAACAACGGACGATGTCGAGTCGGCCAAGGACGCGAGTCGGCCGCCCTTCGAGGAGTCGAAAACGGACGCGCGATGGCAGCGTGACAAGGTGACTGCCCCATCCAGCGACGTTATTATCCAATCACCCCGTCACCTTGTCACCCCGTCACCTTGTCACCCCGTCACCTTGTCACCCCGTCACCCCCTCGCCCCGACGCATCACCTCTTGATATCCAACACGGGCGTGTCGGGAAACGCGTCGATGCTCTCGATCTCGATCGCGTTCTCCCGGACGGAAACGACCTTGCACCGGGTCATGGCGATCAGGTTGGGCCGCACCGGCGAGTGCGTGGCGAATACGCCTTGGATCGGGTTGTCCGGGTTGCCGCGAGGGTGGACTTGAAGGATGGATCGCTTCTGGGGCGTGTCGTTGCGGTCGAACCACCAGAGGACCCAAATCTCGGAAAGCTTGTCCACGCCCAGGAGGGCCGGCTGGTACTTCTTGTCCACCACGATCAGCGTTCGCCCTTCCACCTCTCGGACGTACCCGATCGGGTACACCGTGAACTGCTTGGCCCCCTCCTTCTGCGCATTGTCCGTCTTGACCGGACCCGCGGAGCAGACTGCGATACTGAAAGCCGCCAGCGCGATCGGGATCAGTCGCTTCATCGCTTGTTCCTCCCAGGAAAAGAGCCGTCGACAACGGACTTGGCCTGCCGCCAACGCGATTATACCCGACTTCTCGCCAGTCGCACGCCTGCGACCGTCCGGCGTCCATCCGGGTCTGGCAGAAGATGCCGCGCCGCAGTATCCTGCGTCCAAGACTCCTGCGCTTGTCCCAAGCCACGCGCAGCCCGGGAACTCCAGACTTGGATTTCGTAAGATCGGAGGTCGATGATGAGCAGCATGGAAGATGCGGTTGCCCGCTTTGACGACGGCAATTCCTGCGCCCAGGCAGTCTTCACTACCTACGCCGAGAAGCTGGGGATGGACCGCCAGACCGCGCTCAAGGTCTCCGCCGGGTTCGGCGGCGGCATGGGACGCATGGCGGGCACCTGCGGAGCCCTCACCGGGGCGTTCATGGCCCTGGGACTGAAATACGGGGGCCCCGATTCAAAATCGAAGGACAAGACGTACGAGCTCGTGCGGAAGCTCGCCGACCGGTTCCGAGCCCGGCACGGATCGCTGGAATGCCGCGAACTGCTCGGCTGCAACCTGAGCACCCCAGAGGGGCGAAAGCACGCCATAGAACAGCGCCTTCACTCGACCGTCTGCACCCAAATCGTCCGGGACGCGGCGGAGATCCTCGAGGAGCTCCTTTGACGGACGCCGGGCATCGCGCCCAGAACCGGAAAGCATCGCCGGCTACGGACGCCAATCGCCGTCTCGACGACGCCTCTCGAAGGGCAGGCGATCTGAGGGAGGCTATTTCATCGGGGGCTCGAACACCTCGAAGGCATCGACGATCACGGGCCCGTCGCCGCACGCCACCACCTTGAGGCTGTGCGGCCCGTTGGGAAGGTTCTCGACCAGGCGGACGCGAAACTTCGCCCGCTCGTCGCCGGCAAAGTCAACCTCTCCGACCACGGAACGGAACACCTCGAACGTGAACCGGTCGCCGCGACGGTTGGTCTTGGCACCGCGCCAAAGCTCCGGGTCGATGACGATCTGGCCCGACTTGCTGGTGAACGGCTCCAGCGCGCTAGCCTCGCCGTCCGGCCCGGTGACGCTGCCGACCAGTTGGTAGCCGCCCTCGTCGCCGGTCATGGTGATCGTCCACGCCTGCGGCACGATGCCCGCGCCGAGGGTGACGCTGTGAGGAGACCGGTCCCTCGGCGGGTTGGGCGGGGCGGGCGCGTTCGCGCGATCCGGCTGGACGTAGCCGGCGTAGAACACGGGGGTCTGGTCGGCGGGCCGGCCGTCGATCGACACCTCGACGCTCCCGCCCTGCGGGGCCCGCCATCCGATCAGATCGATCCGGTTGCCGGTGAAGCGGACGCTGATCGTGCTGCCCTGCTTGGCCGCGGTGATTGCCGTGCCGTCTTCGCTCGGCGTCCAATCACCCGGACTTGCCTCCGTCTGCGAAGACCCCTCGGCCTCCACGCGCCGTTGGCGAGACCGCGGGTCGTAGCCCGGCTGCTCGGCGCGGTGGAAGTGCCGGGCGATGTTCCTGTTGATCATCTTGGCGGCGTAGCGGCTCTGATGGACGCTGTCGACCAGCAGGTCCTCCACCTCGAGGTGGTTGGCGATCATGTACTCGGTCAGCTCGCGGCGGCTCTCGACGAACTCGACGCCGTGCTTCCGGCACATCTCCCGCAAGGCAACCGGGTCCTGGTGGCTGTTGCGGGCCTCCGGATCGGGCCACACGCCCTTGTGCGGCACGCACCAGTGCAGCGTGGGCACGACGATATCGGCCGTCGTCGAGCTGCGCAGATCGACGATGACCTTCTCCAGCTCCTCCGTGCGACCGAAGTTGTAGATCAGCACCACGTCGGGTTGGTCGGGAATGACCAGGTGCCGGGCCCAGCCGCGGGTGAAATGGTACGAGGTGGAGTTGCCGACCATCTTCTTGTAGACGATCTCGGGCGCGTCGGGCCAGCGCTGGCGAATCGCCTCGATCAGTTGATCGCCGCCACCCAGGAAGTTGGTGAAGCTCGACCCGATGGCCCAGATCAACAGCGGCCGGGGCGGATCGAAGCCCTTCTGGAGCTTCTCGACCGTCAACGCCATGTCGGCCCCGTCGGTCGGCCGCGGCGGCGCCTCGTACTCAGGAGCCCCTTTCGGCGGCTCAAGATCGGGCTTCGGCGTGGGGGCCCCGTACGCCGTCATCGGCAGGCACAAGGCAACCAGAACGGCCAAGGTAGCGCGGTGAGTTGTCGTTGAGCTCATGGGAAGTATCTCCGTTGCCTCGTGGTGCCACGTGTTGCGAACACATCCTCAGCCAGCCCGACTTATACCACGGCAAGAAGTCCCCTGCCAGAACCGGCACGGTCGGCCGGGGCGCTTGGTTCCGTGGCCGCAGCGTTGCACTATTTGGGGACCGTGGCGATGACCGTTGCTACGGTCCCTCGCCGCGGTTGGGGGCCGGGGGCCGATGCCGCGGGAGCTCCGCCTTGAAATCGCCGAGGCTTCGCCAGTGGGTTCTCTGATCGAGGTCGACTTCTGCGACCACGACCGTGCCCCACTCCTTGGCCAGGGCGATCGTGTCGCCCGTGTGATCGAACACGGCCGAGAGCATCCAGTTCCGCGAGACGTCTTCGTACGTGCTGGAGACCACGTAGACGTGGTTCTCCACGGCCCGCGCCCGGGCCAAAAGGGGGTTGCAGCCCCAGACGGGCCAGGCGATCACCTCGGCACCCCGGTTGGTCAGCTCCCGGGCGACCTCGGGGAAGAAGCCGTCGTAGCAGACCATCATGCCCACCTTGCCGAACCGGGTGTCGAACACGGGGTAGTCGCTCCCCGGGGCGACGCCGCCGGAAATCTCGTCGCGAGGGAGCGTCACTTTGTGGTACTTGCCGGCGATCCGGCCGTCCGGCCCGATGAGCACCGCCGCGTTGTACACCAGCGGTCCCGATCGTTCGTACAGGCAGGCGACGATGTACAGATCGTGCTTCTTGGCCAGCTCGCCGAAGTATTCCGTCGAGGGACCGGGCACCGGCTCGGCGACCTCGGCCGGCGTCTTCCCCAGTCCGTAGTAGTTGATCGCTTCCCCCAGGACCACGAGATCGGCCTTCTCGTCGGCCGCCCGGGCGATCAGCGGGGCGTAGAGCCGGCAGTTGCCTTCGGGCGTCTTGCCGCCTTGGGGTCGGAAATGGACGGCCGCCAGCCTCGCGGTGCGGGGCTTGGGCGCTTGCGTGGGCTCCAGCGAGACGCCGCTCCACTCGATGCGCCCGGCCGGCGCCCAGAGCAAGTGCAGCTCGACGACCGCCTGCGCGGCCTCGGCCGGGGCGCGGTAGGTGTCGGAGACCTCGGTCCAGCCGTCGGCGTCGGTCGCCTTGTCCATGGGGTGTTCGGGCTGGAGCTTGGCCTGCCAGTTGCCGCGCAGGTAGTCGGCGACCACGCCGCGGTCGTTGGCCACCAGGCGCCCCTCGGCGTCCTGCCAGATGAGCCGGGCGACGGCGCTCCGCCGCGGGCAGGCGACCTCGCGCACGCGCCGATGGGCCTCGAAGCGATAGTGCCGGCCCCCTTCCACCGAAAACGTCTTCGTCCAGTAGCCGTCCAGCCCTTCGCGATCGGCGTGCTCGATGACGAAGCACCCCCCTCCGTCGCGGCCGCCTTGCGGCTGGTAGGCGAAGTCCGGGCGGATCTCGTCTCGCGGCGCGGCGGTCGCCCATCCTTCGGGCGCCTCGGCGGCGCGGAGCGAAGGCGGCGTGATCCACAGCCCCAATCCGCACGACAGGGCAACGGCGAGTTCAACGGGCAGGGAGGGAAGTCGCGTGGGTTTCATGATTCTTCTTGCCTCCTCACGTTGGAGAGATGATCAGCCGGCGGTCTATGCCATTAGTTCTCAGGATTGAGGAAACGTCCTCGAAGTCTCACGCGGCGAGGTGGCAAAGGGCTTAGGGTTCAGTGGTCAGGGTTCAGTGGTCAGTGGTCAGGGTTCAGTGGTCAGTGTTCAGGGTTCAGGATCTCGCTTCACACCGTCGTTTCAAGGTCCTGAACCCTAAACCCTGAACCCTCATAACTGCGGCTACGCTGCGCTGTGTTGTCGAGGCGGTCACCGCCGGGGGCCCGGTCGGCAAGCGTCACGCGTCGTGGCACTCGGCGCAGAGTTGCTTGACGGGGGCCTTCAGCAGGCCCTTGCGCGCGGAGCCGTGCAGGGCGTGGCACATCCGGCAGTGCTCGATCGGCTCCAGCGGGTGCGAGTGGGTGGCCTCGAAATCGACCGCGTCGTGACACTCGATACAGGCCTCGTACGATTTCAGCTCGCCCACCACGACCCGGTCGTCCTGCTTGGTGGTCTGGTGGCAATCGCCGCAGCGGCCCGGGTCGCGGTTCATCTGGTGGCGGCGGAGGATGGGCCAGTCCTCGGGGCCGTCGTGCTCCTCCTCGTTCAAGGCGACGACGATCTCCCGCCGCCGGTCGCCGATCCGCAGCTCGTGCATGCCGGGCGAAAGCCCTAGGTGGGCAACCCGGAGCGGCGGCTCGAAAGGCTCCCACTCCCGCGGCTTTCCGTCGACCTCCAGCACGGCCTCGTCCGTCTTGCAGATGACGTCGAACGTGCCGGAGAGCAGCACGGCGTGGTCGGGCGGGAAAAGCACGCCGTCGTCCGCCGGCTTGGCCGGCTCGTCCGCGCAGTGGGCCACCGCATATCCGAGCACCAAGCCGGCGAGCACCAGCCCGGTGGAAAGCACCAGCCTCAAGCGATTCTGCCTATCCATCCACTGCCTCCCGGGGGTGGGGGGGTGACAAGGTGACGGGGTGACACGGTGACGGGGTGACAAGGTGAGGGGGTGAAAAGGTGAGGGCGTGAGGGGGTGAGGGATGACCGGGGCGTCGCAGATCGCGTAAGCTTCTCGCCTCGTAACTGTGTCACATCATCACCCTGTCCCGTGGTCACCCTGTCACCCTGTCACCCTGTCACCCCGTCACCCCGTCACCCCGTCACCTTGTCACCCCCTCACCTCAGGCCGGCACGACGCCGTACTTCCGCGTGTGCTTCGCGTTGTCGGCGACCTCGTCGCGGTACACCGGAAACATCCCCACGATCACCCCGTCGATCGGCTTGAGGTTCTCGAACGCGAACTGGAAGCACTCCTCCACTTTCCTCGGTTGCCAGCACGACCGACCGGCGGCCAGGATCTTGAATCCGAGGCAAGGCCGATCGACCTGCCGGGCGACCGCCGTCATGTCGACCGGGTCCGACTCGAAGAACGGCTCGCCGACCGTCACTTTCCCCAGCTTCTCCTCTTGTTGCTCGCGGGGCCGGGTCACGTAGTAGAAGCAGGTCATGAACAGGTCGTTCTCCCAGCCCTCGTCGGCGATCTTTTTGATGTTGTCCGGGTTGTGGGCGGAGACGCCCGCCAGCAGCCCGTGGTCGTGTACTTTCTTGACGAAGTCGTGGACCTCTTGGCCACGGCCCGCACGGAACTTGGCGTCGGTGACCCCGCCGTGATGGACCATGGCGATCGGGCCGGTTTCGTCGACGACTTGCTTGATGGGCGCGTCGAATCCCGGCCGCTCGGCGTGCAGGCAGACGAACTTCATCTGGGTGCCCAGCTCGCGGAGCTTCCCAATCGCCGCCACGCCCTTCTCCGTGTGGTCGAACTGCCAGGCGGTGATTCCCAGGCGCTGGCAGTTCTGGAGGAACTCCACGGTCCGCTCCACGGTGAAGTACTCGCGCATGAACTGCGCCATGTTCCAGGTGGTGTGCGAGTGGCCGCCGATCGGGTTCCACCCGGCGACCAGCCGGCTGATCCGGTGCTCGCCGAGCTGGATGGTCGGCATCGGATCGGCCTCGGCCGTCTGCTCCTCCGCGGCGCGGGCCGTCTCGGCAAGCGCCAGCCCCGAGGCGGCGGCCGTGGCCGACACGGTCCGCAAGAACTCCCGACGCCCGGTCACCGCACGATCCTCGCGTCGCTCTTCCGCCATCGCCGCGATCCTCCTGCTACGCCCTTCTGCCGGAGACTGCCGCAAGTTGGCAGTGTACTCGGCGCACGGGTGCAAATCAAGAGATTGTGCAGTGTGAAGGTGGCGATGGGCGCAGGAGCGGATTTGCAGTGATCGCGGGCATTGGTCAGGCTTCTGCGTCGGATTGTGGTGAGGTGCCCTGCGCGTGGCGGACACGCGTAGGGCACCTCAAACGGGCCGCTCGTCACGGCCCCCACCCTATTGACTGCCGAAGCCTCAATCCCTCGGAGCCGGAATGACGTCCAGCTCCGCCGCCGAAGCCCAGGGGCCGCCGTTGACCTCCGAGAGGGCCACCAGGCGGAGATAGCGCGCGACCAGCGGCTCGTCGAAGCGGACGGTCTGGAGCGACGGGCCGTTGGGGAATCGGCCTTTCTCGACCGGCTCCTCCCATGCCCGGCCGTCCCGGCTCACGGAAATCTCGTACTCGGCGATGCGCCCGTTGGCCAGATCCTGCCGGGGCAAATACGTGAAGCCGGCGATTCGCGTTTCCTGCTGTAGGTCGATTTCGATCCGGTGCGGATAGCCGGCCACCTGCGGTTGCCAGGCGGTGTGCCAGATCGTGGTCGGGTCGCCGTCGATGGCCAGCCGGCCTTCGTGGCCCCGCTGTTGGCCGTCGACGCGCGTCACTTGGGCCCGAAGCGCCTGCATCACGGGCGGGGGCTGGAGCAGCGAGCCGACCTCGTCCATCGAGACTTCGTGCTCCGGATCGAAAGCGGCGTCTCCCAGGTACCGAAGCAAGCTGCGACGCATCTGCCGGGCGACCGGGCGCTCGTCCAGGTCGCGCTCCAGATCCATCGAACACACCAACAGCTTCCCGGCGCCCACGCGGGCCTCGAACACCAGGCCGAGCCGCCGGGCGGTGAACCAGTCGTCGATCACCTGGACGATCGGGCGCAGCTTGGGCGGCAGTTCGTCGAGGATCATGATCTGCGACTTGGTGACCAGGTCCCACCACTGCCAGTTGCTGTGCGACTCGGTGGGAAATTCCGCCAACGCCGGGTGCGCCGGGTCGCAGAGGACGCCGAGCGTGTGCGGGGGCTGCCGGCGGGTCCAGGCCGTGTTCCAGAAGATGGACGAGAAGCCGGGCGGGATCTTCCCCAAACGGCCGCCCCGGACCGACCCCGGCGCGGGAAGCAGGAGCACCTTGCCCCCCTCCTTGAGCCTGCCCACCGCTTCCCCGCTGAGGCGGTCGGCGACGAGCACGTCCGGCGGCACGGCAGCGTCCACCTGCTCCGGATAGACCCAAACGTCCCACTGGTTGGCGTGCGGTGTGCCTTCCAGCTCGACGCGAAGGACGAGCTTCCGGGCACGTGCGATTCCCTCGAGCGGCACGCGGATCTTGCCGAGCCGCGCGAGGCCGCCCGTCGCGATCTTGTCGACCGCGAAACGTCCGGCGAACGAGACCGTGCCCGAGCGATCGCGCATTTCCCACCGGGGCCGCGGGCTCTCCAGATCCGCCGGCCCGAAGTGGGCGACCTCCACCTCGGCCTCGAACGTCTCGCCCGTCGTCCAGACCCGCTTCGCCATCCGGGCCAGAGGCACCGTCTCGCCCGCGAAGCTGCGATATTCCTCCGGGCTGACGTAGCCCTTCTCCTCCCAAAACGGATCGAGCACGCCGACCAGCGCCGTGCCCTGGCCCGGGAAATCGTGCAGGTCCAGCAGTTGGAGCCCGCCCATGCCCGGCGTCCGCAGGGCCGACTCGATTTCTTCCTTGTAGCAGAGCGTCTGGAGCCGGCCCGAGGCGATGAGGAAGTCGTGGGCCCGGTCGAGCATGTGGCTGGCCGCGAGCTTATCGCGGAAGACCTCGAAGTTGCGGGCCTTGAGCACGCCGGTGTATTTCTCGATCTCGTCGAGGTTGGGATAGACGCACCATTGGCCGATCTCGTGGCTGACGACCGGCACGTCGTGCTGCCCGATGAAGTCGCGGTAGTCGGTCACCGTCTCCGGGGGCTTTGCGTTGATCCGGCATCCCAGCCCCGAGCCCCACGCATGGACGCGCGGGGCCGGCGTGCTGTGGAACTGGTTCTCGGGGATGATGGGCCAGCCGGCGGCGCTCGTGTATAGCCGCCGCGGGTCCGCGGCCTTCCAGTGCTCGACCAGCTTGCCGAGGTATTGCTTCTGGCGCTTGCCCGCCGGCTCGTTGCCGTAGGCCAGCATGCAGAACGACGGGTGGTTGCCGTAGGCTCGCAGGATGCGGTCGCTTTCGTCGTCGATGAACCGGTCGATTGGCTTGCCGTCGCCGATCGTGGCTCCCTGGTTGGACCAGGCGGCGCACTCGACGTGAAGGTACACGCCCGCCCGATCGGCCGCGGCGAACGCCGCCTCGGGCGGACACCACGAATGGAACCGCATGTGGTTCAGCCCGTGGGCCTTGATGACGCCGAAGATCCGCTCCCACGAGGCGACGTCGGTGGGCGGATAGCCGGTGAGCGGGAAGATGCAGCATTCGAGCGTGCCGCGGAGAAAGATCCGCCGTCCGTTCACGGTGAACTGCGTGCCGTCGGTGCCCAGCTCGCGCATGCCGAAGGTGGTAGTCCGCTCGACCCGGGCCACGCTCGAATCGAACTTGGCGGTGAGCCGGTAGAGGTTCGGCGAGAACTCGTCCCAGAGCCGGCATCCACGGTAGGTCGCCATCGTCAGTTCGATCGTGCTCCGCTCCTCGTTCGTGGCGTGCCAGCCAGCGGCCACGAACAGATGATGGTCGCCACACGCGGCCGCGACGTAGACGTTGCCGTGAACCTCCCGCCCCGTTGCGTTGCCGATCGTGACGACCGCCCTGGCGCGCGGAAAGACCTGCACGTCGTCGATCCAAACCGGCGGCGTCGCCCGGAGCGAGATATCGCCGACGATCCCGTTCCAGTTCGACTGCGTGTGGTCCGACACGCTATGGGCGTTCACCCCGACGCCGATCTTGACGCGGTTATCTACGCGGATGGTCAGCGTGTGCTTGCCCGGCCCGATCTTTCCGGTCAGGTCGTACACGTGCGGCGTGGAGAGGCTGTCTTCCGAGCCGATCTCCGCGCCGTCGACCCAGAGCGTGCTCTCCCAATGGCATCGTTCCAGGTGGAGCGTGATCCGCTGGTCGCGCCACGTGTCGGGGATCGTCACGTCGCGCTGGTACCAGGCCGCTCCCACGTAGTGCCGCTCGGGCTGGAGCCAGAACGGGATCTTGACGTTGCCCGGCCGGCGGTACTGCTCATACTCCGGCGCCGTGAACCAACTCTCGTCGATGATGTTGCCGGTCCACTCCGTCTCGACCGAGACCTCGTCGCCGTAACCCTGCTCCTGGAGCGACCCGGGGAGCCGGATCGACTGGGCAAGCTCCCGCGCGAACCAACGCTCCTCGACGCCCACGTCGCCCTTGTCGATCTCGAACCGCCACTTGCCCGCCAGCGTCTCGACGTCCTCCGCCCCAAGCGACGCCCGGCAGCACGTCGCCACGGCGAACAGAAGCAGCAGAGCACGGTTCCACGGAATCGGTTTCATCGGTGTGACCTCCGTCAGTCGTCCGCGGCGCCCTACGGCGCGATCGGTGAAGGGAAGCTTGGTGCCCCCGAGTGAGCCTGTGTCTTTCTTCAGCGCTGCTACTTCCGATTCAACACCTCGCGAAACATCTGCGCAAGCGCCGCGTCGTCGATCTTCCGGGGATTGAGCGTGATGGGCACGGGCGTGCTTTCGCGGGCGTTGCGCACAAGTCGGTCGATCAGATCGTCGGGAGCGTCGGGCGGCACGTCGACGCGCTCGGGAATGCCGACGGATCGGAGCAGCTCGACGATGCAGTCGACGAACGCGGCGGCCTGCCGCTCGGGCGAGGCGGCCATGATTCCGCAGAACTCGGCCAGCTCGGCGTACTCGTCGACGCAGCACGCGGCGTTGAAGCGGAGGCTCAGCGGCGTTGCGATGGCCACGCCCAGGCCGTGGGGGACGTGCAGCAGTCCGCCCAGCGCTTGGGAGATGGCATGGGGCACGACCACGCCCGCCACGCTGAACGCGGCGCCGGCCAACGTCGCGGCCAGGGCGAGCGGCTCCCGCGGCTCGGGATCGTCGGGGTTCTCGACGGCCCGGCGGAGGTTCCGCAAGATCAGCCCGACGGCCCGGCCGGCCAATAGCGACGAGACCGGGTTCGCACGGCGGCTCAAGCATGCCTCGATCGCGTGGCCCAACGCGTCGGCGCCGCAAGCCGCGGTCAGTTTGAGAGGGCTGCCCACCGTCAGATCCGGATCGACCAGGGCCACCTGGGGACGGACCGCGGGGCCGGAGACCGACGCCTTCAGTGGCATGTCCGCGATCGAGGAGATGCCGTGGTGCGTGAAGACGGCGACGGCGCTGACTTCCGTGCCCGTCCCCGCGGTCGTGGGCACCGCGACCAGCGGCACGGCCTTGGTGATAGGGCGGGAGTCGGGGTTTGCGCCGGTGTAGTCCCAGAGGTTTCCGCCCATCTTGGCCAGCGCGGCGATCCCCTTGGCCGCGTCGATCACGCTCCCGCCGCCGAGGCCGACGACCACGTCAGCACCGGCCTCGTTCAGCCTCCGGGCCCCTTCCAGGCCCAACTCCGCCTCGGGATCGGGCGGCACCTCGAAGAACTCGGCGACGGCCATGCCCGCATCGCACAGCGACTTGGCCGCCCGGGCATAGGTTTCCTCCAGCCCGCTCTGATCGCGGTATCCGACCAGAAACGCCGACGTGCCGAGCTCCCCGGCCACGTCGCCCAGCTTTCGCAAGCCCCCGCGTCCGAACCGAACTCGGGTGGGCAGTTGAAACTCCCAGTTCCGTAACATGATGACCGTCCGATTGAGGCAGTGTGTCGAGAAGGATGAGGGATGAGAGATGAATCCCTCGTCCAACGTGGGCGTTCTGACTCCCGACTTCCGTAGCAGGCACACGCCGTGTGCCGTCCGCCGGTTACGGCACACGGCGCCGCAAATGCGGAATTCATTCTTCGGGCGACCCACACACCCTACCCCTCTACCCCCCTACCCCCCTACCCCTCACCCCTCAACCCTCATCCCTCAACCCTCATCCCCCAGCCGTTGCGACCGGGCATAATCGCGCAAGGCGAGCACGTTTTCGGGGGCCGTGTCGCGCACGATCTCGCACCCGGCGGCCACGATGTAGCGGTCGCCCGACTGACGGTGACACTCGGCAATCGCCGCGGTGATCGATTCCGGGGTTCCGTTCCGGACCACGCCGACCGGATCGATGTTGCCTGCCAGGACCTGGTCCGGGCCCATCTCGTTGCGCGCTTCGGCCAGGGAGACCATGTAGTCGACGTCGACGAAGTCGCACCCCAGACGCCCGATCGGCTCGAGGATCCGGCCGATGTTGCCGCAGATGTGCAGCCGGATTCGGGTTCCCATCTCGTGGAGCCGATCGAACATCTTCTTCTCGTAGGGCCAGATGAACTCCTCGTAGATTTGCGGGCCGACGAGCGACGCGGCGGCGTCGCCGACCCCGATCACGTCGATGCCCGCCTCGATCTGGGCCTTGGCGAACTCCAGCTCCATCTCCAGGATGAAGTCGAACAGGTCGCGGACGAAGGCGGGGTCGTCGTAGAAGTCGAGCATCAGCGTGTTGATGCCCCGCAGATCGGCCGCTTCGGCGCACGGGCCTTCGATCCAGCCTTCGATGAGGAGCTGTCCGCCCACCTTCTCCCGGAACAGCGCGGCCGCCTTGACGCGATCGTGCATGCGCCCGCGCGAGAGCGGGTCCGGGACTTTCAACGTGGCGAGCCTTTTCTTGTCGGCCAGTAGCGCGCCTGTCTCATGGATCGCCGGGGGCTGGTCGTCGAAGAACTGGACGGCGGCCCCGCAATCGGCGGCCTCGCGGGCCGGGTCCGAGATGCAGGAGACGTAGTCGAAATCGAACTCCTCGGCCGTACGAAGCTGCCCCTCGACCAGCTTCCGATAATCGGCGGCATACTCCCCATAGGGGACGCCGATCTGGTCGGCCGCGAACATCATCGTGATGGGCAACAGCGGCAGGCAGTCGACCGGCCGCCCTTCCATCATGGCCATCGCACGCTCGTATCCGTTCATGGTTCCTCTTTCCAGATACTCTTTCGAGCCAGACACTCGGTCCACATGGGTTGACGCGAGCCCCTCTTCCGCATGGGCATTATACCGGCTCCGATGCGCGATGCCGAGCAGGCGGAAGCGATGGGTGGCGCGTCCGCCGGCGGGTCGCAGGCGGCCTGCTCCGCACCTGCCCTCCCCTCAGACGGAGTCCTGCCCGAGCCCCTGGACATTCCGAAGCCATGGTGTACGATTGCCTTGCTGGGGCGGTCTAGCACCAGTCCAAGTACCAGCTTCGAGATCGATCGTGCTGGGGCGTCAGGACCTCGGCTTCAAAAGCCGCCCAATCCGGTTTTCCGGAGCGCCAATCTCATTGTGCCGGCCGCCTCAGCGTTTTCCTGCGGGCCGGGCCTCTTCGTACTCGCGCAACCGGTCCCTACGGCGAGCCAGCTCGCTGGCGTAGCGTCGCCCCAAGGATTCCGCGTGTTCGGCGGCCCAGTCGGTGAGCCGCGTCCTGCCGGACGCCGGGGAATCGACGCAGAGAAGCCCCGCCATCAGCCCCCGGATCTCCTGGCGGGTGATCACGACGTCGCGGACCGTGGCCCCAACGGCCAGGGCCGCCAGATAGGCCAGCACCGGCGGGAGGGGAACGATGGAGCGCGGCTTCCCAATGATCCGGCCAATCTGCTCGACGAGGCCCCGGTACGTGAACGTCTCCGGCCCGATCGCGTCGATGACCGTGTTCTCTCGCTCCGCACCCAACTCGACCGCCAACTCGGCCAAATCGTCGACGTAGATGGGCTGAAGTCGATATTCGCCGCGCCCGAACAGGCCGAAAATGGGAAACCGGCGGAGCGCCCAGGCGATGTTGTTGATCAGGACGTCCTCCTCGCCGAACAGCACGGCCGGACGAAGCACGCCAAAGGAAACGCCGCACTCGCCGAGCGCCCGCTCGAGCCTTGCCTTGCCGCGAAAATACTCCAGCGGTGAGTCCTCCGACGGGTTCGTAATGCTGACGTGGACGATCCGCCGCACCCCGGCCGCCCGGGCCGCGTCGAACAGCCCGATCGTGTTTCGCACGGCCGCCGCGTACGTGAACTTCTTGTGATTGAATCGGACCCAGTAGGTGTTGTAGAGCACCGACACACCCTCCAGCGACGCCCTCAACCGGGCCGGGTCGTCGAAATGGAAGGGGTGTGCCTCGACGGCGCCCTCGAACGAATTCCGTCGGTGCGGCGAGTTGGTGAGCGTCCGCACCTGATGGCCCCGGTCCAGCAATCGCCGGGCGATGTACTTCCCGGAGTAGCCGAAAGCCCCGGTGACTGCGTCGACTTGGCTGCGTGACACGATGGTCTCCTTTGAACTGCCAGGCGTTTCCGGGGCGATCCTCAGGGCCCGAGCCAGTCTATCACTTCTTGCGGGTGTTCCGGAGTCTCCCCTCATCAAGGCTCAGGGACACGGGCGGCGAGGCGATTGGTCCGCGTGGAGCGCCCGCTCCCCCAGCGTGGGACCCGGCCCGCTCGGATTGACAAGCAGTTCCGGGGGCCGGTACGATCAGTGACTCAGGGCGATTGGCTCAGTTGGTTAGAGCGCCACGCTTACAACGTGGATGTCGGCGGTTCGAGTCCGCCATCGCCCATTTGGGGGGTAGTATAGTCTGGTAGGCCCACGCATTGCCCGGCAAGTACGGGCTCGCTCTGTTGCGTTTCCTTCTCGCCACGACCCAATTCCGCCGTGTACTGCGCCGTATTTTGCGCCGCCTCAGTGCCCTGCTGGGTCGCCTGCTGGAAATGGTCATTCGTGACCTGCAAGTAGTGCTCCAGCGCCACCGACTTGCTGTTGCCGAGGGCCTGATCCCGAACCGTGGCAGCAGAATCCTGAAGAAATGTGGCTCATCCGACTAGTGGTCTGTCCAATTCGAGTTTACGGGTGCCACGGGCATCTTGCCCGTGCTCTCGTAGCTGCACTGGCGAGACGCCAGTGGCACCCGACCGGCAAAGTCAATCTGGACAGACCACTAGAGCGTATTTGGTTTCATGGATGCCGAGGATTTTGAGCTTGAGGAGCTCGCAATCGCGTTAGCCCAGGCAGACTGGGTAACATGCGGGGGCGCGCGATGGGGGCTGCAACCAAATCTATTGGACGTCCTGGATCGATTCCGTGGATGACATCCGGCGAGCGAATCTTGATGGCACGCAAAACGAGGCTGTCTTCTCCATCAACGGACCGTCCAACGCCCTGACGCTTTACGAGGGGACGGTGGTCCCTGAACCCTCCACTCTCGTCACCGTAAGCGGGTTGCTTGCGATGGGCCTGATGGGCTGCGCGAGGCGTCGAACCAGACGCGTCCGTTAGCCCACAAAAGCGGGCCGGCAAGTGACAGGGGCTCTGGAGGAACGGCCTTCTCTCCCGGTCCCAGCGACCTTTTACACCAACCAGTGGCTGGCACTGCCGGTGTCGCCAGCGCCGCGAAGAGCCCGGCAAGATGCTTCTGCCACCGGACCATCCGCACGCAAGTCGGCTAGGAATTCGGCCCCTCGAGGCTCTCGGCCAGCTTGGCGAGGGCCTCGGTCTCGATTTGGCGGACGCGTTCGCGGGTGAGTCCGAGGGATTCGCCGATCTCTTTGAGGGTGCGGGGCTCGTGGTCTTCCAGGCCGAAGCGCATCTTCAGCACGGTGGCCTCGCGCTGATCCATGGTCTCGAGCTGCCCGAGCACGTGCGTGAGGTTGTCGTGCTCGACCATCTCGTCTTCGGGGCTCCGGGCCCGATCGTCCATCACCATCTCGCCCAGCGACCAGCCCGCCTCGGCCTGATCGGTCTGCGGCGTGAGGTTGTAGATCTTGATGGCCTTCTTGATGATGGGGAGCTTCTTGCGGGGGAGTCCGAGGACTCGGGCGACCTCTTCGGGGGAAGGGGTACGGCCGAGCTCTTCGGCCAGGCGGATGCTGGCCCGACGCCATTTGGACAATAGCTCCACCATGTAGGCCGGGATGCGAATCGTCTTGGCCGTGTTGATCAGCGCCCGCTTGATCGACTGCTTGATCCAGTAGCTGGCGTAGGTGGAAAAGCGGGTGCCCATGGCCGGATCGAAGCCCTCCACGGCACGCAACAGTCCCAGGTTCCCCTCTTCGATGAGGTCTTGCAGGCTGAGTCCCTTGCCGGTATATCCGCGGGCGATGTTGACGACCAGGCGGAGATTGGCCCGGACCATGCGATCGCGGGCCTGGACGTCGCCCTCGCCGATGGCGACGGCCAGATCCTGCTCGTCCCCGGGGGAGAGGAGCGGGGTCTCGTTGATCTCGCGGAGGTAGGTTTCCAGCGGGGACTGCACCGCGGAGGTAGACTGCTTGCGGGGATGCTTTGTCATCGGAGTGCGTCGGGGCCGTGGAGTAATAGTCAGACTGACCAGACTCAGCTATCGACGCCGGGGAAGGAGTTTCTGCAACTAAGCACGCCGTCAACGAGGTAGACCATCTGTAGGTGAGTTTCCGGGAGTAGCGAAAAGAACGACCCCGCCGGTATTGACCGACGGGGTCGTGCAGGGGGCGACGTGTTCTGACGTGCCGAAGATCGGGCTAATGGACTTCTTCGCCTTCCGATCCCGCGGATTGTTCGGGTTCGTCGCCTTCCGATCCCGCGGATTGTTCAAGTTCGCCGCCTTCTGAGCCCGCGGATTGTTCGAGTTCGTCGCCTTCCGATCCCGCGGATTGTTCGGCTTCGCCGCCTTCTGAGCCCGCGGATTGTTCGGCTTCGCCGGCAGGGGGTTCTTGGGATTCTGCCGACTCCTCTTCGGACTGGCCCTCGTCCGGCTCGGGCTTGGGCTTGGGCTTGGGCTTCTTGGGTTCCTGCGGGACGGGCTGGATCAGCGGTCCGGTGCTGTCGCCCACTCCTCCTTTGAGTTCCGTGGCGGGGGTGCCGGTAGAGGGGGGAGCCTGATCCGCGGGGGCTTTCCCGGCGGCCTCCGCCTCCTCGGCCCATTCCACGCGTTTGCGCGACAAGCCGATCTTTCGGTCATCCGCATCGACGCGAAGGATTTTCACCTGGATCTCTTCGCCGACATGGACGATCTCTTCGGGGTTTTCGACCTTGTGGTCGGCCAGCTCGGAGATGTGCAAGAGCCCCTCCAGCCCGTCTTCCAGCCCGACGAACACGCCGAAGTTGGTGATCTTGGTCACCTTGCCGGTGACGATCTGGCCGGCCTCGTACTTGTTGGGGATGTCCCGGACCCAAGGGTCTTCCGAGCGTTGCTTCAGCCCCAGCGCGATCCGGCGCCGGTTCTGGTCGACGGAAAGGACCATGCACTCGACCGGTTGCCCCTTCTCGACCACCTCGCTGGGATGGCTGATCTTCCGGGTCCAGGACATGTCGCTGACGTGCAGCAGCCCGTCGATCCCTTCCTCGATCTCGATGAAGGCCCCGTAGTTGGTCAGATTGCGAACGGTTCCCTGGACGACCGAGCCGGGCGGGTAGCGCTCGGCCACCCGATCCCAGGGATTCTCCTGAGTCTGTTTCATTCCCAAGGAGATTTCCTGTTTCTCCTTGTTGATGCCCAGCACCTCGACCGTGATCTCGTCGTCGATCTGGACCAGCTCGCTGGGGTGGCTGATTCGCTTGGTCCAGGACATCTCGCTGATGTGGACGAGGCCTTCGATCCCCTCTTCCAGCTTGACAAAGGCCCCGTAGCTCATCACGTTGACCACGGTGCCGGTGACGTGCGTCCCCACCGGGTACTTCTCTTCGACGTTCTCCCAGGGGCTGGGCGTCCTCTGTTTCAGGCCCAGGGCGATCTTCTCCTTCTCGTGGTCGATGTGGAGAATCGCGACCTCGATTTCCTCATCGATGGAGACAATCTCCGAGGGATGGTTGATTCGTCCCCAACTCATGTCGGTGATGTGCAGCAGGCCGTCGATCCCCCCCAGATCGACAAATGCCCCAAACTCCGCAATGTTCTTGACCACGCCTCGGCGAAACTGACCCTCCTCCAACTCGCCGAGCAGTTGGGCCTTCTTCTCCGCCCGCTCCGTCTCGATCAGCGCTCGGCGGCTGACCACGATGTTGCGGCGCGATTCGTCGATCTTCAGCACGATGCACTGGATAGTTCGGCCGATGTAGTCGCCGATGTCCGACGGCCGACGGATGTCGACCTGGCTGGCCGGCAGAAAGACGTTTACGCCGATGTCGACGAGGAGCCCTCCCTTGATCTTCCGGTTGACCACGCCGGTGACCACGTCCGCCTCGCGGACGTTCTCCATCACCTCGATCCACTTCTCGATCTTCTCAGCCTTGCGCTTGCTGAGAACAATCATACCCCGGGAATCGTCGATCAGGGCGGAGACGTCCTCGATGTCTTCGATGAGCACCCTGACGGTCTGGCCGGGCTCGGGGGGGTCGTCTTTTTCCTCCCATTCGCTCTGAGGGATCATTCCCTCGCTCTTGTAGCCCACGTCGATGAGGACGAAGTCCCCTTCGACGCGGAGCACGCGCCCGTCGACAATCTGGTTGACGCTGACGATGTCGCCCCCGTCATACCAGTCGTCCGGGGGCGTGCCTTCCAGTGCTGAGTCCAGCTCCTGCTGCCACTCTTCCTCGGTAGGATCCAGTCCTCGAATCAGGTTTCGGTTGACCATAGTCGAATTGCTGTGATGTCCGCTCGATGAAGGCGGCCGCATGCATCGCGTCGACTGCCCGGTTCGGGCGCCGTCTCGCGCGCCGCGCCGCCTCCAAACGCCGTTGGCTATCCGATCCCGTTTGCCCGGCCTCCCTACGTAGAAAGCCTCCCTAAGCCTACGGGTAACCCCGTCACTATAGCAAACGCCGGGCGGCCCAACAATCGCGCCAAGCGTTTATTTCCGAAAGAGGGGGAGATTTCTGGGCCCAACGGGCTTGGCGGGCCTACCCCTGCCGAGAGCCTGCCGCAGGAGCACAAGCTCACAGCCGGTGCGTGCCGGGGCCCTCGTCGAAGGCGTGGGCGACGGGCCGGCTTCGGGCGAGGGGCCCGCGCCGGACAAAGGGCCGACGCCGCCTCAGCACCGCCTGACACGCGCAAACCCTTCTCCGCACTTCGGCGATCAGCTCCTCATCGCCGAGCCGCTTGACCTCCTCCGCCAAAATGGGAACCCCGTAGTGGACGTGAATGACTCCCAGCCGCGGCACAGTCTCCCAACGGGGCCACGCCTCGAACGCCCCCTCGATTGCCACGGGGAGGATCGCCGCCCGGCCCCGGGTCGCCAGAGTGGCGAATCCGGGCTGAAACGACCCGACCTCGCCGTCCCACGTTCGCGACCCTTCCGGGAAAACGAGGACCATCTCACCGCGTCTCAGCCGCCGAAGCGTCTCCTTGATGCCCCCGAA
>Ga0307378_10002948_pt1 | contig 25386 bp, 26 predicted proteins | sample UN1MG_FD_202238 | JGI IMG/M metagenome (GOLD analysis project Ga0307378, IMG submission 202238) | Soil microbial communities from Risofladan, Vaasa, Finland - UN-1 | ecosystem: Environmental > Terrestrial > Soil > Coastal area > Acid sulfate soil | place: Finland: Risofladan, Vaasa | collected...
GAATCTGGGTTCCTTACCAGTAAGTACGAAATGTCAGAAGAGAAGAAGTCAAAGGGGAGAGCGATACGGAAATGCTGGGTGACCAACAAAGTAGACCAAGTGATTTCAGAGATTAAGAAGGGGCTTTAATCGCATTCGTTCATGAGAAGAAGGTGAAATCCCTAACGGCTGTGAAAGAAGCTTTGACCAAAGCACGCGCACCGCCTTAAACACCCCCTTCTCCTATCACCTTTCATGCACCGCCTTTACTCTGACCTGCAACAGCTACTAAAATAACGCAAAACTCGTACCAACTTGAAGCAGGTTATCATAGCTGTCAACCTGACTTGTTAGGACACATAGCGAATATAGCGGGGCAGGGTATAACGCCTTAAATTTCATGTTCCAACCCTTGAGCGGGGTACCTAGCTGGGGGTTTTTGGTAGTGTGGTTATTTTAACTCCTGCCCTCTGTCGACGAGGATAAGAAAGAAGGAGATGAAGCGGGGGGTGGACGGGGAGATATGAGTGCATAAGTAGGAATAAAGCGAAATTTTTGATGCGAAAAAATAAGAAGGGGTTAGTTTGCTTTTTCCCCTCCTATCGAACTATTTTATTTTACTGCTTCTGCGATATCTTCTGCTTTCACCGTTTTTCTTCCGGCATGCTTAGAGAGGCTCACGGCTTTTTTGGCTATTTTAGCGCCTTCTGCCTCTATAAGCTTCGCCAGCTCTTCAGTGGCATCTTCACTTACTCGCTCCGCTCCTGCGTTCCTAATTATCTTGGTTACCGGTGCTTTTGGTATTTCCGCCATTTTTATCACTATGATTAAGTGATGCAGGGTATATATATGCTTTTTTGGTATCTGACCGCTGGCTGGAACATCGTCAAAGTTGATGAGCGAGTGTGTTCTGCTTTAGTTTAACACTACGTGAACCTGCCCTTTAGCTGAGGGTAAGAAGGAGATGAAGCGGTGGGGGGAAGGGGGGTATGACGGGAAAAGCGAAAGATTTATCAATACATTTGGGGAATGATTATTAGCATGAAACTCGAAGAAAAGTTAGTAAAGGATGCGCATGTACTCCTCCACCCCATACGATTTAGGATATTGGAATTGCTTAAAGAGAGGCCACTACACATAAACGCAATAAGCATCGCGATGGGGATGGAAAGAAGGTTGGTTTCTTACCATTTAGGGGTGCTTGAGGAATCTGGGTTCCTTACCAGTAAGTACGAAATGTCAGAAGAGAAGAAGTCAAAGGGGAGAGCGATACGGAAATGCTGGGTGACCAACAAAGTAGACCAAGTGATTTCAGAGATTAAGAAGGGGCTTTAATCGCATTCGTTCATGAGAAGAAGGTGAAATCCCTAACGGCTGTGAAAGAAGCTTTGACCAAAGCACGCGCACCGCCTTAAACACCCCCTTCTCCTATCACCTTTCATGCACCATCTTTTCCGTGACGCTCTTAATTCTGCTTTACAGAAGCTTGGGTTCCCGTGGCTCACACCGCATCCTACGAAAACCTCCCGCGAGATCGGGTACTTCCAGAAAGCCATCAACAACAATTACCCCATATAAACAGGAAGGATTTATTATATCATGACTATGAAGGGAGGATAATAAAACATTGATCGCGGATATACGAAGTCATGTGAAGAGTAATGTGGGAGTTGGATATTAAAATGGCTAGATCATTCGGGCTTGTTGAAGACAAAGTCTACGAAACGGATTTCTTTCTGGAAAAGCTAAAAGAAACGGAAAATCGATTTGAAGCTAGTTGTTATCTAAGTGCATTTGTTTCAGCTGCCCGTAGTATTACTTTTGCACTACAGGCATCCATGTCAGACGTCGCCGGTTTTTCAGAATGGTATCAAAATAAACAGGAGTCGATGAGACATAACACACTTGCTAAATTTTTTGTTACCGCAAGAAACGAGTCTCAGAAACTAGGAATTTATCATATAGATTCTGGAGTCAGTTATAGAGAAATTGACGGGACAAGGAGAACGAAATTCTTTTTCAGGAACCTATCGAGAAAAATAGATAATCCAAGAGAACACACAATTAAACATGATTTAACAGAAGATGTCCAAGAAGAGGAAGATATCGCTACACTTTGTGAACGATATTTGACAATGCTGGTTGAGCTCATCTATGACTGCTTCAAGACCTTCGGGCCAATTATAGATCCAGCACAGTATTATACACCTGAAAACTTGAATCGAATTGGCAAATCCATCGAAGATGTTGAGGTAGAGTTGGGGTTCCCAAGAGGATGGACGAAATCGATACCTGATGAAGAACGAACAAGGCTTTTGCGAGAATCAGAACCCGACAGTTATATCGATGACATCTTAATTAAGTATTTAAAGAAAGATCGGTTTGGACGAACGCATGACATATAGAGGATTTTGATTTACTTCCATTTCTGACCCATCCTTTATATACTTGTGGGGTTGACTCCGATGGTTTTGGGGGTTTTTCAAAATCCTCTTAAGCCTTCCGCTTTTGGATTCAAAGTTAGCTTCAGGTGGCTGCTCTAGCTATAAGAAGCAAACACTTCCTACCACTCGGAAAAGAAAGCACCACGTTAACCTGCCCTCTGTCGACGAGGATAACAAGGAGATGAAGCGGTGGGTGGAAGGATAGATCAAGATACAATAACAAGGCTGCGTGAGCGTATTTTATAGGAAAGATCTGAATGAAGCGCCAATGAGCAGCAGATTGCAGGATCAATACCAGAGAGAGATGTAGCTAGCGATTATGCGTTACGATCCGCTTGAGGCTGAGCAGCGTCCCGAGGTCGCACTCGAAGAGTGTGTTAGGATTCATGTATTTCTCTGATGCGCAGATGCTTTTCCATCTCATCGGGCTCGAACATCCATTTACCATCCCACGCTACCTCAAAAACATAGTATTTATCTGAGCTGTAATTATCAGCCTCAATTGCGAGTTCATATCGCACTGCATCGCCTGCTTTAACGAAGCCGGAAAAATTGTTGGGCGTCGAATATAGCGTCGGTCTATACGCGTCATCTCCCTCGACAACCCGACCAAAATCGACAACCTGTTCTTTGGTCACCGTTGCCAGAATCGGCGCAAAAGTGGCAGGAGCCCATACCAACTGAGACGGAACAACGATAGGGTATGGATGAAAAATGTTGTCAGGCCCACGACGGCTCAGCCCCTTTAAAAGAACTCGGCAATTCCTTACAGGAAGCCAAGGTCTCTTGTTCACCACCTTGAGATGATAGTAGATGACTCTTGTTACGGGTTTTCCGTCAGTTGTGAGCACATTGGGATCGCCGCGGAGATTGTGCGCTTCAAGTGCCAACTCTGGTGGCGCTAACCAAGAGCGAACGCGCTCCCCCCAAATGGCAAGCACTGCTACAGCGAGAGTGCCGATCGCTATCGCTGCGTCGATTGCCATATTAATCCAGTTTGGTTGTTCCATTCTGAACCCTAACATTACCTTTCATATTTATTCTATTATTTCCCATCAGGTATAAATAATTATTGCCAATTACTATGATATATCCACAATCATTCTTTTATATAAAAATTATATCAGATCGCACCACAAGTCACCTACGTCTTTTATTCGATAACCCCTGTGGTAACTCTCCTTCGTTGCCGATAAACGTCTCAGGCACCCCACTCACTCATCAAGGGTAGCAGTAGTATCGTAAATAGTGCCTCGAAAATTCGGTATAATTCAACATTTCGCGAAATGGTTGTCCTCCCCTCGTCCATAGCCTCTAGTCGAGTTTAATGTAGGCAAGTCCCAAAAGTCTTCTTCAAATTGACGCAAGAGCGCCTTTTCGTCCGGCTCCACGTTGTCAGCTGTTGTGACAACGTATTGGTACGTGATGTTTCTGCCATCCCTTCGAATTCGCTTTATTCTATTCGCAACAGTGTGCCCTTGGAGGTGATTGTTTAGCTCTTTTCGCAGATTGCTCTCACTCATTCCAATTTCAAGAATTCGTGTCGTCCCCTTGTATCTATTGTGCCCTTATCTTGGAGAATTTGGTAGACACCTGGTGCTTCCGGTGCATTTTTGATGCCTCCCTTATCGAGCTGATATTCCTGTGACCAGTCCATTTCCTTTTAGGTTTCAACGAAAAGCATCAGCGGCGGCTGTAAGCCGTCCGCTGGATGCATTTGTTGGGTGCTTTCAGCTTGGATTTCATCTTAGATATTCTATGCTGACATCGGGTATTAATGAAATGCCCGGCTTGGCTAATAATTCAATAAACCGAGCCCCTCTCGATGGGTGAAACAAATTGGACGAAGCACTGCCCTTGATTGCCCACGCGGTATCAAGTCCGCGTTCAGTCCCCGCTAATGCTATAACTTCCTTACCCTCTGGAATTACACCAGCATCAACAGACATCAAAACACATTCCAGACAGACCAAAGTCCCTGTAGATATCAATTCCAGAGTCTTTGCAATAAGGTCAAGTCCAGTAACCTTTTGCAAATGCACACGCATAGAGAAAGTCGGACCAAAAAAAGGTATCGTTCCTTGAACAACCTTAACCTTGAGCTTGTTGAGTCGATTCCTATTCTCTTGGGTAATCCCCATAGGTACTCTTGTTAAGCCTTGTTTTACCCATTCAGCTCGAATCAGCTCCAGTTCAGGGATGGCGGCAAAAGGCCCCTCACCCATTCTCTCTACTTCCCAGTTCATCCCTTGAGGACAGGTAACACAAATTACTTCTTTATCTCTTATTTTTTCTGCTAGTTTACGTGCAGAATCTCCTGTAATTGAAGCCACCACCAGATATTCATATTTAAACGAGGCCGCCTTGACAATCTCAATGACTTCATCAGTATTGATCGGCCCTGGCCTCTCAAAAACCCTCATTAATATGTTCCTCCTTCTTTAAGCACACAGGATTCGGCACCCAACATTGCCTTTTATAGTTATTCTATTATTTCCTACCTCGTATAAATAGTTATAGGATAATTACTAGTTTATATTATCAATTATTTCGTGAATATGAAAATCAATTCTGGCACTTTTACCATTTTATGAATACCATCTACAAGGTTAGAGGCATTTCAGCTTAGTATAACCTACTAAATCAAGAATTCAAAGCTCTCCATTTTGTATGGTCCTTTTATCTTGAATACCTCGCCTGGACGTATTCACCCGACATCCGAGTCCTCGACGATCCCTTGGAAGGCTAATGTAATAGTACCACAATCTCGAACGATAAAGACCTGCTTCTTAAACATTCTGGAACCGACAATCGACCCCGGAAATCTCGTGACACTAAATAAGGGTAGAGAACTGCTTTCGAGACATATTTTCGTCAAATAAATAATCTCACTGAAGTTTTATCTCCTCTACTCATTCCTAAAGTTGGAGGAGAACCTTCAAAATTATCTTCACCTATCCAAACCCGCTAAACCTAAGAGATACGGAAAACGCCTGAGTAGGGATTCATACATACACCTTCTTCCTTCAGCCTTCTTCTTAATGTCCCTTCGCTTACCTTCTGACTCGCAGCAATCGTGGTCCTATCTATACCTGCTGCTAATTGCTTCCGAACGGTTGTCCAGTTGATCCGCGTCGCTGTGCAAATGGCATGGAATCCTAAAACACAGTAAAGAACATCACCGAAGAGCACCTCATTGCGCCCGCACACATGGCGGCTCGGAAAGAAACTTCTGATTTTCAGCCTCCCGCAACACCCTCCTTACTATGGTGAGAGTGAACCATGTATGTCTCACCGACTTATCTCTTCACTCACCAGTCTAGTCTAGGTCCCTGGTTGTATGGCGATCTGTCTCGAAGAATCGTCAGAATGAACGATGGTACATGTTACTGAACGTTTCTAGATGTTAGTTAGAGCAGGCATATACTAGTTTTGGGCGAAAAACAGATAGTACATTAATGTATTTACATCTACTATCGGATATACTATAGTGTATTACCATCTATTACTAACAGAAAAAACGGAGCACGGAGAGAACGTGGATCGGAAAATCCATCTATTACTATATTAGTAGTAGATTATAGTAGACTACAGTAGTAGATGAGTAGTAGATTAGTAGTAGATGAGTAGTATATATTGGCGGAGAGGGCTTGGAATAAGGTGTGTTGAATTTGCCCCAGCATAATTTTTCCGATAAGAGAACTCAATCGTGTCGTGTAAAAAGCGCAAAAAAATCAAATCAAAACGAAACGAAAAAGTGAAGTGGGCTGGGGGCGGATGTTGATCTGCGGATAAACAAGGATTTAAATATTCACCCTTAATAGCAGTTGCTAGTTACTGCTTGCTTGCTTGCTTGCCTTCCGGAGTGATTTACCTTTAAGACGCCATACCTGACGCGCTCACGCTCTTCTTTCTTTTTCTAGACGATACGATAATACGATACGATAATAGAAGCCGCAGTGATTGCGACCAGGTATTCGCGGAAGAAAAAGCACGATAGATTTGAAAGCTTTATTTCTAATTTTTATTTCTAATTCTAAATTTGATTTTAGTCTACGTATCTCAACATCCCATCCCACGTGCCTTTTAAAAAAGAGCTGGTGAACCATGTCATGTATGTCTCAACCTACTCATCTCTTCACGCACCAGTCTAGTCTAGGCCCCAGGTTGTATGTCGATCTGTCTCGAAGAGTCGTCAGAATGATTGAGACTACAGGTTACTGAACGGTTCTAAATGCGAGAGCATGTAGGTACCAGGTTTTGACCGAAACCCCGATAGTACATTAATGTATTTAGATATACTATCTAATCTACTATAGTATACTACCATCTATTAACTAGCAGAAAATGCGGAGGCACGTGCGGGTCATAAAATCACAAAATCACAAAATCATAAAAGCCAAAACCATAAGAGTACTACTACAGGGAGGGGATACTGCTCTTCATCTTTTTCAGCTCAGCATTCGCCATCTTCATGTAATAACGGGTATAGCTTGATGATAGCATATAACGATTAATTGCGGAACTTTATCAATAAATTGTCTTTCTTGACTCTTCCGTATTTTCGGTCGGTGCGTATAATGACTGACGCTTTCGCTTCAGCCGCTCGAGAAGCGTTCTCACGTGTCTCTTGCGAATAGTCGCAAGAGCGTTGGTTTGGGTTGGGCTGGGCTGCTTGCTCTTAGTGCTCCTTTACAATGACTACACGCAGCAGATACACGACAATAGCGATGACACACGCAGCGAAGCCTGCTTGCACCAGAGAGTGGTACGTATACGTGAAGAGCGTGGAGATCGCAGCCATAGCGAAGAAATAGAATTGAAAGGTAGCAACCAGAAGCAAAAGCATCAGAATGATGAAGACGCCGAATCTGAAATATCTGAAAATATCCCCGGATGCAAATCTCGATTCTTCTTTCGCTTTGCCCTTTACCAGCTCAAGCTCATCCCCTTTTTCTTTCTCTACTTCCATTTCTCTTCTCCTACACACACCTTCTCTTCTCTCCTCCTCTCTTCTTTACCAGTAAAACCGAGACGATAACGAGTGCAAACGCTGCAGGTAACACTTCGAAGCCCGGCTCCTCCGGTACAGGAGTAGGATAAGGGGCGGGAATCGGTGGTTCATAACCCTCTTCCTCGTAGCCCCCCATAGAGCTCATAAAATCTGATATTTTGATTGTGGGTGAAATCTCTACCGTTTTCTCCTTCGTCTCCAACACTACCGTTTTATTTGCAAACGGGCTTAAGAGAACCATCCCACTACTTTCCTTTATTATCCGTTCCGATTGCCATACCTGAACTTCAACGAGGTAATCGCGGCCATTGAGCACGCGTAGTTCGGTATAATGAAGCGATGTAGTACCCTCTTTCAAAGCTCCAAGGTCTTCCCACCTCTTCGCTGTTATCAATCTCGTCTCACTGTCCCGCGCCTTTATAAATGCGCTCAGACCGCTGACATCTTTGCCGAGATTGTCAATGTAGAGGGTGGTATTAATGAGCGCATACTCACCGGTTCCTTCTTTCGCCACTTCTACAGCTTCCACGAAGAAATCAATCTCTCGTATAGCGATTTTTGCGACAGAAGGAGGTTCCAGGCTTGTCAAGCCGTAAATCATCGTTTCAGCACGCTGTATACCTTTCCCATCTTCAAAAATAACGATTTGAAGTTTATACCCACCTTCCTTCGGAATTGTTACGCGGGGGGTACGTGCGAGTCTTGTCTCCCTTCCTCCTATGCTTCCTACCTTCGTCTGGTTAGTAGTGACGAGTAAATTGGTAGTCGCATCGTAAGCCTTCACTACGACGTCTATTTCGCCTGATGCTGCATCTCCACTGTTGTCGAGATACGTGGTCACATTGAGCGATGCCTCTGCTATATCAAGCGCTTCCGCAGAGATGTCAATATCGACAATGCTTATCTCTGACCATTCGTGTTCGTTTAAACCACCGCCAATGGTTGCCACTACGGTAATAAGCACTAAAAACGTCAAAATCACCGCAGCAGTTGCAATTGCCTGGTTTCTCCCCGGTGACTTCGAGTTCATGCCCGCTCTTTACCCCCTGAATATAAGCTAAAGTTTCTTAATACTATTGTATTGATTATATATAAATTTTATCTGCTATTCTGATCGACAAGACTGTGACGTCACCCGCCACTCACCCACGAGAGGATTATCACCTCGTCATTACCGCGAACTTCAGTCTTTGTACCCTGCTGCAGGTTCTTGATGTTCATCCCGTTAAGGTACACGTTGAAGGTGCGTTTGATCGTTATGCAGTCAGTCTCTCCCTCTGTATTCAAAACGGTCTCTCTGAATTTGTCACCGTATTGGTCTGCTAATCTCCTCATCACTTCCTCTATGGTTGTGGATCCGTCGCAATCGAGGTCTGTCCATCTCGTCTTTGTTAAATCATGCAACGAAAGCGGGAACTTTACCTTTATCGATCCCGACCCTTTCTCTTCCCTTGGCCCTGATTGCCGTACCGATGTCTCGGAGATTCCGACCAAGCTATGCCGCAGCGTGAAGTCCCACTCCTCCTTCTGCCAATCCTCCTTACTCTCGCACGATCGTGTGTGACTGAGCCACGATAACCGATCCTGCATTTGGTCCTTCATACTTCGTTGCTTTGCCGTGAGATCGGGATATACGGTAATCCAGGTCTTTTGCGGCGGTGGCGTGGGATACTCGCGATAGCAACTCCGGCTTATAATCGCGTTCGGTAGATACTCTGAAGCGATGCTATAAGCTCGTTCCAGCTCCTCCAGCGTCGGACGCCTCGTTGCCTTCTCGTACGCGAAAATCGGCACGAACGGATTGATCCGATATCGAATGTCTGTACTTACCGACGCGAGGAACTGCGCTATGAGCTCTATTTCCGCATCATCAACGAGCCCGGGCATGTAAACCGTTTGCACCAGCAGCTCTATTCCGGACGCGTGCAACTTCTCGATCGCACGCAACACCGGCTTGTTCGATTTGCCCGTGTACGACTTGTGAACCTCCTCGGAAAAGGCCTTCAAGTCCACGTGCGCCTCGGTCAGGCCTGCTTCTTCCAGTTCGTGGACATAGTCGTCGCCATCGGCACCTAACGCATAGCCGTTGGTCATCAAGACGATCTTTTCGAAACCCTTTTCCTTTAAACCTTTGACCACGGTCAAGAGATACTCCTTGTCGAGCGTGGGCTCACCACCGGTAATCATCGCCTCTTTAGGAAGTGCTCCATAGTAATCCAGACAAGCGCGTTCCATCCGCTCGAGGGTCTCAGCCGCCGTGAGCAGCGTGCCTCCTTCATCTCGAGCGGGTCTGAAACACCCTTTACAACTGAAATTGCAGCCGGTAAGCATAAACCAGACTCGGGGTTCGATCTCCGATAGCGTGAAATATTGCAACCCTCTTTTAGTCATACTTCTTTCTACTTGTATCTAGATAAATAGAGCGAGTGTTAATAAAAAGTGCGGAACTACGGTACCGTGCTCGTGATCGATCTTCAATACAATGCCCGGAACTCGGGTTGCCAGGTATATATCCGAGGACCAACACAGGTGCGGTACTGCTTGCTGTGCTGTAAAGTAAAGGCAGCGTCCCTCTTTCCGCTACGTTTACCGTGAATTCTACCTTACTTTCCCTCCCCCTTTTTATAATGCAAGTGTTATAATAAGTTGGTGAGAGGAGATATGACGAAACAATTCGCGGTAGTAGTAACGATGCTCGTGCTGGTTTCTGCTTTCGCAGGCCTCGGCATCCAAAACGCATGTGCTTCCGGTGATTCTGGTGATAGCGGGATAGAAATAGTCGCCTTTAGCTCGGATAAGGACTTATACTCGGCGAATGAAGAGATGACGGTGTTCTTATCGGTGTATTCACCTGAAAACGTAAGCAACACGCTCATCAAAGTCTCCGGCGTGAAGAGTACAAAAGGAGTGGTTTACGTAGCCTATTCGAGCCCCCTAAATTTGACCGTTGGAGAGAATAACGTTACGTTTACGAAGAAGCTACCATCATGCTCTCGCTGCGCCGGGATAAGCCAGGGAACCTACGTCATCGACGCTTCAGTAACGTATGGCGACGAAGTCGTAACGGCAAAGCACAGTATCGCAATTACGTCAACGCCCGATCAAACAATCTCTGTAAACATCGCTGTTGATGAGGTGAATCGATTGATTGCGTCCGAATCTGACGATATTATTGTAGTGGACATACGAACCAAGGACGAGTACGACGCAGGACACATCGAAGGTGCACTCTCGGTTCCGATCTCCGAGCTAAGTAATAGAACCGAGGAGTTCAACACGAGCACTAAAATAGTCGTATACAGTGCAAATGGCAGTAACAGCACGATCGTCTGTGATATACTCATAAAAAACGGATCTGCACGGGTTTATAATGTAGTCGGCGGACTGGATGCCTGGAACGAGAGCGGCTATACAGCGGTTCCTACTACTACCTCAAATCCGATGGCCCCTGGATTTGAAGCGGTGCTTGCACTTGTGGCAGTGCTTTTCGTTGCCTACCGGGTAAGGCGGCGATAGATCGATACGTGAGTGATCGCACGCATGATTTATATCTGCGAGTTCGTCAGCTTGCGAGCTATATCCTTGCCGGGTTCATACCCGAATAAGGAGATTGTGAAGGTTCAACTAAACGAAAGAGATGAAACTCAAGATAGAGCTAGAAGGAGAGGTTTTTGAGGCAACCCTTACGAATGAATTCGCGCCGAAGACCGTGGAGAAGATAGTGGCCGCGCTGCCGATCGAATCGGACGTAATGGTCTGGGGCGATGAAGTGTACTTTGATGTCCCTGTTGAAATGGAGGAGGAGAACGCGAAGGAGACGGTAAGCAAAGGCGATTTGGGGTATTGGCCTGCAGGGAATACACTGTGCATCTTTTACGGGAAGACGCCGATAAGCGAATCCGAGGAGGAAATAAGACCCGCTTCGGCCGTCAATATCGTTGGGCGAATAGCCGAGCCCGATAGGCTGAAAAGGCTTGATCCTAAGGGTGGAGAGAGAATACGGATATCAGAGTGGCGGTGATCGCCGATGAAAGCTCGTAAATACCGTGTAACGTTCAGGCCCGAGGATATTGCGTGTACACCGCCCTGTGGCATGGAAGCCACGCTTAAAACCATTGACGAGACGATCAGAAGCATACTGAGCCGCTATGCGGATGAATCCGGCGGAGACAGACTGAGGTTTGGCCAGAATGATGTCGAAATCAAGAACGGTTTCGTCGAAATTCAGCAGAATAATGAGGAAGACACCGAAAAGATCGCCGCTATATTAAAGCATTACTTCCGGGTGCACGAAACAGCCGAATAGCTACTCATCAATTGGTGCCACTAAATAACGCCGATAAGCATCGCGATACCTATAGCTACCATTATCACACCGCCAATGAGCTTCATGTACTTCCTCTTACCTTTTCGCCATTCTTCGACCTCTTCCGAGGATGATTCTTTATAAACAATGGCGAGCAGCACGAGCAGTGGCACGGCATAGAATAAATTGTAAATTACGAGATACAGAGCCGTTTTTGACGGGATATCTGCGATCAAATCGAGCATCGTGAGGTAGATCGGTCCGGTGCAGGGTAGTCCCGCAATGGTCGCCAGAAAGCCTAAAAGCACCGCAGCAGGCACGGATGCGTAGCGAACAAGCTTGCCGAGCGTTGGCTTGACAAACGAGGGGATTGCCAGCGTCGACTTCTCACGCCAGAAATCCATGATATTGATGATACCGGCAGGGATAACGATTGCGATTACAATCGTCCGCAAAAGGGGGGAGATGCCCGAGACGAGGTAAAACTCCAGAATGCCAAATCCAACGGCCAAATGCGTGGCGAATACACTTGCAATGAATGTCAGACCCACAATGAGCACGCTGCGCTTCGATTTCACCATGAGCAGTGACGCGAGTAGCACGAGCAGGACTGCGAACCCGCAGGGGTTAATGCCTTCTATTAACGCCGTGCTGATGAGCAGAAGAAACAGCGACGACTGCTGTTCCTCAGGTTCCGCTCCATCCTGGCCCTGCACGAGTAAGAGGGGATCCGAGCATTCGGTTTGTAAACAGAACTCGATCTCTTCTTCCAGCCGCTCTTTGCTCAGCTCGAGGCCGATTACCACCGAATCCCCGATGAAGACCGCAGGAATATCAACAGCCGGCGGATCATATGCTTGGATAAAGGCATTAAAAAGGTCGCTGTTCGTTTCGTTGTAGGAGATCTCACGTTTATGCACGTCGAGTTCCGGATACTCTTGTTCAAGCTCATCGATAACGGGCGTAAATTCCTGGCAATGCGGGCAATCGGCGCCGTAAAAGTAATAGAGTGATACCGTGCTTTTTGCCGTGGCAGCAGGAACGGAGGCCACATTAGCAAGAAAGAGAGCCAGGATAACAAGAGCTAGAATAGATAAGAACGCCGCGTTGGATGCCCGCACATGCTTAGCTTGACTCATCTTTTCGTACACCTCTGCTTTGTACTTACTTTATCTTATTTGAGTTATGAGGTAAGGTAAGTAAAAGGAAAACGTGTTAAGGCGTTTTATCGCTCACTGATCCTTGTTTGCCGTGCCATACCATATCCGCCACCACCAGGGGTTTCTATTACCACGATATCTCCCTTTTCAAGCGGCATCGTAACTTTTGAAGGCAAATCCAACTTCTTATTGTTTCTCAGTACGTAGTTCTTCCCTGCCCGTCCGTTCTCTCCGCCACATAGTCCTTTCGGCTGGTATTTCCTCCGGTCTGATTGCAGAGAGAGCGTAGCATTATCGACCAGCACTTTAATTGCTCTTCGTATGCCCAACCCACCCCTGAACCTACCTTTTCCTCCGGAATCAGGAATCAGTTCGTATTTCTCCACCTGCAGCGGATACGAGAGTTCTAAGGCTTCTATCGGCGTATTCGCCGTGTTCGTCATGTGCGTGTGAATGCCGTCCTCGCCGTCTTTAAAGGGCAATGCGCCCTGGCCGCCCGCAATGGTTTCATAGTACGTAAAACCATCTCCGGCATCATTTTGACCGCCGATTACGACGTTGTTCATGGTGCCCTGCGATTGCGCAGGGATTATGTCAGGCAGCGCTTCATGCAACGCGAGGAGCAGAACATCCACGATTCGCTGCGAGGTCTCCACATTACCGCTGGATACTGCCGCTGGTGGCCGGGGATTCAAAACGGTCCCTTCTGGCACGTTAACGGTCAAAGGCAGGTAACAGCCATGATTCGGCGGTATCTCTGGGTCGGTCACGCAGCGCAGGACGTAATAAACGGCTGAGAGCGTAACCGCATACGGCGCATTGATATTCCCCCGCCTTTGTGGGTCGGTGCCCGCAAAATCGATGGTGATTGCGCTACCAGCGATTGTTATGCGCACGGCGATTTTCACCGGCTCGTCAGTAATGCCGTCATCATCCAGGAAGTCCTCCGCCGTGTACGTGCCATCAGGCATTGCTGAGATCGCGTGCCGCATCCTCGTCTCGCTGTACGTGATGATGCTTTCCGCAAACTCGTGATAGGTATCAGCGCCGTATTTCTGGATGAGTTCCGCCACTCGCAGTGCACCCACATTGTTCGCGGCGATCTGCGCACGGATATCCCCGACACGCTCTGCCGGTGTGCGCGTATTCGCCTTTATGATCGCAAACACGGCCTCGTTCTCCTTGCCTTCGATGACGAGCTTGCAGGGAGGTATTATTAAACCTTCCTGGAAGATCTCGGTGCTGTTACCCGGCATCGAGCCCGGAGCCATGCCGCCGACGTCCGCATGATGCGCTCGGTTGACGACATAACCAACCAACGCCCCCTCGTAGAATACCGGCTTGATCAACGTGAGGTCGGGCAGGTGCGAGCCACCATGATACGGATCGTTGACTATTATCTGGTCGCCCTCCTGCAATTCTTCAACGTGTCGCAAGACGAACGCAACGGTGAGCGGCATCGCGCCCAGATGCACGGGGATATGCTCCGCCTGCGCCAGCATCCTGCCTTTCGAATCAAATAGAGCACAGGAAGCGTCCATCCGCTCCTTGATGTTCGGCGAATACGCGGTTCGTTTCAATACGGCACCCATCTCCTCCGGCACTGCGGTAAACGCGTTCTTCAAGATTTCCAGTGTGACGGGGTCCATCTTCGGTTCTTCCGCTATCATAGATAGTAATCTCGTTGGTACGACATAAAACGCTCTGAAGTTAATTAGGTATAACGTTCTCATCGATTCAGGCAATGTTTTTTGTAACCAAGTTCATGTCGTCTCATAGATTTTAAGGAATTCGTCTCGTGGTATTCCCGCTTGAGTGCAAATCGTTCTTAACGTAGAGCCTTTATTCGCTCGTGGTTCGGCATGGTTAAAGGCGTGCTGCTCCCGTTAGGATTCTCTCTAAGCATTGAAACGTGATTCCCGACCCTGGCGATTTTAAAGCCTAAATGCTCAAAGGCCTTTATTACTCTGCGTTTTGATTGGCGCAGCTCTCGGGAATTTCATCACACTGCCACTTCTGCAATAAACGTTTCTGTAACTTCGTTGAGCTCGGAACTATCTTTACCAAAGGTTTCAACGTGGAATTTGATAGCGGATTTTACATCTGCGAGTGCTTCCTCATACGTATCATCCTCGCCAACTACCACGCCTTTTAAGCCCCGGGGATAGGCTACGTAGCCCTCCTGGTGTTTCTCAACTAGTATCTTTATCTGCTTCATCGCTATCCCCCTTATTCTTATTTTGCGCTCGGGTTATAAAAAGTGGAGCCGGTTATACAGGTTATCTAACGTCTTCTGTGTGAATAAATGATACTCGGGATAGTACTTACATCATTCTATCTCGAGCTGGGATACTGCTTGTCCTGAACGAACTTCATTTGCTGCGAACATGGTTGCAATTGCAGCTAACCGGCGTCTTTCCTCAAATTCTGTCTTTTCAAACAGATCAACATCTTCGATTTGTTTTTTGTCTTCTTCTATCAACAGTGAATGAACCGCTAACCAAATGCTGTATCTAAATTCGAATGATTGTGCCAATGCTGGATCTCTCCCCTCAAATTTTTTGTAGGTATTAGAAAAGTTCGGGAAAACTGTGGAATAATAAACAATTAGCCCATCTTCTCCAAGATTTGATGACGAGGCAACCTGAGTTATATCTTCTGGCCAATCAAGCCGGCTCCAATTAGGATCGTCTGGACCTCCGACGGGTATAGGTCGAATGTTGGGTACTGTTAGTTTCTTTTTGTCTGGCGCGGCCTCAGGTTTTTCTATAATTTGATATGGTACACTAGCATTTAAAGCCGATAAACCCGGGCGAGATATTTCTATGATAATACCCCCCGTCGAGCCGGGAATAGCGTTCTTAGAGCAGTCCAGAATAATCCTCATCCTTCCCTCCCTGAGAGGTGTTGTACCGGATCGGCGGAGTGAATCACCCTCCAGTATTATATTAACTTTGCTTTTATTAATGTCTTCAGCATTGTGGTAAGTAGAAGGCGCATCAGTTTCTATCCGCAGATACCGCCTTTGCTCTGGATAGAATTTAATAGGTGGATCTGCGAGAATCTTCACATACGTAGGTGGATCGTGGATTTCAATGCTCTTTACCAATTTATGAGATGTTTTGCTTCTTACAGGTTGCGTCTGGCTCTCAGTTGCACCTATTTTTCCCGCTGGTCCCCCAATAGCCTCGGAAGTGCTAAACCCATAGAAACGGAGTATTTTTGCAACCTCACTTTTTATGATTTTTTCAGCCTTTTCATCCTTTTCTTTTAGTGTTAGATTCTTAGCCTCTTCATTAAGAATGTTGAGTTGGTCATCTGCTTTAAGGGCCGCGATAAGTTCGTCCTCAAGCATTTTGTAAACCTCACTTTTTCGAACATCCTCGCGATTGGATACAAAAAGATTCCTCTTCGCATTTGGTGTGAGTTTGTTACAATCAAGATGTATTATCATCCTATTTGCAAGATATGGAAATTCCGCTTTATTCCTAATCAAGGAAGCTGATAACTCTGCATGACTCTGACCATTATTTGTGAGGATTATAGGTCGATAGTGATTAACATAAGCCTTTATAGGGTACGTCTCAGCACTTTGCTCTAAAACCCAGTACTCAATTCCAATACTTCCAAAGTCACCAAGCGGGGCATGATATAACGGAAGATGGTATGAGAGAGTAGGGCCTTTGGCATCTCCTAAATCTACAGCTCCTTTGAGCGCGTTTCCTGAACCCTTTATAACTCTCCTGTTTTTATGAATTCTATCATCAAGAAAGAACGGGATAACCGGATCAAACAAGGCGTGTTGGAGTAAACCATAAACACTTGCTGGCCCTACAGGACCGGGATATGAGGAGAGATCATAACCAAAGTGTCTGACTATCGTTCCTTCTGAAAACTCGCCATGTGGCAAATCTGCCTCAAAAACTTTCCCGTCGAGAGTTAGATAAACATATCGTCCTTGCTTGAAATCCTCTGGGGGAAGGTCCTCATAGAATACCACGGTAAAGCCAACGTTTTGTGTGTGAAGCGAATCAGAATTAGGACGACTTGCTATTAAGGAATAGGTACAGTATGCGAGAGTGCTGGAGCCCCCTTGCCCATAAACCCCCATAAGATGATACTTTTGAAGTTTGTTTGATTCTCCGAGGCTTAGAATAGACGAAGGCATCTGATCCGCTGGGATACCTATGCCCGTATCTTGGATTTGAACTGTTCTTTTATACCTGTTATCACCTTCTTCAATCGTAAGTGTTACGAACTCCGCAATGTCTTTCCTCTCTGACGGGCTCAGTTCAAATAATCCACGAGTCGGTATGTTCAGCCAAGCTCTCGCAGCTTCTTTTGGAGTTCTGCAGTCTGGAATGCCTCCGTGTCTAAGATGCTCTAAATCAAGAACGGCATCTATTCCATTTGTTACTCTTTCTATAATGCCTCTCCCGGGATCCTTGCCGCCTTCTATAGTCCCAGCATTATTATCACGACCCCCAACAGGTTTTAGCTCAATTCGATCTCCAAACTCGGATTTAATTTTTGTAATTATACTCTCTACTTGAGAAGTGGTTTTTGCTTCCAGCAGTTCAGTCAAGATTTCTTCCTCATTCATTTGCAGTCTCCAAATTATTCTTAAATACTTCTGTATCAATACCTGCTTTGACAAACCTACCAATAGATCCTTTCGCATACTCTTCGTTTGGCTCTATTGAAATCCATCGTCTTCCTAATCTTTCTGCTACCGCTCCGGTAACGTTGCTTCCTGCGAAGGGGTCCATTATCCAATCGTCAGTTTCCGTAAGAAAATTCACAAAGAACTCTGCTAAATCGGCAGGCATTCTCGAAGGATGATATTCTAAACCATTTTCGCGACAATACTCTAAATAAGAATCAGATGAACTCGTGTTGGCGGCTATAATAACATTAGGTGCAATAGCACCATCATTGTCTCTTAAAAAAGATTGCTCACCTATAACATGTTCGGATGGTCTTCGTCCTGAATTGTATTTCCCAGTCTTCAATAATTTCTTCATAGCGGGACTGTATTTTTTCAAGGCTTGACGGTTGTCTGCTTTGGGCCGCGGGGTTTGGCTAAACCACCAAAGCCTCGTAAACGCATCTTTCGCTCGAATTCTTTCTATTGTCACCCATTGCGCTGGTGTGGGTAAACGGGCAGGGTTATAACAAATAAACTCTTGGCAAAGGTGAAGGTTACCTATTTCTTTGAACTTAAGAAGGGCTTCCATGGGTAGTGTGGAGACTGTTGGGGCTCCTGGGTTCCATGCATTCCCTAATTCTATAACGATTGAACCATCCGGTGTAAGAAACTCCGAAAACAAAGGAGCAAAGTTTGATAGCCATGAAGCGTACTCAGAGCCTTGAAGGTTCCCATATTTTTTCTTCCTGTTTAAAGGAAAAGGTGGCGAGGTAAATATCAGTTGAATTTTCCCTTTCAGATCCTTCAATGATTGATTACTCAAAACGTCTTCAGATAAACCTAGATAAAACAGCCCTTTAGGTGTGGAGTAATAGAGGCCGTTATCTGTTGAAAATCTCTGATCAGTTTGAAAAGCATCTCTCCCGCGGACTTTTCTGTCTTGAATCATTTCCAACCTTCTATTTGCAACCTATCAGGGGGGTTTTTATCTTACTTATGTTATGTTTGAGCATGTATATATCCCTTTCGCTTTTGAGGTTTGAGGTTAACTATCTCAAATTCTTGGTAGCTTATTCCTACACGCTTAGTCCTACATACCCTCATCTCAAATCTCCTGTGGTCCTCTGCATCCAAAGACACCTCAAAACTGCTGTCTTACGGTTTCACGTTAAGACCGTATCAGTGTCAAAATCATTTTAAATCGCTTCACGGCTCTCAGAGCATGTGGTTCATTCGCGGGCATTATAACCACCTCACCAGCCTTCACGCGGAGCGGCTTGCCAGAGATAACAATCTCCGCTTCTCCATCGAGAAGATAAACCAATGCGTCAAATGGTGTGGTATGTTCGCTCAATCCTTGCCCCGCATCAAACGCGAAGAAGGTTACGGTCCCCGTCTTTTTGTCAATTACCGTCCGACTCACCACCGCACCCTCTTGATAATCCGCCAAGTCTATTAATCGTATCGCGTGCGCTACAAGCTTCTCCACGCCTCTTTGTCCCGTATTATGATTCATTCTTCCACCTCCTGATTTCTTCTTGCAATAATGTCTCCTTTGACCCCGATGACAAACTCGTTTACGGGTATCTTCTTTCCTGATCTCTTAAGCGCCCTCGAAACTAATCGTTCTAGGCCAGAACAGCACGGCACTTCCATGTGCGCTACGGTCAGGGATTTAATAGTGTTCTCCTGTAAAATACGGGTGATCTTCTCCTCGTAAAATTCCGCATCGTCCAGTTTGGGGCAGCCCACGAGCACGATCTTTCCTTTTAAGAGCTCATCGTGGAAATCCGGATACGCGAAAGGAACGCAGTCCGCAGCGAACAACAAATCCGCATCCTTAAAATAGGGCGCACTTATCGGAACAAGCATAATCTGCACAGGCCATTGTCTGAGCTGGGATATTCCTTTCGAGACCGTTTTGCCATCTTTCGAAGGCTCTTGTTCGGCCCTGAAATCCATTATCCGTGCGCCGGGACAACGAGCGAGCGTTTTGGCATGCTCCTGCTCACCGTGCGAGGCTCTCACTTCGAGAGGAGGAATTTCTATATCCCGCTCTTTCAAGAAATCCCGGGCCGTCTTAAGATATTCGCGTTGGTTATGCGCTGTGAGATGCTCCAAATGAGCTTTTATCACATTATCCCCCTGCGCCACTATATTCTCCATCACCTTTCGCTCATCATATTCCTGAGCGTCTCGTTCTTCTACGGGAATTGCACCTTCAGGACAGTCGCCAATGCAGGCACCGAGTCCATCGCAGATTAGATCACTGATGAGTCGTGCCTTCCCGTCTATTATCTGCAGAGCACCCTCAGGGCAATTCGGGACACACAAGCCGCAACCGGTGCAGAGTTCTTCATTTATCGTTATTATCTTTCGCTTCACCGTTTATCTCATTCTCCTTCTTTCGTGCCGCCATGTAACGATTGTACGCCCTCTCACCAACGCATTCTTTCGCGTACTTGCACCATTGTATGCACGACTCTAAATCATTATACACCGTAAATCCACACGTACTGCATTTCACCTGCATCTCGTCCGAGAAAATCTCTACTTCTACCCCACACTCCGGGCACTTCTTTACTATAATCGTAGGACGTCGTATAGTCGCGGCGCCTGGGCATTTATCGAGCATTGTTATCTTATCTTTTTCCCCTCCCACTATATGAACGAACCACTTCCGTCGTTGGTTTAATGTTTATACTCGTTTCAACCACTTTCTATTTTACCGATAACGATATTCCCATATCCATCCACCGCGAACCGCATGCCGGGCGGCACAACGGTGGTCGAGTCCTTCGCTTCGATAATTGCCGGCCCCTCATGCTCAAACTGGGCGGGCAAATCCTCCCGTCGATAAACCGGCGTCTCCTCTTTGCCATCCACAAACAATACCTCCCGATACTCTACGGGTTCACCTTTGGCTTCGACACGTGCTTCAGGATGCTCAGGCTTCGTCCTCGACGCGAGCGCTCTTAATCTGATAGTAACGATCTCTACGTTCTCAGCAGGCATTGCATAGCCGTAAAGTTGGTTATGCCACTCATGGAATCGCTTCTGTGCGTCCGCCATTGTCGTGAACCCCACATTGAGCTCATAACTCTGACCGACATATCGCATATCCACCGAAGGCACCAATGTAGCGTTTTTATCGTTGATATCCTGCTCCGCAAGCTCTTTTTTGGCCTTATAAGTAAAAGCAGCGATCGTTTCTTTTACTACCGCTTCCGCTTCTTTCTTGCCCTCGCCCTCGCTCAAGCTAAGAAGGTGCGTACGACTGTAATCCAGTTGCACGTCTGATACCAGGATGCCGTAGGCTGAGAATACGCCGGATGCAAAGGGCACAATCACCTTTGGAATGCCGAGTTCCTTTGCCAGTGCTGCGGCATGCACGGGCCCCGCACCGCCGAATGCACATAACGCGAAATCACGGACGTCAAGGCCTCGCTCCACGGAAACTAACCTCAAAGCTTGGATCATGTTCGCGTTCACGATCTTCCACACGCCTAAAATCGTCTCCTCGAATGACAGCCCCATTTCATGTGCAAACTGTTCCACACGCCGTTTAGCCTTTGCCGGATCCAGGGACATCTCGCCACCGACGAAGTACTTCGGATTGATAAACCCGCATAACAAGTCGCAATCGGTTACGGTGACGTCCGTTCCTCCAAGCCCGTAGCAAATCGGCCCTGGAGATGCACCTGCACTTTCCGGACCAACGCGTAACGCGCCACCTTCGTCCAACCACGCGATGCTGCCGCCGCCCGCGCCAACCGTGACGATGTCCACCATCGGCATTTTTAACGGCAGGCCGTTTATGCTGCCTTCTGACGTCCAGGACGGGTTACCGTTGAGTATAGCGGAAACGTCCGCGCTCGTGCCGCCCATGTCAAACGTGATTAAATTGCCCATGCCGACGAGTGCGCTCAGGAACTTCGCAGCCGCTACGCCACCAGCCGGCCCTGATAAGAGCATATTCACCGGCTTGTGCTTCATAACATTCGCCTTGACCACACCACCATTGGACTGCATCACGTAAAACTGCTCCACTCCGTTTCTCGCTAACAGCGCCTCCATACTGGTTAAATACGTCTCAACGGTTCGCTTCAAATACGCGTCCAAGACCGTCGTGGACATCCGCTCGTATTCTCGGAATTCCGGTAGAACCGTTGAAGAGCAGGAGACCGCAAACCCGCGTTTAACAAGGCTGTCCCGTACGAGCCGCTCGTTCTCGGGATTCAGGAACGAGAATAAGAAGCAGATTGCGACTGCATCAATACCCAGAGATCGGATCCGCTCCGCCACTGCCTCTAGTTCCTCTCGCGTTGGCGATGCTAAAATCTCACCTTGCGCGGATACGCGCTCGGCAATCTCGAAATACGTATCAACGAGCTGCTGCGGCCTGGCGGAATCGAGCTTGTAAAGGTGAGCGCGCTGCTGCCGCCCTATCTTCAGGATATCGGCAAAGCCTTTTGTCGTTATCAAGCCGGTCCTCGCAGCACCTTTGCGTTCCAAAACCGCGTTTGTGGCCAGAGTCGTGCCGTGCGAGAATGACGCAGCACGCGAACGCGAGCATCGCTTCAAGCCTTCTTCAATCGCGAGTTCTGGCTTCTGCGGCGTTGACGGCACCTTGAACGTCCTTATCGCACCCTTATCAAATATCACGAAGTCCGTGAAGGTCCCGCCGATATCAGTACTTATAGGCATCGTCTGTTTCTTTGTCTCTACTTACTCTTTGTATAGTATCGCTAAAGTTTAGTTTTGCCTCATCAAAAAAGCCGAGTCTCGATTCTCTGAAGATTTTCTCGGTAGCACCGACCTTTTTATGAATTGAGCGTCATTTATTAATTAATGCAGAACGAGGAACCCGAGGAAGAGGAAACCGCAGAAGAACGGAGGATGAGATGGATAGAGCGCGAATTGGCGAAAGCGGATTCACAGATAGTGCGATGTGCCAAGTGTGGTAAAGAAGTGACGGAATTTGCAGATAGAGCAGGGAGAATCCTCTGCCTGGATTGTTTTGCAGAGGAAGAGATGGCTGAGGGTGACGGTATGCCTGACATAGGCGGAGGCGCGGGATAAAAATAAAATGGAAGAGAAAAAATATGGATTACGTATACCCCGGGGTATAGCGACCGGAATAATATTTGAAGCTGCGGAGAGGTTCGGGTTAGAAGTGGGTCAAGATAAGCCGCCTGAAGATGCGTTTGATATGGAGACCGGATTGCCCGTAAAGGATTACGTACCTGAAACGGTATTACGCGGGGAGTCAACGGAGATATTGATGGCCGCACAGGACTACATCTACAAGAGGCACGAAGAGTGGGTAGAGGGCGTAGAAGAGTGGCGTAAGATGCGCCACGAGCAGATTCAACGTAAGATACGGAAGAAATAAGCCCGCTTCTTTAGGATAATTTTACTGAAGACTTGTAGTCTCGCATTTTTTAATTTGCATTCTATTCTGCATTGAGCGCTGGTTTTAGTCCTTTAATTCGCCTATATAGAGCCATTCATCGAAATAACCTTTACCCGCTTTGTTCTCCTTTATCACTCCGTCAAACTGATCCTGCAATATCTCGTTCAGAATACCCGTTTCTTCTTCGTTCGATACCGTAAAAAACACCTTGCCTTTGCTTTTTAACACTTTTGGTACCGTTCTGAGTACCTTTTCCCAACTGAATCGCTCAAACGGTGTGAGCTTCCCCACCATAAATCCGAATACCACATCGAACTCTTTACCAAAGAACGAGGGTAGAAGTGTACAATCCAATACAATGGTCCTCTCGGGCTTTAACACGCCCTCCTCCAAGCCTTTGCAAATTTCACACCGGTTTATGTCGATTGCGAGTGGAAAAACGCCTAATTCGTGCAGTGCGATGGTAGCACCGCCGTTACCGCAGCCGATCTCAAGTGCGCTCGTCGTTTCTCCCGCCTCTATGCCTGATTCGCTCAAAAAGTCGGTTAAAACTACTTTCAAGGCCTCTATCCGATCCTGGGGATAAAAACGCTCCTCCTGCAAATCGCAATCGCAAAATAATCGGTTCACCAAGCCAACGGAATAAAACTCGATCACTCCCCTCAGGAACTGCTCACGCGTGACCTTCACCTCTCGTTCTTCTGCTCCTTTGATCTTACCTGCAAGCGCCTCGAATTCGCCTTTCCTCGTCTTATGTGCTATAACATCAGTGAAGAGAACCCAGAAATCCAGGTCTTTATCACGCACGACAATGCCGAGTAGCTCGTCTCGCTCATCCGTGATCCTCACCACTTCTAATACATCCGCTCCTTTGACGTTGCCCAGATATTCCAGCGTTCTGTCGATCCCCTTCAGCCCTGCGTAACTCTCCTCCACCAGCATGAACGTATCAATAGCCAACAAAGTGCTCAGTTCCATTGTTATATTCGATCCTCCGCCTCTTTCATCGCCTCACACAGTACTCAATAAACCGATCTGAAGGATATTCATGAATGGTTGTAGCGATAATCTCACCCGCACCGCAGTTCGAGACCACCAAAATCGCTTTCTCCTCGTCATCCTTCGCTATCGCTAATACGACATCCCAGCCCTCACCCACCTCGTCAAAGTAGCCGTCACACATACATTCGTCCGTTTCCACGATCTCGGCCGCCTTATTCTCTTTCACACGCTTTATTTTCACCGTTTGCTCCGCGCGCACGTACTTGAGTGGCCGTGGTAGCCAGTTGTAAGCGTCACTATGTGAGTGCGCTCCTGATATGAGGAGGGTCCCGCCGGCTTTAACAAAATCAGTTATGAGCATGCTGTTTGCTCTGAGATCGCCCAGCACCCCGGAGAAGAAGGGATTACCAAACCCCGCCGGCACGAGTGCTAACCGACAGGCTCGCCAGGAGAAGAACGGCGCTGCTACTAGCTTCGGCGTTACCACCTTACAATCAAACCCCCGCTCCGTAAGATACTGTTTAAAAGGCGTTTCCCTATCCCAGAGCACTGTGATTCCTGACTTCATCTCTCCTTTCTTTTTTCTTCGCTTCTATACTATAACAAGTAAATAGTGATTGGATTCATGGATGAGTTCCTTCGGCCTCTGCAGATGGTGATAGTTGCCGTGCATTACTTACTGTGTTAGTTCTCGAAGACTTTTCTTTACTTTGCTCACGATCTCATCAAGCTTCTCTTGTGGAACGCTTTCATGCCGTACAATGCCTGTGACGATATCCACGACTTTCCCCTGTGTATCACCCTCTTTAAATTTCGTGCTTACCCCTATATCCTCGAAATCTCTAAAAGTTACCGGACATTGACAGAGCACGATTGCCGGTACATTCACACGTTTCAACAGAAACCGCACTTTATAAATAAAATGTTGCTTCACGTTACCGTGATGCAATACCGCAAGCTTATGTCTTCCTATTATATCTATCTCCCTCAGCTCCAAGCCGAAAGCTACGCCATGCCCGCCTCTAACTGGCGCGTCTGATGGCGTTCCATCGCCGGCGTTCAGGACTAATACACTCGCGTAGACACCTCGGTCCCGCAATTCGGTAGTTATTTCACAGACCGGTTTGGGCACATGCCGCACGCCCGGGGACATTGCCACTGCTATTACATCGCTTATCCACGACTTCGAAAAGGTCCCTCTCTGCGCCATACCGCCGCCTAACCCAAGCCCTTGACCTTTTCTGCATGCTACCACCTGGGTATCTCTCCCCACAGTCATCCTTTTTAGAACCTCAGTTCTCGTTCAAATCCTCTATCTTTGTGATTTTACCGTTCTGCATGTGCGCTATCCGGTCGCAGATATCATAGGCGAAATCGAGATCGTGCGAGACGATCAGGAAGGTCATGCCTAAATTCT
>Ga0307378_10002949_pt1 | contig 25378 bp, 24 predicted proteins | sample UN1MG_FD_202238 | JGI IMG/M metagenome (GOLD analysis project Ga0307378, IMG submission 202238) | Soil microbial communities from Risofladan, Vaasa, Finland - UN-1 | ecosystem: Environmental > Terrestrial > Soil > Coastal area > Acid sulfate soil | place: Finland: Risofladan, Vaasa | collected...
GAAATCTTGGCAGGAAGCGAGCAAAATTTCTCGGAGTAAAGCTCCTCGATATGACACATCTTTCAGAATAATAACGCCTTGTATCTTAAACTGACGGCTATGGGGCGGCCCCCTGTGGCCGCCTACAATGAGCTACGGGCAGGCACGGGGGCCTGCCCCTACAATATTTTTATTGCCTTTAACTGGCTGCGTATTTAATGCGCAGTGTACTTATAGTACTGGCCAGGAGAATTACCTGATCTCTTCTAAAATATCTTCTAATGTACCCATTCTTTCGCATTCTTCTAAAAACAAAGCAATTGCCTCAGATAGACCTTTCTTGGCATCTTGAATTGTATCTCCAAAGCTGGAAACATTCAGTTCAGGACAGACACTAACCATTGAATCACCTTCTTTAAATATTTCTATCCGAAAGATTATATTCTTATGCTCCTGAATTAATTTATGGTTACAATTTTACTGCGGCAATAATCACGAAAATTGTTAACCCCAATAAAAAATTCGCGCATCATAATTACCCAGTAATATTGCCCCTTCGGAGTCAGAAGAATCTGATCCGCATCGGTCTTGATTCCGCCGAGGAATTTGAAGAATAAAATTTCCATCCAGAGGTATCGGGACACATTCGTCTTGAATTTGGAGTCGATCTGTTTGATATCCATGCGGAGACCGAATAGCTTCATAAGAAAATCATAGCGCATCCGCTCTTTTCCGGAAAAGGCTTTTTGAGAGCTAAGGGGCAGCCTCCCCTGCTTAAGTTCCCTGATATACTGCCCAAGATCGAAGGTATTGGCATAAATGCATCCATTCAGGTATCCGAAAGCACCACTGCCCGTACCTACGTATTCATCGTAATCGACAATGTACTCATCGATCATACCCTTGGTTCTGGAAAAACACCAGGCCGAAGCAGGCTGAAACTGGCCGATTAGCCTTTCAAGGATTTTGAAGTAAAATTTTTTTTCTTTTTGATAGTCCACCCTGCCCAGCTTTTCAGAAAGCACCTTCTGAGTGGAGGAAGAGACCATCAGGGGGTAGAAGGTAACCTGATCAACCTGAAGATTGAGCAGGATATCCAGATCCTGCTCCAGCATGGTCATGGTTTGATTGGGAAAATTAAAGATCATGTCCACATTCAGCGTATCAAAATTCCCCTGGGCCAGACGGAGCCTGTCCTGGATTTCCCTGCCGCTGCCGTACTTTTCATATCGGTCCACGGAGCGAAGAATCAGGTCATTAAAGCTTTGCACCCCTACTGAGAGCCGGTTAATCCCCAAAGATTTCAAGACGCTCAGTTTCTCTTTAGTCAGGTGGTCGGGATTGGTTTCTACCGAAACTTCACGGATAGAGTATAGCTTGCGGATTAAAGCCAGTGTCTGATCCAGTTCATCCATCAGGATGGTAGGCGTTCCGCCGCCGATATAGACCCCGGTGCAGTCATACCCTTTCCGGCGATAGATTTTCAGCTCCTCCCGAAGTGCAGAAAAGTAGCTTCGGGCCAAAGATTCCTCAAAAGCATAGCGGTTAAAGGAGCAGTAAGGGCAGAGCCTTTCGCAAAAAGGGATGTGGACATACAAAAGATATTTATTGTCTCCGGTATGGTCGGGGAGATCAATGCCCTGATCAGTCTGAAACTGAAGATATTGGGCGTTCTTTCGTCTCATAAACCGTGTTATGAAGTTTTCTATTATCATAAATAAAGTTTTCTATTATTATAAATAATGAAAGTAGACAGTGGCCAGTGGCCAAAGGAACAGAGAAAGGAACACAAAGAGCAAGATGTTGTGCTCTCCCGGCTGGCTCATGGAAGAGATGCCTGTTATTACACCTATTTTTTTAATTTCCATCACGCCTGTTTTCTAATTTTCATCAGGACAGACTACTTCCCTGAATCCTGCTCTCCCATTCAGCCACAGAGGCAACTGTGACTGCCTTGCGCAGCAGATCTTCCAAAACAGCATGATCGCTGATACCGGCTAGCCTTTCCCCGATTGAGGATGGAATCTGGCCAAAACGAGTCTCCAGAACATCAATAATCGCCTCTCTGGCATTTTTTATTTCACCTTGCTGCATTCCTTGCTGGATAAGTTGTTCGGCTATGGTCATGATTAAGCCCTCCTTGTCCTTACCTAAACCTGTTTCGACTATTTCCTTGATTTCATCCACGCTAACCACCTCTGAGACACTGATAACATAGCGGAAGATAGTGACCAGAGTATCCCTCAATGCCTGACTGGACAAGAGAGGATCATTGAGCAGCTCAGGCAGTATTTCCCTCAGATACCTGACCAGCTCAGGGTCATGGATATACTTGAGCAGAATGAGGAAGAGCCTCATGATGGCCCTGCCCTTGATCTGATCATCACCAAAGACAGACAGATCACACAGAAGATAGGAAAAATCCGGGATAAAGGCCATAAGCTCCGGTCCGGGATTCATGAACAGATCAGCGAACTGAATCCCCACTCTCCATTTCTTCTTCCCATGATATAAAACCAGGGGGATAATCACCGGCAACCCTCTGACTGTCTCGTTTTGCTTCAAATAGAGTTCCCATATCCTGACCTGGTAACGAAGCAGGTGAAAAGTTATCCACTCCTCTGGTGTACTCTTATGCTCAAAGAGTACATAAACATACCCTCCTCCCTGCTCCTCCTCCTGATTGCCGGATAAGTTAATTAATTTAATCTGGTAGAGCAAATCTGAAAAGTACTCATCCAGCTCCGCCTCGATGAAGGAATCCTTGCAGATTTCCAGACTCTCCAGATTAAGAAGATCCCTGATATGGGCTGGCAGGTAGTGGAAGAAAAAATCCTTGGCATTCTCCTTCCTGCTCAGTATCTCCTTGGTCAGACAATCATGCGGATGATTCAATGTCTCATGATTCACGCTGTTTTTTTCTTCATTCATCCTGTTTTCATAATAGATGATCCTCTAAGGGATTGTCAAGAAAGAGTATGACTAAGAGTCGCCCTCTCTTTTCTTCATCATGCCTCATTTTCTCTACCGGTCCCCATTTCTCAGATTTTAAATCCGAGAAAGCTCTCGCAACCAGCCACCAGCATCATGCAACCAGCATCCCGTATACCGCCATCCGTATCCAGCCCTCCCCAGTCCCGTATCACATTCCCTGCATCAAAAGCGCATGGACCTGATCCAGGAGTTGTCTGACATTGGGAAGGTCCGGTTTGAGACGAAGGGCTTGCTCATATTCCCTGGCTGCCTGATCCAGTGCTCCGGAGGTCTGATAGGCTATGCCCAGATTAAAGTGGGCCTCAGCATAGCCGGGTTGGTATTTAAGGGCGTCCTGATATTCTGTAATGGCCTGGGGGATGCGGTTTGATCTCATGTAGGCTATGCCCAGATTAAAGTGAGCATTCACCAGATCCGGTTTGATCCGAAGCGCAGCCAGGTTTTCCTGAATGGCCTCTTCCATACGGTTGGATCGAAGGTAGGCAGCTCCGAGATTGAGGTGGGCCTGAACATTATCCGGCTGCGCGAGTAAAGCGGACTGAAACTGCTGAATGGCTGCTTCAAACTGGCCGGTGTTAAAATAGGCCAGTCCAAGATTCAAGTACCCATCAGCTCCATCAGGGTTAACCTTGATGGCAGACTGCAGGATCTGGGCTGCCACCTCGTGCATTCCCTTAGCTGTGCAGGTGGCAGCAGTAGCCAGCAGGAGGCGGTAATATCTCTCCTTGATTCTGGTGTCTTCCGGGTCCTGGAGATATGCCTCTTTAAGCTCTCTGGCACCCTCTTCCTGCATATTTTTGAGCAGATACACCTCTGCCAGGGCATAGTGCTTTTGGGCCTCGAATATTTTCGGCAGGGAATCTTTGATGCTGACTGCTTCTGCCGCAGAGACAGCAGAGACAGTGAGTAAAGACGCAAGATCCACTCCACGCAAGGCATTCAGGGCTTCCATTTGCGTGTTCATGCTTTCCCGGTAAAGGAGTTTAGGCGTCTTGAATTCCAGAATGGAATTATCGTCCGTATGCGGAACAACCCCTTCTGCGTAGCGGCTTACTCCTGCCTCGCTCATAACAAAGCGGGCCATAAGGTCGATTGGTCTTGGCATGCCGATAGATTTCAATTCTGCTTGCAGTCTTTCTTCAGCCATTTTTTGCTGTAAGAGCTGATAATCAACTTTGATTTCATCGGGGCTGCCAATGAGAAGGTAGTCCACACCAGGTCTTGCCTCCCAGATTGACATGCTGGGGAAAACCTGTCCAAATGCCTTGGCCACGCTTTTCGAACCGGGTAAGTCCATATTATAGGTCTGGAACCAGACACAGCAGATGCCGTGCTCACGGAGCCGCTCTTTGCAGAGTTGAAAAAAATCACGGGTAAGGAGGCCGGACATACCGGCAATCCAGGGGCTGGATGGCTGGGAGATGATCAGGTCATACTTTTGATCGGTCAGAGCAAGATGTTCCCGGCCATCCCTGATAATGACCCGAAGCCGAGGATCTTCCAGCGCACGGCCATTCACGTCACTAAAGTAAGCGGTACAGGCTTTGAGCACTGCCGGAGAAATCTCCAGGCAATCAAGGTGCTCAATCGGGTACTTTTCAGCAGCGTTTAAGGTCATACCGCTGCCAAGGCCCAGCACCATCACTTCCCGCGGATTCGGGTGAAGTAAAAGGGGGATATGGGCCATCACGCGCTGGGTGCAGTTATCCTCCCTGGAGGAAGCATCAGTTTTGCCATTCAACTGGAGGAAAAGCTGCTCTGTCTTATCCTTTTTCACTGCAACCGTGGTCTGAGCATCCTCCTCGTAAAAGAGGAGATCTGACTGGCCCTTGACGATGTCTGTCATTTTCGTGCTCGGATCACGGTTCAGACTGGCATAGATTCGGCCATAGATATAAGGCCCTCCCGAAACCAGTGCTTTATTCCACTGCGGCTGGGTAAAGCAAAAAGCCAAAGTGCAGCCTAGTAGAAGAGGAATGGCCAATGCCTTCTTGATCGTGGAAATGGAGGAGCAAAAAAGGAGGGCGGATGATCCGAGAAGAACATTAACCACTGCGGCAGCGAGGATAGTGTTCTGAATACCAATGGCCGGGATCAGGATCAACCCGCTGGCCACAACTCCCACAATGGCCCCAAGACTATTGGCCATGAAGGTGATGCCAACCCCGCCTCCGACTGGGAATCTGGATTGCCCGCCGGGGAGGAATCTTTCCTCATTCCCTATAAAGACGCCCCCTCCTCCCACCCTGCTGGTGCTTCTTACGTACATGGTGGAAAGCAAGGGGAAAAGAATTCCAAGCATCAGGGATGGAATGAGCATGAGAAGAAACAGCCCTGACAATTCTATTGATTGCAAGGTGACAAAGCTATTGCCAAAAAGAGAGAATATCGGAATCACGATCAAAGATAGCTTTTCAAAGAATGTAGCCATTGAGATCGCTGCTCCGCCGATTCCGATCTGAAGCAGGCCGAAAATCAGGAGTAAATCCTTCCTCTTGTCAAGAAGCCGGGCCAAAAAAAGGCTCCCCAGGGCCAGTCCACCGATAAAGGCGGTCAGAATTATGCTGAAGGCATAAACCGTAGATCCGATCATCATGATGATAGCCCGTGTCCAGGTGAGTTCGTATATCATGGCAGTGGCCCCGCAGATGGCCATGACCGGGATGATATGAGAAGGGGATCGCAGGTTGGAATCCGTACCAGAGTCAGAGACACAAGCAGAGTCAGAAGCAGTATCCTGCCCCGATTGCAGTGTATCCGGAGGTGTATTCGGGCGTGATTGCAGTGTCGTTGCTTCGATCCCTCCGGCTGTTTTGCTCAAGGCAAGCACCCATACGCAGATGAGAAATTCAATCAGGACGGCCAGGTAAATCGTTTTGCTGACTCCCAGGTTTGGAATCAGCCACAGACCGGTGGCCAGAGCACCGAAGGTGGAGCCGAGGAGATTCAATCCATACAGCTTTCCTACCACGCTGCTAACCTGATCGAGTTGGTGAACGAGGAATTTGCTGAGCAAGGGGATCATAGCGCCAAAAAGGGCGGTCGGGATAACCAGAACAGCAAAGCAGACCGCAAACTTGACCATGATCATGGTAATCGGCGAAGTCTGGGCATTCTGGTAAAAAGAGGCCAGCAGCGGTCTGGTTGATCGAAGCAAAAAAGGCAAAGCCAGGGCATACAATCCCACCAGACCTTCCAGTATCCCATAGAGGCGCAGGGGATTGTTATGGCGGTCGGCCACCTTTCCTCCTGCATACCCGCCGATGGCCAGCCCCCCCATAAATGCAGCCAGGGTGATGGTGATGGCGTCTGTGGAATTACCCAATATAGAGCTGATCAAACGGGTCCAGGTGATTTCATAAAGCAGGCCACAAAATCCGGAGAGGAAAAACAGCGTCAAAATCAGTTGAGAAACCTTGGTATTTTTTTTCATCCCTTATATCCTTCTTATCTTCTTTTGAGGGCTTTGGTAATCTCCAGGAAACAACCTGAACGTTCACAGCAAATATTTCTCATATTAAGATAAATAATAGAAAGGAATCAAGAAATTGTCAAGGAATCCGTTAACGAACCGAGAATAAAAAGTGTATGCCTAATATGCCTTGAAAAAGCTAAAAGGTGCTATAAATGGTGATATAATAGAAACATAGGAGGTGAGCTATGAGAAAAAAGCCAAACAAGATTCTTCTGTTCCTTACCATAATACTTCTTTTTATTTCCGGTTGCGCTCATGTGATTTCAAAGGAATCCCGCAGTCTGGCCGCCAGGAAGATTCCATTTCAGTGGATTGCTCAAAATCCTGAAGGCTATAAGGGGATCATGGTAGTCTGGGGAGGGGACATTATCGAGACCCAAAATTTGAAAGAAGGCACTCAAATTGTAGTCTTGCAAAGGCCTCTTGCCCGCTCTGAGCAACCAATCGAAGAAAATAAATCCGGGGGGCGATTTCTCGTTTTGTATAAAGGATTTTTGGATCCGGCTATTTATGAAAAGGGGAGAAAAATAACGGTTGCCGGAATCATTGAAGGAGAAAAAGTACTACCGCTTGGCCAAAGCGAATATCATTATCCGTACTTAAATGCCCGTGAAATACATCTCTGGAAGCCGGATGACATGGGTCAGTATTACTACTGACCGAGCAACGAAGGTGCGGGTTACGAGTTTCAGGTTTCAGATTATGAGTGAAGCTTCAGCCTTTGTCTGACGTGCGCAACCCCTAGCTCATAACCCGCATCCAGCATACAAAATGGCAAAAATTTAAAAATTCTCTTGACAGACTTCCTGAATACGGTTATTAATTAACTAACCTGTAAGGTGGAGAAAAATGTTGGCAAGAAGCCGACATAAATAAGATCGATCCGCTTTTGTTTTACAGGTTAATAATTATTCATTCTCATCGACAAAAAATAGGAACCATGAAGGTCCTGATGAAATAACAAGGCCTTCGTGGTTTTTTTTTTGGGGGGGAGGGGGTGATATGTCAAGGTAATTGGCCGTGAGATTCGATCTGTTGTCATGATTCAATCCATTATGGTTTATTTGAAAAGTCCGTAAAACTGAAAATAATGAGAGGGGAGATTATCATGAATAAAGTGAGAAAGATAGGGTTGGGTATAAGCGTTACCGTATTTGCCTTATTCGTAGCCAGTTTTGCTTCAGCACATTTTGGCGTAGTAAAACCTTCGGATGATATCATTACCCAGTCAGATAAAAAGAACATACAGGTTGAGGTAAAATTTATTCATCCTCACGAAGGGCACTACATGGAAATGGTCAAACCTAAACAATTCGGAGTTATGGTGGGCGGTCAGAAAAGCGATCTGCTCAATAGCCTGAATCCTGCAAAGGGAAAATCTGCGGACCAAAAACAGGAGTTTACCTTCTGGAAGGCCGATTATACTATTAAGAGACCTGGTGATTATACCTTTTATGTTGAGCCATCCCCCTATTGGGAACCGGCTGAGGATTGCTATATTATCCACTACACGAAGGTCTGTGTCGATGCCCTGGGGCTGGAAGAGGGATGGGATAAGCCTATTGGATTAAAAACGGAAATCGTCCCCCTGACCAGACCATATGGATTTTGGGTTGGAAATGTTTTTACCGGCGTTGTTCTGGTGGATGGCGAGCCGGTCCCGGATGCGGAAGTGGAAGTCGAATATCTTAACGAGGCTGCTGAGGGCGGAGTCCTGCCATCTCCCTCCGATCCCTATGTGACGCAGGTCGTCAAAGCGGATAAAAATGGCGTATTTACCTATGCCATGCCCAAAGCCGGATGGTGGGGATTTGCCGCACTCAACGAGGGTTCCGAAAAAATCAAAGGACCGGATGGCAAGCAAAAATCCATTGAAATCGGAGCGGTCTATTGGGTTAAAACGATAGGTATGAAATAAAAGATGCTCTGAAATGAGAAATGCTATAAAATGAGAACTACTCTAAAGAAGTTACGCTAAAGAAGTACTCTAAAATGAGAACTGCTCGCCTGTATTTGATAGAGAATTGCGGCTCTTGAGCCACTCCTAAATTCTCTTGTTGTTGAGAGGTGGGGCATTGTGCCCCACCTTACCCTTCTCTCTGGGGTTTGAGAGAGGCTTTTTAGTATGTGAAGCTTTTAACGTGTGAAGGAGATTTCCATGAAAAAATTCCTCCCTGTTCAAGGCACAAAATTCCTTGGGCTTACGATCTTTGGTTTTGCAATCTTCATTCTCACCTTGCTGGCCACTAATTCAACCTCCTTTGCCCACAAAGTGAACATATTTGCTTATGTGGAGGGTAATCAGGTTTATACGGAGAGCTATTTCCCTGATGGCCGGAAAGTGGAAGGGGGAACCATAGAGGTCTACGACAGCCAGGAGAATAAACTCCTTTCCGGCACTACGGATAAGGAGGGAAAATTCAACTTCATCCCCCCAAAAAAGGATAATTTAAAGATTGTCCTCATTGCGACTATGGGGCACAAAAACAGTTACCTTCTCTCTGCTGATGAGTTGCCCGGTGACAGTGCACCTGGCGGAGGTGCAAAAAACGAGTCAGGCACGACGGAACAGGGATCGTCTGAGAATTCAGCCCCAGCCGGGAATGAACAGGCTGCCACAGCCGATGCTCAGCCTTCGTCTTCGGCATCCGCTCAGCCCGTCCAGGTGGATGTTCAAGAAATCAAAAAAATCATTGACCAGTCCCTGGAACAGAAGCTGGGTCCAATCCTGCGAGAGTTGGCCAAGTCCCATCAGGAAAAAGTGTCTCCTACCGAGATCATAGGAGGAATTGGCTATATCTTCGGTATTATTGGTATCATCCTTTATTTTACCAAAAAGAAGTCCTAGTGATGAAGTCCTATTGATGAGGTCTTACTGATGAGGTCTTACTGATAAACTTTTCCTGATGGAAGTCTTCGTGATGAAGTTTTCCTGATGAAGTCTTAGTGATAAGGAGTAATTATGCATATTTCTGATGGAGTCTTATCCAATCCGGTCTGTATCGGAGGGTATCTGGTTGCAATCGGGATAGCAGCTACCTGTATCAAGCAAAAGATGAAATCCGATGATCTTCCCAAGATTGCGGTCATCACTTCTGTCTTTTTTGTGGCATCTCTCATCAACGTACCTCTTGGGCCTACCAGTGTACACCTGATCTTACCCGGTCTGGTAGGAGTTGCCCTGGGGGCCATGGCCTTTCCATCAGTAATGCTCGGTCTTATCTTGCAGGCACTCCTGTTTCAGCATGGAGGATTGACCACGATCGGGGCTAATTCCCTGATGATGGGAATCCCTGCCTTGACAGCCGGATTTATCTTTCATCAGGTCAGGGAATCGAATAATAGAAAGCTTATTATTGCTACCGGAGCTATATGCGGAGCTCTTGGTACCATGCTTGCAGGATTAATTCTAGCTGTTCTTCTGGTCACAGCGGGTGAGAATTTTATTGGCGTGGCCAAGATTGCTTTATTGGCCCATGTGCCGGTGATAATCATTGAAACGGTGGTAACCGGCGCTGCTGTTGGCTTTCTTTTAAAAGTAAAACCAGATCTCATAGGAGTCAGACTCAAACATGATAGCTTTAGTCCTTCTGTTTCTCTCGATTCTTGATTTTCCCAAGGGGCCGGAATTGGTCTATGCCCTGGGAAAAAGCACCCTGATGGTGACGAGAGTTGAATTGCCGATTTATTATCTTATTTTCATTCTCCTTGGGATCGCCTTAATTACCTGGGGAATTATTGAGATATTTCACCACGAGGACGATGATCATTGAAATCAGGCTCACGTGAGCTCAGGTTCACGTGAGCTCTGTAGGTATTTGTAGGTATTTAGGCTGTAGGTATTTAGCCTAACAGCCTAAAAACCTAAAAACCTAAAAGCCTTCAACTAAGACTCGTAGTTAAGGAGATCAAAAGATGAGGCCGGATATTGACCGGTATTGGGAGTTAAAGTCTCCGATCCATTCTTGGGACCCTCGTTTAAAAATTTTGACCCTGGCCATTCTGGCTTTTTCTATTTCCTCGGTTCAGCGACTGTCCACGGCTCTCGGCTGTCTCCTCATCTCTCTTGTTCTGCTGGGGTTGACCAAAATTCCCCTTTCCTTCTCACTGAAACGCCTGGCCGCAGTGACCATGTTTGTCGGTCCATTTTTCATAGTCATGCCCTTGACCATTAAGGCCCAGTCTGGAGATACCATTTATTTTTTCTCTCACCTTACCTTTCTCGAAATCAATGCCCGTGGGCTGCTTCTGGCAGCCAGGGTGTACTGCAAGGCCGTATCCATTGTCCTTTTGGTGGTTCCGATGTTTGGCACCAACCGGTTCGACACCTCAATCAAGGCACTTGAGCATCTCAAGGTTCCCAACAGCATTGTTCAGATGCTTCTTTTTTCCTATCGATATATTTTTGTTTTCCTTGCTGAATTAAAGCGCATGTCCTTGGCCATGCAGATACGCAAATTCTCTCCCTCCACCAATCTGCACACCCTGAAAACCTATGGAAATTTTCTCGGAACGCTGCTGGTGCGAAGTTTTGAGAGAGCAGAGGATGTTTATCAGGCCATGCTGTCCAGGGGATATACGGGCACTCTTAAAACCCGTTTTGAATATCGGATGAAAATAGCAGACATGGTGAAAAGTACTTTGATTTTTGTAGCTGTTTTGGGTATTATCTATTTTGACCGATTCTTCAGGGGATTCTGAAAAAAGGGAGTAACCTTTGAAAGAAAAATCAGCGATAATTACCATGAAAAATCTTCATTATACCTATCCTGACGGAACTGCTGCCTTGAGGGGGATAGACCTTACGATTTTCGAGGGAGAGTCCGTTGCCCTGGTAGGGAAGAACGGATCTGGAAAATCCACCCTGATCAAGCATATCAATGGCATTTATCGGGCAGAGGAGGGAGAGATCATTGTAGACGGCCTGGCAGTCACCGAGGAGAACCTCCAAAAGATTCGGGGCCTGGTGGGCATGGTCTTTCAGGACCCGGACAGTCAGCTCTTTTGCTCTACCCTTTACGATGATGTGGCCTTTGGCCCCATCAACATGGACATGGAGGACAGTCTGGTGGAGCAGAGAGTCAAAGATGCGCTGGAAAAAATGGGACTTTTGGAAATGATGAACCGTCCGCCCCATGACCTCAGCTTTGGTCAAAGGAAAAGGGCGGCTATGGCCACGGTTCTTTCCATGCGGCCCAAGATTATGATTTTCGATGAGCCTACCAGTAATCTGGACCCTAAAAATGAGGCGATTATGACTGAAATCCTTTGTAGTCTCCCCGTTACCAAGATTTTAATCAGTCACGATCTGCCCATTTTGTATCAAACCTGCCAAAAGGTGGTTATCCTGAATGAGGGCAAGATCGATCAAATCGTTTCCATGCAGGATTTTATCTCTGATCTTACCCTGCTTCGAAATAACGGCCTGGATTTTACTTTTCGGTGCGATTGCTGTGATGATCCTAAACATCACCAATTCCTCCATGAAAACTTATGAATACGATAACAACTTATGAACACTATGAAATATTATGAAAACGATAACTGAAAGCTTATGAATACAATAACCTTGCCTGAAACCAATGAATATCCAACAGTGCCTGAAACCAATGAATATGCAACAGTGAGTACCCAGAATACCCGGGATACTCAGAATACCCACAATCCCCAGAATTCACCCAATACCCGACATACCCAAAAACCAGTGATCCAAATCCGTGATCTCTTTTTTTCCTACGCCAAAGAACAAAAAAATGCCCTGAATGGAATTAATGTTCAAATCCATGAGGGCGAGTCTATTGCCATTGTCGGCCCTAACGGGGCAGGAAAGTCAACGCTGGCCAAGCACCTGATCGGTATCCTTCTGGCACAGTCAGGGTCGGTACTCATTGATGGGATTGAAGTCAACAGCCGTAATCTTCGATGCATTCGCGACCTGGTTGGCCTGGTATTTCAGGATCCCAGCGATCAGCTCTTCTGCCCGACAGTCAGGGAGGAGATTGAGTTTGGATTGATTAACATGAAATTACCTAGCCAGGAAATTCACAGCCGGATAGCAGAATCAGCCAGGATCATGAATGTCCAGCATCTTCTCCAGCGACCTGCCCATCACCTCAGCGGAGGAGAGAAAAAAAGGGTAGCCATTGCCGCGATCCTGGCCATGCATCCCAAGATAACGATCATGGACGAACCCACAGCCAATCTGGACCCGCATAATGAGAAGGTGCTCATTGATTTGATTAATTCCCTGCCCTGCACCAAGATCATTATCAGCCATGATCTGCCCATCCTCTTTCAGATCTGCCAGCGCGTCCTCATCTTGGTCAAGGGACAGATCATCAAGGACTGTTCCATGAAAGAATTTATGCTCGATCGCAACCTCATCCTCGATCATGGCCTGGACTTCCGGTTCAAGTGCAAATGCTGCAAGGCTATCCATCCTGAGCGGTTTCAGCCGCTTTAGCCCTTTTTCAGCAAAGTATGGACTTTGTGTTGAGCAAGGCAAGTAACCCACAAGTTTTTATCATAGGATGATCCGCGAGCGAATTGTATCAAGGTAGGTACAGGTACACCCCATAGATCCTATCTGAAATAGCCGCATTATCTTATAGGGGCGGACCTGTGTGGCCGCCCCTATAGTTACCTGTTGGGACAAATCCACTCAATTGTCAAAGGTGTCAAGAACACTCAGGGGTAGTCAAAAAAAGGTCTCATAATCTTTGTTCATACAGACATAAAAATTATCCGGTAGGCAAATTGTTTTTGCAAAATGATCACGTGTTGAAATACCTCCTAGTTCAAAAGAGTACGAGCGAAATATCCAGCCAGGATTAAGCCAACATAAATACCCAAGGAAAATAAGGCAGTTAACAAACCGACAGCAGCGTTACTCAACATTGATGTTTTTCTCCTTTATGCCCCTTTCTGACTACCTCTGCTCTTTTCACCTATGGCTGCAATTTCAGATTCATTGACCCCTGATGCGACTTCATTACTTCAAGAAACGTTCCACAGCATCAATAATCAGAATATTTCGCATTCTGGAAATTTGAAAGAATTGAACCGATAAACCGTAAAGGTCGCATGAGGGGGCGCAAGGAGCGCAACGAGAAGATAATTCTTTTGAATTTTTTGAAATGATTTGCGGACTTCGTGGATAGAAAATAAATTTAATTCAATATACAAAAATTGAGTATTATGGTAAAAATATTTAATATAATTATTTTATGAAGGAAATGTTGAGAGCCGATCAAAAAATCTGTACAAATTTTGACCCGATGTCCTGTAGTTTTTTTAGACAATAATAATAAACAAAAGATGCCTTTCATCCGAGCAGATTGAAGCGCAGGGGCTAAAAAAGCTCCCAAATTCCATCCTTGATAAAAGACTCTATGACAAGGAACTTCCCTGATAGGAAAAATGCCCTTAGTTGATCCCCTCACACTCTTTTGCCGGATATCTCGATTTGTCTGCTTATCCTCTGCATTCATCTGCATCAGCACGGAGTAGACTTAATAGATATATCTTTTTTTGTCAAGAAGGACACGAAAGATTCTCTTCTCTTGAGGAATTTTTTCTAAATGTAAGAGGTGTCGAGTAGAAAGATCAATAATCTTCAATCGCTTACTTTTCAAATTTATTTTTTCTATAAAATTTCCCAACATGTAACGCATAGATCCCTCCTCCTGCTCTATCTCAATTAGCTGGATATCTTCTTATTGTGATAATCGCCTTATGGACATCGACATAATTATGAAAAAACCCTTACCAGTAAAACCACAAAAAAAATCATAAAAAAGCAAAAAAGATGGATCACTGGTAAGCATTTGGTTATCAGCAAAAAGAATCATCTACAACGCTCAACATGGATTCATTGCTAGAAAATTTTTTTGACAAAGAGTAATCTTTGGCCTTTAAACTTGAAACAAAGCGATCAGGAGAAAGAGTAAGGATCAAGCATCAAACCATTTTTTAATAATCTCAATTATTTGGTTAGCTTGCTTTTGGTTCGTGATGTTGAATTTACTCTGTTGTCGATAAACATCTCCAGACTTCTTATATCGTCGGATAGAAATTTTAGGCTCACTCATCTGACCAGTTTTAGTATCGAGCTCCTGGTAGAGAAACATGACAGTAGTCCATGCCCCTTTTGAAAGAAGAGCCTTGTCTAATTCTTTTACTTTTACGACTCCATCCTCTTCGTATTGAATGGTCAATTCCTCAGCCGTCATAGGGGATGCCTCCTTTTGCATAAAAAGTCAATGTTCAGGTCAAAATCAGCAAGAGCTAACATAAAGCTCGATACTCTCTTTGATTGTTTGAAAGGTAGTGTGAAAGATATCGAGATCTTTTTCCAAAAGAGTGACTCTAAAGCCAGGCAAATCACTGCAAAAAGAAGAAAGCGGAACAACACAGATTCCCGTTGAAGCCAGTAAATAGTATACAAAGCGATAATCAAGGGACACATTTCGCACCAGGCCCTCCAAAAACTCTTCAATCATCGAGTTTTGAATAGGAAGCCTTTGGTCAGGTTTCAATACACCATCCCGAAAAACAATGCTCATGTAAAAAGCCCCGTTCGTTCTATTGACGATAATAAGGTCTTTAAGGGGTGAGAGGATCTCATAGGCAAGATTGGAGACTTGCTCATAAAAAGCGTTTTTTTCCCTTAGGTAGCTCCGGTATTTCGGATGCTGCATAATTTTGGGAATAGCTGTCTGAGGTAAGGTTGTAGAGCATACCTCCACCATTTTGGCATTAAGGATACTTTCAATATATTTATCAAAGCATGGATCTTTGCCCGAGTTATAAATCTCCATCCAGCCGCAGCGTGATCCGGGCCAGGGAATTTCTTTGGAGATTCCCTTCAGGGATATGGCACAGACATCGTCGATCACCAGGGAAAGGGGAACATTTACTCTATTGTTATAAACAATGTTATGGTAAATCTCATCGCAGATTATGAAAAGATCGTATTTTTGGGCCAGAGCGACCATTTCCTCAAGGATATCCCTGGGATAAACCGCACCCGTGGGATTATCCGGATTGATAATTAAAATGCCGGAGATCGAGTTGTTATATTTAATCTTATTCCGCAGGTCATCAACGTCCGGATACCAGTTGTTCTCCGGGTCAAGCTTATAGGTAATCGGCGACAGCCCGGCATGGGAAGCCTCAGACGAAGAGTGAGTGGAGTAGGCAGGTGAAGGGCCGATAACTCGCGCTTCCCGCCTCAATATACCGTAAATTTTGGTAATGGCGTCTCCTGTCCCATTAAAAAACAGGACATCATTTGCGGAAATCTGAGCGCCACCCCTGCTGTTATTTAAAGCCGCTATATACTCTCTGGTATGGTCAAGGCCCTTGGTAGGACAATAGGCATAAGAAGAATCCTGCTGGACAATATCATGAACAATAGACTTAATCCAATCAGGCAGGGTTTCCCCCTTAGCCACGGGGTCACCGATATTTTCCCATGTTATCTTTACGCCCAGTCTCTGCAATTTTTGGGCTATGGTCACGATACCGCGTATTTCATAGTTTAATTCACCGGCACCGATATGAACAATATTATTACGCATCTTGAATCTTCTCCCTTATACTTGAGCACTGTCTTATAAGATAACATGAAAAGAGGTCTTCAATCAAGTAAAATGAAAAGATGGGCTTAAGTAAAGCTTATATTAGTTAAGTTAAACATAATTAATAGTTATTTTGATTGATGATCCGTAGTCTGCTGAAATAAAAGTCACTGTAGTAAAGATGCCTCGTAAAGCCGCTTCTGGACAAATTCCACACCAACGGTTTTGACAAACCATCCAGCCCGTGGCCCATTCCCCTTATCAATGAGAGCAGTATAGAAGGCCTGAAACACCTCTTTGATCGAAAGATCCTTCTCCTCCTTGGCTGCTTCATAAAAGGACTTGTGTATCTCTTCGGCGGATATATCGATTCCCTGGGAGAGCATATCTTTCAATAGATCAGAAAGTTTTCTCAGTGCGCTGCGCTGCGCCGGGTTGAGGGATTGAACAGATTGGGGGATGGTTTCAGCTACGCAAAAGCGGTAATCTTGCGGCGCAAAATGCTCCAGCCAATTCAGTGCATACTGACAGCGCTCCTCCAGTGACCTGGCTGATGAATCGGGGATATGATACCCGCCCCGCTGGAGAATTGCCTTGACCTTCAAGGGATCACCGCCAGCAATCTGGACCATATTGATCAAGTGATTGAAGGGGACTCCTATCGGAACAAAGTCACTGGCCCTGGAAAGCTCAAGCGCCCTTGGATCACGGAATTTGGCACTTTCGTTATCAACTTCGTCGAAGACACTCAGCAACTGATTTACCGGATCGAAATTTATCCGCTGTTTCGGCACGGCTTTAATAATAAGGTAGCGCAGGACATCTGCGGGAACCACTTTGAGCACATCTTCAATGGCCACGACATTCCCCTTGCTGGAGGACATATCGCCCATACCTTCCAGACGAATCCACTCATAAACAATGGGAAAGGGAGGTGACTTGCGAAACACATGCTTGCTGATCTCCTGACCCGTATCATAGGAGCCGCCCTTGCAGCCATGGTCTTTGCCCATTGGTTCGATATCCACGTGCAAAAAGCTCCATCGGGCAGGCCAATCAACTCGCCAGGTCAATTTTCCATGCCCCTGGATCGGCATGGTTCCCTGGTTTTGGCAGTGCTGGCATATATAATTCACCTGCTCTTTTTCTTTGTCCCATCCGGTAATTGTGGTTGCTGCCATAGATCCGCAGTTTTCACAGATAGGGACAAACGGCGACCAGGTTTGGTCGATCTCTTTGCCAGTCAGGCGGTAGAGAACATCGGCGATTTCGTCCCTGGCCTCAAGAGCCTTGATGATAACTTGATTATATTGCCCGCTCTTATAAAGCTCACTCGCGTGTAAAACCGTTAAGTTGATTTTCAACTGATCCATAGATGCCAGAAAAGGCTCCAGAAAATGCTCGGCATAGCTGGCATGATGATCGCAGGGGCAGGGAACCTCACTCAGAGGATGGCCGATAAAATTCTGATATTTTTGCGGGTCCAAAAAAGGGTAAACCTTACGCAGAGGATCGTAATCATCGGCAATATAGAGCAATTCCGCTTTTTTCCCCTGCTCCCGTAGAATACGGTAAATCACGTCTGCGGTTACCACCTCGCGTAAGTTTCCGATATGAATACTTCCGGAGGGAGTGATCCCTGTGACGATTCGATAAACATGATCTTCCGACATGGGCCGATCGAGAATCTGATCTACAATCTGGTCTCCCCAATGTTGATTTTTTCTCTCTGACATGAAAATGCTCCTGTATCTCCTTAACTTGTCTTTTGAACGTATCTATATTACTTAATTTTGTTAGCTTCAACATTGCTTAATTTTGTTATATTTATTACTTAATTTTGTTAGCTTCCACTTGTATTAACCTGACATACGGCTGGCTGAAACGGCGATTGGAACTTAGCCAAAGATAATCATCATAGCATCTTCCCTGATGTTTTGCATCAAGAAACATCCTAACTATATAATTTATTTATATTTTCAATAAGTTATAGCATGAAAAAGCTTAAAAGAACGTGCACCAAGAGAACACTGGCCTATTTATGTTTTTGAACATCAGATACCATCTCGTGTCAAAGGGATGGCTTGGAAAAAACCGTGAAAAAAATTTTTTAATTGTTGTCTTGACTGTCATTATTATTTTGCAAGGATGTGGTGGAAATACAAAATTGTTTGTTTTTCTAAAATCACTCAGCACTCTGAAATTAGGGCAGTTCATATGCGAGATGTACATAAAGATCAAGTCCTCTCGACATTTTTTCTCTATCTGTCGAGAACTAAACACCCCTTGACTGTAAGCATAAATCAAGATGCCAACAATCAGCCTTAGACAGCCTCCTAGCAGTCTGTCGGAGTGATGAAACTTAAATACAAATGACACCACAGAGACACAGAGACACTGAGGAAACCACTGAGACACAGAGGTTATCGTGCCGTATTATTCTCCGTGTCTCTGTGCCTCTGTGGTGTCTTTTTTCTTCTCCGACAAGCTGCTAGGGTGACGCCTCTCTCTATGCCTTTTACTTGACTCCGTACTAATAGGTACAATAGAATATATATATATTCTAGACCAAGGAGAGAAAGTTATGCAAAATCTGAAAGTGAAAGAAATAGAAATGGAAGCCTTAAGTCTGCCGTTCAATGATCGTGTTTATCTTGCCGAGCGTCTTGTTTCCAGCCTTGATGAAAGAGAATATCCTGACTTTGAACATTCATGGCTTATCGAAGCTGAAAAGCGCTATAACAAATACCGTGCCGGAAATCTACAGGGAAAATCGACGGAGGATGTGTTTCGAGAGGCTTTTTCGAAAATAACATGAAAAAAATCACTTTCCTTCCCCCAGCAGAGCAAGAAATGAACGAGGTCGCCCGATTTTATGAGACCCAAGCTAAGGGTCTGGGCCTGGAGTTTTTATCAGAAGTCCGAAGTGCGGTGGATAACCTTGCTCAGAATCCTGAAGCCCCGCCTGATCCTGAAGCTCTGTCTAGTCCTGATGCCTCGCTTCCCACTGATGCCCCGCTTTCCCCTGATGCCCCGCTTCCCACTGATGCTCAGCTTTGCCCTGATGCTCCGCTTCCTCCTGATGCTCAGCTTTGCCCTGATGCTCCGCTTCCCCCTGATGCTCCGCTTCCCACTGAAAATGGAATCCAACGGCGTCTCGTCAGACGATTCCCTTGTGGCGTTTTATACGTTGTCGAACCTGATCAGATTGTTATCATTGCGATTATGCACTTGCGACGTAATCCGTGGACTCATTGATCTGATTTATGGATCTGATATTGACCTGATTTGGGGTAGATTTATAATCACAACATTGAATCCAGCCTAAAAGAAGGCATCCAGCCTAAAAAAGGATTGCCATTTCATCTTGAAATGGGGTTGCCGAAATCAAACTTTTATATTATGATAGGGTTTTGGGCTCTATTTACATCCACTTGAAATGAGACAATGAATAAATATGAATAAATTATGAATAATGGAGATATTAAAGAAATAAAAATTGAGACCGTGGTCCATGGTGGTGATGGACTGGGCCGGATCGATGGGTGCGTTGTCTTTGTACCTATGGCTGTTCCGGGAGATCTTTTGCGGGTTCTGATCACCTCTGTCAACCACGACTATGCCAGAGCTGAAATCGCCGAGATCATTGAGCCTTCTCCCTCACGGATCGCCCCCCGCTGTGAGTCGTTCGGAAAATGTGGAGGATGTCAGTGGCAGCACATGAACTATGACGAGCAATTGCGTGCCAAAATGGAAATCGTGCGACAAGCCCTGGTCAGGGAGGGAAAGATAAGCGAATTTTCATTGCAGCCGATCATTCCCTCTCCTCAAGGATTTCACTACCGCCACCGTATGCAGTTCAGCGTGAATCATCGGGAGCGCGTCCCCCACATCGGACTATATCGGGAAAAAACCCATGACCTGATTGAGATGGAAAGCTGTCATCTGGCACATCCGCTCATCAATTCCTTCCTCTGCCGGATGAGGGAGCTGTTCTTGCACCACGATAATCGATACATTCAGGGGATCGATCTCACGGTGGATGGGGAAGGGAAAAAACTTATTTTGGTTTTCCATTTCAAGCGGGGAGATGATGAAGACCAAAAGCAGCTCTATGAGCAGATAAAAGCCTCCTTGCCCGAAGTGTTCGGAGCGGTATTAAGAACCGAGGAATACAAAAAGGCCAGGACTCTCCTGGTAGATGGGCAGCAAATACTGTATCCGACAATTGGCTTCAATCTCTTTGTCGGTCCTGAAACCTTTATTCAGGTCAACTGTGAGGGGAACCAGGTACTGGTTCAGACGGTGTTGGACCAGATCGCTGAGGCCACCCAGGGGAATAGGTTAAATATCCTTGAATTGCACTGCGGTGCAGGCAATTTTACTCTGCCTGTATCCAGACTGGCCAAAGATTTGGTTGGAGTCGAAAGCTGCCCAGGCAGTATTGAGCTTGGACGCAAAAGTATCTGGACACACGGTATCACCAATTGTCAGCTTTTCGATAAAAGTGATTTTAAAGGAGTAAAATTCCTGATCCGATCCAATCGCTCTTTTGATCTTCTCCTGATGGACCCGCCTAGATGCGGCTGCAAGGAAGTCCTGGAATATATTCCCCAACTGGGAGTTAACCACATTATCTATGTTTCCTGTAGCCCTCCGACCCTGGCCAGGGATTTGGGGATTCTAGTCCAGTTGGGGTACCGGGTTGATACGGTTCAGCCAATTGATATGTTTCCGCAAACCCACCACGTAGAATGCGTGACTAGATTAAGCAGATAAAAAAATGGATGAAGAAAAAAGAGAAGAACCGAGAGAACTGATAAAAGAAGTAACAAAAGAAGAAACTGGACAAGAAATAGGAAAACCAATAGGAAAAGCAATAGGAAAAAAAATAGGAAAAGAAACGCAGGAAGAAAAGAAAAAAGAGCGGCCAAAACTGTATCTGATTGACGGGAATTCCTATATCTACCGGGCTTACTATGCCATTCCCCATTTCTCCACCTCAAAAGGGGTTCCTACCAACGCCACCTATGGTTTTATCACTATGATGCTGCGGTCCATCAAGGAGGACCGCCCGGACTTTCTGGCCGTGGTCTTTGATGCCAAAGGCCCGACCTTCCGCCACGAGTCATTCAAGGAGTACAAAAGCAATCGGCCCCCAATGCCGGATGAGCTGGTGGCCCAGATTCCCGCTATCAAGCAGTTTGTTGCGTTCATGCGCATTTTCACCTTGGAGCTGTCTGGTTATGAGGCTGACGACATTATTGGAACCATAGTCGAGAGGATGCAAGACTGCTTCGATATTTTCATCATCACCGGCGATAAGGATGCATTCCAGCTTGTTGGCCCGCACGTGCGGGTTATCAGGGAGCTGCAAAGGCAAAAAGAGCGGGCATTTTACGATGAGGAAAAGGTAAAAGAACGCTACGGAGTAGGGCCGGATCGTATCGTGGATCTTCTTGCCCTGGTCGGAGACAAGACAGATAATATCCCCGGAGTCCCAAGTATTGGAGAAAAAACCGGGCGTGACCTTCTTCTGGAGTTTGGCAGTCTGGACAATATCCTGGAGAGGGCAGCAGAGATCAAACGGCCCAAACTGCGCGAAAAGGTCATGGAAAACCGGGAGCAGGCACTGCAAAGCAAATTCCTGGCCACTATTCACCGCGATGTGCCGGTAACCTTTCAGGTAGATGACTTTCAAATTCAGCCTGCGGATAGGGAAAACCTTATCCAATTCTTAAGGGATATGGAGTTTTTCTCCTTATTAAAACAAATTCCCGAAACTCCGCGTCCACCCCAGGACAGCCAGCAAAGATCACGGCAGGATTACCGCAGCGTTCTCAGTGAAAAGATGTTCGAGGACCTGCTCTCCCGATTGAAGGCAGTCCCGGAGTTTGCCCTGGATCTTGAAACCACAAGCAAAGATCCCATGCGTGCGCAAATGGTAGGAATATCCTTCGCTTTTACGCCTGACCAAGCTTATTACATCCCGCTTGCTCACCGGGGTCTCTCCTGTCCGCAGCAGTTGGATCTGACCAGGGTGCTTGCGAGGCTGAAGCCGATTCTGGAATGCGATGCGATCAAAAAGGTCGGGCAAAACATTAAATACGATTACCTGGTCCTCTACCGCTATGGCATTGATGTGCAGGGGATTTCTTTTGATACGATGGTTGCCTCCTATCTGCTCAACCCTAGCAGACCTCAGCATAACCTGGAGCTTATTGCAATGGAGTATCTTAATTATCAGGTACTTACTTACAAGGAAGTTGCCGGTACAGGCAAAAATCAAATTATCTTCGATCAGGTGGAAATTCCCAAGGCTACCTTTTATAGCTGCGAGGATGCGGACATCACCTACCAGTTGACTCATATTTTACGCCCCAAAATCGAACAGGAGGGGTTTTTAGATCTTTTCTACACCATTGAGCTTCCCCTGGTGAAGATTCTGGCACATATGGAGGCCGCAGGGGTGAAGATTAATACGGAAAGCCTTTCGCTGATGTCGCGCGAATTGGAGATCCGGTTGCAGGATTTGACCCAAAAAATCTACTTTCTGGCAGGAGAGACATTCAATATCGACTCTCCCAAGCAGCTTGGGGCCATTCTATTTGACAAGCTCCATCTGCCAGTCAAAAAGAAGACCAAAACCGGCCCCTCCACCAATGTGGATGTGCTCACGGAACTGGCCCAATATAACTATGAGCTGCCTCTGGTTATGCTTGAGTATCGCCAGTTGAAAAAATTAAAATCTACCTATGTCGATGCCCTGCCCTGCATGATTCATCCAAAGACCGGCAGGATACATACTTCTTTCAACCAGACGGTAACAGCTACCGGCAGGTTAAGCAGCAGCGATCCAAACTTGCAGAATATCCCTATCCGCACTGAATTGGGGAAACGGATCAGAGATGCCTTTATTCCTGAGAAAGGCTGTGTGCTGCTCAGTGCCGATTACTCTCAGGTTGAGCTGCGAATTCTGGCCCATCTCTCACAGGACCCTATCCTGATCGAGGCATTCCAAAAGGGGGAGGATGTTCACACCCGCACTGCCTGCGAAATTTTCGGCATTACTCCTGAAATGATGGATAGCGAACTGCGCAGGCGGGCCAAGGTAGTGAACTTTGGCATTATCTATGGCATGAGCCCCTTTGGCCTGGCCAAGGACCTGGGAATCAGCAGGACCACGGCCACCCAGTACATTGAAAGCTACTTCCACCGCTACGCCGGAGTCAAGGCGTTCCTTGAAAAAACCATTCAGCAGGCCAGAGAGACCGGATATGTGACTACCCTGTTCAACCGAAAGCGCCACCTGCCGGAGTTACACTCCTCTGATAAAAATATCAGACAAATGGCAGAACGAATGGCCATCAATACGCCGGTGCAGGGAACTGCCGCAGACCTTATAAAAATTGCCATGATCAGGATTTTTAACCTGCTGGCCGAATCCCCCTTTTCCTCCCGCATGATCCTGCAGATCCATGATGAGCTGCTCTTTGAGGTCCCTGAAGGGGAAGTGGAGGAGATTACACAACTCGTCAGAAGAGAAATGGAAAATGTGATGGAGGCTGCGCCACACATAGCGGATGCGCCATATATAAAAATGAGCATTCCCCTCAAGGTCGATATCGGCCTTGGCTCATCCTGGGCCAAGGCACATTAAGAAAGGCGAGGAGTCAGGAGTCAGAAGTCAGAAGTCAGAAGAAAAACTGATAACTTCGAGCTGATAACTTATTTCCAAGGAGGAGGTCTTTAATGAGGAACTTTTCCGAGTGGCAAACTAACAAGACCGAAGAAAAAACTTTTTTACAGCGATGCAAGATCCTGATAAACTGTATTTTACCGGGAGCAACAGTCATCCTGTACGGAAGCCGGGCAAGGGGAGAGGCCGGATCGGAATCAGATTATGATCTGCTGATCCTTACAGAAAGTGAAGTCTCCCAGGATCTGGAAGAAAGAATAGGGAATGCTCTTTATGAAATCGAACTGGAGTGGGGGGTGGTCATCCCTGCTTTCATTTTGGACTGGAAAAGCTGGAACCAGAGGCAATTTAAGGCCATGCCTTTCCATCAGAATATTAATCGCGAAGGAGTTGTTCTTTGAACCCTGAGCAGGTGGAACTGATCAATTATCGCCTCGAACGGGCGACAGAATCTATGGATGAGGCACGACTTTTGCTCGATAATGGCCATTTGAACACCTGTGTCAATCGGCTCTACTATGCCTGTTTTTACACTGTCTCGGCTCTTCTCATGACCAAAGGATTTTCGTCACCAAAACACAGCGGCGTTCGTGCACTGTTCGATCAGCACTGGGTTAAAGATGGACATGTGTCAGTAGACCTGGGTCGGATATATCGAAATCTCTTTGTAAATCGTCAAAAAGGAGACTATGGGGAACTTGTGCGGTTCAAGGAAGAGGAAGTCCGCCAATGGGTAATAAACGCAGAAAGGTTTATTAAAGAAATCGGGCAGGTGGTTCAGGAGGGCTTGCCTCATGGATAACGTCTTGAGCTGTATTGGTGCCAAGTCCCTCACAACGGATTGAGAATTGAGGAAGGTATTATGAAAATTTGTCATCATTGCCAAAATGCTGTCGAAGTTGAAAGGATTTTGCCAAGGCTTGCTACATGTCCGCATTGTGACAGTGATCTGCACTGCTGCCTTAACTGCGCTTCATACTCCGAACATGCCCCTAATAAATGTAAAGAGCCACAAAGCGAGCAAGTTTCTGATCGCGAACGTTCCAATTTTTGTGATTTTTTTACCTTCGCCGAGACAGAAGCCGGTGAGACTCCCGATAAAAAGAAAAGCCAGGTCGAGGAGGCTAAACGAAAGTTCGAGGCTTTATTCGGGAAAAAGCCGGAATAATGACTGAGCACCGTTCGGCCTTCACTTTTCGGAGAGTTGCTAATACACGTCGCGATAATTACGCGGCCAGATAGAATCAGCAAGTATCCTGCATCAAGTAATACTAAGAAAAACAGGCAGGGTAATTCCCTCTGCCTTTACTAAGCCTCCTTATTATAGTGATCAGCGTATAAATCTAATAGCCGACGTATCATTTTCTGATACTGCGTATGATGTTTTTGGGCCTCTCCCTTGAAAAACGCTACACTTGATTTGCTGAGGGTTAGGGTTACTTTAACCGTCTCCTTTTTAAAAATCAGGTCTTGCGGCTGTGGCAGGAAATCATCGACGATTCGTATTTCCCCTAATGGCTTCTCCTATGACAGCAAATGACAGTTGGCATTTATCTTGCTGTCTCCCAAAAAGAGCGCGGATATTTTCTCAGGAAGGTCTGATTGTTTGATTAGCACTTTTACTTCAGGCAGTATTTTACTCTGATTCTT
>Ga0307378_10002951_pt1 | contig 25355 bp, 15 predicted proteins | sample UN1MG_FD_202238 | JGI IMG/M metagenome (GOLD analysis project Ga0307378, IMG submission 202238) | Soil microbial communities from Risofladan, Vaasa, Finland - UN-1 | ecosystem: Environmental > Terrestrial > Soil > Coastal area > Acid sulfate soil | place: Finland: Risofladan, Vaasa | collected...
CTCTGATCTTTGACAAGGATTATGATTCCGACGGCATCTGCACCGACTTCAACTACGGCGGCAGTCGTGGCGCCCATCGCTACTACTACGCCCAGCAGGTCAACTTCAACGTAACCGCCATGGTCGTCGACGACGGCGACGGGTCCGTTACGTTCATCGAGTGGGCGGAGTACGATCCTTACGGCGCGGCCAACGTCTGGTCCCAGACCGAGAATACACACAACCCGTACCTTTTCCAAGGCCGGCGGTGGGATGAGGATGCTGACCTCTACTACTTCTGTCATGCTTCAGACGGAATTGGACATTTCCCCTGTTTCGGTTATAATCTAACCAGCAAGGAGAAACGTCCCCATGGAACACAAACGTCGCCACTTCACGCCCGAAGAAAAAGTCGCCGTCCTGCGCCGCCACTTGCTGGACAAGGTGCCCGTCTCTGACCTGTGCGACGAGCTGGGCCTGCAGCCCAACCAGTTCTACCTCTGGCAGAAAGCTTTCTTCGAGAACGGTGCCGCCGCCTTCGCCGGACGCACCGATCCCCGCAGCCAGGAACTCAAGAACGAGGTGCAGTTCCTGCTCACGAAACTAGCCCGCAAGGACGAGGTGATCGCCGAGATATTGACTTCCCACATCGAATCAAAAAAAGAACCTTGGGAAGCCCCCATGCCTTCTTGAACTCCGACTTGACGCAACGTCCATCAGTGGCATCGCACGAAGGCTCCGTCTGTGTAGCAACGTTCACCTCGTCTCAATGTCCGCATCGATCCCGCGCTGGCTGAGGGACTCCCGAATGATCAATTCGATGGTGTTCTCGCGTATTGCCAAGTCACCCTTGGCCTCGATATTGACGTCGCAGACGATGTCCACACCTTCTTTGGCAAGCGGATCAATGACTTCAGTGTAAACGTCCTGCCAGTTCTCCCACGGCACGCGCATCCGGATGCGGACGCGGCTGAGCCGGCGCTCGCCCTCGACAATCTTCACGCCGCCGCCACTTTTCTGTCTTTGCGTTTACAGAGCCATGTCTGCCGTATAAGTGGCACAGTCGCTGCACACGCCGGATTCGGGCATTTCACTGTCCGTGCCCAAAGGTAGGCAATTGGAACCGAGCCGTCGGGGTCCGGTGGATAGAACTCCGCCAGTTCAGCCCGGGCCTTCTCCAGCACCCAATTGCCCCAGTACTTCACATCCGCCGCCAGCGGATTCCGGCGGTACTCGGCCTCTGCGACGTCGACGGCATCGTCACCGAACAGGTCTTTGCCGTTGGCCTTAGACTTCTTACCGACAAACAGTTCGGCGTTTTCTCTGATATAGCCCGGCACGGGGGCATCCGGCGGGAGCGGCTTGCCGAACTTCTGTGGATAGACAAGTGTGCAAAGCTGGATCAGGTGGGCGACGGGGTTGATGTCGATGGCGTGCGCCTCGCAGCCCAGCCGCAGCGCCTCCAGCGGGATCGCCCCGCCGCCGGCGAACGGATCGAGCACCTTGGGCATCTCGCTCGGCGAGTCCGGATGCAGAATCTTGTGCGCGGCCCGGATCAGCTTTCGGGCCGGCTCGATGTATTCAGGCTCATTCGAGTTCTCCCACCGGACCAGATGCTTGATGAACTCCAGGCAGCGGTTCCGTGGCGTATCGGCCAGAGGCTTGACCTCGACCGGCGCCGCCGCGCCGGGCGAAGGCTCCGGCCGGGACGGCTTGAACTGCGAGCTGCCCAGCGTGTCCATCACGAGCTGCTTGAACGACGTGGGACACTCCGCATCATCGGGGTCCGGGATCAGCGACGCAAACACCACCGCCCGGCACGCCGCCAGCGGCCGCCGCGCCCACCAAATATGCAGCGTTGATATATGCCCATGCCGGATCGACTTCTCCCGAGCCGATTGCTCGGAAACCTCCTTCAACGGCAGGGCGACTTCAATGAGGCGTTTGAGCATGTTTGTCCTACTTCAATTGGCTGTTGATTTCCTTCTCTGCTCTCGGGATCAGCTTCAGGCTAAAACCAAGTGCCCTTCGCACATCCTTGGGCGCAATAGCCGTAATGCTATTCCGTGCCTTCTTGCTCTGCGACAGATCAGCTTCGTGAGCTATCTGGTTCCTCCGTTTGACGATCCTCTTGAGACCATCAACCACCTCTGACTTAGGAGCCCCCATTCTTCCGGCCACCTTGCTCCAGAAGTCCTTAATACCGATCAAGCTTAGGGCGGATGAAATGTTATCTGGAGATTGTAGCGCCTGATAGCCTAGGCACTCACAGAGCGCGTTTCGCATAACTGTCATTGGGCGTTTGTAACTCTTCGCTTTGACGAAATCGCCTACTGAGATGTTCGCCTTACAAAGTGCCTTGGGCATTGCAGTACCCTTATTCGCCAACCGGACAACGTGAGCGATGATCTTCGCATGAAAGTAGGCATCAATGGCAGAGACCAGCATCACAAGGCTGGCGCGCAGGAGGTCGCTGAGCACATCCTTTCTGAAATCGGGGCGCTTCAGGCGAGCATTCTCCCTGAGCACGATGATTGCCTCTGGGGTATCAACACGGTCAATCTCCGACGAAGTCCGCTGAGGCCAGTGCATGAGTCGGCAGAAATTTGATGCCCAGTCAGAACGCATTGCACGCTCACGATGATCAGTGAGACCATCATGCAAGCGGTAAAGGTAGCGTGCTCTTGCGTACGCCACTTTAAATGTCTCATATGCTGTGTCAGGATTACTCGCCATTGGTGGCATCCTCCCAATCCGATTGCCGCACCACATACCTCACCACACTGACCTCCTCATTCGGCGTGAGCTTGTTCGCGGGGTCCTGGATCATCTGTAGCTGCGGATCGCTCTTGCAGTGGGTGACGATGTAGAGCCAGTAGTCCTTGCCGAAGCGCTGGGCCTTGATCCACTCGTTGGGTGTTATGGCGACGGCCCCCTCTTCGGCTCGGCCTTTCACCTCGATGTAGCGGGCCACCTGGCCGTCGGAGAGCGACGTGATGTCCCAACCGCAGTTGTCTTCCTCGACGGAGACGGGCTTGCGTCCTTGGCTCTGCTCGTATTGCTTGACGATCTCGATGGCGATGGCCTCCACCTCGGGGTCGGATTTCATCGCGGCCGCGTGGGCCGGCTCGGCTTCCGGAGACGCCACCATCGGTAGGATGACGGCCACCCCCAGCACGTCCGGCGGCTGCTCGGATAGCTGCTTCTCGTGCTCCAGTTCGGAGAGGCGGGCATTGCGGCGGTGAACTAATTCGTCCCGGCGGGCGACCTCCTGGGCACGGTTGCCCTTCAGGTTCAGCACCTGGCCGTCGTTGGGATCGAGGTAGCTGCCGATCTTGCGGTCGTAGTTGATTATCTTCCGGTTGGACTCGCCGATCAGGAAGTTGAGTGATTTGCGGATGTACTTCTCCTTGATCGACAGTTCACGAGTGCGCCGCTCGCTGACCTCTTCGAAGTACGGTGCGACTACGGCGTCGAGTGCCCAGTCGATGACGTTGTCCTCGTCGTGTGCGGCGTGCTTGATCGCGGGATCGACGCCAGGCGGCTCGTCAGGCGATTTCAGGTCGAGCAATGCATACGGCTGGATACGACGGAAGCCGCCATCGTGCTTGTGTACGGCGGACAGCCGCTGACCGATGGTTCGGCCATGCCCATCCTCGATGCCGGTCTTGAGCAGCCAGAGGATTTCAGGGCTGGTGGAGTCGGCGTTGTAGAAGATGGCACCGCGCAGCAGGGCCGGCCCGTAGTCGCGCAGCACCCGATCGACGATACTCTCGAACAGCGGATGACCGGGGCCGATGAATTCGACCTCCTGGTAGGCGCCGGTGTTGGCCTTGTCGAAGGTCAGGCGCGGGTACGTCTGGCCGACCTTGCCGAAGCGGCGTTCGATGGATTCGGGCAGCCGCCGCAGGTCGGGGGGGACGCGGGTTATGGCCCATAGGCCTTTGCGGGACTTGTCATCGGTGATGGTTCCGCCGAACGAGCGATAGGCCTCGACGAAGAACCGCTCGATGTACTCGGGCATGAGCCGCTGCTCTTTGCTCTGGCGGACCTGGTCGGCCAGCGCGGTCATATCGATGAAGCGAGAGCCGAGGGCCTTGTCGGTCATTTCGGCGCGAATGCGGGCGATCTGTGTCTCGTCGGTGGAAATATCGATTTCGGCAAGGATCTCCTGGAGTGTGCGGCGATTGGCCAGCCAGTCGCGCATCAGCTCGTCGAACTTCGGAGCCGAGATGATCTCGCCGATCACGTCGTAGACGCGGTCGGAGCCGAGGGCCAGTTTCATGTCCTCCAGCTTCGCCAGCAGGCGGGTCACGACTTCACCTTCACGGGTGTTGGAAGCCACGAGGTTGAAAATCATGACCTCCTTCTGCTGCTTGTACCGGTGGATGCGCCCCATTCGCTGCTCGAGGCGGTTGGGGTTCCATGGGATGTCGTAATTGACCATCAGCGAGCAGAACTGAAGATTGATGCCTTCGCCGGCCGCTTCAGTAGCGACCATGACCGACGGGCACTGCTCGAAGAACTCGCGCTCGGCGTCGATACGTTTGGGCAGCGGCATACCGCCGTGGATGGTGCAACAGTGGAAGCCAAGATCGCCCAGCTTGCTGACGAGGAAGTCGAGTGTGTCCTTGTGCTCGGTGAATACCAGCAGGCGTTCGTTCTTGCCGGAGACGTGCTCCGAAACGACCTGCCGCAGTTCCTCGAATTTCGTCTCCTTGAACATTGGGTTCCGGGCGGTGCGCTTGGCTTTGACCACGAGCTGCTCAAGCTCGGAGAGTTCGGCCTCCAGCTCGGCCATGTTCGAGGCGACGGTCAGGCGCTCGACGACCTCATCCTCGAATTTCCAGCGCTCGGCCTCGGTCAGGTCTTCGAGTTCGTCGGGAATCTCACCGAATTCCTGCTTGAGCTTGCCGAGCTTGCGAAGCCCCTTGAGGCGCTTCAGACGGCGTTCAAGCGACAGCGAAACAGCGGCGATGCTGGAGGCCAGGCGGCGTTGCAGCACGGTGAGCGCCAAGCCGACGTTGCGATTGCCCTCGGATTCGGCCCGTTGGAAGTTGTTTTTTACGTAGTTCGTGACGGCCTCGTACAGGTCAAGCTCCTCCGGCGTCAGCTCGTAAGGCAGCGTCTTCACATGACGAGGTGGGAAGCAGGGCGTGCCGTCGAACTTCTTCATGTCTTCCTTGAGGCGGCGGATCATGATCCTGTTCTCGTCCTGGCTGCCGGCCTCGGCGAGGATATCGCCCGTCGCGAAGAGGTCGCGGTCGAGCAGTTGCAGCAGCAGGGCGAAGTTTTCCGGATCACCTTTGTGCGGGGTGGCGGTGAGGAAAAGCAGGTGGTCCGTCCGGTCCCTCAGGAATTCACCGAACTCGTAGCGGGCGGTCTTGTTGACCTTCGATCCGTACTTGTATGCGGCCATCTTGTGTGCCTCGTCGACAATGACGAGGTCCCAGCGCACGTCGCGCATCATCGCAAGGACGTCATCCTGCCGCGCCACGAAGTCCACCGACGTGATGCACTGGGCGTTGTCTTCCCAGATATTCCGGCCGTAGGCGGCGTTGACGGTGGCTCGGTTCGCCACAGTGAACGTCTCGCCGAACTTTTCGTGCAACTCGCGCCGCCACTGGTCCGTCAAGTTTGCAGGTGTGACGATCAGCGTCCGTTCAATCAGCCCGCGCAGTTTCAGTTCCTTGATGAGCAGGCCGCCGACGATTGTCTTGCCAGCGCCCGGATCGTCGGCAATCATCAAGCGAATACGGGGTTGGGTGAGCAGGCGGCCGTAGACGGCATCCAACTGATGCGGGAGAGGGTCGATCTGCGAGACCGAGACGGCGAAGTGTGGATCGTACTGGTGAGCGAGGCGGATGCGATGCGCTTCAGCCGCCAGGCGGAAGTGCGTCGGATTACCGTCGAGGGCAGTTCGCTGCGACGGAAGGGACACGCGAACCTTTGAACCGATGTCCGCTGCCAAAATAAGCTTTGCTGAGTGCTGACGCGAGTGGACGCCAATGGTATGTACCTCAATTCTGCTCCCTCTATACTTCGCTGAAAGCACACGGACGGGTTCTGTCCAGTGTGGGCCTTCCAGAACGGCTCCTTCGACAATATTGACATCCGTTTCACTCACCGTCATTCCCCCTTCTTCGGCAGTTCCCCTTTCCGGAGCCACTCGTCGACGACTTCGCGATGAAACCGCCAATGCCGCCCGACTTTCTGGCCCGGTATCTTGCCTTCCTGGGCAAGCTTGTAGAGCGTTGACTTCGGTATGCGAAGATATTCGGCAACTTCCTGCACAGGCATCACGTCGTGGAATCTGTTGCTCATTGGCGCGCCCAGAGTACCTTGGGAAAGATGTCGATGTGTGTTGAGTCTACAGTTATTCCACGTGATTGTCAAATGTGGCTCTCCTCCCGAAAAGTTGGGTGAGAGAGCGCTGAAAGAGGCCAGAGCATGCCCCGCACACAAGCACGTAACTGTCAGCATAGCAACGAGTTACGAGGACTCGGCAGGGCCACAGTATGCGTCGAAAACATACTATCCTATTCCGGCGTATTTCGCAGCCCGGGAGAGCGAGCGTCATACGCCGAGCGGCCGCGCTTGATGCCCATGCGCCTTGCTTCAAGGGCAAGGGCTGCTTTTGGACCGCCCATTGGACAGCAGGAACGGCATCTGAAGGCTGTTGAGCCGAGCAGATCAGAGGTTCCGAGGATGGGCCACAGATCGGCACCGTTGGGCTCGCGAAGTCACGACACAGGGCACTGTTTGCTCAGAGCCAGCAGGCTTTCCCGACGAGAACGACGTGCTGAACACCCAACTTTTTGGGAGGAGAGCCGAAAGAAACCAGTCAACACAGCACCGATCGCACCCGATACTGCGTTTCCAGGATGGTGAAAGACAGCAGAGGGAATGGAGGATGGCAGGAGTCCCACGGTCTTCCTGGCGACCTCAATATCTCGGTCGCTGGCAAAGGCGATGACCCCCGATTGTTCCCCGCGCTTGGCCAGCCAATGGTGTCTTCCGTGCGCAAAGTTGCGGAAATCAGACATCTGGACAGAGCCAAGAGCGGCTTCTGTGAACTTGGATTCAATATCCCAGGCCGCAGACGCCATTGCCGTGCCATAGAGCACGATCAGGTAGTTGCGCTCAAATATCTGGTGGCAAGTCTTTCGCAGATTCTGCAGGGCAGCATCAACGTCAACACCACACTTCTGTAGCAGACCCCAAACGTCTGGCGGAAGAGCTGCTTCCGAGCCAATTGACGGACCATATATACGTCCCATAATGACGAGAAATGCCAAGAGAGAGTTCGTGGCGAGAAAACCGTCCTTCTTGGAGGGTAGATCAAAATCGAAAACGCGCGTATATGTGTACTTGTGAGCTACCTTGGCGAGAGGGCTTCCCGTTCGGGCACAGAGGGCGGTAAGAAGGCGCGGTTCCGCCTCAATGAGGAATCGAAATGCGCGGTTGATGTCAGCATTGGAACCGCCCGCAGTGAAGCAGATCACCGCGCTGTTGAGAAGGCTGCGTCTTGAACCGTCCTCTCCCAGCAGGGAAACGACATCCAAGGGAGTCATGGGTCGTGCAATCTGACCGGAAGCGAGCTGATGCAAATGGCACGCGAAATGTGCAGCCGATAATGAACCGCCTGATCCGACTGCTATTAGCGGATAGCGCAGCGACTCGGATATCGCCGCTGTCAGGGCAGACAGATCCATAGAAAGGGCCGCATGATAAGTCGCGTCCAATTGACGAAGTTCGGATATGAAGGGCTTACCCAAGGCCGTCACCTCCATCAGCTTCAAGGTATAGCCCGAGCTGACGCGCAGCTTCCTTCATGGCCTTCACGGCCGGATCGTTTGGATCTATTCCGCCTTCGGTGAACTCCAGCTGGAATAGGACGCCCAGATTAAGTTTCTTGAGGTTCAATCGCGCTGCCGGACCAACGAAACAGCGGAACAGCTCGCCCCAGTTCTCCACGGGCACTCCGCCGCGTACCACCACTCGACGAACGCGCTCGGCGCCTGGCTTGACACCCGTCTCATTGCCGTTCGACGTGGTGCCTGCTGCAGTTGCAGTGGCCCCACCACCGGTGGGCGAGGGTTCTCTGACCTCTCCATCACCTGTCGCGGCGGGTTTGGGCGCTTCCGGTGTGAACGGCGGGATCACCCACACGCCCTCTTCGCTCGGATCGAGCGAGACCGCCTCGCCGCAGTATCTCGCCTGGAGAGAGGACGGGCTGCCTCCTCGACCTATGCCGACGAGGCCGTCCAGGCACGCCTGAGCTAGGCCGGCAGTGACAGCACCGCGTGTTGACACCATCGGTTTGTCGGTGAATCGCAGGAACGCCTCAACAGCATCCTTCAGCCGAAGGCTGCCCTCCTTTGGAATCAATCCGGTCTGCTCAAGGGTAACCGAGCCGACCTTGCGAAGTATCCATTCCTCGTCCTCAACCAAGGTCTGCCAGACATAGCCCAGATGCTCGGGAATGCTGCGGCGCGCGTCTGGAAGCACACAGACGTCGGCTTCCTGCCGCTCCACGCGAAGCGCGACAGTAAAAGCCGGCCCGAAAGCCTCCAGCGTCCCGCGTTCTGCCGCGTCAAGTCGCTTCCGCAAATCGGCTCGTTGGTCATCGTCCAGTTGATCGCCGTAGTCGGTTTGGACTCCCTTGAGCGCCGCGCGCTCCCGGTACGCCTGGCGGAGCTTGTTCAGCCCGCGTGAAGCACCGGCAAGGAAAAGCAGCGTGTTTCGATACTTCCGGTCCGTTCGCCCACAGCGTGCGCTGATCTCCATCACGCGCTTCTTTACGGCCTCATTCCCACCGTTGTCGTCCCAGGAGAGCGACGGCGGTAAGATGAGGAGCGACAGCGATTTCTGCTCGGGAAGGTCTTCGGCGGGGTCCACTATCACACGCCACGTCGCGCCGCCGGCGCCCGTTGCCATGGTCTGACCGCGCAGGTCCTCCAGAATCTCCTCGTCGAACCGCGCGCCGGCGTTTTGCTGGCGGTATTGCACGACGAGCTTGTTCAGATTCGGCTTTGTGCCGAACCAGTACCGCTTTCCGAGGCTGCCAGCGGCGGCAGTGTGTAGATAAAAACAACGATTCTCCAGTTCCAAGAGCGCCCCGTCTGTATAGCTCCAGTTCAGGCCATGCTTAGACGAGGCCAGCTTCAGGTCTTTGCCGCTGAAGCCCGATTTCTGGCCCTGTCCGCCGAAGGAGCCGAGCAGTATCGCAGAAGCGAGACCAATGCTGATGCTCTCCCGCCGGTAGTCCCCACCACGCTCTTCATCGAACGCGCCGGCGTTGGATTTCTCGCCAAGAATGTCCGCGGCCGCCACCGACTGATACGCCGGCCCCCACAGTCGAGTAAGAGCCGCCTGCATCGCATCGACCGACCAGCGTACGTGGCACGGCTGAATCAGGTGCTGCGTTTGCGTACTGGCATCTCGCCGTTGCCAGAGGTCGCCTACCACGCTCGCCAGCAGACGCAGCACTCCGCGCGTGCGCTGGAAGTCGGGATGGCTACCCCATCGGGTGTGCAGCGCATCGATCAGCACGGGGTGAAACGGATAAGCGCGCCGAATCTGGTCGCGGTAAGTCGTCTTTGATGCCTCGTTGGGCACCTCGCCGCTGTGCGCCGCGTACATGCCCTGATACTCGTATGCCAGCCGCTTTACGTAATCCGGCTCGTCCTCCGCGATGGACTCGAACAAGCGCGCTCGCACTACCTCGTATATCTCGTCCTCAGCAACCGGCTTGATATCCGCTCCCAGGCGCTGGAAACGCTTCTCGAGCGTCACAAAAGCTTCCTGGCCTTTCTCGCTCTGGGCAACCTCAAGCTTACTCGCCGGCAGCGTGGCGATCACGACCGCGCCGGGCACCTGTTGGACAGCCTCCGTCAACTGCTGAATGAACGAGATCGTCTGATCGGCCAGCGTCGTGTCGCCGACAGGCACCGCCGCCGCTCCCACGCAGTAATCCGCGAGTTCGTCCAGCAAGATCAAGCATGGTGAAGCCTCGCGCAGAACGTCCACAAAGATTCCCTGAGGGACGCTCTGCTTCTCATCGTTCGCCCTGATCATCTGGTACAGCTTCGGCCCGCCAAGTTGCAGGGCCAACTCGCCCCAGAGCGTCCTGGTATGCACACCCTCCGGCGTTTTTCGGCCCTGGGTCGCATCGCACGACGCATTCGTGAAGACGGCCACGCCCTTGATCTTCTTCGGGAAACGTCCGCCAATGGCGTTGCACAGGTCAGCCGCTGCGGGCGAGTTCTTCAGCTTATCGGCATGGCTGGCCAGGTGCCACAGCGCAACCAGCGTGTGCGTCTTGCCGCCGCCAAAGGTTGTCTGGAGGCTGATGATGCGATCGCCGCTGTCGCGCTTGCCCTCAAGCGCCTCGGTGACACGTTTCAGCACCGTAGCGAGACCAGATGTCATGAACGTCTTGCGGAAAAACTCCTCCGGATCAAGATAGACCTCTGGGGCAGTCTTCTGCACCACCGCCCAGACGTTCGCCGCGAAGACCGCCTCGTCAAGCCGGCCCTCCCGGATATCTTTGTGCGGCGTAGCGACCGCGTACCATGGTTTCAGGTTTTCGTTTGCCATCATTCCTCTCCCGAGCCGGACAGATAGGTCTCGGCGGCCCTGATGAACTCGGCCGCCCACTCGCACACCGCAGCGGCCTGCTCTTCGGGCACGTCCCTGTCCACGCCGTAGTCGCCGATGTTCCGAATGTCCTCGGCGTCGATCAACCACCGGTGGAACTTCGCGTCCATCCGGGCCGTCTTGGCAAACTTTTTGCCGAACGCGGCGATGACCGCCGAATGGCTGCTGTAGGACAGACCCATCTGCGCCAGCAACGCTTCCGCCACGTAGAACATGGCGTAGTAGGCGCGAGATGCGCCGAATCCGGGGTGCCCGTCCCGGATGAGACTCTTGGCCGCTTCCAGGCTCTCCCTGGCCTTTCGGATCATCGCCCCAACCTCGGCGGAGGTCATACGGGCACCCCCTCTCTTCGAACGTTCATCAGGAACGGCGTTGACCGCGATTCATAGTCTTCGCGGGTCACGAAGGCCCGCGAGATGACAACGTCGTGCTCCAGGCTGAGCGCTGCGGTGAGTTCCGACGTCTTCTCCAGAAGTTCACTGTACTCGAATGGTCCTTTCATCACACACAGCACGTCGATGTCCGAGGCAGCCTCGGCATCTCCTCGCGCCCGCGAGCCATACAGAACAAGGGAATGAAGGGCGTCTCCAAGAATCTTCGAAAGTTCCGTACGGTATTGGGCAAGTATCTCGTGCACTTCCTCTTGCGTTGTCATGTTTCTTTCCTCGCTTGTGAGTCAAACAATCCCCGGTCCCGCGTTGCAATACGTTTTCCTTCCGCGCGCAGCGTCTGCCGTTCGCCGAGGAGCGCGTTTACCAGCTTCCAGTCTTCGGCGTCGCGCGGCAGGACCTCGAAAAGCGCCTGGCCGAGTTTCCAGAACGGGCCGTCCTCCAGGAGGTCGCGCTGGGCCAGATAAGCGACCAGGTCGGTGCGCTGCTCCTCGCGCCACAGCAGCAAGGCCCGGTGAAGCGCATCGATCAGCGGCGAGTTCGGGTCGGTCCCCAGACCGCGCCGGCCCGCGCGATCGGCCAGCATCGCCAAGCGGCACTTGGGGCCGTCTACGACGAAGATGCCGTTCTGCCGCGCCACTTCCATTGCGCTCTCCGCCTCGCCGCCAATCTGCACCACCAGCCGCGCATCGTCCCATGCCTGCTCAGAAGCTCCATAGAGGTTGGCCCAGACGTAGTAGAGCGTGGACAAGTTGTCGCCCCGGAACTCGCCAGCTATGGCGTCGCGCGCCGCTTCCCGTGCAAGGTCCAGCAATTCCGGTATCTCCACGCGCGTGCCATCGGCTTTCTCCACCCGTTCATACTTCCCGAACACGCCGACCGCCGGCCCGTAGCAGGCTACGATCAAGTCAGCGCCACGAAAGCCATACGACCAGAACCGCTTGACCGCCTCCGCAATAGCCTGCTCGATCTCCTTGCGGACATTGCGGAAGGATGCGGCACTGCCGACCTTGCGGGCACGACACGCCACGGTGATTGAGGAGGCAAGGGATGATGTGCCGAGCGCGACTGAGCGGTTCTTGAGTTCTGTATCAATAGGCCACGTTGCGTCGACTGACAGACCCGCCTCGAAAAGGGCACTGATAAGAGCGGTCCATGCCTTTGTGGACTGGTGAGCAAACATAACGGAGATTACACCATCTGGCTTGATGACACGCTTCGTCTCAGCGAGTACCGCCCCCAACTTGGACTTGAAATGTGTCTCAGACTTCCGCATGTCTCCCTGATGTCGGTGTTTTAGTGCTGTTGCCTCTTCGGTCTTGGGCGTGAGCGGTGTTACCAATGCTTCAGGAACGATTTCTGCCAAGCCGCGTTTCAGCCAGACGTAGAAGAAGTCGGAAAGGTCTGAATAGGCAATGGCGTCAAAATAGGGAGGATCAGTAACAACAACATCTGCGATAGTCGGAGCCAATGCTATCGCTGCACCGTTGCCACGAAAGACGTGAGCGGGTGTCTCAGCGTCATACTCGCGCTTCAGGAAAGCCAGCATCCAGTCAATCTGATTCGCGAAGCCGCCCGTCACGCTTGAGAACGGATTAGCTTCAGGGTAGTCCCATTTCATTGGAAGCGCTTGGGCGTCAAACGGGGTCTGAAACTTTTCCCCACCAGTATCCCACCGGCCTACCACGGTCATTCGCATGGTGTTACGGCTGACCCACAAGCCCAGGTACACCCCGACCGCCTTGCGGTACTCGTGATCGTCAATCTCGTTCTTCATCACCTTGAGCGCATCGTGAAGACACTCCACGAAGGCTTGCATGGCGACGATCTGGCGCGGATTGAAGAGCGATCCCCAGGTCTTCATGCCGTAGAGATGAACTCGAATTCCCGTGGAGTTCGATACGTCGTCCTCGGCATCAACCGCGTTGATCTCTGCCAGAATCAACTCCTGCGGTCGCTCTACCTTCATGGCCGCAGCTTCCTCGAACGCCTCGAGGTCGATCTTCTCGACTGGGCGATAGTCTTTACCGTTCCTGCCTTCAACTATGACCGCGACCATTCGTTCGCCCATCTGCCCGTTGATGCCCGCCTTGCGCAGGTCGGCCACGGGCGTTACCTGCTCGCAGTAGGGACACCGCACATTGCCCCGGTTCTGCATGGTGCCATCCGTCTGTCCAATGGCTCCGTCTTTCGCCACACCGAACCGAACCGCCTTCTGCGGCTTGTCGACGTCCATCGTCAGCGCTATCTTCTTGTCCTCCTTGTTGCAGACAAGGAGACTGCGCAGGAGGGGGATTTCGCCTCGGCAGGAGGGGTTCGAGCAAGGGGCCGTGCGCGCCCACAAGTAGCCGATAACAGGCTTGCCGTCGGCGCCCGCTGGATACAGGTGACCGATCTTCTCTTTTGCCCGCTCCAGAATCCAGTTTGCCCACCGATCCACATCGTGAACCAGGGGATTGAATGATTGAGGGAGTGAGTGATTGAGTGATTCGGACGGCGAATCGGGAAAGAGCGGATCGGATTTCGCGGCAGCCAGTTCCCTCTTGAATCGCTCAATCTCCCGCTCGCTGAATCTCTCAATTCGTCCGTATTTCTGAGGGAATTCGCAGGTGGCCCGCAGGATGAGATAGGCGACTGGGTTGTAGTCGTTGGCGATGGCCTGGCACCCGAGCCGGCCCGCCTCCAGCGGTATGGCCCCGCCGCCGGCAAAGGGGTCGAGCACGGTGGGGGTGCGGCCGCCGTGCGCGGCAGTGACAAGCTCCCGCGCGGTCTTCAGGATGGCTTGGCCCTGTGGGTTCTCAGGGTCGGACGTCTCCCACTTGACCAGCGAGCGGTCGTCGAGGAGTTGCTTCGGCACTGGGGCCTTGTTTCTCTTGCCCGCCTCAAAGGCCAGGACTTCCGGCGACCACTTGGCAATGAACATCAACAGGCGGTTGCGGAGCGTATCCGCGACGCCGGCGTAAGGCTTGTAGGGATCGTCGTCGTGGACCGTTTCGCGTCCGCGAACGTAGGATTTCAGCTTCGATGGGACACTTGTCCTGAGATGCTGCTCGACCGCCTTGCGGAACTCGTCCGGGCAGTGCGGATCGTCCGGGTCAGGCACAAGCGACGCGAAGACGACCGCCCGTGAGGCAGCCAGCGGCCGCCGCGCCCACCACAGGTGCAACGTCGAGATGTGCCCGTGGCGCAGGCTCTTATCCCGCACACTCTCCGCCGAGATTTCGCGGATGGGCAGGGCAACTTCGATGAGGCGGGGGCAATAGGGAGCGTCATTCTTCACGGTCAAAATCGTTCCTTGAGCACATACGTCCGGTACGGATCCTTGGGGCCGCTGCCGACTTCGGCGAGCAGGCCTTCGTCCACCAGTCGGCGCAGGCGCGTCCTTGCCGTCCTGGCGGATGTTTTCCACAGTTTGGCCGCCTCCTGAGTGGCGATTTGGCCTTCCTTGGCGAGGTAGTCCAACAGCGCGGGCTGCCAGGCCGGCAGCTTGGGCGAGGCCACTCGCTCGCCGAACAGCGTCACCCGGAAGTTGGCGCCCAGTTCCTCGAACCGCGGCGCGGGGAGCCCAGCATTTGCGCATGCCGCGTTGATACGGCCGAGGCCGGAGCCCCACTGTTCGATGAGTCCCAACTCGCGGAACGTGCGGCCGATCACGCGGTTGCGCAGGCGGGACACGCCCTCCAGCGCGGCTTCCAACGTCAGTCCGAAAGGCAGAAGGCCGGGGTTGGTGATCACGATGCGCTCGTCGAAGACGGCGATCTTCGTGCCGGCCCCGCCGATGCTGTAGTCGGCATGGACGACGGCGTTAATGACGGCCTCGCGCACCGCCTCGACGGGGTACTGCGGCACGTCCCGCCTTCGGACACGTCCGATCTCGACCCCCTGTCGCGTATGGCGCTCGATGAATGCCACGGCGCTTTCGATGGCTTTCGGCAGATGCTCGTCGATCTCGGTCTGGTCGAGGAACTTCGCCGTGTCTTTCCCGAGGAACCGGGCGCAACGGACTGTGGCTGAGGGAAACATGCGGCCGCGCTCCCGGCCGAACAGGAGAACAGCGCCAATGCTGGGCGCCTCTTTCGCGCCCTGAGCGACAAGGAGCCCCAGAGATCGCCGTTTCGGGGGCGTCAAGGGACGCGAGAGCGCCGCGAAGAGCTCGGAAGCTGCTCGGAAGTCAATGTCTTCCGAGCTCGTTTCCGAGCAAGGCTGTTCGTCGAAGAATGTGTTTCGAGCCAGCCGTTGGAGTTCAGCGAGCAGTTCAGGCCCCGCCGTCCGGTTCGTCGAGCCGAGCCGGACATAGACGCCGGACTGCGCGCCCTCTGAACTGACATAATATGGCCCCACGGCATGAGGAACCGTCACCACGATCAACTGTCGCTTCCGCCAGGCGTGAATCTGGATATCGGGAACCAGAAGCGGTCGGATACCATTCGCAAAAGCATTGGCCAACCGCTCCTCGTCCAGCAAGGGATCGGCGACACCGAGCACTTCTTTGCTCTTGTCTTTCACGCCGATGACGATGGCCCCGCCCGCCGTGTTGGCAAAGGCCACCGCTGTCCGTACGATGCGTTCGAGCGGACGGCAGTTCGCCTTGAACTCCAGCGTCTTACCCTCGTCGCGGGCGAGGTATTGCTCGATCATTCCCCACCTCCAACCCGGACGACTTCCTCACCGTAAGCGCTCCAGTCGGATTCCTCCACCAGAAACTGCACCTGCCGGTAAAGCATCTCCGGGCTCAGTTTCGTAATGGGATCCTGGATGATTCGAAGCCGAGGTTGCGCCGCCTTGCAGAAAGTCACGATGTAAAGCCACGCCCTGTCGGCCAGTTGGCCAAGCTTGTCGAGCTCGGGTCCGGTCAGAATGATGGCCCCGGTTTCGGATCGGCCCTTGACCTCGATGAACCGCTTTTCGGCATTGGGGCCTTCCGAACGCACGTCGTAGTGTTCGCCATCGCGGCTGACGTCAACTGGCGTCCAGCCCCGGCTGCGTTCGTACCGCATTGCCACGTCCATGGCGATGGCTTCGACCTCGTCGTCGCGTCGCATGGGGACCCCGCGAGACGGAGTGCGTTCATCGCTTTCGACAATGGCGGCAGGCGCAGGGAGAATCACGGCTTGCGTGAGGATATCGGGCAGGTTGGCCGAGAGACGCATCATCAGGTCCAGTTCGCCCAGGCGCTCAGCCTTCCGCTTCTTCAGTTCGTCGATCCGCTCCTGCATGCGGTCGCGTTCTTCGACGTTTTCGTCGCCGAAAAGGTGAGCTTGCTGCAGGTCGTTCAAATCGCTTTGCAGCTCCAGGATCAGGTCTGTGAAGGCCGTGTTCAGGTATTCTCGGCGGAGGTCGCACTCTTCCGCGCGGACGTTCTGGACAAGGCTGAGCTGTGGCTCCGTAATTTGTTCGTAGGTCCACGCCTGCACATATTCTGCGGAGCGTTCAGGGAGATCGGGCGCAGCGACCGGCCCATCCGGGGGCAGGCAGTTCAGCAGGTACGAGGGCGAAGTGGCGCGGATTCCCATGTGGTCTTCTGCCACAATCGCAAGACGTTCGTGAGCCAGACGCTTTCGGGATTCGACCCGCCCGTCTTCGATGGTGGAACGGACCAGCCACGCTCTCTGGGGCTTGGCGATGTTGGGGTCCACAAGAAACGCTCCGCGCGCGAACTCGTTATGTGCCTCACGGATGGCCCATTCGATCAGCGCGTCGAAGAGCGGGCTACCAGGTCCGATGAGCTTTGTCCGTTCCGGCACGCGCACCTTGCTGGCCACGCTGACAAGCTGCTTGTCGAACACGAACGCTGTGTTGTAGCTTTCCGACACTTCCAGCCGCTTTTCGCGGGACAACGCCAGAAGTGCTGAAGGAGTGGGGCCGATATGCCAGACTGGAAAGTGGTCATCCGCTCGGATGGTTCCGCCGCACGCTGTGTATGCTCGCTCGAAGAAACGCTGGATGAACAGCGGTTGGAGCCGGCGTTCGTCGGATGCGTCCCGCAGGTCACGCGCCGCCCGCAGGTCGAGGTGGGATGCGAGGGACGTCTTCTTCTGCAGGGCGATCAGGCGTTCGGCACGCTCGTGGGTCGCTGTATTGAGCACTTCGTCGGTTCGATGCGTTACGACCGCCGTATCATCGGCGTCAATGGCTTCCTCGATGAGCTTGAGCAGCGGAACCTCTTCAAGCCATTCGTCGATGACATCGTAAACGCGATCTGATCCCATCTGCTCGCGCATGACATCCATCTTCGTCAGGACCTTCTGGATCACCGAGCCCTCGCGGGTGTTCTGGGCGACGAGGTTGTAGACCCACACGTCGTCGTTCTGGCCGTAGCGGTGGATGCGCCCCATGCGCTGCTCAAGGCGATTGGGGTTCCAGGGGATGTCCCAATTTATCATGTACCGGCAGAACTGGAGGTTGATGCCTTCGCCTGCGGCGTCCGTGGCGACCATAATCTTGGCCTTAGTGCGGAAAACGCGCTGGGCCTCCTTGCGCGCGTCCACATCCATCTGACCGTGGATGGTGACGACGGAGTAGCCCATGTCGCCGAGGCGCTTGGCGAGGCTTTCGAGGGTGTCGCGATGTTCGGTGAAAATGAGGAGTTTTTCATCTTCTGCACGGATCACGTCCGATGAATCAAGAACGGTCAGAAGCTCAGCAAACTTGGCCTCGCGGTGGTTTCGCAAGCTATCAGCCATTCGATAAAGCCGTTCGACCTCGTCGCGCTCCTCCTCGACCTTGGCTGGATCATCCGTGAGTACCTGGCGGAAAACACGCTCGTCAATGCGGGCGCGTTCCTCCTCGGTCAGTTCTTCATACTCGGAGATGTTGCGTGGATCGTTCGGGTCATCGGCGCTGCGGAGCAGGCGCTTCCTATCGGCTTCCGTGCGGCGCGGGTCGTTCAGGATGGCCAACACTTCGCCCAAGGCGCAGAGGCGGTTGTTAAGCGTGCGCGTGATCGCGTACAGGCTGCTGGCGAGCCGACGCTGCATAACCATCAGTGTAAGCTCGACGTTGCGGTTCCTCTTGGCCTTTGCCTCTTTGCGCTTGGAGCGGACGTAGCACGTGACCTCGTCGTAAAGCTCTTTCTCCTCCGGCGTCAGGTCGTAGCCCACTGTCCGTGTGAAGCGGTTCTTGAATAGAGCCGTGTCTTGCCAGTCGACCATCTCCTCCTTGAGGCGGCGCAGGAAGAAGCGGTTGCGGGCGCGACTGATGGGCCGCTCGGCTTCGAAGTCTTCGTTAGCCGCACCATATTGAGCAGTCTGCTCCTGCACACGTTGCGCGACGTGCTCGTCCTTCTGGAACAGGTCTTGGTCGAGGAGGAGCAGGAGGCGGCGGAAGGTGTCCTTGCGGCCGCGGTGCGGCGTAGCGGTCAGGAACAACAGGTGGTCGGTACTGGACTCCAGCACTTTCACTGCTCGGTAGCGGGCGCTCTCGTCGAGATTGGCCCCGTACTCGTAGGCAGAAAGCTTATGGGCCTCATCAACAACGATAAGGTCCCACTGCGTGTGTTCGGCAGCCTTCAGGCAGCTTTCGTTGCGAGCGAGAAAATCGATGGAGACGACGAATATGCTCTCTTCATGGCGAGAGAATTGGCCCGGCTCAGCATCGAAAGATGCGCGATTGACGAGGCGCGAATACAGCCCGAACTTCTCCTGAAGCTCTTCCTCCTTCCACTGCTTGGTCAGGCCGCCCGGTGTGATGATCAGAATCTTCTTGATGACGCCGCGAAAGAGCAGTTCCTTAATCAAGAGGCCGGTCATGATCGTCTTTCCGGCCCCGGTGTCGTCGGCGAGAAGGAAGCGAATCCGCGGAAGCGGAAGCAGATAACGGTAGACGGCCTCGATCTGGTGCGGCAACGGGTCGACGATGCTGGAGTTTACTGCGAAGAGCGGGTCGAACTGATGGGCAATCCGGATGCGCTCTGCTTCCGCACCCAGCAGAAACATTTCGGAGTCACCATCGAACGAGTGAGCCTGCCCGCGCACCTTCGTGAGGGAGGCGAGCTGCTCGTCGGCAAGCGGACGCTTGACGACCCTGCGCGTCTGCACACCGATGCCTTCGACTAGCGTTCTGCTTCCGAAAGGTGCTACACGCTGGACTTCGACGAGCTCACTGGGCTCCAATCCCGACACCACATCGCCAGGCAGTATCTGAGGGGGAACGTCCATGAGTCTCGTCCTCGCTTGTCCTAGGCTCCTTGGTCGATCTACTTGAGCGCGACAAACAACCGCAGACACCTCTGGAAAGGCGTCCTCCCCAGGCCACTCCGCTGGGGTGGTTCGGCAACTCGGTGGTCAGCTTCTCATGAGCCATGCAGTTGGCCCAAGCTTCGGTCCTGTTCTTAAGAAAATACATTATTGCGAAATGGAGCAAGAAGTCAAGACCTCTTTGGCCGTTGTACTGCAGCCGATGACGGTGGGCAGGGCGTGCCGGCCGACAAGGTCAACGACGACCGGCTGTATCGCTCGCTGGACGCCCTCCTGCCGCACACGGACGCCTTTTGTGCCTCGAGCAAGCATAGCTGCGTGGTTGGCGGTTACCGGCCCGATGAAGGAGGTATGCGTCCGGTTCGACGTGTGGATGACGATGTGCGACGGGCAGTCCGGCGACGTGCGCGCCCCGGTCGAACCGCCGGGCGGCCCGGACGCCGGCACGGTCCTTGCCCGCCGCGAGCTGCTGGGCTTGTATGGCGAATGGGCGGGGCGCGTGCCCAGCAACTGGCGCAACGGCCTGGCGGGCATCCACAGTTATCTTGCGGAGTCGCACGCCGAATCGCAGCCCCCGGCCGATCCCTGGCCGCAATTCGTTCGGGAAAGCTCGAGAATCCACAGTTGGCCGTATCGCGAAGCGTGGACGCTGCCCGGCGCGTGGCTGGCGCCGGCGTGTGCAGCGGCCGTAATGTTTGTGGAGTTTGCCGCGGCGATCACGCATGTCAACCCGCGCCTGCCCGCAAGCCCGGGGCTTAACGCGATCGACCATTTCACCGATCCCCGGCCGGGCCGCAGCGAAGCGGCAAGCGTCACGCGCAATGCAATGGCCGGCAACGGGCGATGGGCGGTCGAGTGCACGTCGGCCGGTGCGGCGGTGGTGAATCTTCGCAGCCGCATACGGCGGGCGCCGGTGGGCGCGCGGCAGGCACTCGATGCTGCGCCGCATCCATCCGGTGGTTTTGCGGTGCTGTACGAGGATCAGTCGATCGACCGCGTGATGCCGCCGTTGGGCTACAACCGCACGCCGGCAAGCATTCCGTGGGTGCCCGGGCCGGAGAAGCTCGTGCTGACAGGCGCGTCCGGCGACATCCGCCTGCTCGCAAGTGCGCTCGAGCTCCCGCCTTCCCAGGCAGGCGGCGGGCAAGGGACTCCGCCGGAGCGGCTACGCTCCTCTCGCGAAGGCGGATGGTTGGTGGCGGTGCAGGGGCACGGGCTGGCGGCTTATCTGTTCGACACGCTGCCCGGCGGCGGAATCTGGCGCAGGCGGCTGTGGCAGACTTCCGATTCGTGGGGGATCGACCTGCAGGACGCCCGTATGACCAGCCGCGGCGCGTGGCTGCGTTTGCCGGAGGGTTTTCGCTATGCCGACCGCGAGAATCTGGCGATTGTGCCGGCGGGTACGATCGACATCCCCGGCATCCAGACCTTCGACGCGCAATACAGCGGCTCGTCGGCCTGGATTCAAGATGAAAGCGGCGGCGTCTGGCTGCATCCGAACGAGGGGATATGGCAGGGGCCGTTCCTGGGCGGCCGGGCGTCGATTCGGTCGGCCGGCGAGGTCGTCGCCGTGGGCGAATCGGGCGGCGAGGTCGATGCCGCGGGCGAATCGGGCGGCACCGCATGGATGGCAACCGCCGGCGAGCTTATCGCTTACAACACGGGCCGTCGCAGCATACGAGCCTTTCCGATACGAGGCATCCACACCATCGCATGCAAGGAGCCGGCGTATTTGCGTCCGGGCGAAAAAAACCAGCAGGTGCTGACGGCGGGGAGCCGGGGCATCGTTTTGCTCAGGCCTGCGGACGAGCCGGGCGAGTGGATCAGCCGGACGATCGAAGGCAAACGGGTCGAAGCGATGCACCTTGCTTCCGATGGCCTGGTGTGCGTGTATACAATCGCAGCGGCCGGTGGCCTCGAGGTGCGCGCTATGGTATCGCCATTCGCACCCGATAAGATTTCCACGCTGATACCGCCTCGCGGATGGAAGAAGCTGGCGCGCCCTCCGCGGCTGGCCGGCGCTGTGGCATCCCGCTCGCTGCTCGTGCTGGCCGGGGCAGACGGAGCATTCACCTACGACCTGACGCGCAGCTACAGGGACTTCTCAACCGCGCGGCTTGCCGGCGCTGATCCTCCTGTCCGCTACATCAGCATACGCAATTTCACACAACTGCAAATGGGCGGAGAACGCCTTCTTGCCATCGGCGATGGCCGGCCGCTGGCGGCTGCGGACGACATGAATCAGTGGGAGGTCATGGACCCGAACGGGCAAACGCACCCCCGCGAGCTGGCGGAATCGGACGGCAGAATATTCGGCCTGGGGCCAGTCGGCGAGATATACACCTACGAGAAACGGGCGACCTGGGGAGTGAGCGACTCGATATGCAGCAGGGGGTCGAGCGCGCTCGCAGGCTCGGATGTGCCGGCCGGGCAAGCCGTGTGCGGCGACCTCGACACGAGCGGGCGCTGGCGGATGGCACTGGCAGCCGGCGGAAGCGTCTGCCGCTACTCGTCCGCCACCGGCAACTGGTCCGAAACCAGAGCTGCAGAAATTGCAGACGGCCGGGTTGTTCAGGTGCGGCTGCTGGATGAGCATTGCCTGCTTGTGAAAGACGACGGCACAATGCGGGACGACCAAGCGCATGCAGGCGTTTCGCGCATCATCAGGAATTTGCATGACCTCCTCCACCGCCAGGTCGCGGTCGACCCTCACCAGCGATTTGCCGCTGAGCACCAGCTCCGGAGAAGAAAACCACCGAATTTTCTTCAGGCTGCCAGGCATTGCGCTGGCAGCCAACGGTTCGGCGTGGATTCTCCCAGACGTGCCCGCCCCCGCGCGAAGGCTTATCAGGCTGAAAGCCGGCGAGCAGCGCAACCTTGTGCTGACTGCCGACACCGCGCCCATAGACGGTGGGGTTGCGGCGATATCAACTACTCCTGCGGGCAATATCCTGCTGGAATATGAGGGCGGTGCCTCGGAAATTCTCGCCGAGAACGACCGCCACCAGCTCGAGGCGCTGCCGCAGGAGCCAGACGTGCTCCTTGCCTCGCTGAATTACGGGCAGACGTCGCTGCTGTGGAAGCTTTCCTGCAAGCCCCAGGCGCCCGGCTGCCGGATCGAAGCGTCGTGGCAGGCGGCGGATGGGCGGACGCTCGACCTTCCGGTGTGGGGGGAGCAGGGCAAGCTGGCGCCGCAGTGCGTGAACAGCATAGCGTCGGCCGACGGCAACTTGATCGTGGCCTGCGACGCGGGCGTGATGGTCCGCGACAGCGGGGATTTTTCACTCAAGGCGCTGTATCCCGAAATACGCGATGCCGAGCTGTTTCGGATGCACGGCCCTCAGCGCGTGGTGGCCGTGGGCCGCAACGGTGTCACCCGCGAATGGCTCGCCGATGCGACGCGCGAGCTGGCGCGCGAGGAGCGCAACCCGCTGATCGGCAGTATCAGAACGGGGCCATGGCTGTGGCATACGACTTTCGCTGCAGGGGCCGAAACGTCTATCTCCATACGTCATTCATCCGACGGCCGCAGCAGGAAATGGACCGACACCGGAATGCTGCGGTTCAACGACGACATCGTGAACTGGGTGGCCCGCGAAGGCGACAGGGCGTGGCTCGCCACGGAAGACGGCCTGTGGCAGTATTCGATCGCCGCAGGCCGATCGAGGAACTCCGTGGAGAAGCTCGGCGGGCGCAAGGTGCGGAGGGCATATTTCTCGGAGGGCGGCGGGACATTGTTCTGGCTCGACGACGCCGCGCAGTGGCACCAGGCCGGCTTTGCCGGCAGAGCAGGCGAGCAGGTGACAGGTGAACAGGTGAAAGACGCCTCGCCTGCGGTCTCCTGTTCTACTGTTCTCCTTTTTGCGGGCGAGGGCGACCGCCCGATCACGGAGCCGACCGCTGCTGAATGCGAGCTGAAGACACCTGCGCTTGGCGTATTCTGCCGCCTCGGCACGCTCACCTTCTCGACGCTCGACGACGGGCCTGCAATTGTTGGCGGACGCATCTACCACGACAGGACGGCCCACTTCTGCTCGTCCGCAAACACGCTCCACTGCCTGGTGCCCGGCAGGGCCGTCGTGCAGCGGTCGGGAAGCGACCCTTCGCGAATCGGCGCTTGCCTGCCGCTGCCGAAGGACGTCTCGCCCGAGCAGCCCATCCGGCTGCGCATCCTGCCTTCCGAGGCAGGCGGCGGGCGTTTGCTGCGGCTCGAGCAGCCTGCCGGCGAGCCGCTGCTGGATGACTTCTGGGAGCTGAGAGCTGACGGTTGGACGGCGAAAGCGCGCGGCCCCCGCAGGCCGGAGGCCGAACTTGGCATATTCCAATGGTTCTGCACCGGCGGCCCGGGCAGCCTGGTGGTGCCGCAGGTGAAGCCGCAACACCTGCTGCTGCCGGCCGGCACTCCGCTCGTGTGGTGGTCCGGCGACCGCTTCGCCTGGGATTCGCCGTCGGCTTGCGCGGCAATGGAAAGCATTGTCGACAATGAGCGGAAAACATTCACCAGGCGGATCGTGATGGCAACCAGGGCGGGAATTGTTGTGCTGGAACTGACGCCGGATTCTCGACACGGCGAAACGGTTGCGCTTGCTCAGCTCGAGGGCCTGCAATTCTGCACCACCGCGCGCAAAGACAGAGAATTAGCCGGCGTGGTGGCGGGCGGCGCAGACGAATTCCCGCAATATCTGATCAAGCCCGCCGGCGAACAGCCCGCAGATGATGCGCAAGGCCGGGCACAGGCACTGGGCTTGGAGGTCGCGATCATTACCGACGGCGAATCGTGCCGCTGCGATGCAACGCTGGCCTTCACGCAAACGGCCGGCGACGACGCCTTCATCACGCCGGTGCTGCTGCACCTGGGCAGAGGCCGCACTGAAGAGGAAGCCATTGGACGGCTGATATCGCTGGTGCCCGCAGTTCCGACCGAACGTTTGATCGTCGACGGCAAGTTTGCTTTCGACCGCTGGACGGCGGGTTGCGAACTGCCCGCCGACGAGGGCCGGCCCCGGTGGGCATCGTCTGCGCCGCTCGACAGCGGGGAGGCAGACGGCGAAGATGACGCCGGCATCTTATGTGTGAATGAGCTGCGCGGCTCACTCCTTGCACTCAGGGTTGTGAGGGACGGGCCGGCGGGCGTGCAGGTGTTGCGGCCATTGGGCAACGGCCGTGTGGCTGGCATGCTGTCGGGCGATGCGGAGCCACCTCCCACGCCGGAAACTGGTGTGGCCGGCGGCGGGGCGGTTACCATAATGCAGTGCGATCTGAACGAGCGCGAAAGCCGGTGGGAGGCAGCGGCCGTTTCCGAGACGGCCGCCGCATTCCAGAAGGGCGAGGCGGTAACACTTTCAGTCGGATCGCTCGAGTGGTCTTCACGCCCAACTTTCGAGTGGGATTCGCTCGCACCGTTCCGAACCGACCCGCTTGATTACAGGCTATTCTGCAGCGTCGCGGATGGTGTCGTGCTGGCTTTCGATTACATCACAAGCCTTGCGGCATGCAGCGAGCCGCAACGCATGGCCATCGGGACGCTCGGCGGCGTGATCCTGTCGCCATACGATAGCGGCAAGGGGATGCTGGCCATCTCGAGGCGGCTGCTGTTCAACTGCGGAAACGAACAGCCGCTCTACGACATCAGGCGGCTGCGGCGTTCGCATGATGGTTTTCTGTGGGCACAGGCGGGCGAGGAGCGGCGCACGGCGGTGCTTCTCCGTGCAGATTCCGACGCCTGGTTCGGGCAGAAAAGCGGCTCGCCTTTTGACGAGACGGTCATCGGCGACCACAGGATCGCGTTCGAGCACGACTGCTTGCGCGTGGACGGCGTCCTCCATAGGTACACGCTCGACGCGCTGCCCTCCGAGCGCAAGCCCCTCGCCGACTGCGTGGGGTATTACTCCGATGCCGACGGCTCTTTCTCGGGCGATCAGGCGATCTGGCTATGCACGCGGCGAGGCGGGCTGATCAAGATGCTGCCCGCCCACCTCCCGAGCAGTAGCAGCATACTCACTGAAGACGCGCGGTTCTGACCTTCCGGCACTTGCCCCGAAATGTAAAAGAATGTAAAAACGCCCCCGGCGGCTTGACAAGCTCCCGTTTACGTGGTATTTTTCCTATAGCAGACGCAGCGGGAACGCGG
>Ga0307378_10002952_pt1 | contig 25350 bp, 21 predicted proteins | sample UN1MG_FD_202238 | JGI IMG/M metagenome (GOLD analysis project Ga0307378, IMG submission 202238) | Soil microbial communities from Risofladan, Vaasa, Finland - UN-1 | ecosystem: Environmental > Terrestrial > Soil > Coastal area > Acid sulfate soil | place: Finland: Risofladan, Vaasa | collected...
CGGCGTCGGAGCCGATCCAGGGCGGCATCTCGGGCAGGGACACCCCCGTCGTCCGGTGCACGCCCGTCCGCAGGTCCCAGGAACCGGGCTTGGGCGGCACGGCGAGGCCGGCGAGCACGAATAAGGACAGGATGAGCGCTGTGGTCCGCATGATGTCGGCCTCTGGGATGTGTACGACCGCCCGCAATATAGCACAATAATTCCCGGAGATAAACCGGGACCTTGACACGCCGCCCGGTGGTATTCTAGTATTCACCACTCTTCACGGGGGAAAAGGAGATTACGTGCCCCAGACCCGTTCAGCCAAGAAGCGGCTCCGCCAGACCGAGAAGCGCACCCTGCGGAACAAGGCCTACAAATCCCGCATCAAGACCGCCATCCGCAAGGTCCGGCTGGCCGTGGCCGAGGGCCGCGCCGAGGACGCCCGGCTCTCGTACCGCGAGGCCACGAGCCTGTTGGACAAGGCGGTGGATAAGGGTATCCTGCACAAGAACAACGCCGGCCGCCGCAAGAGCCGCCTGACGGTGCAGGTGAACAAGCTGGAGGGCTAGGCTCCGGGACTTAAATAATGGGCCGCGCGGTCGTAAGACAAGGGGTTTAAACCCCACGTTCCAACCGGCGGCCTTTTTCATTGACGAAGAGCCGCTGGCCGAACTCGACACAGTCACCGCCGCGCGGTTGTTTTAAACCGGCGGCCTTATCATTTGGGGATAGCGAGTTAGGACTACGACGGGCCGCGAGGCCCTTTTTTTCGGGCAGCCCTCACCCTCAATCCCGTCGGCGCGCCGCTCCCACGAGGAAAGGGAAACCGTTCCAACCCTCACCCCGGTTGCGATGATGTAGGGGCGGGTCTTTAGCCCCGCCCGCGGGCCGACCTAAAGGTCGGCCCCTACGTTCGGCAACCACAGAGTCGGGCGACCGTGGACGGTTGCCCCTACGGCTCTATTTCGCGGTTGGCGTAAGGACGGGTGTCCACACCCCCCGTCACCACTTTGCCTTCAGCCGCGGTTTTGGGGTATAGTTGGGAAAACTAACCGGTGTGCACCCCGGAGGTCACCCTTGACCAGGTTCGTTCGGGCGTTCTTTTTTGTGTCCCTCGCGGTCGGCATCTCCCACGCCGCGGCGGTGGACGCGCTGGACCCCCTGGAGCTCCTGCTCCTGGGGGGGGACCCCGCCTCGGTCACAAAGGGCGCGGAGCTGGTCATCCGGGAGAATCCGGGCGACCCGGCGGCCCACGAGGCGCTGGGCTGGATCGCCCTCCTGGAAGGTCGGGAGGTTGAGGCCCAGGAGCACTTCTTCCAGGCCGTCCTCTCCGATCCGTCCGACCCGCGGGCCGAGGCGCTCCTGCGCGACGCCATCCGCTTCAGCGAACGCGTGACGCGTTTCCACGAGCTGGAGCCCGTCTGCGAGGAGGTGCTGCGCGCCGCGGACACGACATTCGAGACGCGCACCGTCGCCCGTCGCTGGCTTCTGTATTTCGCCCGTGAGGAACGCGACCCGGCGAGGACTGCGGCGATGGAAACCGAGCTCGGCTACCTCACCGACTGGCTCCTGGTCGCCCCTTTCATCCACTCCGGCGGCCTGGACCTCTACCAGGAGTTCGAGCCCGAGAAGGAGATAGAGGAAACCTACGATCTCCCGGCCCTCGGGGAGCACGGCTGGCTGAAGATGCCGGGCGGCGCCTACCAGGGGTACGCCGTCTTCGACAACCTCTCCCCCATCCCCCGCGGCGTCGGCTACGCGCTGACCTACGTCCGCCTTCCCCGCGACGGACGATACCGATTCGGGGTCACCAGCGACGACTCGGTGGTGATCTGGATGGACGGGATCAGGGTCCTGGAGCGCGACGCGGTTTCCGGCTACCCGGCGGTGGAGTCGAACGACGCCGGGTTCTACGCCGACGCGGGCTGGCACAGGATTTTGGTCAAATGCCTCCGGGACACCGCGACCAGCTCGGCCCACGTCCCGGTCGGCTGGGGTTTCCAGCTCTGTCTGTCCGCCTTCGAGGACGGGGACGGGGGCGGCCCCGTCGAGGGCCTGGAGTGCCGGGCCGATCTCGCCCTGGAGAGAAAGGTCTCCGAGGGCGGCGTGGATGCTTTTCGCATAGAACCGCCGACGACGGCCTCCGATTTATCCCTGGACGGACGTTTCCATCGGGCGCTCTCTCACGCGCACCGGGAGGATTACGACCTGGCGGTCGCCGAGCTGGAGGGGCTCATCGAGGAGAGGAGCGGCCCTCCGCCCGACGGGCCCTCGACGGAGGAGTCCGCCCGCACGTCCCGTCCCGAATGCGTACTCTTGCGGCTGGTCCTGGGCTGGGTCCTGGACGCCGACGGGAGCGAGGAACGCCTGGGTCGCGCCCGCTCCCAATACAACCGTGTGGTGGAGGCGGCGCCGGAAACGGTACCGGCCCAGCTCGCCCTGGCCGAGCTCGAGACCGCCGAGGGCAAGTACTGGAGCGCCCTGGAAAGGGTCAACGCCGTGGCGGAATTTTGCCCGGAAAGCGCCCGCGTCTGGCTCGCCATGGCGAATCTGTACCGGCAGAAAAACATCACCCCCCGGGAGCGCGAGGCCCTGGAGAGGGCCCTGGCGGCAGAACCGGACCACATGGCCGCCCTCTACGAGACGGGCCTCTTCCTGCGCCGGCACCAGCATCCCACCGAAGCCATCGAAATCCTCCGGCGCCTGGTGGAGCTCTCCCCGGACCACCAGAACGCCTGGCGCGACCTGGCCGACCTCCTCCAAAGCACCGGCGGTTACCATGAAGCCGCCCGTGCCTACGAGCGGTTCCTGGAGCTCAAGACCACCGAGGTGGACGCCTGCCTGGAGCTGGCCCGTTGCCACCAGAAGGGGGGATTCGGGGACCGGTTGGCCGATTTCTCGACGGTCATCGAGCGCGCGCCGTTCGATTACCGCGGCTACGTCCAGCTCGCCCTGGCGCTGGAGGAGGACCAGGGCCGCCTGGACCGGGAACTCTACCGCCGGGCCCTGGAGCTTTACCCCGCCAAGGACTGGCTGCGCGGTTACCTCGCCTGGCGGTCGAACGCCACCCGGGACGAGTTCATGCCCGACGTCGGGGAGCTCATCGCGAACGCCCCCGAGGCCGCCGACTACCCCGAGTCGGACGCGGTCTGCCTGCTGGACTACCTGCGGGTGGACGTCCACGCCGACTTCGCGTACTCCTTCGCCGAACGGCGGGTGTACAAGTTCTTCTCCCAGTCCGGGGTGGACCGCTGGGCGGAGATGATAATCCCCGATCCCACGAACACCGAGGTCATCTACGCCCGCACGTACACTCCCGACGGCCGCGTTTTGGACGCCACGGTGCTCACCCCCACCGACGAGGGGCTGGCGGTGAGCCTGGAGGGCGCAGTCCCCGGGGCCGTGGTGGACCTCTACTACCGCCAGTACTCGGAGGTGCGGACCCTCTACGACCTGTTGGACTACTGGAGCAACCGGTTCTACTTCCGCGAGTACTCCGACCCCCTCCTGGTAAGCCGTTTCGTGGTTACCGTACCCGAGGGGATGGAACCGGCCTTCGACAGCCTGAACTTCTCAGGCCGTGTGGAGAGGCACCGACTGCCCGACGGCTTCACCACGGACGGCTCCGCCGACATACCGGTCGAGCCGCGTGTGGCGTATATCTATGAGGAGAAGGACTCGAAGGCCATCATAAGCGAGGGGCTGATGCCGGAACGGGGCTTTTTCTCCCCCGTGGTCGGGCTCTCGACCATCGAGGACCCGGAGGACTTCTTCGACTGGTACTGGGGGAAGGCGGTAAAGTCCCTCGTCCCCGACGGGCAGGTGAGGGAGCTGGCGCACGGCCTGACCGACGGTCTGGACGATCCCCGGTCGAAGGCCGAGGCGCTTTACGGCTACGTGGTGACCCGGATCAAGGACCGGTCGGGGAGCATCTTCTTCCCCGACACGGTGCGGGAGACGTACTACCGGCGCTCGGGACGGCCCGTGGACAAGCTTCTTCTGTGGACGGCCCTGGCCCGGGAGGTCGGCCTGGAACCGGAAATCTGCCTCACCCGCTCCCGCTGGGACACCCCGATGCTCACCGGGGCCTTTTCGCCGATTGATTTCACCGACGCCGTCGGCCGGCTGCCCCTCGGCGGGGAAGTTCTGTGGGTTGATTTTTCCATGGGGCGGGTCGCCCTGGGCGAGATTTCCCCGGTGTACGAGGAGCAGCCGTACTGGCGCTGCGCGTCGCGGAAGATGGAGCGCTTCGGCGAGCGGGACCCGCTGGATCAGCGCGTCGAAATCGCCGTTCGGGTGGACCTCGACGAGACGGGGCGCGGCAGCGGCACCCTGGAGGAGACCTACCACGGGCTGTCCGCCGGCAACCGCGTCAACTACCTCGACCCGGAGACCGCCAGCCGCAACCTCGACGCGGAGCTAAACTCCTTCTTCCCCGGCGCCTCTCTGGGGAGTTACGATTTCGCCGCCCTCGAGAACCTCGCGAAGCCCTTCGGCTACACGGTGGAGTTCATCGCCCCCAACCTCGCCGTCCCCCGCGGGTCGGGTTTCGTGCTGGACCCCGTCCTCTACTCCCTGGACCTCTCCAACCGCTTCATCAGCCGCTCCGAGCGCTCCTACCCCATGGATGTCAACGGTATGGTCGCCGTCGTGGAGGAGCTGCGCTACACGCTCCCGGAAGGCTGGTCGCCCACGGCCGACTCCCTCTTCACCGAGAGGGTGGAGTCGGGGGTGAACGGCTATCTCCTGGAGGTCGCCCGGGACTCCGACGCCGGGGACGGGCTGATTCTGCGGAGGGTGGCGGTGATTCCGCTCCAGCGGGTGGAGACGTCGGAGTACGGCGAGTTCCGAGAGTTCTGCCGCCGGGTGGACGAGCTCGAACGGCGCCGCGTGACCCTCGTTCACGGGTAGGCCATGCGCGTCATCTCCGTCATCGTCTGCGTGCACAACCGGGAGGACCTGATCGCTGAGGTTCTGGAGGCGGTCTTTTCCAATTCCCCCGGAGCGCGGGGCGCCGCCGCCGAAGGTGAGGACGACCCTCCGCTGTTGAGCCTCGAGGGACACCCGGAGGCGGGTTTCGAGGTCATCGTGGTGGACGACTGCTCCCGGGACGGCACCGTCAACGAGGTCCGGCGGTTCCCGGTGAAGCTCCTCTGCTCCGTGGCGACTCGGGGGCCCTCCCTGGCGAGGAACGAGGGGGCCCGATGCGCCCGGGGCGAGATTCTGGTCTTCGTGGACTCGGACGTGGTCATCCGCCCCGACACCCTCGGGCGCATCCTGGATAGGATGGAGGACCGACCGGAGCTGGGCGGCATCGCCGGAATCACCTCCCTGGAGTGCCCCTACCCGAATTTCCTCTCGCGATACCAGAACACATTTCTGCGCTACCGCTACCTCTCCATGCCGGAAATCATCGCCACGCCGTGGGCCTCGCTCATGGCGGTGCGACGGGACGCCTTCGCCGCCGTGGACGGCTTCGACGTCTCGATGAAGACCTACGAGGACTACGACATCGGCTACCGGCTGGGCTCCGTGGACGCCCTCTTTCATTTGGACAAGGGGCTGGACTTCGTCCACCACAAGGAGTTCCGCTTCCGGCGCCTGTTCACCGACTACCTGCGCAAGGTGGCGAACATGTTCAGTTACCACCTGCGTATGAGGCTGGGCGGCCGGAAGGCCTGGGAGGCGAAAAAGCCCCACACGTGGCACGGCCACGCGCCGCACTTCCCACCACTCTCGGTGGGCATGCCAAGTGGGGCGGTGTTCAACTACCTCATCGCCGGCCCGACTCTCGTCAACCTCGCCGTCGCCCTCGCCCTGGGCGGATTCGGGCTCTACTTCTGGATCAGTCTCGGACTTCTGTGCATCGGCCCCCTCTCGATGACCGCGTTCTGGTTCTACCTCTTAAAAACTAAAGGGTTCTGGTTCACCGTCCGGGGGGTGCTCACCCAGCCTGCCCTGGCGCTGGTGGCCGAGGTCGCGGTGCTGGTTTCCCTCGCGCGGGCGGTCTTCGGAAAAACCTCCTCGGACTTCCTCGGGGCCAGCCAATGAGCGGTCCGGCGAGATTCCTGGGCCGGTTCATCGAGCCCGCGGGGCTGCCGCTTCAGCTCATCGTCTTCGTGACGGGCCGCTGCAACTGCCGCTGCGGCCACTGTTTCTACGGCCGTGAGGTGGAGCGGGCCGCGCCGGGACCGACCCTGGAGGAGTTCGGAAAAATCGCGCGGAGCTCCGGCCCCCTCCTCTGGCTTTCACTCACCGGCGGCGAGCCGTTCCTGCGCGAAGACCTGCCTGAAATCACCCGCCTCTTCGTCGCCCACGCCGGCCTCAGGAACCTCACCCTGCCCACCAACGGCCTGGCCACCGACCGCATCCTCGAGTCCACGGAAAGGATTCTGCGGTTGCACCCGCGGCTCCAGGTCGTGGTTTACCTCTCCCTGGACGGCCCGCGGGAGGTCCACGACGCCCTGCGCGGCGTGGATGGCTGCTTCGATCGTGCGCTGGAGACCTGGCGGGGGCTGAAAGAGCTGAAAAAGCGCCACCGGCGGCTGAACCTGGCGCCCGTCACAACCATCTGCGGCTCGAACTCGGCGCTCCTGGGAGAATTCTTCGACTGGCTCCTGGCCGAGCTGGAGCCCGACGACGTGGTGCTCAACATGCTCCGGGGGACCACCCCCGACCGGTGGGAAGGTTTTTTCGACCCGCAGGATTACGTCGCCTTTCAGGAGAAGAAGGACCGGGCCCTCGTCGAGGGGAGGCTGCCCCATTTCACCCTGAACAGGTTGGGGCTCCTGGCGGCCAAAGAGCGCTACCAGTGGCGGCTGATTCTTTCCATCCTGGAGGAGCGGCGGCAGGTCATCCCCTGCCTCGGCGGGACGCTCTCGGCGGTGGTCTCCGAGACGGGGTACCTCTACCCCTGCGAGACGCTGATGGGGTCGCCGGAGGACGACCCGCTGCAGCGGGAGCACTTCTGCCGACATTCGGCGGCGGCCATCGGCAACCTGGCCGAGGCGGACTGGAATTTGCGAAAGCTCTGGTGGTCGAAGCGGGCGGAGGAGATAAGGCGGCACGTCGCCCGGGGTCACTGCTGGTGCACCTACGAGTGCGCCTGGACGACGAGCATCCTGTTCAACCCACGGTGCTACCCCGACCTGCTGCGGTTGATGCGGGGCAAGGCCGAGTCGTAGATAAGGCCGCCGCGGGCGGGTTTGGAGGCCGTCCCCCACGTCACGGACCGCCATTTAACCTCGTAGGGGCCGACCTTCAGGTCGGCCCGCGGGCGGGTCTAAAGACCCGCCCCTACGTCATCGCAAGATGGGGATTAATGGTCGGAGGGATCTCCCTCTCCACGTGGGAGAGGGACTAAGGGTGAGGGCTGCCATATATCCCCTCCCCCCTCTGGGGGAGGGCTAGGGAGAGGGGCGGGCGGGTCAGGAGACCCACCCCTACGTCATCGCGCCCCCTCACCCCGACCCCCAAGGATAGAAAAGGGGCCGGTCAAAAGACCGGCCCCCTTGGGGGAGATAAATCGAACAATTCCCACTACACACGTGAATCCACTATTTCCTGCAAAAGGGGCCGGCTATTTAACCGGCCCACTTGGGGGAGATAAATCGAACAATTCCCACTACACACGTGAATCCACTATTTCCTGCAAAAGGGGCCGGCTATTTAACCGGCCCCCTTGGGGGAGTAGGCCGAACCATCCGGGGCTTTCCTTGGGGGGAGGAGGAGAGACGGTTCAGCCTACAGGTGGCAAATGATAGGCCACGGAGGGGAAGTGGTCAAGGAAAAAGTGGAGGGGGACGGCGAGCCCTTGACCGTCGGCGGGGCGAACCTCTATAATCACCCTCCCGGAAGGGGTGCCCCGTGATTCTGGACGTCAACGCCACCCGCATGGAGCTGATGCGGCTGAAGAAGCGCCTTGCGATAGCGCGGCGCGGCCACAAGCTCCTCAAGGACAAGCAGGACGAGCTCCTGCGGCGTTTCTTCGCGCTCATCGAACGGGCCAAGGGCCTGCGGAACCAGGTGGAGGAGGAGCTCCGGCGGGCCATGACCGGCTTCATCATCGCCCGGGCGCTCATGGACGAGCAGACCACGGCCACGGCCCTGGCGCTGCCCAAGGTCACCGGCGAGGTGAAGACCGTCACCCGTCAGGTGATGAACCTCAAGGTGCCGTCCCTGGAGGTGATCCTGGAGGGTAACGCGCTGGCCTACGGGCTGGCGACGACGCCGCCGGAGCTGGACCTGGCGGTGGAGGGCTTCCGCGGGGTGCTGCCCAGGCTGTTGGATCTGGCCGAGCTGGAGAACTCCATCGAGATGCTGGCCCGGGAGATTCAGCTCACCCGGCAGCGGGTCAACGCCCTGGAGTATATTTTAATTCCGAACCTGGAGGAGACCATCCGCTACATCGGGCTCAAGCTGGGCGAGCGGGAGCGTGGGACGCTGACGCGGCTGATGAAGGTCAAGGAGATGCTGGAAGCCGCCCGGCGGAAGGCGTGAGCGTCGCCGGGGGGTCGAAGGGGTGATGTGCGGTTTTGAGGTTTAACTAAATGTAGGGCGGGGACTGTCGGCTGAGCCGTAGTCCCCGCCGTTTTTCGTCGGCGGAATGGAGGCCGTGGGTCATCCAACGGTTTACCCTCACACATTGGCGCGTGGTTCCGTAGGGGCCGACCGACGGCGCGCCGTTCAGGTCGGTCCGCTTCTTTAAGGCAGCCCTCATCCCCATCCCTGTGCCTCGCAGGCCTCCCACAGGGAGAAGGGGGAACGAGTCACTGCCGGATGGACATTCAACGGCTCACCCTCACCATGCCCCTCCCCCTGAGAGAGAAAGGTAAAACCTCCCCGTCATTCACCCGGCGCCATCCGTGAGCCGTCGGCAAGCCCCGCCGGGGATCGAAATCCCCCGCCACGCATCATCCGCGGCCGACCCAAAGGTAAGAGAACCTGCGGCTCCCTCTTCGTACTCTCCGAAATCGCCGACCTCGGCGCTCACTTGCGCCGGAAGCGCCAGACGACGGGGAAAATGGCAGCGCCGGGACGCTGGAGGCCCAGCGCGAATAGCGTGAGTCAACGGGGCAAAAAAAACGGCCGGAAACCGACCGCTTTTTTTTGAGGGGAACGGGCGCTATTCGATGTACTCGATGGCCGTTATCTCGGCCTCGAAGGACCACTGGTTCTCGTCGCCCAGGCCGTTGTTCATGTAGTAGGAGGGGTCACCCTCGAGGTCGGCCAGGGAGCGCTGGGTCATGGTCGGGGCATCGGCGGAGCTGTCCAGCACGGAGAGGGATCCGGAGCGGAAAGCGATGGGGGCTTCCGCGCCCTCCTCACCCGAGGTGTCCTTGACGCCGGCGGCCAGCCAGACGGTCTCGCCCGTCCCGGCGGCCTCCTCGAGGCGGGCGAGCTGGCGGGCGTCGGTGACCGGTATCCAGTACACCTGATCGCCCTGGCGGACCTGGATGCGCGCCTGGGTGTGGCCCATGTCGTAGGTGACGCCTGAGCGACTGGCCACGTTGGACTGGACCACCTGGGTCACCAGCTTGTCGAGGTTGTTGTCCACACTCGTCTCGGTGCCGGAGACGGAGCCGGTGTACGCCCTCTCGGCCGCCTTGATATCGGCCCGGTCCCGTGTGTCGTCGGAAACCGAGGTCGGGGAAGCGGTAACGCCGCCGACGGCGCCGCCCGAGTGGTACGCCTCGGTATCCTTGTCCACCTCGCCCGCATCGAAAGCCTCCTCGGCCACGGTGGCCCGGGTCACGCCGATGTCGAACACCGATGTGTCCTCGTCTATGACGCCCGAATCCGCGAGCTCCCGGTGGACCGCCTCCTCATCGTAGACGTGGTCGCCCTCGTAGATGTAGCTCGCCACGCGGCCCGAGTCGTCCACGTAGGTCTTGCGGTAGGACAGGTACTCGAAGGAGCCGTTGGTCCCGAAGGCCACCTGCTTGAAGGAGTTCTCGCCGTAGGTGGAGAGGCCGGAGCAGCCGATGGCGAAGATGGAGATGCCCCGGTCGTTGGCGTCCTCCACCGCGTCTTCCAGTGTGTAGAACTCGTCGGGGTACTCGTGGGGGCCGGCGTCGCCCAGAAGGAAGGCGAGCTTGGTCACCTCGCGGTCGGAGTCCCAGGAAAGCTCGTTGATGCCGTCGTCCAGGGCGCGGAAAACACTCTCCGGCTCGTCGCCGCCGCCGCCGGCGTAGATGGCGTCTATGGCATCCTGGATCGCGAGGACGTCGTAGTTGAAGTCGGTGAGCTGGGTCACGTACGCGTCGCCCCGGTCGCGGTACTCGACGATGGCGAAGCGCACCGCGGGGGACGGGGTGCCCTGGGCGATGTTCACGGCGATTTTGCGCATCTCCTGCTTGACCACCTCGATCTCGTCGCCCATGGAGCCGGTGGTGTCCACGAAGAAGGCCACGTCCACGCGCGGCGCGCCGGAGTTGGGATCCACGAAGAGCACGGGGGTGTACCCCACGCCGTACCGCAGGGAGCGTATCTTGTCCACGAGCTGGTGGGAGACCAGGTCCACCATCTCGAAGACGCCGCCGGAGTCGGTCGTCTCGGCCCGCACGCCGCCGGCTATCTCCCCCGACTCCACGAAGAGGACCTGGGCGTCCAGCCGCATGCTCCCCTCGACCACCGTCAGGGAGCCCATGACCATCAGGTCCAGACCGAGGATGCGACCCAATTCGACGGCGGTGACGGGGTCGGTGATGCCGGAGCCCGACAGGGAGTGCTCGGCCAGGACCTCGTCCAGCCGCTCCCGCTCCACCACGGTCATGTCGGGCTGGTTGGCCAGGTCGGTCATCAGCATCTCGGCCATGCCGGTGGAGAGGTAATCGTAGGTGTCATCCGGCGCGGCGACGTCGAAGTAGAGCACGCCTATCCGCACGCCGGCCAGGACAGGCAGGGCCAGGAAACCGAGAAGCACAAACAAAAGAGCGTTACGCATGGTTCCTCCTGAGCTTCTTTCAAACCGAATGAGGGATTAAATAGTTACGTCGTACCGTCCCGATGGGTTCCAGATGCATCCCGCAGCTTACCCTGAACAGGGGTAATATGTTAATCTACACCCGTGCCCGGAGGCAATACCCAGGCGACGGCGGCCATCCATCTCGGCGTGGACGTCGGCTCGACGACCACCAAGGCGGTCGCGCTGGCGGACGGGGAGGTCGTCGGCCGGTCCCTGAGACCCACCGGCGAGGATTTTGCGTCCGCCGCCCGGGACGTCATCGCCGACGCGGCGGGCGGGAGACCTGGTTTCATCGTGGGCACCGGGTACGGCAGGCGGCTGGTCCCCGGGGCCGATCGGACGCTGACCGAGATAACCTGCCTCGCCCTGGGAGCCCGGGCCCTCGACCGTGACGCGGCGGCCTGCCTGGACATAGGCGGTCAGGACTCCAAGTTCCTCTGGCTGACACCCGACGGCCGTCCGGCGGGGTTCGCGCTGAACGACCGCTGCGCCGCCGGAACGGGCAGATTCCTGGAGCTGGCGGCGGCGAGGATTGGGCTGCGGCTCGAAGAATGGGAAACGGTCGGGCTCGACGAGGCGGGGGGGCTGGTCCTCTCGGCTACCTGCGGCGTCTTCGCCGAGAGCGAGTTGGTGGGTCACCTGGCGTCCGGGGTTAATCCCCGCTCCCTGGCCGCGGCGGCGGCGCTCTCCATCGCAGCGCGCATGTTGCCCCTGGCGGTCCAGGCGGGGCGTCCCGGGATGCCCGAGGACGGCGGGCTGGTCCTGGCGGGCGGCGTGTCCAACAACGCCCTGGTCGTGGCGGCGCTCCGCGGGGCCTTCACCGCCCTGGGGTTGCCGGTGCGGGTCCTGCCGGAACCGAGTCTTGCGGTCGCGTACGGCGCGGCCCTGGCCGCTGCACAACTTACTCCCACCGGGAAGGAGCCGGAGTGAAAAAACTGCTCATCCCCCTGTCCATCGCCCTGGCCGTAATCGTGGGCTGCGGACCCAGCGTCAACCCCCACATCCAACTGGCGGGGAAGATAATCTACGCGACGGAGTACGAGGGCGGAATCCACGTCATGCGGATAGACCCCCAGGGCGAGCACCGTGAGGCGCTCACCAACCCGGAGACCATCCGCGGCGCCAGCTCCTTCTTCGACGCCTGCCTGCTCCCCGACGGGGAGAGCTTCGTGGCCGTGGCCAATATCTACGGTAACTACGAGCTTGTGCTGGTAGAGCCCGGTTCCCCGCCCAAGGTCACCCAACTCACCCACAACAAGGCGCGGGACATCTCGCCCTCGGTGACCCCCGACGGGCGGTACGTTGTGTACGCCTCCGATCCCGGCGGCGACCTGGAGCTATTCAAGCTCGATCTGGAGGACCTGGACGCCGAACCGGAGCGCCTGACACACTCCAGGTCCAACGACACCGACCCGGCGGTCCGGCCCGACGGACGCTTCGTCGCCTTCGTGAGCGACCGGCAGGGCGCCTACGACCTCTCCGCCGTTGACCTGACCGATGTGGAGCCGCTGCGGCGCCTGACCGACGAGTACGGCGACGTTTCCAAACCCAGCTTCTCGGCCGACGGGAAGTACGTCATCTACGAGTTGATGATCCACGGGAACCCCGAGATAGCTTACTGTAACTTCGACTCCCCCACCGAGCACGGTACGATCATCGAGAGCGACGAGTGGAACGAGTACTCGCCCTGCTTCTCCCCCGACGGGGATTACATCTGCGTCGTGAGCGACCGGGAGGGCACCAGCGACCTGTGCATCTTCACCTTCTCGGGGGACTTCATCCGCCGGGTGACGAGCACCCCGGAGTTCGACACCGACGTGTCCTGGACGCGGTGACACGGTGGACTTTTCGCTCCCAGCTGTGCTAGACTCGCCGCGTTTCAGTCGCGCCCTCGAGGTCGTCGAGAGCGTGGTGACCGTTCCCGAGTCGGGGACGCTCGTCGAATTCCTGGAGCTCCTCGTCCGGTGGAATCGCCGGATCAATCTGGTTTCCCGCGCCAGCGATCCCACGGACCTCCTCGCCGACGCCCTGGTTGATGCCGCCGCGCTGACCCGGATTCTCGAGACCGGCGACGGAACCGAGCGAAGCGAGCTACGCCCCCGGCGAACGGTGGCCGACCTCGGGGCCGGAGCCGGACTTCTATCCGTCGCCCTCGCTCTTTTAGCACCCGGTTTAGACCTGGTGCTGGTCGAGTCCAACACGCGCAAGGCCGGCTTCCTGCGGCGGGTGGCGGCGCTCCTGGCCGACCGGGGGACCGGCGGTTTCGAGGTCGAGGACGCCCGTCTGGAGGAGCTCGAGGAGGGTCCGCGTAGACATCGTCTCTGGCGGGCCGCCTTCTCCCGGGCCGTCTGGCCTCCCGAAGAGGGGTGGGGGAGGGCGGCTCCCCATCTAATTCCGGGGGGCCTCTACATCGCCCTCACCGGACCGGACGCAACCGCGCCCCAGGGGTGGAGCCGGTCGAGCTACGCCGACCTCTTCCCCCATCCCGAGGGCTACAGCTCCCGCAGACTTCTGTGGCGATACAAATGAGCCGACGGATAGCCATCGCCAACCAGAAGGGCGGAGTGGGCAAGACCACCACCGCCATCAACCTCGGGGCCTCCCTGGCCGCCGCGGGCCGGCGTGTGCTCATCGTGGACACCGACCCCCAGGGGAACGCCGCCTCGGGATTGGGCGTCTTCGAGAGGGATTCCAGGCCCACCGTTCTCGACGCCCTCCTGAATCGAGCCGACCTGGAGGAAACGATCCGGCCCACCGACTCCGACTGCCTCTTCATCTCCCCCAGCGTCCCCGAGATGATCGGCCTCGAGCGCGACCTCTTGCACGCGAAGGACGCGCCCTACCGGCTTTCCAAGTCGGTGAACCGGCTCACCGATTTCGATTTCATCCTCTTCGACTGCCCCCCGTCGCTCGGCATACTGACCCTCAACGCCCTGTTGGCGGCGCAGAGCATCCTGATCCCGGTCCAGGCCGAGTACTACGCCCTGGAGGGCCTGACCCAGCTCCTGCGGGCGGTGGAGTACGTTCAGAAACGCCTCGGTCACCCCCTTGAGATAGAGGGCTTTTTGCTGACGATGGGGGATTCGCGGACGCGCCTCGCCGCCGATGTGGAGGCCGAGGTCCGCAGGCACTTCAAGGACAAGGTTTACCGGACCATCATCCCGCGCAACGTGCGGCTTTCCGAGGCGCCCAGCCGCGGGATGCCGGTCATCGAGTACGCCCTCGCGAGCAAGGGCTCCCAGAGTTACATCGCGCTGGCCCGGGAGCTGATGCTTCAACCTGCGCGGCTCGCCGAGGGGGCGCGATGAGCCCCCGGGACCCCAAGCGCGGTCTGGCCCGCGGTCTGGACGACCTCCTGGGCGACCTGGCCGATACGACCCCGGGACGGCGAGCCGTGCCGGCCGAGGGAGAGGTGGAGCTCGACCGGATCGAGCCGAATCCCCTCCAGCCGCGCCGGCACTTCCCCCCCGAGAGCCTGGAGGGGCTGGCCTCCTCGATCAAGGCCCAGGGCCTCCTCCAGCCGATTCTGGTCCGGCCCAAAGAGGGCGAGGAGGGCCGTTATCAGGTCATCGCCGGCGAAAGGCGCCTGCGGGCCGCGAGGATGGCCGGTCTCGAGCGGGTTCCGGTCATCGTCCGCGCCGTGGACGACCGTAACGCGCTCACCCTGACCCTGCTGGAGAACCTCCAGCGGGAGGACCTGCGGCCCATCGAGCTGGCCCAGGGGTTGAAGGAGCTGGTCGAGCGGTTCGGCCTCACCCAGGTCGAGCTGGCGCGGGGGCTCGGTGTCTCCCGGGAGCAAGTCTCCAACACCCTGAGACTTTTGAAGCTGCCGGAGAAGGTCCGGGAACTGCTGGACGCGGGGCTCATCACCCCGGGGCACGGGAGGCTCCTGGCCTCCCTGGACTCCCCAGAGATGGCGCAGGCCCTGGGCGAGCTGGTCGTGGAGAGGGACCTGACCGTCCGCGAGCTGGAGATGCTCATCGCCGATCAGGCGGCGGTCGAGATTCCGACCGAGCCCGGAAGCGGGGTAAAAAAACCGAGCGAAGCGAGCTATGCCCCTGGCAAATCGTCGGAACCCCGGCGGGCGGCGTCGGTCAAGGACCCAGACCTCGTCCTCTTCGAGGAGGAACTCCAGCGCCGGATCGGCACCCAGGTGAAGATCCGCCACCTCAAGTCGGGGCGCGGGCGGATAATCATCGAGTACTACTCCCCCGACGAGCTGGCAGGAATCATCGAGAAGCTGACCGGGTAATAACCCGTAGGGGCGACCGGTAGGACGAGTCCTCCACGGTCGCCCGCGGGCGGGTGTGGACACCCGCCCCTACGGCGTTTCGTTAAGGGATGCACATCCCGGGCGCTCTCGCGTGCGCCAACCACATTGGGTAAAAAGCAGCCAGAATGGGAAATCCACATCATCCCCCGTTCGACGGGGAGGCACAGGATTTTCCGGCTCACCGAGCTGAAGAGGAGGGCCCTTTTAATCGGCGCCTCCCTGGTGACCTTCATCGCCTTCGCCGCCATCGTCATCACCGTTCTTCTATCCTTCGGGATCACCCTGGGGATGGACCAGTTCAACTTCGTCGAGCTCAAACGCCTGCGGGTGGAGAACGAAGAGCTCCGGGGGGAGCTGACGTTAATCGTCGACCTCGAACGCGAGGTGACCCTGGGCGAGGAGATAGTCAGCCGCCTGCGCGGGATGCTGGGGATTGACCTTGCCGAGGAGCGGCGCGCGGAGGCGGAGAGGATACTCACCTCGGCGGTGCCCTACGTGCCCGGCGAGGAACCGGAAGCGCTGGAGCTGACCGGCGAGGCGGCGACCTACGCCCCGACCGGCCCGGCGGCGGGGAGGACCAGCGAGCTGGCGGCTTACGTGGCCAGGGCGGCGGTCCAGGGACTGTCCACACCCCGGGGCTGGCCGCTTCGGGGCTGGATCACGCGGGGGTTCGTCCCCGCCGGGGACTCGAAGCACGCCGGAATAGACATCGCCTGCGACGAGGGGAGGCCTGTCTCCGCCACGGCGGCCGGAGTGGTCGTCTTCGCCTCCGAGGACAGGCATTACGGACTGAAGGTCGTCATCAGCCACGACTCCGGGTACACCACCACCTACGGTCACAACTCCAAACTCCTGGTCCAGGTCGGAGACACGGTGGAGAGGGGACAGCACATCGCTCTTTCCGGCAACACAGGCGCCAGCACGAGCCCCCACCTGCACTACGAGATACGGCGGGACGACATCCCCATAGATCCCACGCCGTTTTTAGAGGAATAGTTTTTTCAACGAGTTACGGCAGCCATCCCAGTAAAGCGAGGCCTGATGACCAAAGAAGAGAAAAAGTATGACCGCGGATCCTCCGGCGTGCACTCCATCGTCGGCGAGGGCACCATCTTCGAGGGCAACATCTCCGTCCAGGGCAGCCTCCGCATTGACGGCATCTTCAAGGGCACCATCAAGTGCGACGCCTTCTACGTGGGGCGCTCCGCCGAGGTCACGGCCGAGGTGGAGGCCAACCGCAGCGTCATCGGCGGGAAGATCCACGGCAACCTGGTTTCGCCCATGTCCGCCGAGATCGAGGAGACCGCGGAGATAATCGGCGACGTGCGCACCGAGTCGCTGACCATCACGGAGAAGGCGATCGTCCACGGTTTCATAGACATGGGCAAGTCCGAGGGGTACAAGAACCGCCTCGCGTCTCTGGGCAACCTGGCCAAACCGGGGGGCGGCGGCGGAGAGAAGGGCAGGGTCGAACCCAGGCCGGAGCCCAGGCCCGAGTCGAACTTCCCCCACCGGCCCCCCGAGGCGAAGAAGTAGCGCGGATCCAATTCAAACGAACGACCGGCAGGGCGGCGGCGGCGCGCGCCTTCCGGCGGTGTGGGATGCGAAGGATACTGACCGGTATATTCATCCTGGTCCTGTTGTCACCCGCGGCGGCGGGGAGGAGGGCCGGCCTCGAGGTGAAGGGCGGCGGCGTCCTCAATGTCGCCCAGGCCTTCAGCGGTTTTCTCAACATCGGCCCCCGCGCGGACGTCGGATACTACGACCACTGGTTCTACGTCGGAGGACGCCTCTCGTACCTCTACTCCGACATTCACGACGGCTGGAACCTTCGCGCCGGCGTTTTCTCGGGATGGCGCTCCAACTTCACCCGGCACGAGCTGTACGTCACCGCCCTCCTGGGCGCCGAGTACCACCAGGCCCCCTGGGACGCCCTCGTATCCGGGGAGGGCTTCGGACCCTCCGGCGTCTTCTCCATCACCCTCGAGCCGGGGCTCACCGCCCGCATCACCGATTGGCTCTCGATCCACATCGAAGTGCCCATCGCCTTCCCCCTGGGCCGCGAGGGGCTGGACCCCGACGTGAAGGGATTCCTCTACGTGAACGTGTACTGGTTTTAAAAACACACGTAAAGAAGGATGACGCAACCGCCATCCAGATTAAATGATGTAGGGCGGCCCCTCTGCGGGCCGCCGTTTTTAACCGCACCACATATATTACGGTGGTATAGGGCGGCCCCGGAGGACGAGTCCTCTGCGGCCGCCGCTTTTATATTTCGCCCTCACCACGGCCCACGCAAACGTAGGGCGGGGGTTCCCAACCCCGCCGCTCTTTACCCAAACCCTCCCCCCACTAAATTGCGCTCACACCGTGGGCGGGGTGTCGAAGGGCGGCGGCTCGGCGGGATAACCGGCGGGTCCCGGCTTGCCCCGCAGGAGGCGGAAATTCCTCGGCTCGCCGAAGCGCACCCCGAGGCGGCGCTCGATCCACTCCAAGGCACGCCTACCCGGGGAATCGGTATAAGGACCGGATAAAACCTGTTTCCGCGCGGCAAAGACCCGGGCTCCCATCGGCGCCGGGTGTGTCCCGGTGAAGGGGACGATGTAGCGCGAGTTTTTGTAGACCGGCGCAGGTTGCACCTCGTCGGGCCGCGCCAGGCGCTCCTCCAGCTCGGCGTCGTCCGGCACGTACAGCCGGGTGAAGTTCCGCTGCTTGGCGCGGAAGGATTCCTCGGGCCGGGCCCAGCCGTAGTGGAAGACCTCCGCGTTTGCGGCCCAGACCACCCACGGTTTCCGTTCGGCGAGCCGCCCGTCGGGGAAGCGGAAGCCCATGGCGTCGCCCCAGGATTTCAGCCCTATGCCGAGCCGGATCACCCGCACCTCGCGCCGGTACCACTTCCGCCCGGTGTGAACCGTGTGATAACCGCCGTAAAAGTGGCGGAAACGGAACAGGAGCCCCTGGATTTCGCCGTCGGCCAGGTGGTGCTCCATACAGGCGCGGACGGCCGGGTGGTAGCGTTCGTGTATCGCCTCGTCGGCCTGGACGTAGAGGCCCCAGTCGCCGGAGCAGCGTTCCAGCGCCACGTCGGTCAGCCGGGCCAGAATCCGGCCCCCCGTCCGCAGCGACTCGTCCCAGGGCGCCTCGGAAATCACCACGCGCGGGTCGCAGAGCTCGGCCCGGAGGTAATCCAAGGTGCCGTCGGTGGAACGGGCGACCACGAGCTGGAATTCGTCGCACAGCGGCAGGACGCTCCGCACCGCCTCCACGACGGGGTAGTCGTTCTCCAGGGCGTTGCGGACGAAGCTGAAACCGCAGACCCTCACACCTTCAACCCCTTCCATTTGCCGCCGGCGAACCGCCAGTAGGCGAGCCCGGCGCGGACGTAGAACGCCAGGACCGACAGGGCCCAAAAACCCACTATCCCCCATTTGAATACGAACACGGCCAGAAGGGAGAGGGGAATACGCAGCCCCCAGAAGCCGATGACGGCCAGGGCCAGGGTCCAGCGCGTGTCGCCCGCCCCCCGCAGACCGCCGGTCAGGGGCATCATGATGGCCAGGGCCGGCTGTTCGAGGGCGGCGATGGTGATCAGCACCGCGCCGGTGGAGAGCACCTGGCCCGAGGGCGCCGGTGGGAAGAGGGCGGGCACCTTTTCGAACCACCCCTGCCCGGTGTGAACCATGGCCGCGGCACCGGTGTGCAGGAGCTTGACCCCGGTCGCGCCCTCGTCTATGAAGACCCCCGCCAGGTCATGAGCGAAGAGGGCGAAGACCACCCCCATCGCGCCCATGAGGACCAGGGCGACGACGGCCGAGCGCCGGCCCGCCTTCTCCGCCAGCTCCGGCTCCCCCGCGCCCAGGTACTGCCCCACCAGGGTCGTGGAGGCCAGCGCCAGCCCCCACCCCGGCATGAAGGACAGGCTCTCCACCTGGATGCCGATCTGGTTGGCCGCCAGGGCCACCGTCCCGAGCTGGCTCACGATCCAGACCGAGACCATCTGCCCCACGCGGAACACGCCCTGCTCGAACATGGCCGGGGTGCCGACGTGGAAGATGCGGCGGATGGCGGACCAGACCGGCCGCAGCGTCTCGGAAAATTTCAGCCGCTCCTTGGTGAACCCGAAGTAGAGGATGACCACCGTGGCGACCCCGGCGGCGGTCATGGACAGCGACGACCCGAGGGCGGCCCCGGCGACCCCCATGGGCTCGATGGGGCCCAGGCCGTAGATGAAGACGTAGTTGAAGGCGACGTTCAAGAGGTTGGCGATGAGGGTGATGATGAGGGGCCGGACGTTGTCGCCGAAGCCGCGCATCACCGACGCGCCCACCATCGTCACCACCCACGGCAGGCCGGCGTAGCACAGGATGCGCACGTACGCCGTGGCAGCGGACATCACCGCCGGCTCGGCCTTATAGATGGACAGCAGGAGCGGGAGCAGGAAGGGGCCTATCGCGGAGAGGAAGAGGCCGAATCCGAGGGCCACGAACATGGACTGGCCGCCGATGAACCGCGCCCCGTCACGGTCCCGACGGCCCCACAGGCGCGCCACCACCGCCGTGGTCCCCACCCCCACGCTGGTCAGGAGGAAGAGAACCGGCCAGACCACGCCGCCGCCCAGGGCCACCGACGCCACGCCGTTCTTCCCCAGCGCCTGGCCGATCATGATGGTGTCCACCACGCCCACCATGGTCTGCAGGACCATCTCCCCCACGGCGGGGAGCGCCAGGCGTAAGATGTTCCCGTTCAGGTGCCGGGCGTCGAGGACGAGGTTTTCTTCGCGGACCACGGCCTTACCTTTGGCGGAGCAATCGAACGGGCATTATTTGAAAAGACCGGCGGAGCCGCGGGTGAGACGACGGAGATTGAGAGTCGCTTCGTTGTTTTCGACTCCGCCGTCCTAGGGCGAAACCTCCAAATACCGGACGAGGACCGAGGCCGGCCCGTGGTTTGGACGGGCCAGGTTCGGGTCGGGGTGGAGGCCGACGACCTCGCCCGAAATCATCCGCCCGCCGAGGCCCTCCGGCGCGTCCACCAGCTCGCCGCGCAGGTAATTCCCGGTGACGCCCGTCTGCGCGCCCGAATCGGACCGCCGCCGCTCGACCAGCAGACGGACACGAGTGCCCATATTTTCCCCGGCAAAATTAAATGCCAGCTCGGCGGAGAGCGACCGGAGGACGCGGGAGCGTTCTTTTTTTACCAGGGGCGGGACGCGGTCGGTAAAACCTTCCGCCGCCGTTCCCGGCCGGGGGGAAAAGCTGAACACGTGGAGGTAGTCCGCGGTTTTTTGAGAAACCTCCACCGTCCGGGCGAAATCGGCGTCGGTCTCGCCGGGGAAGCCGACCATTACGTCCTGTCCCAGCCCCAGGCGCGGGATGCGCTCTTTGGCGAAGCGGATGTTTTCCAGGGCGCGCGCGGCGGTGTACGGCCGGTTCATCCGGGCCAGAACGTCGTCGGCTCCGGACTGGAGCGGCACGTGGAGGTGTGGGGCTATCCTGCCCTCCGAACCGGCGATGAGATTGACCAGCCCCGCGGTCAGCTCGTCGGGCTCGATTGAGGTCAGGCGCAGGCGCTCGAGGCCTGGGGTTTCGAGGAGCGCCCCCAAGAGGTCCGTCAGTTTTTTACCCGATTCGGCTCCCCAGGCGCCCAGGTGAACGCCGGTCAGGACGACCTCCCGGTGCCCGGCGGCGACGAGACGCTCCAGAGCCGCTTTCGCGTCGTCAATCGGGCGGCTCCGGGCCTTCCCCCGGGCCAGTCGCACCTTGCAGTAGGTGCAGGCGCCATCGCAGCCGTCCTGCACCTTCAGAAAAGCCCGCGTGTGGTGCAAAAAACCGCCGGCCGTTTCGGGCCAGCGGTTTTCCTCAACCATCCCACCCTCCACCGCCCGCAGAAGGGCGGCCCCCGCGAGGGGGGTCACGTCCGTCACGCCCGGTATGCGTTCCAGGACGTCCGGATCGGTGACGGCGTAGCACCCGGCGGCCACGACCCTTCCCCCCGGGACGACGACCCCGGCCGCCCGGCGCAACAGGTTCCGCGAACGGTAGTCGGCCCTCCCCGTGACGGTGCAGGTATGGACGACGCAGACCTCCGCGGCCTCGCCGAACTCCACGGCCGTGTACCCGGCCCCGACGAAGGCGCTCAGGGTGGCCTCGGCCTCGCAGGCGGAGAGCTTGCAGCCGAGGCTGGCGACGGCGACCCTCACCTAGAGTTCGACGCCGCTCAGAACCTTGCTCCGGTCGCGAGCCACGGCGGCGAACCCCTTCAGCTCGTTGTCGAAGGCGAGGAGCACGTTCTTCACCGACTCCGCGTCCGCGCCGGCGGTGCCGAGGCCCTCGCCCGACTCCACGAGACGGCCGACCTTCTCCAGAAGCCCCTCGTCATAGGAGTAGAGCTGGTCCAGCACCTCCCCCGTGACCTTGATCGGATCGGTCTTTCCCGAGTAGCCGTAATCGGCGTAGTGGAAGGCGTCTGTCACCGTCTCCAGGCGGTTCTCCACGGCGTCCACCGCCTTCAGGAGCTCGAGCAGGCCGTTGTTGGTCAGCGAGATGACCATCTCGCGCAGCTTGACCTTGAGGCCGTCCAGGCGCGCGACGAGAATTTCGCGCAGCAGGCGGTCGGCCTCCCGGCGGGTTTTGAGCTCCTTGTAGCCCTGGTAGCCGGGGATCAGGCGGGCGAGCTTCGACTCCACACCCGAGCGGTCATCGGCGATTCGGTCGCGCAAATCATCCATCGGCATACTCCCCAAAGAGTGGCAGGGGACGTGTTTTAACTTGACCCCTCCCTCGCCGGCGGACGGGGGCGGTCGGGTTGCAACGATTATAAACGCCGACCGGGGTAAAATCCAGCCTCCAGACCGTATCGAGCCGCCCGGCGGCGACGGTCAGTCATGAACCGGCGTCTTAGGCGTCCGCAGCCTTTCGATGAGGCAGAAGCTGTCCAGCCACATCTTGCGCTCGGAGTAGAGGTCGTGGGACTCCTCGAGCACGACCTCGCCGGAGGGCCCTACCACCTTGGTCTTGGCGTAGTTCCAGGCCCGCCCTGTTTCCGTGGGGTTCATCCCGTAGAGGGTGGCCACGCTGGATTCGGTCCCGCTTTGAATCTCCACGGAGAAGGCCCGTTCGCCGGCAAAGACGCCCGCCACGCAACCCATGTGCCGCATGGGGAGGAAGTAGCGGAACTCCACGCGGTGCAGGCCCGGCGGGAGGGGAATCTTCACCTCGCCCGCGGCCGCGTGCAGAACGGCCACCAGGGAGTCGTCAACCAGGGCGTGGACGTAGGTCGAGCCGTGCTGACTGGTGAAGAAGAGCCGCAGGACGCCGTCCGCCGTCTGGACATCGTCCCGGGGCTCGATGGCCTGCGCGAGGACCAGTCCGGCCTCGGACAGGAAGCGAGGGAAGTGGAGCCGGTCGGGCACATCTCCTTCCAGCACCAGGATGAATTCCCCCATCAGGGCATCCACGGCGAAGAACGAGATGGTGGAGCTCATCCCCGCGTTGGCCAGCTCGCCCCAGAATGCGTACCGGCATCCAGCCTCCCCGGCCTGAGCGACGGCCTCCTCCAACCCGAAGGCCCTGTGCCGGATGAGCCGCTCCGGGGGCTCAAGCTCCTGCTCGGCCAGTTTCCCGAGCTCGGCCAGATCGGGGTGCAGCACGACGCGGAAGTCGGGGCCGTAGTCGTCGAGCACCTCCTCCACCTCGGCCGCCGCGATGAGGCTCATGTAAGGGTCCTCGTATGAGAGGACGAAGGGGAGTGCGAGGACTCGGTTGCGCCGCGCCTCCAGTTCCAGGGGGAGACGGTGCCCGAACCACGCCATGTCGGTGTCCGGCGGCAGCCTCCGGGCCACCGCCAGCGCCAGGGCGTCCAGCCGGGTGAAGGCCGGCGCGTCCCCCAGGACGGTCAGGGCTCGACGGGGATCGCCACCGCCGAGGGGGTTGAAGCCGTAGATCCGCATCAGGGCACGCGAGAGAACGCGACCGAGCTCGGCGGAATCGCCTTCGGGGGGAATCCCGACAACGCCCCCCACGACCCTACCGGTCCGAGTGTCGTAGGTCGGCGTCAGTTCTGCTGCGACTGGGGCGCTCCGGACGATGATGTCGGCCCGGAGCTCGTCCTCGGCGGCGCGCGTGAGCTCGATGAAGCCGATGTCCGGGAGCCGGGGACCGGAGAGGGGTTCTCGGATGTCGTCGAGCGCCCCGGTCAGGTCCGGTTCGACGTACACCCGGGGCGGCGAATCCCAGCGGCACCGCCAGCGGGTGTCCGCATCCGCCGGGGAGGTGGCACTGGAATCCCGGATGAAATCCACCAGGGAGACCGGAACCTCGCCCAGGCGCACCAAGGCGGGGACGAGGGCGACGGTGACCCGCTCGGTGCGCCCCACGGGCCGCCGATAGGCGGCGAAACGCTCCCCGGCCTCGACCACCAGGACCCCGAAGCCGTCAAATGTGATTCGGAACTCGCCCCGGCTGTCGGCTTGAACCGATTCATCCTGAATGGTCACCTCGGCCCCGGGCACCGGCACACCCGTGGCCGCGTCCAGGACCACCCCGGCGATGAATTTCGCCTGGGCGCCCCAGACCAGGACGAGCGGGAGGAGCAGCTTCAGTTTCAGCTTCATCTGTGACGGCTACGCTAGCATAAGAAACTGCGCCTGACAAGCCGCCCGGGAAGCTTCGATTTCCCATTCGACCGCGGCTGAATTATAATCACCCGACCGTGAGCTACGAACCGCAGGAACCACTGGTCCTCGTCGCCGGGGCGGGCCGACTCCCCCTAGTGGCCGCCCGGAGCCACCGGGCGGGTGGCGGGCGCCTCCACCTGGTCAGCCTTTCTCGGCAGATTACCCCGGAGCTGGAGGAGTTGACCACCGAGGCCGTCGTCTTCAGCATCGGCCAGGTCGGCGGCATCCTGGACTACGCCCTCGGAACGGGCGCCCGCCAGGTGAGCCTGCTGGGTAAGGTAGTCAAGGGGAAGCTCTTCGACGGGCTCAAGCTGGATGCCCTGGCGATGAAGCTCTGGCTCGCGACCCGTGACCGGAGCGACCGGGGCATCATTCGCACGCTCTGCGACCTGGCGGGGGAGAGGGGGCTCGAGGTGGTCAGCCAGCTCGATCTCCTGCGAGAGCTGGTCACCCCCGAGGGGGCGTTGACGAAGAAGAGACCCGGCCCGGCCGAGGAGGAGGACGCCCATCTGGCCTTCCGCCTGGCGCTGGAGTGCTCGCGTCTGGGCATCGGCCAGACGGTTCTGGTCCGCGGCGGGATCGTTGTGGCCGTGGAGGCGCTGGAGGGGTCCGATCGCTGCCTCGTCCGGGCGGGGGAACTGAGCCGCGGCGGCTCCAGGCTGTTCAAGGGGGGTCTGGTGATGGCCAAGGCCGCCGGATGGGACCACGACGTCCGCTCCGACGTGCCCACGGTGGGGACGGACACCTTGGCGAAGGCGAAGGAGGCGGGCGTAACCTGCATCGCCCTGGAGAGCGGTCGGACTCTCATCGCCGATGGGGTGGAGGAGTTCGCGCGAACCGCCGCAAAGCTGGGCATCGCCGTGCTGGGTGTGCCGCTCCACGACGCCTGATGCCCATTTGTCGTAGGGGCGGGTGTCCAAACCCGTCCCTACGCTTTCCCTTTCCCCGTGGGAGCTCTGCGAGGTACGGGCTGGGGTGAGGGTTTCCTTAGAGATAAATCCCCTCCCCCTCTGGGGGCGTAACAGCGACCCGCAGGGAACGCGTCCTACGGAGCCGCCTTACATACGCCCTTCAATGCTCGTCGGCTATCCCAAACGAAGGGCGGGGATTTTAATCCCCGCCGCGTTTTTCAAGGTAGCCCACACAGATAAATCCCGCTCCCAAAGGGAGAGAGAAACCCCTACCGGCTGATGACCAGCCTCTGGGTCAACGATCCCGCGGTCGTCTCCAGGCGGTAGAGGTAAACGCCCGAGGGAACCTCGCCGCAGTTCCAGGTCGCCTCGTGACGGCCCGCGGTCAACTCCGAGTCTAAAAGCGTCGCCACCCGCCGACCCGCCAGGTCGTAAACCGACAGCGCAACCCGCCCGTCAGCCGGAAGCGAGAACACGAACTTGACGACCTCCCGCGACGGGTTCGGATACGCGGCGTAAAGCACCAGCTCCGGCGTGTCCTCGG
>Ga0307378_10002953_pt1 | contig 25345 bp, 26 predicted proteins | sample UN1MG_FD_202238 | JGI IMG/M metagenome (GOLD analysis project Ga0307378, IMG submission 202238) | Soil microbial communities from Risofladan, Vaasa, Finland - UN-1 | ecosystem: Environmental > Terrestrial > Soil > Coastal area > Acid sulfate soil | place: Finland: Risofladan, Vaasa | collected...
TTGTCGTAGGCATCCTCCACGCACCAGAAACAGCCGCCGGCAAAGATCGCCGTCTTCGTCTCCGCGGCGTGCGTGCTGTAGGCGCCGCCGGCGAGCACAAACGCGGCGAGAAAGGCCGCCGTCAGGCCAGCGCAAATCCATCGCGCAATCATAGGATGCCTCCACATTGTTGTCTGTCTGAGACGATAAGGAGGGCGCGGTCGCGCGCATAGACGGTCTCGCGCGACCGTGATTGGAAGTGATGCTGGCGCGGCGGCGCATAAGCGCTTGGGCCGCCTCGCTGATCTGGGCTATTGAGGGGCCATGCAACCGACCCTGTCCTTGCCGCAAGAGGCCATGAAGCCCGATTACGACGTGGTTGTCGTCGGCTCGGGCTATGGCGGCGGTGTCTCCGCATCGAGGCTCGCGCGCTCGGGCCAGCGTGTTTGCGTCATCGAGCGGGGGCGCGAAGTGCCCACCGGCGACTTCCCGGGACGCCTGCCTGAACTGCGCCGCGAACTGCAACTGAACGGCGGCAAGATGCGCTCCGGCTCCCGCACCGGCCTCTACGATTTTAGGATCGGGTCCGACATCCATGTGCTCGTCGGCTGTGGGCTCGGCGGCGGCTCGCTCGTCAATGCGGGCGTGGCCTTGCGTCCCGACGCGCGTGTCTTTGCCGACAAGGCCTGGCCCGAGGCGGTCAGCGCCGACAGCCTGCTCGATCTCGGTTTCGAGCGGGCCCAAGCGATGTTGCGCCCCGCGCGCTACGGCGATGCTGCCGCACTCACCAAATACCGCGCGCTCGAAACGGCGAGCGTGGCGTTCGGCCAGTCCCCGGTTGCAGCGCCCGTGCTTGTGAGCTTCGAGGAGACCGTGAACGCTGCGGGCGTCCTGCAACCCGCCTGCACGCTTTGCGGCGATTGCTGTTCGGGCTGCAATGTCGGCGCCAAGAACACCGTGGCCATGACCTACTTGCCCGACGCGAGGGCTCATGGGGCCGAGATCTTCACCGAGCTCACGGTGAGCCATCTCGAGAAGCGCGGCGAGAGCTGGCGCGTCCATTTCGTGCCCTCCGAGGACAAAGATGGTGAGCCAAGCTTTGTCGATGCCAAGACAGCGGTGCTCTCCGCCGGCACACTCGGCTCCACCGAAATCCTGCTTCGCTCCCGCGACCGCGGGCTGAAGCTCTCCGACCGGCTTGGGATGGGCTTCTCCGCCAATGGCGACATCATCGCGTTTGCCCTCGGCGGCCGCGAGAAGGTCAACGCGGTCGGCGTCGGCGAGCCGCCGAAATTCACCGGCGACACGGTGGGCGCGTGCGTCGCCGGGCAGATCGAGCTTCCCGATGTATTCGACCTCGATAACAGCATGATCATCCAGGAAGGCGTGCTGCCTTCGGCGCTGGCGCCGCTGCTGCCGGTGTTCTTCGTCTCGGGCGGGCGAATTCTCGGGGCGGCGCAGAGCCTCATCAAAGGCGTCTATCAAGGACCGCTCTCGCATCTCCACACTTTCTTCGTCGTCTCTCATGACGACGCAGGCGGCCGGCTCACCCTCGACAACGGCAGCCTCAAAGTGGCGTGGCCCAAGGTCGCCGAGCAGCCCGTCTACACTCGGGTCGACGAGGCGCTGACCAAGGTTGCCGAGGCGGTCGGCGCGCGCTACATCAAGAGCCCGCTCGCCGCCACCAATATGGGCACCAAGCCCGCCACGGCTCATCCGCTGGGCGGCTGCGGCATGGGCGAGGATGCGGCGAGCGGCGTGGTCAATCACAAATGCCAGGCTTTCGCCGATACCAGCGGCGAAGCGGTTCACGCCGGGCTCTATGTCTGCGACGGCGCCGTGATCCCGCGCTCCATCGGCTGCAATCCGCTGCTCACCATCACGGCGCTGACCGAGCGCGCCATGGTCCACCTTGCCCGCGACCACAATCTGGGATTCGATACGGAATCGATTCGCGAGGCAGAACGGGCCGCATCATGAGGACCGGCTGACCATGCCAAGCCGTCTGCTCAAGCCCGGCCGTCTAAGGCCCCTGGGCGCCGCAGCGGCGGTCATCGCGCTCGTTGCCGGCGGCAGCGTGGCCGGCGGCGCCGCGCGGCTTCAGCCTTGCGCCAGCACCGAATACACCGCCGCGATCGGCGATACGGCCGCCAAGGCGCCAGCCGCTAAGAACCCCGCCCCCGACCGCCTCACCATCGTTCTCGTAGGAGACGCCGGCTTAAATCCGAAGGGCGCGGCCGTCGATCCGCGCGGCTTCACCAAGAACGGCAAGTCGCTGGGCTTCAAGGAAAGCCTAAGCGGTGTGGCGCGCGATGTGGACGGCGACTTTGCCTTCATCAATCTCGAGACGGTGATCACCGACCGCAACGATCTTCAGCCCGACAGCAAGGGGCAGAAGGCGCCCTACAACTTCAAGAGCCATCCCCAGGGCCTGAAGACGCTCATGGAGACAGGCTTCAACCTGTTCTCGCTCGCCAACAACCACTCCATGGATTACGGCGCGAACGGCGCGGAGGAGACGCTCTACCACATGGCCCTGGCGGCGGCGGAGCGCGCTATCGCCTATGCCGGCATCGGCGCGAACTACGAGGAAGCGACGAGGCCCGGCTGTCTGGAACTCGAGGGGACCAAGATCGCGTTTGGGGCCACCGGCATCATCACCGGTCAACGGCCCGAGCATCGCGCCGGTCAGAACAAGCCGGGCCAGGCGGGCTATCGCAACGAGAAGGACTTCCAGCTGGTAGTGAACCGGCTGGCCGAGCTGCCGGCCGACTACCGCATCCTGTCGATCCATTACCGGCTCGAGGGCCGCGTGGTGCCCGACCAGCGCCAATTGAAGGATTGGCGGGGGTTTGCCGCACACCAAAAGGGCATCGACCTCATCGTCGGCCACCATCCGCATGTGGCCCAAGGTGTGGAGCGCACAGGCGACTCGCTCATCTTCTACGGGCTCGGCAATTTCCTGCACCCGGGCACCGCGGAGATGAAGCGCTTCGGCGTCTGCCGCGACTACGGCCTGATGGCGAAAGTGCATCTCGCCAAGCTCGAAGGCGACTGGAAGCTCGGCGCCATCGAGGCGATCCCGCTCACCGACACCCATCTGCGCCCCGAGCGCTTTCCCGTGCAGCAATCGGTGACGCGCATCTACGCGCTGAATTATCTCGGCGCGCAACTCGGCGACGGCACCACCTCGCAAGGGGTGCGCTTCACGCCGCGCAAGGACGGCTCGGGGCTCTACTGTGCGGCAGGGGCGGAAAATCTCGGCGGCAAGGTGGGCGCGCTGTGCGCCGCATGGCAGCCGGCGCCGGCCATTCCGAATACGCTGTCCCGGCAGCTTGCGAGCGCCTGCGCCGACAAGCCGTTCTACGGCGCCGCCAAGAAGAAGCGCCGCAAGTCGAACTCGTTTTTTGGATTTGGTCCGCGCTAGCCGCGTAGCTCGCCGCCGGTGGCCTTCACGACCGCGGTGACGATCTTCTCCGCAACCGCATCGATCTCGGCGTCCGTTAGCGTCTTGTCGCGCGGCTGCAAGGTCACCTCGATGGCGAGCGACTTCTTGCCCTCCGGCACGCCCTGGCCGGTGAAGACGTCGAACACATTCACGTCCGAGATCAGCGCACGGTCGGCGCTTGAGGCCGCGCGCACCACATCGCCCGCGGCAACGTCTGCATCGACCAGGAAGGCAAAGTCGCGCCGCACGGCTTGCAGGTCGGAGGCTTCCAGCGCCGGCTTGGCCGTACCCTTGCGCTTCACCGGCGGCAGATTGTCGAGGAAGAGCTCGAACGCTGCCATGGGCGCTTCGGCGTCGAGCGCGGCCAGCGTGTCGGGGTGGAGCTCACCGAACACCCCCAGCGTCACCTTCGGCCCGAGCTTGAGCGCACCGGAGCGGCCGGTATGGAACCAGTCCGGCGCCTCGCGGGTCACTTGGATGGTGGCCGGGCTGAGACCGAGCGCTGCGAGCGCGGCCATGGCGTCGGCTTTTACAGCCGTCCAGTCGGCGCCCGGCGCTTCGCCCGACCAGTGACGGCCTGAGCCTTCCAGAGCCGAATGCCCGAACCGCACCCCTGTCGCGGCCACATATTGGTCGTCCGGCTCGGCCCCCCGATAGGCCTGGCCGAGCTCGAACAGCGCACCGTCCGAGAAGCCGCGATCCTGGTTCCGCTTGGCGGCGCTGATCAGGCCGGGCAGGAGCGAGGGGCGCATCTGCGCAAGCTCGGTCGAGATGGGATTGTCGAGCGTAAGCGCAGGCTGGCCGCCACCGAACAACTTGGCCTCCCCCAGGGGCACGAAGGACCACGTCACCGCCTCCACGAACCCGCGCCCGGCGAGCAACCGCCGCACGAGCTTGGCGCGGACTTGCGCGTAGGTGAGCACGGGCAGCGCCACGCCGGACAGGCGCGGGAGCGGCGTGGGCGCGATTTGGTCGACGCCGGTGAGGCGCACCACCTCCTCGACGAGATCGACGGCCATGGCGATGTCCGGACGCCAGGACGGCGGCACGGCCTTCAACACGTTGGCCTTGCCCTCGAGCTTGACGCCGAGCGCCGAGAATTTGCGCCTGATGTCGCGATGGGGCAGGGACAGCCCGCTCAAGCGGCTGATCAGCGTCATGTCGAACCGGAAGGGCGGATTCGGTCTCGGCGTGCGGCCGGCGATCTCGGTCTTGCTCGGCTCGCCACCGCACAGATCGAGCACCATGCGCGTGGCGAGGTCGAGCCCCGGCACGACGGACTCCGGATCGACGCCGCGCTCGAAGCGGAAGCGCGCATCCGACTGAATGTTCAGCGTGCGCCCCGTGCGGGCCGTGCGTTTCGGATCGAAATAGGCCGACTCGATGAAGATGTTGGTGGTCTCCTCGGTGCAGCCCGTGTCCTCGCCGCCGATCACGCCGCCGAGTCCAAGCACGCGCGCCTCGTCGGCGATGACGCACATTTCGTCGCTGACCTCGTAAGTCTTGCCGTCGAGCGCAGCGAATTTCTCGCCCTGTTTCCCAAGCCGCGCGCGGATCGCGCCGGAAAGCTTGTCCGCGTCATATACGTGGAGCGGGCGGGCGCGGTCGTAAGCGATGTAATTGGTGATATCGACCAGCGCGTTGATGGGACGGAGGCCAATCGCCTTCAGCCTGCGTTGTAGCCATTCGGGGCTCGGCCCGTTCTTGACGCCGCGCACCACGCGCCCAGCGAAGACGGGGCAGGCGTTCTTCATGCCCTTCTCGAATTCGAGCTTGATCGCGACAGGATTCTCGAACGCGCCTTTGGCGGGCTTGATCGTGCCCCTCATGAGCTTGCCGAGCCCTGCCGCCGCGAGGTCGCGGGCCACGCCGCGCACACCGAGGCAGTCGGGCCGGTTCGGCGTGATGGCGATGTCGAACACCGCGTCGTCGAGCCCGAGCGCTTTTGCTGCGGCGCTGCCGGTTTTCGTCTTGGCCGGAAGCTCGATGATGCCGCTGTTTTCGTCAGAAAGCTCGAGCTCCTTCTCGGACACCATCATGCCGTTCGACTCGACGCCGCGGATCTTGGCCTTGGTCAGCGTGAAGTCGAGGCCGGGCACGTAAGCCCCGACGGGCGCGAACACGCCCTTCATGCCGGCGCGCGCATTCGGCGCGCCACACACCACTTGCAGGCGCTCCTTGCCGGTGTCGACTTCGAGCACTTGCAGCTTATCGGCGTCCGGGTGCTTCTCGGCTTTCACCACTTCGGCCACACGGAAGGCCTTGAGCGCGGTCGCGGGGTCGAACACGTCTTCGATCTCGAGCCCGATGCGGGTGAGCGTCTCGGCGATCTCCTCCACGGATGCCTCCGTGTCGAGATGCTCCTTCAGCCATGCGAGGGTGAATTTCATGGCTAGCGGCTCAAGCCTCCGGCAAGCGTGGGAACGGCGAGCGGCGCGAAGCCGTAATGGGTCAGCCAGCGCAGATCGCCGGCGAAGAAGGCGCGCAGATCCGGCATGCCGTATTTCAGCATGGCCAGGCGGTCGATGCCGACGCCGAAGGCGAAGCCCTGATATTTCTTGGGGTCGAGCTCCACGGCCTTCAGCACGTTGGGATGCACCATCCCGCAGCCCAGAATCTCCAGCCAGCGGTCGCCCTCGCCGATCCTGATCTCCTCGCCCACCTTGGCGTAGCCGATATCGACTTCCAATGACGGCTCGGTGAAGGGGAAATGGCTCGCGCGGAAGCGCATCTTCACTTCCGGCACCTCGAAGAAGGCCTTGCAGAATTCCTCGAGCACCCATTTCAGATGCCCGAGATGGGTCTCCTCGTCGATCACCAGCCCCTCGACCTGATGGAACATCGGCGTGTGGGTCTGGTCGGAGTCGCAGCGATAGACGCGGCCCGGCGCGATGACGCGCAAGGGCGGTTTGTTGGCGAGCATGGTGCGGATCTGCACCGGGCTGGTGTGGGTGCGCAGCACGGGACGCGTGCCGTCGGCGCCTTCGGCGAAATAGAACGTGTCGTGGTCCTGCCGCGCGGGATGCTCGGGCGGGATGTTGAGCGCGGTGAAGTTGTTGAAATCCGTCTCGATGTCGGGCCCCTCGGCGATCGAGAAGCCCATATCGGCGAAGATCTCGGTGATCTCGTCGGTGACCTGGCTGACGGGATGAATGCGGCCCTCGCTTAGGGGACCTTCGCGCACCGGCAGGGTGACGTCGGCGCGCTCATGGGCGAGCTTGGCGGCAACCGCGGCGCGGGCGAGCTCCGCGTGCTTGGCTTCAAGCGCGTCCGAGACGGCGGTCTTGACCGCGTTCACCGCTTGGCCGAAGTCGCGGCGCTCTTCCGGCGGCATGGACCCGAGCCGCTGCATCAGCGCCGACACTTGGCCCTTCTTGCCCAGCGCGCCGATGCGCACCTCTTCGAGCGCGGCAAGATCGGACGCGCGCGCGATCGCCTCAAGCAGTTCTGCTTTGAGGCTGTCGAGCTCTTGCGCGCTCATGATCTAGGCTCCCTCGCCCGGCGTTCCGGGCGCGTTACGCCCGGGCGCCGGAAGCAGCCTCGACCAGACCCTGGAAGGTTTCCGGCTCGTGCACGGCGATATCGGCCAGAACTTTCCGGTCGAGATCGATTCCGGCCTTCTTCAAGCCGTCGATCAACTGGCCGTAGGTCGTGCCGTTGGCGCGCGCGGCGGCGTTGATGCGCTGGATCCACAGGCTGCGGAACGTGCGCTTCTTCACCTTGCGGTCGCGATAGGCGTATTGGCCTGCCTTCTCGACGGCCTGCTTGGCGACGCGGATGGTATTCTTGCGGCGGCCGTAATAGCCCTTGGCCTTGGTCAGCACCTTGCGGTGGCGGGCATGGGCGGTAACGCCGCGTTTCACACGGGACATAGCGATGCTCCTCGAAGCTGGTCTCGTCCTTAGGCCCTAGCGGCCATAGGGGAGGAAATTCTTCTTCACGGTTTTGGCGTCTTCGTCGGCGAGGACCATCATCCCCCGGGCATCCCGGATGAACTTGTTGGTCCGTTTGATCATGCCGTGCTGCTTGCCTGCAGCGGCGCATTTCACCTTGCCGGTGGCCGTGACCTTGAATCGCTTCTTGGCACCGCTCTTCGTCTTGAGCTTGGGCATTTGGCTTCCTTAACTTTTGGCCGGAGCAGGCAAGGCCCACCCGGCAGTCTTGAACTTGATGCTGGAAAGCATGCGAGCCGCCACGGCATGCCCTGCCGGGCGGCTCCTTCAAGCGCGGGTTATAGAGGGATTTCGGCCTCTATGGCAAGCGCCTAGGCCCGAATGGGCGCCAGCACCATGACCATCTGGCGGCCTTCCAGGCGCGGCTCCGATTCCACCTTGGCGATGTCCGAGGTGTCGGCTTTCACCTTGTTGAGCAACTGGACGCCGAGGTCCTGGTGGGCCATTTCGCGGCCCCGGAAACGCAACGTCACCTTGACCTTGTCGCCTTCCCCAAAGAACCGGTTCATCGAGCGCATCTTCACGTCATAGTCGTGCGTGTCGATATTGGGCCGCATCTTGATCTCTTTGATCTCGACGGTGCGCTGCTTCTTGCGCGCCTCTGTGGCCTTCTTTTGCGCCTGATACTTATATTTGCCGAAATCCAGGATCTTGCAGACCGGCGGCTCGGAGTTTGGCGATATCTCGACAAGGTCGAGGCCCGCCTCCACGGCGCGCTCGCGCGCGTCTTCGATGTCGACCACGCCGACATTCTCGCCGGTGGCGTCAATTAGCTGGATTTTGGGGGTGTCGATGCCCTCGTTCACACGAGGACCGCCCTTATTAGGGGCAAGCTTCATGGGCCGTCTTACGATGTTTCAAACTCCTTTGTTGAGCGGGCGCCCTCGCCGCGGCGAGGCACGGGGCGCAGCCAAAACGAATACCAAGACCGAAGGTTCTACAGGATGGCAAAAAGCCCGACAAGTCACGCCGGAAGCGTCATAGCGTCGAAGCCTGAGGCGGACAAGGAAGGGTTTAGGCAGGCGATAGGGGCCTAGGCAGGGGTCGCCCTGTCCCCGTGCATGACCGGAACGGGCGCGTCGAACACGCCCCAGCGCCGCTGCATGCGTCGCATGATCTGGTTCACGAAGCGGCTCGCCTCGTTGCTAATGAAGCTGGAAGTGTGGGCTTCGAGCGGCCGGGGCCGTACGGCGCTGGTGTCGTGCCGCGCCTCGCGCCAGGTTTCCCAAAGCCTCTGATCGATCGCGTTCTCGGCTTTGATCCCTTCGATCGTGTCGCTCGGGAGCCGGTCCAACGTCAGTGGCGTCCAGCCGGCGACGCGCGAGAGCTCGGCAAGCGTATTGTGCGGCGTCGCGGAGGCGGAGGCGGAGGTGCCGAGTCTGTCGCCAAGGGAATCGATGAACTCGTCGCACAGCAGGTAGTCGCCGACGAACCAAAAATTCGCGAGGAAGGCATTCACGAGATCGTACTTGTCCTGGTCGGACAGGCTGGCCATGTCTGCCCAGGTCAGTTCGAGGAAGTTCGACAGGATGTAGTGCGTGACAAAGTTTCGTTGTGTCGCGCCGTAGGCCACGTCGACCCCATAAGGCCGCATGCCGCCCGCGATGTACCGTGCCATACGAAAATTATAGTAGGACACGAAATGGCTCACGGGGTCCCGCAGCAAGAGACTGCGTTTGATATAACGACCCTCGAATAGAGGATCGACCGAGATCCCAAGGTAATGGCCGCCGACGACTTTGGTCCGGCGCGGATTCGGCAGGTCCGTAGGATCATATCGGGTCGCGAATCGTCCGAGGCCGCGGCGCTTCTTCATGCGGTGATAGGCCGGATTGGGCAAAGCCTGCGTCAGGTGACGGTCGATCGTCCGGCCCGCGCATTTCGGCACGTGATAGACGAAATGCACCGACGCGGCGTCAGTGCCCTGCGCCGCGCTGAGCTGATTCGAACGAAGTGACATTACCCCCACCGACATACCACCAAGACTGCCACCGGCATGCTTAACAATGCCTTTCATCCTTGGTTCCATGGAGGATGTTAGTCGTCGGCTGGAGGCGGTACCAAACGGCCCTTAGAGGAACCTTTCGGCCAAATTCGAGTCGAGTAACTCATCGTAAACCATAAGAGTCGCTCGCTGCATTTTCTGCAAGCCAAACTGGGCGGCAACATGGCCGTGCGCCCGGAGACCAAGCGCCGCGCGCTCTTCTTCGGACAGCGCCAAAGCATTCCCGATAGCGGTTGCAAGCGCGGCGGAATCAGCCGGAGGTACAACCCAGCCGGTGAAATTTGGCAAAGGCGCGGCAATTACATTCTCCGGTGCGGCACCAACATCGGTGACGATGACGGGACAACCCATGGCTTGCGACTCGATACTGGTGCGGCCAAAGGTCTCTGCGGTTGCCGAGGCGACCACTGCCACTTTCGCGAGCGCGAAAGCCGCAACAATGTCGTCGCAGTGCCCGACGAGACGCGCGCGGCCCTCAAGTCCGGCAGCCTCGATCTGTTGCTCAAGCTCCTCCCGATAGGCGTCGCGCCCCTGCGCATCGCCCGCGAAGATAAAAATCGCATCGCCGAGTTCATTGGCGGCCAGCATTCGCCGCGCCGCGTCGATGACATGGGTTTGGCCCTTCCAGCTTGTCAGCCGCGCCGCATGCAGAACAACGGTTTGGTCCTCCTGCACGCCCCAGGCTGTGCGGAGCCTGTCGAGGCGTGAGGGCTCGACCGACTCATGCCCGAAGTGTGATGGGTCGATGCCGCGATAGATCACCCGCATGTCCTCCATCTTCACGTGATGGCGTGCGGCGATCAGACGAGCCGTGTAATGCGAGTTGGCGATGACGCGGTCGCCTCGCGCCATGACGCTGCTGTAGAGCATCTTGAACGGTGCAGGGCTGCTATAGGCGCCGTGATAGGTCGTCACGAAGGGGCGCTTCGTCGCCCGCGCGGCGAAAAACGTGCTCCAGGCCGGGGCTCGGCTCCGCGCATGAAGAAGCGAGACGTCGCGCGCCTCGACGATCTTCGCAAGCCGGCGCGCATTGGCCAGGATGGTGACGGGGTTCTTGCTCGCCACGGGCAGGGAAATGATCTCCCCGCCGGCGTCCGACACAGCGGTTGCCATCCGCCCCCCTTCGGTGGCAACCAAGGCCTTCGCGCCGGCGCGGGTGAGCGCTTGCGCGATCTCGACGGCCGATTGCTCGCTGCCCCCGGCATCGAGCCGGGGCACGACTTGCAATATGGTCACCTCTGCCATGAGCCTCGTCTTTGGCGAAAAAACCGGAATGCGCCAGCGCTAATTAGGATGGACCAGCAAGAACCACAAATCCTCGAGATTGGCCAAGGCCCCAAACGGCGCCGTATCGCCTATCGTTTCGAGGCGGGCGCAGGCGAGACCAGCCCGGCTGTGGTTTGGCTCTCCGGTTTCCTCTCCGACATGTCGAGCACCAAGGTCGGAGCCTTGAGTGACTGGGCGCGCGGGCAAGGCTACGCCATGCTCCGCTTCGACTATTCCGGCCACGGCGTCTCGGGAGGGGACATCCTCGAGGCTTCCGTCGGCGACTGGCTCGAAGAAGCCACCGCCATGCTCGCGCTTACCGGCAATCGTCGTCTGATTCTCGTCGGCTCGTCGCTCGGAGGTTGGATCGCGCTTCTGCTGGCGCGTATGCTGGCCAAAGCAGGCGATCGTCGTCTCGCCGGTCTCGTGCTCATCGCGCCCGCCTGGGACATGACCGAGAAGCTGATGTGGGACAAGATGTCGGCCAAGACGCGCGCGGTCGTCGAGACCGAAGGCGTCTTCTACGCGCCGTCCGATTACGACGCGCCCTATCCGCTCACCAAGATTCTCATCGAGGAAGGCCGCAACCATCTTCTTGGAAGCGGCAACATTCACGTCGGCGTGCCCGTGCGCATCTTGCAAGGCATGCGTGATGAAGATGTGCCGTGGCACCACGCACTCGAACTGGTCGATCTCATCGCGGGCGACGATGTGGAACTGACGCTCGTCAAGGACGGTGATCACCGCTTGTCGGGACCGGAAGATCTGCGCCGTTTGGAACGCACCGTCGCGAGCTTGATCGAGCCGGTCAAGATTTGAGCGCTGCCAATCCTTCGCGGAAGGTTGGATAGCGCAAGCGGACCCCGAGCTCCGACTTGATGCGCGCGTTCCCAATACGCCGACTGCCCTGATAGAAGGTGCGCGCCATGGGCGACATGTCCGCGTCCTCGAAGTTGATCTCCGGCGGCGGTGTGACCCCGATCAGCTCCGCCGCGTAAGCCACGACATCGCCCGGCGCCGCGGGCTCGTCATCCGCGACGTTGTAGATGGCACCGCCGCGCGGGCGCGCCATCGAGGCTTCGAGCACGCCGGCGATGTCCTCCACATGGACGCGGCTGAACACTTGTCTGTCCTTGTTGATGCGTCGCGCCGTACCTGCCGCGAGCTTGTCGAACACGCTGCGTCCCGGACCGTAGATCCCGGCGAGCCGAAACACATGGACCGGCACGCCGATCTCCGCACCAAAGTCGAGCCAGGCCTGCTCGGCATGCACGCGCGCTTCGGTGCGCACGCTGTTGGGTCTCGGCGTTGTTTCCTCATCCACCCAGTTTCCCTGCTGGTCGCCATAGACGCCGACAGTGGAGAGATAGCCGATCCATTCAAGCGAACCGAGCTTGGCGATCTCTTCGCCATAGCAGGCAAGCACGGGATCACCGTCATGTCCCGGCGGGATCGAATGAAGCAGATGCGTCGTGCCTTCCAGCAGAGCAGGCAGCGCAGGGTTATCCTTCGCGCCCCCGAACCGTGTGGCCTCGTAGCCTTGGCCGCGGAGTTCGCTGATCTTCGGCTCCTCACGCGCCGTGCCGGCGACGGACCAGCCATTGGCCGCGAGGCGCTTGGCGAGCTCTTGTGCCGAGAAGCCGAGGCCAAACGCGAACAGGCGGCTCACGCGGCCACCTCGAGCCATTCCTCGCGCACGGCAGGGTCGGGCTCTTGCGTGACGAAGGATGCGCGTAATGCCGAGAGACGCTTTGGCGCGAGCCGCGACAACGCCCACACCGCCATGGCGCGCACCAACGGAGATGCGTCCGAAAGCAACGCCTCCACCTGCGGCAGGAGAGACGTGTCGCGCGAATTGCCGGCGGCGATCAACACATTGCGCACGAAGCGGTCGCGTCCCGTGCGCTTGATCGGCGTGCCGCGAAACCGCGCGCGGAACGTCGCATCATCGAGCGCGAGCAGCGCCGCAAGCGGTAGGTTGTCAGCCTCGTCGCGTATCGCAAGCTTCGTTTCATGTGAATCCTGCGCAAACTTGTTCCACGGGCACACGGCGAGACAATCGTCACAACCGTAGATGCGGTTCCCCATCGCCGCGCGGAACCGCGGTGCGATATGCCCCTTGTGCTCGATGGTGAGATAGGAAATGCACGCCCGCGCATCGATCTCGTACGGCGCAGTGAATGCGCCTGTGGGGCAGACATCGAGACAACGGCGGCAGGCCCCGCAATGGTCTTGCTCCGGCGCATCCGCATCGATCTCCGCCGTGGTGAAGATCGCGCCGAGAAACAACCAGGACCCGAGCTCCCGCGACACCAGATTGGTGTGCTTGCCTTGCCAACCGAGTCCGGCTTTGGCCGCGAGCGGCTTTTCCATCACGGGCGCGGTGTCGACGAACACCTTCACGTCGCCGCCGGCAATGGCCTGAACCTCGCGGGCAAGCTGCTTCAGCTTCGCCTTGATGACGTCGTGATAGTCCGCGCGCTTGGCGTAAATCGAGATGGCGCCGCGCGACGGCTCATCGAGGACAGCAAGCGGGTCGTCGTCTTCGCTCCCGTAGTTCAGCCCGAGAACAATCACGCTGCGCGCCTCGGGCCACAGCGCGCGGGGGGCTTTCCGGCGATCGGCGGTGTCGGCAAGCCATGCCATGTCGCCTTGGCGGCCCTCGGCGAGGAACCGGCCAAACGCTTCGCCCGCGCCTTCGGGCGCCTCCGCGGTCGTGAAGCGCACGGCATCGAAGCCCAAGGCCTCGGCCTTCTCGGAAATTTGCGATTTCAACTCTTGCGCCATGCCCACCCTCGGTTTTGCGGGCGACCCTCAAAAATCGAGGTCGGCATAGGTCCCCGAAGGAACGAAGCCCGCAACGCGGTCTTGCAGCAGCGGCCGGAACGAGGGCCGCGATTTCACCAGCGCGTACCAATTCTTGGCCGGCTCGAATTCTTCCCACGGAACCTCGCCGAGATAGTCCAAGGCCGAGAGATGGGCCGCGGCGGCAAGGTCCGCGAAACTCATGGAATCGCCCGCAAGCCAACTCCGCGTCTCGGTGAGGTGACCGACATAGGTCAGATGATAGCGCAGATTGTCGTGACCGGCCCGCATGGCTTCCATATTGGGTGAAGAGCTTTGCGGTCCATAGCGCCGGAACACCTTCTCCACCACCAGATAGTCTGTGACTTCCGCGTAAAACTTATCGTGGAACCAGTCCACCAGCCGCCGCACTTCGGCGCGCTCCGCAGGCTCGCCCGGAAAGGGCTGAAAACCACGAACGGGACGCTCGTCCATAGTGTCGCCGAGATATTCGGAGATGGCGTAAGCCCCCGCGATCGACCCGCCCTCCTCCGGAATGAAGACCGGCAGAGTGCCTGCGGGGTTCAACACCAGGAACTCGGGCCGCCACTCCCAGGGCTTTTCCTCGGCGAGCTCCGCCTCGATCCCGCACTCGGCGAGTGCCAGACGAATTGACCTAGAGAAGGCGCATAGAGGATGGTGAAGAAGATTTGGCATTGATGGCTTCGGCGGCTATTCGGTCCGAATTGAATCGCACGGGGCCAGGGCCTCGTATAGAACCTGCACGCACACCGAACAAGCCGCGTGACGAGGGGCCATGACTATAGAGCAGATCATCGTGATCGCGGTGGTGCAGGGGATCACCGAGTTCCTGCCCATTTCCTCCTCCGGTCATCTGATTCTCGTTCCTTATATCCTGCATTGGAGCGACCAGGGGCAGTTCGTGGACGTCATGGTCCATGTCGGCACCTTATTTGCGATCCTCATCTACTTCTGGCGCGATGTCTGGCGCATCACGCTCGGCGGCCTCGAGCTGTTCAAGGGCAAGGTCACCGACGAAGGCAAGCTGGCCATCTACATTGTCCTGGCGACGATTCCCGCTGTCGCCTTTGGTCTCTTCCTCAAGAAATTCGGCTTCAGCGCTCTAGATCGCAGCGTGGCCGTCGTGGCCTGGAACACGATTCTGTACGGCTTGCTGATGCTGGTCGCCGATATGGTCGGCCCGCAGGTGCGCACTATCGAAAAGATGACCCTCGGCAGCGCCATGATTATCGGCGTGGCGCAAGCGCTGGCCTTGATTCCCGGCACCAGCCGATCCGGCGTCACCATGACGGCGGCGCGCTTCCTCGGCTTTACCCGCCCCGATGCGGCGCGGTTCTCGTTTTTGCTCGGTATTCCGGCTATCGCCGGCGCCGGCGTGCTGACCGTGGGTGAGGCCCTGGCCGCCGGCGACACCATCACCGTGGACGCCGTGTATTGTGCGGTGCTCACATTCTTCGCAGGGCTCGCGGCCATCGCCTTCCTCATGGCGCTGGTCAAGCGGATCAGTTTCCTGCCCTTCGTGCTCTACAGGATGGTTCTGGGCGGCTTCCTCCTGGTCATGCTCTACAGCTGAGGTGCCGTGTAGACGGACGCGCGGGGAGGCCTCACGCCTTGTAGACGGAGAACTGCCCCCGCGGCCGGAACCGCTCCAGATAGTCCGGCACCACGCTTGCCACCGCCACAGGCTCGATGTCCAAGCCCGGCAATGTACGCTCGGCCTTGATGGCGGCCTCGCCCACCACGTTGTCGGTCTGAAGCAGCCGGACCTGGTCCACGGTGAGCGGCGGCTTCGGCAGCCATTGCAGGAAGAACCCTTGCAGCTTGGCGAGCCAGAACGGCAGCGGCACCAATGGCCGAGACCGCATGGAATAGGCCAGCACGCGCTCCATCACCTCCCGCATGGTGAGGATTTCCGGTCCGCCGAGCTCATAGGGCCCATCCGCGCCGGCCCGGCCCTGAAGCGCGGCCACGATTGACTGCGCCACGTCGCCCACGAAAACCGGCTGGAACTTGGTGTGGCCGCCACCGACCAGCGGTAGCACCGGCGAGATGCGGGCAAGCGCGGCAAAGCGATTGAAGAAATCGTCTTCCGGCCCAAACACGACGGACGGCCGGAAGATCGTCGCGTCGGGAAGGACGTCCTTGACCGCCGCTTCGCCCGCGGCCTTGGAGCGGGCATAGATCGAAGGCGAATCCGGATCGGCGCCGATGGCCGAGACATGGACGAACGCGCGCGCGCCGGCAGCCTTCGCAACCTCCGCCACGTTGCCAGCGCCTTCGTCCTGCACGGACTTGAAGGTCTGCTTTCCGGCCGAGAATAGAATGCCGACAAGATTGATGACGGCGTCCGCGTCCTCCGCGGCCGCGATCAAGGAGTCTGGGTAGCGCACATTGGCCTGAACCGGCACGATCTGGCCGACGCCGCCAAGCGGCTGGAGATGGCCGGCGAGTTCCGGGCGCCGGACGGCAATCCGCATGCGTGCCCCGGTGCGCGCGATGGCCCGCACCACATGCCGTCCGAGGAAGCCAGAGCCGCCATAGATGGTCACCAGCGCCCTGTTATTGAGTGTAATGGCCACTTAGATGCCCCTTAACCTGCCCGCTGTATTGTGCACTTGCAGCAATACACGAGGGAAGGGCCGCCTTGAAGGCGCTTCTCCAAGCAATTGACAACGAGAAGCGCCAATCGTACCTCAACGCATTCAAGCCCAGGTGGCGGAATTGGTAGACGCGCTAGCTTCAGGTGCTAGTGCCCGCAAGGGCGTGGAAGTTCGAGTCTTCTCCTGGGCACCATTCTCGCCTCGCTGCCGTACGGCAACGAGGCGCCTATGACGGCAAGTGAGACACCCTTGAGCCAGTCCCCGACCGTCGAGCTCTTCCAGGGCGACCTGCCGCCAGGCCGTTTTCGCGGCGGCAGTATCGCTATCGACACCGAGACGCTGGGGCTCAATCCGCATCGCGACCGTCTTTGCCTCGTGCAGCTGTCCGATGGCGACGGCACCGCTGCGCTGGTGCAGGTCAAGCCCGGGCACGATGCCCCGGAGCTCAAGCGGCTGCTGGCGGACGAGAGCATCCTCAAGATCTTCCATTTCGGCCGCTTCGATATCGCTGTGCTCAAGCATTTCCTCGGCATCATGCCGAAGCCGGTCTACTGCACGAAGATCGCCTCGAAGCTGGCCCGGACCTATACCGACAAGCACGGCCTCAAGGATCTCTGCCGGGAGATACTCGGCCTCGAATTGTCCAAGCAGCAGCAATCCTCCGACTGGGGCGCGGCGGAGCTGACCCCGGAGCAGCTCAACTATGCGGCGAGCGATGTGTTATATCTTCACGCGCTGAAGGATCATCTCGACGCTATGCTGAAGCGGGAAGGCCGGGACCATCTCGCGCGCGCGTGTTTTGAATTCCTGCCGACGCGGGCCGAGCTCGATCTCGAAGGCTGGGCCGAGATGGACATCTTCGCCCATTAGTGCGGCCTAAGGTCCTGAGAATCCAAGGCTCTCGGTCGTAATCTGATCAAAGTCCTGCGGCTAGGTTAGGCTGGATGGCGAACAGCCAGAGGCCTTGCAAATACGTGGCGGATATCGATGGCATATGAGGCGAATCTCGCCGGAGCAGGCCGGCACCATACCGTGCGCACGCCCGCCGAGCGCGAGCGGGCCTTTGTGAAGGCCGAACGCCACAGCCGCCAGGTACGGTTTCTTCGCCGGGTCTTGCCGGTCGTTGGGATTCTCGTCTTGGCCGCCTACTTCGTCTCCACGCGGCTCAACGTCACCGTCGGCGACATCACCGCCAGCATCGACGGCATGGAGATCGCCGACGGAAGCTTGCGCATGCTGAATCCGACGCTCAAAGGGACCAACAAGAAAAACGGAGATTACGTCGTAAAGGCCGAGTACGCGGATCAGGACATCAAGAACCCCAACCTCGTCAAACTCCACGCCATTCGGGCCGATATGTCCAACCCATCGGGCGGCTGGTCGAAAATGCAGGCCGTCCGCGGCAAGTTCGACTCAAAGACCGAGCGTCTCGTGATGAAGGACCACATCACGATCGCCACGAGCACCGGCGTCACAGGCGAACTCTCCTATGCGACCCTTGACATGCCGACGCAGACTCTCAGATCGCACAACCCCGTCTTCTTCAAGCTGCCCAACGGTACCGTGAGGGCAAACGCGTTGACGTTTCGGTGGAAGGAGAACGCGATCGTTTTTCGCGGCAAGGTGACCGTCAAGCTTGCGAGCCCGCCGCAGTCCGCAAGTCCGACCGCGAAAGCAGGTGCCGCGCTATCCGGGGGAGAACTGCCGAAGAGAGGCGATGACGCCAGCCGTTTGAGCGAAGGCCTAGCGGGTGCGCCATGAAGCGTTTTCCAGTCCTTTCGCTTTGCTTGGTGGCGTCCGGATTGGCGGCGGCCTCAAGCCTCCTTTGCATGGCACCAATTGAGGCGCAGACCCTCAACAACGCTTTCGGCGGTCTGTCCGAAAGTTCCAACGAACCCATCGACGTCAAGTCCGATGTGATGACGGTGTACACCGACGACTATGTTCTGTTCACCGGCAACGTGAGGGCCGTGCAAGGCACCACGACACTGCGGGCGAAGGAACTCAAGGTGCACTTTCGCGGCAACGGCAGCAGCAACGGCAACAGCGATGCCGCCGCCGAAAGTCGCGCGGCGCCGACATCCGCAAGCAGTCCTGAACCGGCCACACCAAAGGCAGATGAGGCCGCACCGGCAAGCGCGCCGAAGCCGTCTGCGGAAGCCGCGAGCGAGGACAAGACCCAAAGCAGCATAGAGGATCCGATCGACATCGAATCCGACTGGCTCCTCGTCCACGACAAAGAAAAGTATGCTCATTTCAAAGGCAATGTGCGCGTCGTGCGGGGCGAAACGAAGCTACGTTCCGAAGAGCTCAAGGTGGACTATGCCGGCGGTGACAATCTCGCGGCGGCGACCGAGGCAAACGCTGGCACGCCCGCTCAGATCAAGAAGATTGTGGCGCGGGGCAGTGTTCATGCGTTGCTTACGCAGCGGGGAGCGAAGGATACCAAGATGGCCAATCGGCCGGGCGAAAGCGCCCCTGGAGCCGCCACCGAAAGCGCCCCTGGAGCCGCCACCGAACGCGCCCCTGGAGCCGCCACCGAAAGCGCCCCTGGAGCCGCCACCGAAAGCGCCCCTGGAGCCGCCTCTGGCAAACAGTCTGATGAGGCCAGCACGGGCACCAAGGTCGCTGGCGCTGGGCCTCAAAGCGAGACGGTCCCGGCCCCTTCAGCGGCGAGCAAGAAAAGGGAAATATCCAGGCTGGAGGCGAAGGGCGACGTGGTTATCGTGAGCGAAAAGGACGAGACCTCTACCAGCGATTGGGCAATCTACAACCTGCCTTCACAGCTCGTGACCATCGGTGGCAATGTGGTGTTATCGCAAGGTCAGAGTGTGCTAAAGGGTGACCGGCTTGTGATCGACCTGAAGACGGGTGAGAGCCGGTTCGAAAACACCGGAACTGCCGCGTCGGGTGGGCGCCGAATTCGGGCGCTTTTCATGCCCAAGGACGACGCGAAGCCAGGGGCCAAGCCCAATACGCCAGTGGGGGGCAGAGGGAATGGTTCGGCGGGCGATCAGCGCACGCCGGACGAGCCAGTGATCGACAACGGCGAGCCGATGCCGATCGTACCGGAGTATCGCTAAGACTCTCCGAGCGCTTCAACCGATGTTAACCGGCCAGCGCTTCAACTGAGGAGCGAAAAGGGGTCAGTGGGCAAATTGCTGTCTTTTCCAGGCCAACAGGCAGTCGCTGCCCATGAGGGTGCTCTGCAAGGGCAGACGCCGGTCCATGGTCCGCACGGCCAGGCAGAGCCTGGCAGCGGTTGGCTGACGATCCGTTCCGTCGTCAAGAGCTTCAAGAAGCGCATGGTCGTGCGTGGCGTAAGCCTCGACTTGGCGCGCGGCGAAGCGGTCGGTCTCTTGGGTCCGAACGGCGCCGGCAAGACCACGGTTTTCTACATGATCACCGGCCTGATTCCTGCCGACGAAGGCTCGATCAAGATCGACGGCCGGGACGTGACCAAACTGCCAATGTACCGAAGGGCGCGATTGGGCATAGGCTACTTGCCACAGGAGGCCTCGATCTTTCGGGGACTCACAGTGGAAGAGAACATTATCGCGGTGCTTGAGATGGTCGAACCCAACAAGAAGGAGCGTCAGGTTCAGCTCGACTCATTGCTTGAGGAATTCCGCATCACGCGCCTCAGGAAGTCACCTGCCATGCGGTTGTCCGGTGGTGAGCGCCGCCGCGTCGAAATTGCGCGCGCGCTTGCTTCGCGTCCGTCTTTCATGCTGCTCGACGAGCCCTTTGCCGGTATCGATCCGATCGCCGTCGGCGATATTCGTGCGCTCGTACGCCATCTTACCGAGCGCGGCATCGGCGTGCTGATCACCGATCACAATGTGCGCGAGACGCTCGACCTTGTGAGCCGCGCCTATATCATTCACGACGGCATGGTGCTGACGCACGGCACCACCGACGATATCGTCAACAACGAGGAAGTTCGGCGCGTCTATCTTGGCGATCAATTCAAGATCTAAGTGCCTGATCGCGAGTGAGTTCGTAAATGGCGATCAATACAAAGCTCGAACTCCGCCAGACTCACAGTCTGGTCATGACGCCGCAACTGCAGCAGGCGATCAAGCTTCTGCAGCTCTCCAACATGGAGCTTTCGACTTTCGTCGAGGGCGAGCTGGAGCGCAATCCGCTGCTCGAGCGGGATGATAGCGAAGAGCAGAGCGGTACCGCAGGTGAGTCACCCGCCGAAAACGGCGAGGCGAAGAATAACGCCGACGCCAAGAGCGCCAGCGACTCGCGGGATGACAGCGACGCCAAGAGTGACAGCGACGCCAAGAGCGGCAGCGGAAGCGAAGCCGGCTCTGAGTCGGGCGAGAGTGACGATTGGGTCGACCTCGAGAAGGGAAACGACTCCGGGCGCACCGAAGATCTCGATGCCGATCCGCAGGACATGTTTCCCGACGCGGAGAATTTCACGCCCGGCGCGATAACCGACTCGGGCTGGAGCGGACTTACGCAAGGTCCCCGCGCGGATGTCGACGAGGGAACCAATCTCGAAGCCTATGTGGCTGAGGACAAAACCCTACGCGATCATCTCACCGACCAGCTGGTTCTTTCCTTCTCCGATCCCGCGCAACGGCTCATCGGCCAGCACATCATCGATATGACCGATGAGGCAGGCTATCTGCGCGGCGAGCTGGACGTGCTCGCCGAGTTGCTTGGCGCGCCCTTGGAACTCGTCGAGGAAACATTGGCTGTCATGCAAGGGTTCGAGCCGTGCGGCGTGTTTGCCCGAGACCTGCGCGAGTGTTTGACGCTGCAGCTCAAGGAGCAGGATCGATGCGATCCCGCAATGGCGGCGCTGATCGACAACCTCCATCTTCTTGCCACGCACGACCTGATTGCCCTGAAGCGCGCCGCTCGTGTCTCCGACGAGGATCTCTGCGACATGATCGCCGAGGTGAAGCGGCTGAACCCGAAGCCCGGTTTGAAATACGGAAAAAGTCCGTCCCAACCTATCGTGCCGGACGTGCTCATCCGCTCGCTTCCAGACGGAAGCTTTCATGTCGAGCTGAACAGCGAAACGCTGCCGCGCGTTCTGGTCAATCAGTCCTACTATGCCACGGTCTCCAAGTCGGCCTTGCGCAAGGAAGACAAGAGTTATCTTGTCGACTGCCTGCAGACGGCGAACTGGCTGGTGAAGAGTTTGGATCAACGCGCCCGGACGATTCTGAAGGTGGCGCAGGAGATCGTGCGTCAACAGAATGCATTCTTCACCTACGGTGTGCGCCATTTGCGGCCGCTCAATCTCAAGACCGTTGCCGACGCCATATCGATGCATGAGTCCACGGTCAGCCGCGTCACCGCCAACAAGTACATGGCGACCAATCGCGGACTGTTCGAGCTGAAATACTTCTTCACCTCGGCGATCGCGGCGACCGCCAATGGCGACTTCCATTCCTCGGAAGCGGTGCGTCACCGCATTCGCGAGATGATCGATGGAGAAGCCGCGGCCGACGTTCTGTCCGACGACAAGATCGTCGAGCGCCTTAAGGCCGACGGCATCGATATTGCACGCCGCACGGTTGCCAAGTACCGCGAGGCATTGCGGATTCCATCTTCGGTTCAGCGCCGGCGGCTGAAACGCATCGCGACGGGCGCAAGCGCCTGACACGACGCCTAACGCACTGTTCACGCGCACGAATCGTGTAAAGAGGGCAGATCACATTGATTGGGTTTGACACCCCCCGGACGGGGGTCTAGCTTCCGGCCCGCGGTGGAGGCCGAGTTGAGGATGGGCCGGAGCGTGCTACGGGCGCTCTGACAAATCGGACCTCGAAATGCGGTATGCGCCCCGGGAAGCGTTGGTTATTGGATTTGACACGCTTCCACGGGCATTGACGACACCGGTTACCGGAAAACATTTTTGGACGTTGGCAAGACCGTACGCAAGCGTCCGGGAACGCGTTGTACGCTGAAGTAGTTGTACCAACCGAGTACACGGGGTACGCGTCGTCGGGGCAAGTACGATTGAACAAGAGCACGCTTTGTTCCGCCGCGGCTTTTTCTGCGGCAAATGAAACGCGGGCGGATGAACCGGCGGCCGAAGGCCCCATCCGTTCCCTCGCAGTCACACGGGTAGTCGAATGCATTTAGGTGACCTCATCTCACCCGACGCAGTCATGCCTTCGCTCAAGGTCAAGAACCAGAAGCAGCTCTTGACCGAGCTCGCGGCACAGGCTGCGCGCATTGCCGACCTGCAGGAGCGTGAAGTGTTCGATGTCCTGCTTCAGCGCGAGCGGCTTGGGTCCACCGGACTGGGCCAAGGCGTCGCCATTCCCCATGGCAAGATGGTGGGACTGAAGCAAATCGTCGGCGTGTTTGCGCGTCTCGCCGAGCCGGTCGATTTTGACGCCGTGGACGGGGAGCCGGTCGACATCGTCTTCCTGCTGCTTGCTCCCGAAGGGGCGGGCGCCGACCACCTGAAGGCCCTGGCGCGCATCTCGCGCCTGCTCCGCGAGGGCTCCGCGGTCGAGAAGCTCCGCGCCTCGAAGGACGCAGAAGCCCTCTACGCCGTTCTCACCGAAGCAGAGCCGGCCTCTCATGCCGCCTAGCGCGGAACAAGCGTCGGCCATGCCCATGGCCGCGCAAAATCGAACATGTTGATAAATATGAGTGCGACGCCGCCGCGCGTTGCGGCCTAGTGGACGCTCACGGGCACGAGATCGTTCTCGATGGCGTTGGCGATGGCCGCGGTGCGGCTGTCGGTCAGCGCAATAGGCGTGCCATCCGCGCCGAGCACGGCAAAAAGATCGATACCCTCGGGCGCGTCTTCAAGCGCCGGAAACAGCATCTCGGCAGCGTCGGAGTCGACCTGTCTGATATAGGCGACCTCGCCGTCACCCAGGAGCGCAAGCTCCTTGAGGCTCATCAACGTGCTGGTCTCTTCGTTTTCTATCCTATTCATCGTACTCCGGTTCCTCATGCAGAGGTATCAACTTGGCGGTGTGATCCCGACCTTTAGGACGCGTCTCTCCCTATTCTCTCCCTATGTGGCCGCTCAAGCTCGATGGCGAGGAGACAATTGTGTAATTCTGCCTTGCGCACTTCCACGCCTTTGGCAAGGGCAAAGGACCGTTTGAACTGGCGCGCGGCGATCCCAGGTGAAGGTAATCCTTGGAACCGTCTTCGTGCCTGGCGCCCCGGATCAGAAGTTCACCGTCTTCGACCGTGACATCAAGCTCATTGCGCGCGAAGCCCGCAACCGCCAGCGTAATGCGCAACACTTCGGCGCCGCTGTCATCTTCCGGCAGGAGCTCGATGTTGTAGGGCGGGTAACCGCCTTCGGCTCTTGCCGAGGCGTCCATGCGCTTGCCATTCAAGCTTAACCAAAGATTGCCGTCGAGAAGTGTCATGCGCGACATTCGGCCCGAAAGCCCTTTCCTGTTAGCGCCGCGCATCCTGGTGGGAACTTCTACAGAGGCCCTAACCGGCGCCTCATCGTCCTCAGCCCTGTCGCGGCATTGAGCCTTATGGACCTGCTGGCATATGGGGAAATCCGCCCCCGAATTCAAGCAGAACGGGCTGCGACCCCTGCAAGCCCTTGCGCCGCCAAAGGCGGACGGCATTGGCGGTCCTATCGGCGCGCGCCGCATTGCTCTAACGTCACGATCACCTGAACAGAGCTTTGTACCCATGACCTGGTACGTGAATTCCAAGACCGGCCGCGATTCAAACGACGGCCGAAGCGCCGAGACGGCGTTCAAGACCCTCTCTCACGCCCTCGCGGACGCGACCGCCGACGATACGATTCTGGTCGTTCCGGGCGCTTTTGACGAGGATCTGCCGAAGCTCGTCGGCGCCGCGCGGGTTGCCCGTATCAACATCTCTGTCGCTGGTGGCCACTAGGCGTCTTCGCTGTCCGCGGGTTTGTCCCCGGCCTCGATCACCCGCAAGCGCCGCACCGTCAGGTCGTCGATCTCGACGTCGCTGAGGTGAAGCTTGCCCATGTCGGCGCGGCGAACGGCCAAGCGCCCGATCGCGAGCGCCCCGATTGCCAATGCGCCGATCGCCAGCGCGCCGACAGCAAAGGCGCCGACCGCAAGCGCTCCCGAGGCGACCGCCGGCACGCGTAGCGGCGGCAGAGCAAGGTCGCGTCTCGGGCGACGCCTCATCTCATGTGTCCAAGAAGGGAACTGGTGGAGCCAGGCGGGATCGAACCGCCGACCTCGTGAATGCCATTCACGCGCTCTCCCAACTGAGCTATGGCCCCTCAGAAGACTGAATTTCTTGGCCCTCGGGGCCGAAGCAGGATGTCAGACCGCTTCACTTAGGCCGGGCGTCCCGCGCGTTCAAGAGAAATACGAGCAGGCAGAACCGCTAAGGCGTCCAAACCGCCCTAGGCTGTCCGGAGTCCTAACTTTCCTCTTTCGGGCCGCCCTTGACGATGTCGGTCACGTCGTCGTCACCGTCTTCGTCCTCTTCGAGGAAGGTATCGTCGTCGTCGTCGTCGCTTGCGGGGATGTCGTCGTCATCGTCGTCGAGATGCACGATCTCCTCGTCGCCGACCGCGGCTTCCTCGGCTTCCGCCGCCTCGTCGAGACTAATAACTTCCGGGCCGCCTTTTGCCGCCGCCGGGGGATCGGCCTCGGCAACCTCCGGCTTTGGCGGCGGAGCTGGTTGAGCGCGTTCGCTCCGGCGCGACGCCGGCGGCGTGACGGGATAGGGGGCCTGGCAGACGGGGCAGGTGACTGGTGAACGGCCCAAGTCGTAAAACCGCGCCTCACAGCTCGGGCAAACGCGCTTGGTTCCCCGTGCGAGATTCGACATGACTTTCCTCGAAGCTAGCCTTGTTTGACTCCCCATTGCCACGCCTCTTGCGTAGTGTCAAAAGCTATCGAGCACCCAAAAAACCATCTTGAGAATCTATGCCGCAGCCCCTGACCGCTAGCCGATCCGCGCGCATTTCAGGCCGCGTCAGGGTCCCCGGGGATAAGTCGGTCTCCCATCGTGCAGTGATCCTTGGCGCGCTCGCCACCGGGCGCACCCGCATCACCGGCTTGCTGGAGGCCGAAGATGTGATGGCGACGGCGGGCGCCGTGACGGCGTTCGGCGCCGAGGTGACCCGCAACGACGGTGTCTTCGAGGTCCTCGGTCAGGGCGTCGGGGGCCTGCGGGCACCGCGCGGTCCCCTCGATTTCGGCAATTCCGGCACCGCGAGCCGTCTCATGCTCGGCGTCGTGGCGGGCCACGACATGCGCGTCGAGTTCACCGGCGACGCTTCTTTGTGCCACCGCCCTATGGGCCGCGT
>Ga0307378_10002954_pt1 | contig 25343 bp, 25 predicted proteins | sample UN1MG_FD_202238 | JGI IMG/M metagenome (GOLD analysis project Ga0307378, IMG submission 202238) | Soil microbial communities from Risofladan, Vaasa, Finland - UN-1 | ecosystem: Environmental > Terrestrial > Soil > Coastal area > Acid sulfate soil | place: Finland: Risofladan, Vaasa | collected...
CTCAATTCCGCAGCTCAAAGACGGAAAACAAATTCTTGTGGACGGCTTCCCTGTGTACAAACCTGCCCTAAATCCAGCTTCTGCCAATGGACTCCAATGGAATGTGCACAAAGCTGAAATGTGCGCCAAGGATCCGCTCCACGACGAGAACAGCTTCCAGGAATACCTACCGGACGTGATCTCTGGCAATGCATTGGTCAACTTCGGAACCACCGGTGACTACGGCGAGCACAACATGAATTCAGAGGACAAGGCCTTTCATACCGAGGTGCAACGGACCGGCAAAACACCCTACGGTGGAAAAGAGCGCCTAGTCCTCGGTCAGATCCCGCAACACCTGCGTTTCTATGCCAACCGACTTGTGGTTATCAGTCTCCAGCCCGTACCTCCCACTCCCGAATCGATGCTCGGCTACCAATATGTCGAATTCGACAAACTGCACTACGAGGAGACGATGATGGGCGAGAAAACGGACAAAAGCAAGTCGTGGAAAACGCTCAATTTCCAGACCACAGCGAAAGTCTTTGACGACGGCCAGATGAAACTGGCCAAGATCAACGCCAACATCCGCGATGACATACTCAACCAAATGGGCATCGTTCGACCCTCGGATTTCGCTGAGATAGCGCCCTACTTACTGCCCCACTATCACGGCTGCATCTACGCTGAAATGTCCCCTTCCAACTCGCACAGAATGGTCGAGTCTCTGGACGAGAGCAACCCGTTGATTGATGGCAGGCGTCGGTGGAACTTTGATTTTGGCGTCTTCCTCTTTGCGCTCAACATCGGGATAGACGTCTACAGCGGTATTGCGAAAGGCGGGATCGAGGTCAACGCCGCCTGTGCAAAAGAGGCCATGGTCCGCCGTTTCCGCACCAGCGACTTTGCCAAGAAATGTCCTGCAGAGGTGGCCACACTGCGGAAACAGAACCCGCTCAACGATGTCCCGGGAGAACCGATTATCAACTTGATGGAATCGGACAAGAATCCCGACAAGATCAAGAACAAGTACCGCTTCTTCCTGTGCAGCAATTGCGACACCACCACCTCCGATTTCCAAAAGTGGGAGGAGACGATCGCCCAGGAAGTAGCGACCAGTCTGGACAGGCCTGCGGAAGACATTCGCTCTGAGCTGGTGCTGGAGATCTACGAGGGCGCAGGAAATTTCACCGGCTGGCCCGTCAAATTTTCCGCAAAGGGCTTCTGCTTCACCGTGTTCGCGGTAAAGAAGAAGCGCTGCGAGGAGCCGTTTCAGTACAGCTGGAAAGCGCTGGAGCCGGAAGAGTTTGCCAGGCGCTACAAAGAGCTGAAAGAGGAGAAAGACCGCAACGAAGCCAAGAAGAAGCGCCAAGCCGCTGAGATCGCAGCTCTCGAAGGACTGCCCGAGGACGCTTTCGACGAGCCAGAGTCGAAGCGACAACAGACTGATTTTCTTTAAATAAAAATTTTTCCTCCATCTCCAATTGCTCTGTACGGAATTCAGTTCAAACGCAACATGCAGCGCAGAGACAATATCACAATTGTGACTGGCGGCAAGCGGACGACCAAACGCACTGACCTCTTCAACTCGGTCGCCGCTGCGCTCTACGACTACAACCAGCTGGAAACGACAATCTACCCGATTGAGCTGCAGACTTTCAACGATGTGGAGGACGATCCCTACCGCAAGGGTATGGTGCTACTGCCGCTGAATGCGCGCAGCTGTGAGAACGCGTCCGAGCTGGCGAGACACGTCGCCAATCTGATCGGTGCGAACTGTAGTATCGGCTGGAACACAGTGGTGGACGGAGACGAGAGCTACACGGAGTTCTACGTGCGGGTGAACGCGAAGCAGTTCTACAGTCCCGGGCTGAGCGGATGGGCGATGCGCAACTGGAAAAACCTGTGTCTCGCACTGCTGGCACTCTATCTAATGTATCTCAAATACTATGCGGAGGACGTTTAATATTAAGACGCTTTTCAGAACGCGTCGGCGAATAAATTATCTGAATCGTCCTCTTCCTCTTCTTCCGACTCGTCGATGTGGCGTGTCTTGTAGAGATGTATGGCGGCGAGTATGTCGGGCAGCAGCGGGCTTTTCGGCGTTCCAATCTTCCTCTTGCTGGCCTTCAATTGCTCTTCGTCGACCTCCCAGAAGGGGATATTCGATTTCTCGTAGAACAGCTCGTACATCTGCAGGTTGCCGTACAGCGTCTCGAACTGGGCGAACATGCCTTCGAAATGCTGCAGAGCAGTGCCTTGTGCTGCCTGCTCCTTTTCCACTATTGATTTAGTCTCTTTGACGATCGTGTTAAGATGGCCCATGCGCTCGTCTTGGGTGAGAGACACAAAGCGGGTGGATAACGATCTCAGACGGTCTTCAACTCCAATGGGAGCCTCGTCTTTGAGATCGATACCGCGTTTTTTCTCCTGGCAGGCGAGTATCCACAGTGTCGGCAGTACAATCGGGCGCAGCGATTCGTCGCCAAAAAAGTCGAGAAAGTCGTAGTTTTTGTTTTTCAGCTTCTTGTAGAGCTTCTGATTCATAAATCCATCCAGCTTGTCATGCTTTACAGCTATGTCGTAGATGTTGCACAGGAACTCTGCGTACACATTGGAGACGCGCGGCTTTCGCGCCTGTTTAAAGGGTCCAATATCCACCTCGGTCTGCTGGGCGATGGCTTGAATTACGCTGGCTGCGGCTGTTTTCGCCTTTTTCGCCCGCTGCTCTTTGCTCCGTTTGAGGGACTGGTTGTGGTTCTGCTTCGAGTGAGGGCAGCGAGTCTTACCTCCACGACAATATCGATATCGCTTCCCACGACTTTCGACAAATCGTCCGCGTTCTCCACGGACATCTGCGCGCGTAATTTGGCCAAGTGCTCGCTTGCCTTGTTCGCCGACGGGTTGATGAGGCCAGTGTCCGGCGGCTCGTACGTGGTCTCTGTGATCGGGACCTTGCGCTTCTTGGTGCTCTTCTCGGCGGAGGGCTTGAGGGTGCATTCGAGCGGCATCTGCAGGGGCTTTTCGCAGCCAGTGTACTTGGCATCGTACCGCTTGGGCTCGCGTTGCACGAGTTTCTCAAATGTGAAATTGTCTTTGTGTTTGGCGATAATTTTCACCGCAACCGCGTCTCCAATGAATCCGCAGATAGGGTGGTTCTTGGTGAAAACGAGATTGGTTTTCGGCAGACGATTGTAGGTCAGGACCAGCATTTTCTCGGTGAAATTGCTGCCGTCGGCCAGCTGCATTTTCGTCAGGAGCTTCTTCTGGACCGCGTCAGACAGTTTGTAGAGGGCAACAGTGCTCTCTGATTTCTGGAACTTGACAAAGAGGTTGAAATGGCGGAATCCGTTGCTGCGCTGCTCGACCACCACTCGACAGACCTGTTTTGGCTTGGGCTCCATTTTCGAGTTGACTTGATCGGGCTTGAAGATCTTCTCGCTCTCGTAGACCCAGTCGTGGATCTTCCACAAACCCTTCTTGGAACCAATTGCCAATTCACGGTAATTAGGCGCCTTAATTGCAGAGTCGTCCTCTTTTGGCTGGCTTTTGGTCTTCTTTTTGGGCTTAACCTCGTCAAGCATGGTCTGGAGGGGGGCTGATTCGGGCATTGCTGTTGTTGTTGTCGTTGTTTGGTTCTGCCGTGTTCAAGGGAATTTGGACACTGAGGGGAAAATATATTTGCACCAATGTGGTATCTCGAGGAGAATAATTTTGAAATTTGGTGTGGACAAATTCTTGTTACATATTGTTCTTTACAGCATATTAGGTCTTACAATATGCAGAATTATGATGATAAAATTTTAGCATATTGTTAAAATATTTTGACTAATTCCCAGAGCTTCCTTTTTAGTTTGTTGGCCGATACACTATATATTGCCAACAGAAAATCACAATACCAAAATACTCGTCGTTTCTAAATGGAAAAAATAGAATTTGATTCAGGATGTTTGGATGCAGAAAGTTTGGGTGCATATTGCCGAGAACAACAAGAAGATAAACTCGCTGTACAAAAACTTCTCTACTATGCGCAATGGTTTTGTTATCGAGAGTATAACGTTCCACTTTTTAAGGATCAAATAGAGGCCTGGAAATATGGACCTGTTGTGCCAATTGTTTGGAAAAACTTCGACATACTCAATGATCCTACCAAAGATCCTGAGATTCAAAATTTATTTGACGCTCTCCGACAATCTCTAATCCAAAGAGGCGGTCCGCTTATCGACCTGGTACATAATTCTCCTCCTTGGACATCTGTGTATGTGGCCGGAGCGAACAAACCAATCAATTTGGAGAAAGATGCTAACATAACGATTGAAGAAGAGGAAATGTTCAAGAACTGTCTAAAGTTCCTAGACTCAAAACGGCAACAAAAAATAAGCAATCTAGGAGCCATTCCCAAATCCTTTTTAGAGAATCCGAGGAAATGGAAACTTTCTATAGACAATGGAATAATTTAAATAAAATTATTCATTATTATTTAATAATCCGACAAGTTCTTTTTTCATTTGAGTTTTCCAATCTTCAACGGGATTATATGAAACCCATTCGATACCCGGCGTTTCTCCTTGTACATAATTAATTGTGCAAGCTTCATAAAATTTAAGAATGATTGTCTCGTTGGTTACGTCAAACTCGATGGGTGCAATTAAAAGTTTGACAGTATTAAATCTGTGCAGCACAATGAGAAAAGTTGGTTGCTGTCTTAGGACACATTTTCCAATATTACCAAAATCAGTGGCAATCTGTAAGGATGATAACAATACATTTCTAATTCGTTCTGCAGTAGCTTCCCAAAGCCAATAAGTCTCCTTGCAAGTCCCCTCTAAATCGAGTGGGCAAATAACCTCTTCAACATGCACGGCAGATTTAACATTTATATTGGCTTCTCTACTCTTATGGTCCAAACAAATATGTGTAGACAATCCAGTCCGACCAGACGAAATTGGCAAGCAAGTATCGTTAACTATTTTGACTATACGATGATAGCCTTTAAAGTCTCCCGGAGAAAATCGAGTACGTACATTAAAAGATCTAACACACAATATTTGTTTCATTTTTTCGTTACTGGCAATTTGTTTCATTTCCTACGCAGGACGGCAAACTTTTGCCTAGAATAAGAGGATTGGTCCCAAATCAATAACTGAATAAAAAAATATAATTCTGTTCGAGCAAGATGTCGCAAGATAAAGAATATTGGGTAGGATACAAAGGAAAGCTTGGCCTTGTTGGGCCAGAAGAACTTAAAAGACTAATTACGGACAATTGCAAAAATCCGGAGATTTTTTACTATGAATTTATCAAAATAGATGTTCGGAAATATGGACGAAAACGAATAGAATGTCGCGTTTATGTGAGCGCGGAAACTTTCAAAAAGATCATGGACAACTCGAAATCTCCCCTGTTCTCGAATTCTTCCCTGTTGCAAAGTATATTTAAATCTACATTGAACAAAGTCTGCGGCTGGAATGTAATACCAGAGATAAAAGTCATAAGAAATCCATTTTTCATACACAGTGACATGGATCCTGATATACTACTCTTCGCTAAAGCTCTTCCACGCCTCGATGAGTTGAAACAAGACTTGGACGCGTTATCCAAAAATATGAACGAGTTGAAAACTACTGTATCTAAAGACATGGATGAGTTGAAAACTGCTGTATCTAAAGACATGGATGAGTTGAAAACTGCTGTATCTAGACTTACCAATGCCATCTCTAACAAGAGCGACCGAGACCAAAGTCCGGAAAGAAAATAACTAAACAATTTCCCGAGCAACAAGAAGTGTTTCTCAGAATGAAGACTTTCGTCGAAGAGCACGGCGGTGTTCGGCGCCGGGTCCTGGCCCTTTCCTCGTTAGAGGATGCAGGACTGGTGTTGAATGTCTAGCAATAGACACGAAAGATCAGTTTTTAACCAGGCGTAAAAATTCGACTAAGACAATTTCAAAATTTGCGGATCTCATTTTCGAACTCTACACATTGATGGAGTTTGATCGAAAAAAAAGTTGTATCATAAAAAATTTAACAGTGGATCTGATCCACTTACTTTGCAAGTATCGAAGAACAGCAAAACCCTAGGCAGCAAAAGGAGATTGCAATCCAAATAAGCAGCATACAAGCATTATGCCAATAAAGAGTATATTAATATATTTGCCTCGGACTTTGTATCCGAAAATAAGTTGCTCCGGTAGTCTCTCTGCAGCCTCTAATCCAATGGTAATCATAGCGTTGATTCGCTCAGCTAGCACATACATTTCCGGTGTTGCATTCAATTTGGCAAGCACGTCGTCCGGTTTGAGTTGGCTTTACGAATCCTAGGAAAATGCAAGGTCGCCCATCTGCATCGACACTAGAAAAGCAGCCATTTCATCGCACGATTTCTGCTTTTCAACTACGAACGACTCCAGATCTAATAACAATTCAGCATAGATCGTCCGGAGGGTGGGGAGAAATTGTTCTCGAGTCTGGCATGAAAGTTCTAAATCTGTCCAAGCTTTATCTAGTTTTGTGAGATATTCTGGCGGAAATATGTCGTGGTCTGGACCAAAAAGTTCTCCCAGATATTTTGTCAGATCTGACGATTGCATGGTTCGTGTCATTGGAAAAGTGAAACTAGTGGATCGGTGATGTGTTGTGAAACCTCATTTTATTTTTAACCCTCTGGCTGAGGGGGAGATGGAGGACGTTGTATTGGCTCAGGTCCTACTTGTTCCAGGTCATTTGGTGGTGTCAAATAGAGCCGCATATCCGCCATTCACTGGTTGGCTTCATTAGCAGGATTGAACGAAACGTGTTTACTAATTCGACGCGTGACAAGTGGACGATTCGATACGATCAGATAGATTACTGATTATCCTGTCCAGTAGAATCTTCAGTTCGGCAATTTGGTGTGCGTGTTCGTGCTTCCACTTTTCCAGTTCATCCCTGTGTTCGCGCTTCAACTTTTCCTCGCGCTTCCACTTTTCCCTGAATTCGAGTCGGAGATTTTCAAAAAATCCGGAAACTCGGAGGTCGGTTTCCGACGATGCGGGCTCGACTCAGTCCTCCATCGCCCACAGACGTCCAGAGGTTATACGAAATGATGTAGTGGATCTTCCTGGGACGGGGACGTGTACGCCAAATAGTTATGTGTCAAATTAACACGAGGATTCCACCATGTAATTGGATATATTTCGTGGATAGGACCATAATCTGCATGGACGAAGAGAAACTTCTTTGTACCACCCAAAATGTGATTTTATTTGAAGTAGTTGGTCTCCATTATTTTTTGAACAAGTGCAGCTGACTCTGGCAACGCTACCGGCTTGCTTGGTTGTTGGGCGAAGTATTCGTCTTCGTCCATTCCACCAAGCACGACCAAGTTGTAGTACTCAACGTCTTCTTCATCAAGTATTTTCATTGTTTCCTCTATGTCTCCAACAGAAAAAAGAAGTTTTGCTTCATCTGCGTCAGTATCCCGAGCAGTACCAGCCTCAAACACAAAAGACATGTTTGGGTATAACAAGACCTAGAAACAGTATGAGCCGGAGAAATGCAGATACAGGAATTGAAATACAAAGAAGCACTGCTGTCGAAAGCCCTGTCGGATAGTTGGACTTGTAATCAAACAGTGACATGTAGTATAAGAAAGTCACTGTTGGGAGTTTCCTAAAAAGGAAATCTATGGCAAAAGCAGCTGGGGACCCCAGACTCACAATTTGATAAAGACAACAAAGTCCGCATAAAACTGGACACGACCAACACGGATCCATGTTGATTTTGGTATTTTATATTGTGTCTGCGCACACACCAGAAATGCGCCACGTATCATGGATCAGATTTATTTCAACATCATTGCCAAATGTTGTTTTTCAGTATCATACGCTCGTGAGCATATTATGGCGAATTTTTTTATCATAATGTTACGATTAGCGCATATTATACCCGGATGGCATTTTCACATTTTCCACCCAGTCTACTTCAAACATCCGTCGTAAGTACATTTCCACAGTCCATAATTATTTTCAAAGTCTCAAATTTCCCAAGAAAAAAATCTTATTAACAAGACCCGGTCCACATATTTTAAGGAAAATCCCCATTTCGAATCTCTATCCATATACTGCCCGTCATTTTTTCAAAAATCCCACATCCCTAACCACCAAGACCGAATCGAAACCACACCCAGATGCCTAATATATTGAAAGGGAGGCGTATAGATTGGGAGAGAAAAGATTTTCCCTACCACGCCGGGATCAATTATGAGACTATCTACGACGAAGCCCACTTCGTGCTGCCCTTCAGTGTATTTGGCCGCAACCCGCGCACCCTCGAGGACTACAACCAGACCGAGGTACTGGCCAAGCTGAACATTGACATGATCAACAATTTTGCACAGAGTTTCACCAACGGCTACAAGTACCGCGGCAGCAATAAACTCAACCCTCGCATCACTGGAGTCGACGGGTTCAGCCAGGATCGTATCACGGTCATAGCCACCTACGTGCCGAAGCGGATCCGCTCCGAAGTCGAGCACTTCATGCAGGAAGAGCTGTTCGAGCGCGAAAACATAGCAGCCATAGTGTTCAGCTTTCTGGTCCGGGATCCAGAGCTTCGCATCGACCAGATGCTCGACGACCAGCTCGACATCAACGCTTTCGGTCTGCCGACCTACTGCAAGCGCGACGAGTACGAAGACGATGAGGAGGAGGAGCGGCCGGCCGGCGCCGAGCTTGGCGACATTGACGTGGACCGGGCTGAGGAGGAGCTGTTTGACGAGTTTGTCAACCCCGCCGGAGTTGCGGTCGAGGTGCGTCCAGACGTCCCGGACGCGCCCCAGGTACAGGCGCGTTTCAACTACAACCCGATCGATGCCCGAGGCTCGCGCTACTGCTTTGTCCCCAAACTCAACAGCAAACAGCCGAAAATCCCCCAAGTGGAGAGAGGAGTGCCGACGGATTTCGAGAAAATCAAATCTGTCCAGTCCTACTTCAAAATCGCCTGCAAAGTGCTGGCGCGTGTTGGTCTCGAACCGCAGCAGGCTGTTGTTGCTGAATCGAAGATCCGCATCTCCCAGCTTCCAACCAACCATCCCTGGCACCACCGCAACGCTTTCTCCCTCTGGGCGGCTTTGGAGAAGCTGCGCGATCTCGGCGCTGCCGTGGAGTTTACCGATATGGATGAGTGGTACGACGTGCACAGCAATTACTTTTCCCCGCCCTGCAACGACCTGCTTGGCGTCGCTGTCCACTACCCGCTCACCAAGTTCAACGCAACCGAACTGCACCACAACTGTCTGCCGCACTGCCACGTGTGGGACCGCAGCTACATCCGCCCGGTCAACGAGAAGCGCACCGTGCCCACTGTCATGGTGGGCAACGAGGAGATCGACCTTGAGCTGCTGGCAGAGGACCTCGGCATTGAGTTGCAGCACGAGAAAGAGAGGAAACTGCAGCAGAAGTACATTTTTCGCGACCCTTTCGATTTCTACCACTCGGAGTACGCCGGGCGCGAGGCGGAGCTGCGCAAGCTGTTCACGCCCAACACAATGCAGCGCTACTACAACATGCTGCACCAGCTGCGCAAACAGGGCCGGAACTACTACACCTCGCTCATGGAGACCAACGCGCCCGACCTGCCCGAGGCCTACAAGAAGCTCATCAACTACGCCAATGATATTGGCAAGTGGGAGGTGAAAGTGATGCACATCTACCAGGCTGAGGAGTGCGGCGAGGAAAACGTGCTCACGTGGATTTCGCAGTGGCGCAGCAACCAGCTGATGTTCGCCGAGACCTGCATGCGCGTGGCCGACACCACCCTGCTGCTGTTTCCGCGCTTGATCCGCCAGGCCAACATCATCTATCTGCCCGAGACCAAGAAGGAGCACCGACAGCTGATCGGCGGCCCGGGCGACGGAAAGTCCCGCACAATATTACAGCTGCTCGAGTGCCGCATCCCCGATACGTACAAGGAGAAGTCCGGCAGCTCACCGCTGGCGATGATCGGCTCGATGCAGAGCGAGCGCATGCTCGATATCTACGAAGAGCTGCCAGAGGTGCTGGCGCCGAAGAAAGACCCCTCGGGCCAGCTGCTCGAACTCATGGAGACTATGCTGTTGGCGCTGGAGGGGACGGTGATTCGGGAGACGACCATCAAGAACGAGAAGACCGACGAGCGCATCTTCATACGGAAGCGCGGTGACCGGACCAACGGCACGCTCGGCGCGCGGAATCCCGGACGCCACACATACGCGCCGAACGGTACCGCAGAGGCCATGCACAATCGCCAGATCGCCTACGACATCATTCCTGTCTCGATGCCGCACAGAGCCAACATTGCGGAGAGCATTTTCGCTCAGATCATGAAGAACAACGAGGGTCAGTCGGAGTACAAGTGGATGTGCCACACTGAGCAGCGCGCGGTGATGGAGTACTGCGCGAACATGGGAACCTACGGCGTGCCAGAGCCGGATATATCGCTGTTCTCCGATCTGGCGCCCATCGCCATTGGCGTGATTGCCACGCAGTATCCATCGATCATGCGGCAGCTGAGAAGACTCGAGAACATCAAAACCAAAGTGATGGCCGAGGTGGTGGCCAACGCCGCCCGTGTCGGAGTGATGAGCGGGGTCGGGCTCGCTGGCCGGAGCGATGAGCCTTACGTGTTCGACACAGACGAAGTGCTGACGGAGATGGCCAAGTACGCGTGCTGCGACATGGAAACTCTGTTCTACGTGCTCTCAGAGTCGATCTACGACATCCTGCGCGGCGAGTACAACAGCGTGGCGGCGCAGATTTTAATCGAGAGCGCCAACTACCTGCCCTACGGCTACGCGGAGGAGGACGAGACCGCGGACTACTGGCCGCAGCACATAGACACGAGTCTGCCAGCGCTCAGCGAACGCCAAGCCATCGGCGCCAAGAACCAAGAGGACCTGCCGGCGCACTACTCGATAGAGCGGTTCGTCGAAGTGCTGAAACGCGACGGGAAGGATGTGCTGCGCGAGCCGAGAGTCGACCACTTTGGGTCGAAGAAGGGCGCGTTCACCTGGATCAGCCGGACACTGCGGCCGTACAAGATGAAGCACGAGGACTACGAGATTTTCACAACGCTGAACCGGGCGAACAGCGCCGAGCAGCGGCCCCACCGTCTCAAGCGAGAGCGCGGCCACACGCAGTACAAGATAGAGGAGATGCCCGACGGAACGACGCTGATCAACTACAACTACGTGATGCTGGAGGGCAGTTTCGCTGATTTCGCCTCGAGCAGCCACGGCACTATTGGGTGCTACGACATAGACGAGAGCACGATGCGCGACATCTTGTACAAACTGAAACGGCAGACGATTGTCACGCCCTACATACCCTGCATATCGACTGGCTCCGTGCTGGCCGACCGTCCCGGCGACATGCAGTCGCTGCGCTACTCGAGCTACGCGCTCTCCCACCTCAACCTGTACAAACTGCCCGTAATCATCCAGTCCACCGACTGCTTCTACATGCTGGCCGCATTCGCCGAGACCAACCCCCGCGTGCTCATCCAGACAATGCTGGACTCGATGTGCTACCACAAAACGCGGGAGTTCAACTGTCTCATCGGAGTGCCGATGACACACGACAAGCTGCTGTACGACAAGTACAAGGCGCGGCCGCGTGTGGGCAAGAAGCTGAAACTCGCCCGCTCCTCGAACCTGTCCAAGGAGAAGTTGGAGCGCCTTGAAAAGCAATTTGGCGTCGTGCTCAGCGATCTGGAGGGCAACACCTACGAGAAGGAGTACAAAGAGGTGGACATTGAGCGTGAGCGCATCATGGCACATGTCCGCCGGGAGTTCCCCATGATGGAGGAGAGCGAGATCGAGATTTACACGCCGAAAGGCATCCGCAAGCGCATGTTCGACCCGCGGACGGGAGTGTACTCGAAGAATGGCAAATACCACCACAAGCTCACCAACGAGCTGTACGAGAGCAGTGTCCAGGCGCCGAAAGCCATCAAACGCACGAGCCAGCAGAACCAATCGGCCAAGCGACAGCAGAGCGCGGTGAAGGAGCGCTTCATCATGGCACCTCAAACGGGGCTGAGGGAGTTGGACTGGGGCGATTTCAGAACCAGCGCAAATTAATTAAAATACAATAAAAAAGTGTATTACAAAACACGACTTGGGCTTTATTCACTCCTGCATCGTCTCTTTGACTCCCGTAGCTTCGGGCTCCATTACAAACAAAAACAGATACCACAGCGCGTGCATGTTCACGCCCCTGTAGTGCACTGGGTCCAGTTGGTCCAGCGGGGGTTGTTTTTTGCACATTCGGTACTTCCCGTTGATATAGTCCAGCAGCAGATCGTGCCATCGCTGGACTTTCTCTTCGACAAACGAGACGTGTTCCCCTGCCTCCGGGTCGGGTATGGCATCGCAGGTGAAGAGGGCGCTCAGGTGCTTGGCATTCGGATCGAACCCTGGTTTCCCGGAGATGTTGATCAGGGTGGCCTCGAACAGCCGGAGTACGCTGATTGTGTGCATCGTAGTGAACGTGGCGAACAGCTTCAACACCTCAGCGTGCTGTGTCGGGTCGAAGCCTTCCTCGTCTCTGCGATCGTAGAGCTGTTTGAACTGTGCTGTCAGATGGCAGTTCTCCACGTAGAGATTGGTGCGCTTCTCCAGCATGCTTTCGTGTCGTTTCAGCGACTCGCTGCGCATCGCCGCGGGCACGTCCTTGTTGAACCGCTGGATGTCCAGAGCACACATGTACTCCATTAACAATTCGCTCGTCAGAACGATTGGCGCCATCCATTTCGGCTCGGTTTGGTCGCTGTTCATGAGCATCTTGAGCGTGGGTGTGTAGACCCACATGGGAAAAAACAACAGCGCCGTTCTCCATATAGTGCGGTCATACTGCATTTTCTTGTTCTCTAGCATTTTCTTACACGCATCGAGACCCCAGGGGAAGGGAAAATACTGTGAATCGACTATATGCGCGTTTTCCGCACTATGTTTACCGAACTGTTCCAGCAGCACTGCGATTTCGCCACGCGCATTGTGCTTCACTGCGTTTGGCCACGGCGATATGACCATGCCCAAGGTGGGCGCCTGTGAGCCGTACTCCATTGTGTAGTTGATTGGGATCGTTTGCGGCGTCGGGTCGCGAGACACTGGCGGCGGTCGAATCTCGCTGTCAGTGCTGCCGTCCAGGGGCATGTTGTCCTGTGTGGCGCCGATTTTCTCGAGAAACTTATTCGGGTCCATTGCTTTGTTTTGTTGGTGAATTGCGATGTGTGCTGGGACGCTCAAGGAAAAAACTACAACCGCTAGCCGCACTGGGTGTTTTATTAATAGCGGCGTACAGATGCTAAAGTTAATAAGCATCAGCAAGCCGGGCCACAGATGCTGTTGGCGCTCCTGCTGTTTCTGCAATATACTCTCGCCGACTATCCGCCACTCCGCCTGCCCATCTCGAAAGCCTACACTGTCGAGCTCACGGTGGGAAATCCCGCCTCGAAATTGCATTTCACGCTCAACCGCACTTCGCACGATGTCGAGTTGCACGTGTCGCCGGGCGCGATCAGCAAGACATTCTCGATAGACGAGTACGGCACTGGTGTGGAGGTGTTCGGCGTCGGCAATCGCCTATTCAACTTGCCCTTCAGGGTCAACCCCACGCCCGACCAGGAGATCTACCTTTTCCACCAGCCTGCCGCGGGCACGCTCGGTCTCGGCCGGTACAGCCCGCTGTGGCGCTACTGGGACAACTACACTATCTGCGCTGATTACCTCGTGTTCGGAAAGTACGATCCCTACTCGCAATTCGACAGCGATGAACGGCCAGCACTGCTCGCGCTCAGCGAGGCGTCGTATTGCGCGCTGGAGAGCGGGGAATCGATGGAGGTGGTGTTCGATCCGGGCCGAGTCAGCAACTATTTCCCCTACGCGTTGTACGAGCACATACCGAAAGAGATTATCATTTACAGCAGTGGCTGTCAGAACGCTTACAATGAAATGGGAATCAACGTCGATTCGTGCAACAATCTACAAATCGTCGGGTTGGTCAATGCAATGGAGCAAACGCTCAACCGGGTGTCTTTCAACACCACGCGGGCGACCAACGAAAATCACATTACACTGGGCAAACATTTCGCTGATCACCAGACAGTTTTCGTGGATTTTGTACAGGACAAAATGCTGCTCTCGCCGTCGATTTTCTCCGTCGGCGACAGTGTCGCGAATAGTATTCTAGAACTGCTGCTGATCTCCGCAACGGTTATGTGGATGCTGATCGCCATGATCGACCGGTACCGCGAAGGCTGGACGCTGGACCTGATGCTGCAAATCGAGCTCTTTGCCTACTCTACTGCGCTGATCACCTATCTCACCAACATCTACGGCATGTATCGCGACAAGCACATTGCCGATCTCTTCAAGTACGACGGCTCGCTGCTGGTCGCCTACACTGGCTATGTGATGGGGCTGTCGATTTTCGGAAGCGTTTGTGTGATGGGAATTCTGTATCGAGCACCGCAGCGCATGATGTATGACAGTTTCGCGTCGACAAAACAAGCTGCATCAGAGTTAAAACATCTGCGGTTGATATTTTTCACCGGCGCCACGATGACTGCCCTGTGGACTACCGTGCTGCACCATCACGACTCGCTGATAGACAGCTTGTACGTCACGGCCTATCCGTTGGCACTGTGCGCTGCGAGCAGCCTGGCAGCATTGGCGACGAATCTGTACAACTTGCAAATGGCCTGGTTGGTCTATTTTCAACTGATTTTCAATTACACATTCCTGATACTGGTGCTGCTACCGGTTGTCGACGGACTCATGCTGCCGTTCAACCACTGGGCAGTTGTCGTTTGGGTGGTACTTGCGTGCGCTTTCGGTATGCTATCGCTTTTCACCACGTATCACATCAAAAAACGCAAAGTGGAAAGTAAGAAAAGCTGAAGTTTTGCGCACATGCATGAAGGGTGCTATAAAAATCCAAAAAAAAACTAATGTACAAGTTGAATCGATATTTAAAATAAAATCAGACTTTCGATATGTACAGACCTCGCTGGAAGAAAGAGCATATTATCGCAAGTGCACCTTTCCCATAGTATGTTTTTGTGTAACATCTGCAAATTGGTGCATGAGCGCGAAGAGTGCGAAGTATTCGGATGCACGGCGTTCTTTTGCGAAAAAGTTTTACTCACAATCCACAGCAAAACAGAGAGCGGATTATTGGTCAAAGAGGTTTCGTATTGCATGTCGCACTTTAGAGACGGAAACTACGGGAATTGCTCGATTCTAGTGGGCGACTACTACTGCTTTGTGAGTGCCCCGCAGAGATGCAAAACATGCGGCTATATGGGGAAGCTTTATGAGGAGAATTGCTGCCTTTACGTGTGCGCGGCGTGTGTTATCATGGCCCAACTGCACAGTGCGCTGGAATACATCAACCATCGTTGAATATCGCAGCGATTGCCCATCGACAAACTATACAAAGACCTCGATTTAAATGTGTTTTTATTTTCTGAGATTCACAGCGCTATGTCGTAGGTCATTGCCAATATCCCAAGTAAATTTAGGATTGGTTACGAAGAAAATCCTGTACGATATTAAATAGTGTCCAATTCTCTTGTCCGCCGCTCCATGTCGCAGAAAACGCAAAACCCTAAAGCATCTCCTATACAGGGGTTTAGCCAAATTTCTCTGTTGCAATCAGTGCACGTCATCTTCTGGCTCAAAACTGTAAAGTACTCGTAATTGTAGCATGAAATCAATGGCTTGTTGTTTTGGTTTTTCGAGACGCCCTGATCAATGTGCCCTTCGCAAAAGTAGGAGACTTCAAAGTACACGTCTTCGTCGACCATTGTCATTAACTTGACAAGAGTACAGAACGTGCGTTGAACATTGCATATTTCGCATTGTTCTAACGGTTCGTATTTATTGCAAAACGTGCACTTGTCCATGTTCTTCGAGGTTACAGAGTTGTGATCTCCCTCCTGACTATAATATGTGCACATAAATTTTTACCATATTATGTGACTCGATTATTGCGAGGGTTTATTGTTCATTTCGTTCCAGTGCTTCTCGGGTAGATACCATGAGAAACTGGGCAATCACTAATCTCCAGGTGTTATTGCATCACTGGGTTCAATCTTTTCTGGGCCAAATATTTGAACGAAAAAGCGGTCATACTCATCCCTGGTCAATAGGTGCGTTCTATTGGTATCGCTGATGAAAATATTCATCACCAACTCAATGTATTCATTGTCAAGGAATCTCATTTCCCAGCCACGAGCGGCCAATTCCCGTTTGGTGAAAAAATGCTCAACACCATCAGATGTCGAAAACCAGACAAAGGCTGGATGCTCGTTGAACAATTTTAAACGCTGATTCAATGACATTTTGATTTCGCCAGTATTAGTCATGTTTCCCACATTAGGCAAGACATCAAGTCCGCGCCAATCGTGGCGGTCAGTGTGCTCTCCCCAGTCGCCTTGGTGACGTTTAGCGGGTACACCCCAACCGCCTCCATGTCCAGTGGGATTCGTCCAGGCGCCTCGAGGTTCAGTGGGTTTCCCCCAGCCCGTAGGTTCTCTGGGTTCTGGATCCATGATGACTCACGTTCGATGTAGGGTAAAACTGTGGAAGGCTACAAAATTATTCATTTTTTATTCAACTCGTTTAGGAAATATTAATATCCGCTCTCGAAGCGCTGCCTTTTCGCTCGCGTCCATATTGAAACTCTCCAACCGTGAGACGTTAGTGTCTCTACAGCATTGAGAATGGGCTTTGTTGCGCCGCTGTACATCCTTCGTTTCCCTTGTCAGCTAGAAAGCATTTCCTGGATGGAGGATAGGCAAGCACCCGGCGCTTGGTGCACACTTTGCACAATATTTTGAGCGTCTATTATTGGCGATATTTGCTTCCTCCATGATACAAAACCGACTACAATCTCCACAATATGGTAGTCCGCAAACGTTTTCCTGAACACCATTGAGGTCTGAAGAGCATTTGAACATCGCCTTTCCCCCACAACAACTGCAGACCTTTTGTTTTTTGCTTCGCTCCGGAGATGTATCTCTGGTTTCCACAGAAGTTTCCTTGATTTTCGTAGAACTCGCCCTGGTTTTCATGCTTTGTTAACAATATGGGTATGCGATGAACTTTCCACCATGCATGGATACCTTATAATAGTACACAATATGCGTGGCGGATTTCGCATATTATAAAACCTAACACATGGGTAGATACAAAGCCGACGGGCAATGGCTCATGGTCACGGGCCCGTCCTACGGGAACTACCACAGAATCGAATACTTCAACAACTGTGAAGAGGCGTTCCAAGCGCTGGAGAAAGAGAAAAAACTACACCCCTACCCGCAAAAGTGGCACCTGTCCCGCGCAACTGGGCCGCAACGCGGGAAACACGAGCTGTGGTACAATCGCGGGATCCGGTTGGCGGTGTGGGAGGGGAAGATTGGGATAAAGTTGGAGAGAATAAACGGGATTTGAATGTTTTAATACGGTCTGCGGTAGGCCGGGCGTTTTGTTGGGACTGCGAAACGGCGATTGGCATCGGCGACAGCGGGGGGTGGCGTTGTCGCTGATGCGAAAATGTGGTTGGCAGTGCTCTTTTTCTCTGCACTGTGGTGTATGGATGTTTTGATGAAGGGCGAAATGTTGCTGAAGCTCAGATCGCAAGCGGCTTTTTTCGTCTGCACTCGGACGTGTGCATGGGCGGTGGCGTGACTTTTGCGCTGGAGGCGCGGTATTGGAGTAACCTTGAAAGACTCAAAGTTGAACAGCAGGCCGAGGGAATCCAGCTTCGCGGCGAAGGTCTCGCTCAGATCGCCCGGTGTCTCGCCGAACTCCTGGAACATGTGCTCTTGGCAGTAGTCGGAAAAGCGCTCCTGTATCTGCTCGAGCTTTGCCGGCCGCTCGGATTCGCTGGCCTCTATGTAGTAGTAGGCGTCGGAAATCAGACAAATCAGCGCCTGATGCACTTTGCTCAGATTCGGCGTGCCATCAGAAAACGGGACCGTGACCAGTGTTGTCATGTTTTGAAATCTGTCCCGGTCATGTGGTCTGTTTTAAGCGGACGGCGAGATATTAATTGGCATTTATTTAGCGAAGCGCCGCACAAGACTAAGGAAGCTCTAATGAAAGACAAGCCGTCCGCTGGCAAGAAGCCGCAATTGCGGCGGTGCGAATCGGTGACCGACTTCCGCAATATACCGTTCGTAACACAGTTCGGTGTGGAGGTGACGCACAGAACCGATATGTCGCTGGAGGAAGCGAAGATACTGTTGAAGAAACGGAACTCTGCCAGATCGCCGATAACCCGGCGCAAAACAAAGAAGAAGATAGCATACATTGTGCGCGATGCAGCGACGATGCCGCGAACTAGAGACACGCAGCGCAAACTCGACGGCATTGTAGCGCAAATGGCACGGGATAAATTGCTTGACCGCGACGATCAGATTTTCAAAGACCTGTGCGACGAGGAATTGTACATAGAAGAGATACATAGGTATGTGGGGCGAATTTACAAACTATACGGTGCCGAGGATGCGGCGGAGTTCTCAATCGAAGCCCCGCGAGAGGTGTGGACGATAGACAATTTGCAAAAACTTGCAAAACGCGACTACGCTGTGGATATATGCCACAAACTTATAGAGTACGAGGAGGATCTGAAGTCGGTGTACTGTGTGAACTCACTCTCGGTTCGTCTGGTCTCTGCGCTGATCCGCGAAACGAAAAGTTTTACCATATCGATAACCACTGGGAAAACAGTAGTCGCAACTGCGAAGACTGTGCTTCTATCGAGTCTGAAGCACATGCTTTCGCTAGACGAGAGTATTATCAGCCTTATCCACGAAATTGCGATGGCGATGTCTGGACATGTGAGAAACGCGGCGCACAAAGTCGTATCAGCTGTGACGTTCATCTACTATGTGCCGGAAATACTGCAAATCACCGATATGGACGTGTGCAAATTGGTGAAGAATTTTTTCACAGACAAAAGCAGGAGCAGCCCAGCGGTAATGGCTTTGCAAAACGATCCAAAAATCTCAAAAGCAAAGAAAGAGCTTATGCGCAAAATTCAAATTTTGAAATAAACCAAATAATTTTAATCCTCCTTGAGTGCGTATGTCGCGAGTGTGTATTTGATGAGCTGGTAGAACTTGAAGAAAACGTATAGCCAGAGGAGAAACAAGGGCAGTTCCACCACGCCGAACAAGTGCATTGGCAGCAGTGGTCCGATATTGCAGATGTTGAGGCAAAAGAAATTCAGTATCAGTCCCATACGCCAGCGGAATAGAAAATCCAGGGTACTGTGATTGTTGTAGCAGATGTGCAATACCATCGGTGCCCATATCAAAAAGGCGAGCATTAACCCGCCCACGGCAAATCGCTTAACACGCTCCATTGTGCACGTTTCTGAGATTTGGCATTGGAGATGCCAACGGTTTTGGAGATTGTATATTATCCGCGAGCGATATTTATCGGCATATTGTTCAGATTAAAAACCCTATTAAGCTCCTGTTAATTTTGCATATTATTCCCGATCAACATTCCCGTGCATACTATCAAAGGGAAGAAAATGCAAATATGAAACGCACCAATCGTGAAAGCACACCTGAAGCAAAGCGCAGATATACATGTAGCGATGTAGATACAGAATCGGATATCGATTTGGGAAACTGGAACATTCTTTTTCAGACTGAGTTTCTCGAGTACATACCATGTACCGCGGCACTATCGCAGACTTGCATAGCGTTCAATGGAGTCGTGCCAAATACATCTAATAACTATATGCTCACTGAGAATACTGAATCATGGTGTCAGACGTTGCCGGTTTATGAGAGGTTCGATCGAACTGTTGCTTCGGTATTGAACCGTTGTCCTGAAGATATACCTGTTTCTAAAATCTATCGTATTTGTGTAAAATATCACAACGTTGGTCTGTTGCAATACTATGAAGCACGATATGGTGTTGTTCCGACTGTTGAGCTTATGAATTGTGCCGCTAAGTATGGTGTTCTGTCGATTATGCGCTATCTCAGAGAGCGTGATGATCCGTGTCCATGGAATGCATGGGCCTGTGCGTCGGCCGCTCGGAATGACCATCTACACATTCTGCACTATCTCAGAGAGCGTGATGATCCGTGTCCATGGAATGAAAGGGCCTGTGCGTCGGCCGCTGGGAATGGCCATCTACGCATTCTGCGTTATCTCAGAGAGCGTGATGATCCGTGTCCATGGGATACATGGGCCTGTGCGGAAGCCGCTCGGAATGACCATCTACGCATTCTGCGTTATCTCAGAGAGCGTGATGATCCGTGTCCATGGGATGCATGGGCCTGTGCGGAAGCCGCTCGGAATGACCATCTACGCATTCTGCGTTATCTCAGAGAGCGTGATGATCCATGTCCATGGAATGAAAGGGCCTGTGTGTCGGCCGCTCGGAATGACCATCTACGCATTCTGCGTTATCTCAGAGAGCGTGATGATCCGTGTCCATGGGATGCATGGGCCTGTACGGAAGCCGCTCGGAATGACCATCTAGACATTCTGCGCTATCTCAGAGAGCGTGATGATCCATGTCCATGGGATAGAATTACTTATGAATACGCTATTCTCGCAAATAGGATAGAAATTATCAATTATCTCAAAGAGCATAATGCACCGACTGGAGATGAATGAGTTTTAGAGGCATTGGAGATGTCAGCGGTTTTGGAGATTGCATATTATCCGCGAGCGATATTTATCGGCATATTGTTCAAAAACGACAGTTACTTGTCACATACAAGTAAGCAAAAGATGGATAGCAAATGTTTGGATATTTATGTACAATGTACAGAATTCTGCGGAAATGTGCGCGAGTGTATAGATGAGTGCGCCATGGAAGTCGCGTCACATCGTTTTTGCAGTGATAGAGCATTGGAAAATCACAATACCTCCAGTGAGGGAGAACGTGACAACCACTTTTTCATTGCCAACGTCTTCATTTTCTGTTTAATGTTGTTTGGTTATTTTGTGGCTCGCATAGCCGAAACGCGCAATCGCGATCGCATGCAGTCCGAGTTCCACTCCAACATACACGATTTTGAAGCAGTTCTCCTCATTATTTACGAGCCGATTATTACTGAGAGCAGTTCCTCAAAAAATAGATAGCTAAGCCTTATGACTACGCCATTCTCGTAAATAGGATAGAAATTATCAATTATCTCAAAGAACATAATGCACCGACTGGAGATGAATGAGTTTTAGAGTCTGGTTTAATAGTTCAATTTTGCCCACTCAAATTAATCTCGATTAAAAAAATACATGCAGCCATATTAAGGCGACTCAGTCATTGCACAGACTCAACACCGCGTTGAAAGCATCGCTTCTTTCGGAGATTTTCTTTCTAGATTTGATCCGCACCGGTGACTTGTCGCGAGTTGGCTTTTGTATTCCCTCGGCTTTTGTGTTCATTTTCGGCTGTAGACGCTGGAGTATGATTATTTCGCGCATGGACCATATCTCACTGAAGGCATCATGGGTTTTTAGACGTGTCAGTAGCTTTTCCACAGACTCTATGTATTCCTTCAGCTCAAGTTCGGTCATGGTTGGAGAAATCTGATATTCTTTTACGGTTTTATATCCAAATGTAACCAAAAAAGTATTCCTAAATAAAGAGTGGAAATCACGGAACAACTGGCTATCATTCAAACCTAGCAGTTGAAATAGTTGAAGAGTTCCAAAAAATATAGAGAAACCCCCACACTTGATGACATGGAAATACTCTATCGAGTAAAAAAAATACATGTAGCCATAAAGCTCGCATGACACAGTGTTTAGCCATATTTAGTATTCTGAATCATGGAGTGGGTCTGCAACGCGCTTGTGGACGCGGAGAAAGGTTTGATTGTGAACGTATGGACCTTTATCACAATTGCAGTGCTCCTGTCTGGCACTACGATATCAGTTCTTCTATTTGGCGCTTCTGGATATGTCCTGGCCATTCCGTTATCTTTGGGCGTCATGCTTACCTTCCTTCACGCGACTTCGTGGATCATGAGAACTGAGTGGGACGCGAACTACGTGAAATTCGAAATCAGCAGTGAGGAGGAGGAGGTTTAATTACACCATCTGCTGTCGCCTGCGTCCGATTGCCTCGAGTAAACTTTGCATCATGTGGGGGTTGAACTCCATCGTTGTGTTCAGTGTTTTCACCTTCTCGAACAGATCCAGCGGGTCGATAGTGTAGGGGTTGGTGTCTTGGAAAGCCTCCACGCCGGCGCTTTTCAGTCTCGCGCTGACGTGCTCCGAGCACCACGCCCGCTCGAGTTTGCGGTCGCGCTTCATCAGCCTTGGGAGGAAGAAGTTCACGTAGACCCAGTTGTTGAAGTAGAGCCCGCGCGATACATCGTCGCAACAGTCCTGGTAGAGTTGGCTCATTTGCTGGTCGGTCAGATCGCATTTGAAATGCTGCCACACCGGCGATGTGTACCGAGCGGTGGACGGGATGAACTCCAGCTTTCCACCTCCGTAGATCGCGCAGGCGACCCACTGCTCGAGGCGACAGCCGTCGGGGCCGTTGGGGCAGATGAAGCAGAACGCTATCTCGGAGTGCGTGTACTTTTGCGTGAAGCAGATCACGGCTTTGTTCATCCAGCGATTGACGCAGGAGCGCGACTTGATACGATGGCCATCGGTGAAGGCGACGTGGACCGAGTCCAGGTAGAAGTTGTAGCTGATGTCCTCAAAGTAGTACCTGGCGACCACCTGCATTTCGTCGACGTAGTAGACGCCCTCGCGGCTCCGTTTCAAGCGCTGGAGCTCGGCGTGGTCTTCGCTTTGGTCGGAGCCCGACCACAGGGTGGAGAATTCGGTTTCCTCGCTTTCCATCGGTTGCGAACTGCTGGAAAGCGCGCTCTCGGGTTAGCACAAATCACTTGAGCTAATAAAACATATACAGTGGCGAGTGAGCACAAACTCTAGATTTAGTTGCGGCGCTCAATGGAGAGAACCGCTAGTGTAGCGGATATAGTCTACCAGCGGGACCCGTTCAAAGACCCCAATGACTACCCGCGTCTCTACAAGTCGAAGCACCGGAACACCGCCAGCCGGCTGATGTGGGGCGCGTGGCGGCGATCGCTTCTGCCCTTCGGCGTGGTCCTGCTGATTACAGCGGCGCAGCTGGCGATTTTCGAATACGTGCTGACCCACGACGAGAACGGCTTCCCGGATCTGTTTCCGATCGATTCGTACTTCCTCGGCGTGCTGCTCACAGTGATAGCACTGGTGGGCCCGTTGTTCATTGCAACCGAGCTCTCGCTGAACATCAGCTCGCTGGAGAGTTTCAACTCGCTCGCAGGCTCGTGTCCCACGCTGATGCGGAAGATTGGGTCGATTTTCGACCTGAGGGCGGCACGGGCCAGCATCAGCGACATGTTCTACTACTCAACTGAGCAGGAACCGAAATTCCGCAGCATGTTTCTGTTCGAGGTGATCAAAGAGCTCGAGCTGCTCGTCCGTGTCTACCCCTGGTGCACGGGCCTGAATCTGCTCGCCAACGGCAACAGCCAGGAGCCGGACGACGGCGTGTCATACAGCAACAACTTAACGCGCTCCGCAGTCGCCACGCTTCCGCTGCCCGCACATTTGAAAAACGAGCTGAACAGCTATCGCAACGGCTCTCCGATGATGGAGGACGACACGCCGGTCTCCGATCAGCTCCTGTTCATGATACGGCGCCGGCTCTACAGGGTTTTGTACTCGCGCGAGAACAAAGACAACTCCATAGTGGATAGTGTGTTTGTCAGCGAAACCGATGCGCACATCTCGTCCATCAGCACTGAGAGCGCGAAGCTGGCATCGAATCGGCAGGCCAACGGCAGTCCGATTGTTCTGGGCTTTCTCGCAGTGTGCGTCTATCTGTTCTGCTTGGCACTGCCGTGGGTGTTGTATGGCAGCTACCGATGGTGGTGCCTGCTGCTGATGGTTCCCACGGCATGGCCGGCGCTTGGCATATACTATACTGCGAAGATTGTGAGCGATCAGTTCACTCTGTTTAACACATCGAAATACCAGATGTACGACCTGCTGCAGGTGGCGATAGGAGCGGCGAAAGAGTGCGACGCTATTGCGGACCACGTTTACATGGAGGCGGGGTTGGGGAGAAAAACGGTGAGATTATTCGACACTGGCAATGTTTAGACGCGAGTGATGTTTTTGGTGGAAGAATAAAAAATGCAATACAGCTCTGACAGTTTATTGTGCAGGGTTCAACGTAGTTTCCGCGGATCAAGTTTTGTCGAGGTTCCAGTAGTACTTGATGAGACTCCGCATGTATCCGTCGAAGATGTTCTCCATCTCCTGGTGCTCGAACGCTGCGCTGGTGGCATGGTACTTCCATGTACCCTCGCTCTCGAGCAGCTGCTTGAGCAGCGAATTTTCCGCGAGACACTCCTCTTTTTTGCCGCCGTGGGCCAGCACTATGTCGAGTTTGTTGCCTATCAGCAGGAAGTGTTTCGCGTCAGAGCTGACTCTGACCCGCTTCATCCAGGTATTTACAAGGCTGGACAGGCTCTCCTGCCGCTCGTCGGAGATGTCAAAGACGAGAATTATGCCAGTGGCATTGCGGAAGTACGACTGGACAATGTCGGCAAAGCGCTCCTGGCCTGCAGTGTCCCACAGCTGGAATTTCACCCTGACTTTCTCGCCGTTGGGCGATTTGTACTCGACCGTGCGTACTTTAAAATCGACGCCGATTGTCGCCAGATTCATGTCCTGCATGAATGGATGTCCCTCGAGCCGCTCGAGCAGTGTGGTTTTCCCCACGCCGGCATCGCCGATAAGGACGAGTTTCATAACTGGCAATTTGCTCAAATCGCTGTGCTGCTGCACGCTCCGTGCGATCCGCTGTTCCGGTGTCAAATCGACTCTAACACGGCCATGTCGATCGTAATCCGGTGGTACGTGTTTCTTTTTACAACATGCCATATGTATGTTTTCTATCTGCAGTACACGGTTTATTAAGTTTTTCGTGTTAATTAATGATATGGTCTGGGTGTTTTCCCGGACTCACTTGTTGTTTTCTTATTTTAAAGTTTTCCATGCACTGGGTGTGATATTTCGTCGATCTCTCTTATCGCAAAACTTTGGATTCCAGCCGACCCAGGAGAGCGCAGTCCACTTCAAGTAGTGGGGCGGGCGATATTCTGGACGGAGGTTGGGTGGACCGATGGTTTTCTCAGGCGGCATTATACTTGTCTGGTATTTTTTTAATTATGCACCGCTACTACTGCATATAATATGGCACTGTAATATTGTCACAAATATGGAAGACGTAGAATTGGACTCTGTCGAAGAGTGGGATCGCGTCGAGGCGATGCGTCCGGCGAGGCGCTGCG
>Ga0307378_10002955_pt1 | contig 25340 bp, 22 predicted proteins | sample UN1MG_FD_202238 | JGI IMG/M metagenome (GOLD analysis project Ga0307378, IMG submission 202238) | Soil microbial communities from Risofladan, Vaasa, Finland - UN-1 | ecosystem: Environmental > Terrestrial > Soil > Coastal area > Acid sulfate soil | place: Finland: Risofladan, Vaasa | collected...
GAATACCATCAAACGCTAGTGCTCGTATCAGCCTTATTCTTGTTGAAGAAAACGAAGACCAGCAAAGTTATCGTTGGGGAGTAACACGGCGTTCACTTTTGAAGGTGATTCAGGGCTGGTATGCGTTCGACGAAGAAGATATTTGTGAGCATGGTGGTGGCGGCCGCAAGGTAGCCGAAGCAAAGCCAATGCGATTGTCGCTGCGAATTACGAAAAAGGATGGCTTTCTTGTTCTGAACAGAGGTTACGGCTTCTCGAGCACCGAAGGAGACCGGAATACCGATATATCAGCTAAAATAGAATGGCCTGTCGGTGCTCTGCTAAAAACTTACTACCTATCCGAACCGGGAGGATTAACGGATCAACTTCAACCATTATGGAAAGGCGAGTTGATTCAAAACGAAAAAGTGCTAAAAAGTATTGTCTATGCGGTTCGGGTAGTCGGAGAAAACGTTCCTGATGAATTGTTTGATGTTAGAAACACATCCGAGGTTCTTAGAATAGGCAAAGAATGGGCGCCAATACCCGACCCGGCAAAATTAATATTCGAGGGAAAAACCATCGGCCAATGGATAGCCCAGTGGGACAATAGAATATACGATGACACGCGTAAAGCAACCCAGATACTAACCGAGATAGGCAGACCCGCCGTTCCCTTTATGGTTGAGATAATCAAACAAGGCGGAAATCATGCCGGATATGCCCGAACCGTACTCGGCAAGATGGGGCCTGATGCCGAAGAGGCCCTTGACTGGCTTATCGAAACCGCCCTCGATAAGAATCCTTCCGATTCTCAGAGCAAGAGACGCACAAACGCACTTATATGTCTGAGCAATATGACATGGGCATCCGAGAGATTGCTGCCGGTCTTTGCAATGATTGCCGAGGATTCTCAGGCTGAGATTTCGGCCCGACGATCAGCTATCACCGGCCTTAGCAATATCGGTGGCCATGCAATGGATGTTATTCAAAGAATCGCGGACTCTGACACGACTGAGATTCGAGACTCTGCCCGAAGAGCAATGTCCCAGCTTGTGGTCAAAGAAGGACAAATGACGAGGTCGGAATACTATACCCGGCTCGTGGAGAAAGACCCCTTCGACCCAAGCGTTCCCAGCTACCTGTCCAGCACCAAAGGCATGGTAAATTCCGGCCGGACTCATCCACTGACTAACAAAATCAAGAAGCTCTATCGAGAACGCCTCAAGGGAAATCCCGATCCTGAATTGGCCTGGCGACTGGCAACAATCATCCAAAATAGCCTGAGGAATACGCAACTCCAATGGGCTGCTCCGACCGACAGCAGCCACGGGCGATCCAACAGAGAAGATCCTGCAGAGAGTTTCACCAGTATGGCAGAGGTGCTGGAGCTTGGATTTACACACGCGCAGATCGGTACGGAGCTTCGACAAGATTTGGGGTACGCGCTGGGGAAACTTCGTTTGCTCCAGGGCGACTGGGACCGGATGAATGCGGCGCTGAAGGAAATGGGCCAGGAGCAGATCCCTGCCGAATCCTGTCCGTGGCTGCCGGCCCCGCCAGCGGATTGGAGCGTAGGCTTGAGTTCGCACTGGCAGATATGCGACGAGTCGATGCGATCAGGCAATTGCAGCCTGGAGTTTCGAATAGAAAAAGACGGCAAAGGTCTCAAGGGAGCCCACATCCTGGTCAAACGGGCGCCGGAGCCGACGAATGTAACGTACTCAGGTGTCGCGGCAGACACATTGTTCTTGGCGCCCTATCCTGTTGGTGACCGCAGGTTTTCGTTTGGCTATCGAGGCGGTGACCGCGAGCAGACGCGCTATGCGATCAGTGATAATTCGGGAATTGTACGTTTTGAAAAACTTCCTGAAATACCCATCAAAATTGAAGTGCTGGTTCTGACATCCAATTTTGTCGAAGCCGGAACAAACTGGGACCTTTGGATAGAAGTCGAACCGGGCAAATTCAAGATAGCCAAAATCTATGGACCAGATTATGTAAATCCCCGCGAGGAACCGGCCATAGTGACATTGAAGCCGGGGCAAACCGTCCATTATCCAAAACTGGTCGTACGACCGGCATTTGGTCTGAATGCACAAGACTGGGATAGTGTGAAGAAGGACGAATTCGTTCTAACCTGGCAGGGGCTTGATTCGACATTGCAGCAACAAACGGCCCACTATGAATTGGAGATGACCCTTTCAGCACCCCCGCAAAGGCCCGACGACTCACCTGACAGCGCCCGCTCAAGTGTCCACTCGGCCAGGCAAATCACCACCGATACTCAATGGCCGGTTGGCGCCAAGGGTGTAGATGGCCTGCGGCTTGATCCGGGCAATATCTATATCTTCGAAGTCCGGGCAATTGACGATAGCAACACCGTGATCGCCCGCTGGCCGAAGAAACGGATCTGGGTGCCGTGGGGATACCGCCGGACTAACGTGCCCTTATCTGGAATTGGCGCTGATCCAAGAGACAACTCGCCTATCCATCACGGAGTTTGGTTCCGTGGGACTTTTCGACATGGGGACGGCCCAGAGGAGACGCTCCAGGAAAGAGTGGGACGTTTCCTGCGTGAGCAGCCGAATGCGTTCGAGTATGATTACGTCCGGATGGGAAAGGCCTGGCTGGACTGGCACGCCGGTGACATCGAAGGCGCACGGCAACAATTAGAGCAGTTAGTTAAAGACCTGCCGATAGGTAATCTTGCCCGCGGCACAACGGTATGGCTCTTGCAGCAGATGGATGACAAAAAAGAGCCTCCCAAGCGCCTGGACTTTGTGCCGGATAGAGAATAGTGTTGAGAAAATCCTTAATCTGCAATCCAATGCATAAAATATTAGAAGTGTGCGGTCCATTTTTCGATGAGTTGTGCTTGATAATGACAGGCGTGGCGATTGATTATTGATTATTGATAAATCAGGGGACACCTTACCTATTTCTCCCTCTCATTGAAGGGAATTAAAGTGGTCCTCCTGCCCCATAGGGGGTACATTTTTCGATGAGTTGTGCTTGCTAATGAGAAGGTTTTGAGAGCTGAAATTAGACCGCCGGCCTTGAATTAGCGGACCAAATAAATATAATAAATATATGAGCTTTGTATTCAAATCTCTTGCAGGTTATCTCGCAAAAGCTTTTTTGCGTAAGCCCTTTTATAACAATTACTTACTCGGCAAGCCAGTGCGCTTCAAACCTCTTATCAGCCTATTACCTTGACATTTAGCTCCATTTGCATTGCATGATTTCTGGTTTATACTTTATGCTGGGAGGGTCTACTCATGTCAAAGCAGGAAAGACAAGCTTTAGACAACGTGGATGCCAGTACTTCATATTGGCAATATCGCCACAATCCGGCAGAATACGAGAGACAACAACCGTATAAGCAGGCAGACCAGAATGCAGACGATACATGGATCATATTGCTTTGTATTCTTTTCACAATAGGCTTTTTAGCCCTGCTTGCTAAAACGACACTTTGGAGTATTTTGTAGTTTTTCATCGTGTTGGTACTTGCTGCTTACTTCCTTCGTTCAGAATTCGGTCTATTTGGTACTGACCAGGAACTTAAAAGGGTACGCCTGCTCCATAGCGGCACATTTTTCGATGAGTTGTGCTTGATAATGACAGGTTTTGATTTGTTAATTCTCATTGCCGGATACGTCGGGAGAGATATTTGGCACCATTTCCCTGTTTTTTAGGCCAAAACAAAAGGGGAAAAATCTCATTATTTTTTTATTTTTTGTTTGCATTGCAGACATGTCTGCTGTATATTGTATGCAAAGCAAAAAATTAGAACCAGAAAGGAGCTATATTATGAATACACAACAAAATCAAGTGCCGCAGGATAGCGAAAAACTCAAAGAAATTCCGAAATGGACGCGTCGATACGCTCAGAATCGAACCATTCCTTTCCTGGTTTCATTGGCAATATTCTTACTGTTGTTTACTGCTATCTGTGTCCTATCGTACCTGAAAGGTAAGGCCAATCAGTCGGCGAATGTGTCGGCACTTTGGATTTGCATTTTTGTCCTTGTATTAGCGTATGTAGCGCTAATCGTTTTTTGCGTTCCGAAGTGGGGCAGCAAACTAATTGAGCTAATCAGCCGGCGATTATACGGCAAAGAAGGAGTTATAACACTTGCCCCTCAAATCAGAACAAAGAAACATAAGCGGCTGGGCATGGTTGTAGGGTTAGTGTTCGCCTGTTGTGTTGTGGGATCTGTGCAACTGGGAGAGCGCGGTTATATTCCAATTGAATATATGCAGCCTGTTTCGGCGCTCTATGTTGTTCCATTCCTTGTGTTTCTGACAATCTGGCAAAGGCCAGTTGTTGGGCCTTTATCTCTGCTATGGCCGACCCTTTACGCTTTTCACGCTATCCTGGTTGTTGCAGGCGCGCCCATTCAATTTCACAAGCCCTTGACAGCACTAAATATGCTTATACCGATAGCAGGATATGGAATTCTATGTGGCTTGCTCGGTCATGTCTACAGCCGCTACGCATTAAAAAAGCTAAAAACAGCAGCGCATTTACAGGAGAATACTAATGAACAGTAAACAAAATAATAAATCACAGGATCAAAATACCGAAAAACTCAAAGAGATTCCGAAATGGACACGCAAGTATGCACAAAATCGAACGCTGACTTCTCTTGCAGTCATAGTAATAACAATGCTTATTGGTATGGTCGTTGCAACTCTGTCGTATTTAGCAGGAGCAGCGTTCATAAAAGGGAATATGAACGTTTTCCGGGTTTGTATTGTTGTGTTATTTGCCATATTGGTATTTGTGTTGATTATCCGTGTTTCAAAGTTTGGCGGCGTCATAATTCACAGGTGGATAGATCAACTTATATACGACGATGAAGGAACCGCATCAATGCCGGAGCCGAAATTAACGAAGAAAAAGAAATGGTTAGGCTATGTTGTTGGACCGATAGTTGGCAGTTGCATTATAGGCACTATGTATTTGGGCATGGAGGGTTATATTGCATTCAAATATATGCAGCCTGTCTCGGCCCTGTATTTAGTTCCGTTTCTTGTCCATCTATATTTCCAGCAACGGCCGAGGATCGGGCCTTTAGTCCTGATCTGTCCGATACTTTATACTATCCATGCAATATTGATTCTTGCAGGTGTACCGATATTTTTCACGGGAAATTTATGTATGTTGAATCTTGCTCTTCCGGCATTTGGATACACCTTTTTGGCTCATGTAATCGCTCACGTTTACAGCCGTTATGCCCTGAAAAAGCTGAAAGGCCTCACACATCTTGAAGGAGACACGGCTAATGGAGATTGATAAGATTATCCATGAGCCGGTAAGATTGAGGATCATGATGATTCTCGACGGGCTTGAACAGGCTGATTTTAACTTCCTGGTGACGACTCTTGGTTTGACAAGAGGAAACTTGAACAGGCATATCGAGAAACTCGAATCTGCAGGCTATCTAAAAGTAAAAAGGTCATTCAAAGGCAAAGTCCGGAATACCAGCTACCAAATTACGCAAAAAGGTTCCACGGCGTTGGCTCAATATTGGGAAAACCTCGACCTTATCAGGCAATCCGTACAGTCATAATAAACGGGAGTCTTACCCAAATAATCGTGGTATCCCGATCAATCCGTAATCATTGCCTGAAATCCCCTTCGCCTGATCAATAAGTTTCTTCACCGGGCAAACGTAAAGCTTGAGTTTTCAAGATAAATTTGCTATTCTACCCGGCGGTTCTTGGGAATCGGCCGTAAGGCGTTCTGTGGGCTGACGGAAATAAAGATTAGGCATACTCTTAAAAGGAACGGATTCAAATGAATTATTGCGTTGTAGGATTACAGTGGGGTGACGAAGGCAAAGGCAAGGTTGTCGATATCCTCGCCGAGCATAGTGATATCGTTGTACGATACGGCGGCGGCGCCAATGCCGGCCATACTGTTATCGTAGGCGACAGCCGGTTCGCTCTGCACCTTCTGCCCAGCGGTTCGGTCCGGCCGGACACCGATTGTGTAATCGCCAACGGCGTCGTCGTCGACCCGGACGTGCTGATACAGGAAATCGATACGCTCGCCCAGAAAGGTATTTCGCTCGATGGCCGGCTGCTGATCAGTGAAAATGCCCACGTCGTCCTGGATTATCACAAACAAGAGGACCAGTTACGCGAAGATTCGCTCGCCAAAAATAAGCTCGGCACAACTATTCGAGGCATCGGCCCCTGTTACGCGGACAAGGTCGGCAGAAGCTATACCGTCCGAATGGGTGATTTAAGGGACCTGGTGGCGCTCGAATCCAAACTGAAAACGATCGTCGAGTACAAGAATAAAATCTTCACAGCCCTTTATAACGCCGAGTCGATAGGTGCGGACGAAATCCTGGAAAAGTGTAAAATCTACGCCGGCAGGCTGTTGCCTTTCACGACGGACACGACCGAATTTCTGCACAAGTCAATTGCCGGCGGCAAATCCATCCTTTTCGAAGGCGCCCAGGGTTCGCTGCTCGATCTTGATCACGGCACTTTTCCGTATGTTACCAGCTCGAACTCAAGTGCGCTCGGCATGCCGGCTGGCTCCGGCGTTCCGGCGAAATTCGTCGATAAATTCGTCGGTTTAATAAAGGCCTACACAACGAGAGTCGGCGCCGGGCCTTTCCCCGCCGAGCAGGAAAACGAAACGGGCCAATATATCCGCGACAAGGGAAACGAATACGGCACCACAACCGGCAGACCCCGCCGCTGCGGCTGGTTCGACGCCGTGCCGGTAGCTTACAGCATAACTATCGGCGGCATAGACGAAGTCGCGATGATGCATCTCGATACGCTCAGCGGTCTGGAGGAACTGAAGATTTGCAGGGCATATAAAATCAACGGCCAGGAGACGACTTTCTTTCCGGCAAACGAGGCCAGACTCTCCCAGGCTCAGCCCGTTTATGAAACACTGCCGGGCTGGAGCGAGGACCTGACAGAAGTAAACAATTTTGAGGACTTGCCGGCGAACGCCCAGAACTATGTTCGCAGAATTGAAGAACTTATCGGCAAACCGATAACATTCGTTGGCGTCGGGCCAAAACGAAGTCAGACGATATTCAGATAATAGCGTTCATCTATTACGAAAATATGAACTTAATGCTATAAGCTGCCGGCTATGGAAACTTTTGAACAGAAACTCAGTAAAACCGCAAAGCGACTTGGTTTGGAGCTCGAACAGATACCCCGTAATATCGCAATAATTATGGACGGCAACGGCCGGTGGGCAAAGCATAAATCGCTGCCGCGAGTCATGGGGCACCGCCAGGGCGCATCAATAATTGAAAGAATAGCTTTATTTTGCGTCGATTTGGGCATCGAATCTCTGACTTTGTATTCTTTCAGTACGGAGAACTGGAACAGGCCCAAAGCCGAAATCCAGGCTCTTATGCACATCCACTCCGAATATCTTGTCGATATCCGGCCTACGCTGATGAAAAATAATGTAAAGTTAATTCACCTTGGCCGCAAAGATGGACTCCCGGAACCGGTACTAAAAGACCTCTCGGATACAATGGAGGAGACATCCGCCAATACCGGCATGATACTTGCCCTGGCGTTGAATTACAGCGGCAGGACGGAAATTGTGGACGCGACTCGGAAGATCGCACAAGAATATAAAAAGGGCAAACTCCGCCTGGAAGACATCGATGAAAAATGCGTAAGCCAAAATCTGTACGCGAGTTATCTGGACGAGCCGGACTTGTTGATCCGCACGGCAAACGAAATGAGAATCAGCAACTTTCTGCTCTGGCAGATTTCATATAGTGAATTCTATGTTACGAAAACGCTTTGGCCGGATTTCACAAAAACTTCTATCGAAGAGGCAATCCTGGCCTACGCTTCAAGAAAACGGCGTTTTGGAGCTATCTAAACGAAACCATAGCTGATAAACAACAATCTCAAAAATATAAAGCTGACTTTTGCAAAGCGCTCGTACTAATTACAATGCTCAGATACAGGTTACTTTTTGGAACTTTAATGACGCTGTTCTTTACCGCTGCCGTGATTTTCGACGGCTGGATGGATGGCTCTCTTTCAACTTTAGCCGACAATAAACCGGTGCAGGGAACGATTCTTTGCATTCTCGTCGTCCTGCTGATAATTCCGGCACAATTCGAGCTGTCGAAACTCGCGGCGGCAAAAAATTTGAAGATTTTTCTACCTGTTTCGATTACCGCCTCGATTTTATTCGCCGCATCCCGCTATTTGCAGCAGCTTATAGAATTTCCGCCGGAAACTTATCTCAGTCTTCTATCGGCTTTCGTGCTGCTGGCATTGCTTTTATACCAATATAAAACCCGCGGGACTTCGGGCGTTTTAGCCAATTGCGGAGCAAATTATTTTTCGATCCTGTACCTGGGACTTCTCAGCAGTTTTTGTGTATCAATTCGAATAGAATTCGGACTCTGGCCTTTGCTAATGTATGTTTTTGTCGTAAAATCTGCCGACATAGGCGCTTACTCGATCGGGACCCTGTTTGGCAGACATAAATTTTCGCCAAAAATCAGCCCCGGAAAAACATGGGAAGGTATGGGCGGCGCCGTTGCGGCAGCGATAATTGTTGCTATTGGTTTTGCGTTAATTTGTGATATAATGCCCTGGTGGCCGGCGGCAATATTCGGCCTTGGTTTTGCGTTTATCGGCCAAATGGGCGATCTGGCCGAGTCTATGATAAAACGAGATGCCGAGCAGAAAGATTCGGCAAATAAGGTACCCGGCTTCGGCGGCGTTCTGGACATCGTAGATTCGCCTCTCGTAGCGGCGCCACTTGCATATTTATTCTTTATGTGGAGTTATTGAGGCTTCTGCAAAATTGAAGTTAGGCATACTTTTGGAAAGAAAAAATCTTTTCTTTTGATTTTTTCTTTCTAAAACAAGATGCGTAACGTTTTGCTCGATAATGTGTTATCATACGGTACCGGATTATTTTTAGAAAATCGTGAAACTGATTTTCTAAAATAATATATGCCTAACTTCAATTTTGCAGAAGCCTGTGGAGTTATTGACGGAGCAGAGCTTTGGAAATAACAATACAATTAGGTTCGATCGACAAGCAGCTCGAATTGTTCGGCCCCGCCGACAGTTACCTTCGGCTTTTGCGCCAATCGCTCGGCCTGCAGATTACCGCCCGCCAGGGCAAATTAATGATAACCGGCAACCAAGACGATGTGAAAAAAGCCGCCGAGATTGTCGACAAAATGCAAAAACAGCTTATAAAACATCGTTCACTCACCGCCGAGGATGTAACCTCCTTTATCAAGCACAAGGATTTACTCAAAACTTTCGATACCGGCAAGGGCATTAGTGTCTATTCGCATAAAAAGGTCATCGAACCGACTACAAAGGGGCAGCTCAAGTATATCGAAACGATGTTAGCCAACGACCTGACCTTTTGTATAGGACCGGCCGGGACCGGCAAAACATACCTGGCGGTCGCAATTGCCGTCTCAATGCTGAAGAAAAAAGAGATCAGGAGAATCGTCCTGGCACGACCTGCTGTTGAGGCCGGCGAAAAACTCGGATTTCTGCCGGGCGATTTGCAGGCAAAAGTAAATCCGTATCTTCGTCCCCTGTTCGACGCTCTCGAAGACATGATGGATTTTACGCAGATGAAGAAATTTGTGGAGCTGGATATAATCGAGATAATTCCACTTGCCTTTATGCGCGGCCGGACGTTAAACGAAGCCATCATTATATGTGACGAAGCACAAAATACCTCGGCATTACAGATGCTGATGGTCCTGACAAGGCTGGGGAACGGCTCGAAAATGATAATAACAGGCGACATAACACAAATCGATCTGGAACCCGGACAGAAAAGCGGAATGATCGAAGCCATTGAAACGCTGCGACGAATCAAAGGCATAGGTTACGCGGAATTAAACCAGAGGGATATCGTGCGGCATCGACTTGTTCAAAATATTGTGCAGGCTTATAAAAAAAGGGCTAAAACCAATTAGCCGTCAATACGTGCAGGATAGATAGATGGGATTTTGGAAGAAAACAAGTCCGAGGCGAAGTCAGGTTCGCAAGAACATCTCTGCCGAGCGTTTTTCACGAATAAGCCAGCTCGCCAACACTGATTCTTTAATCTCGATCCTGATATGGCTGCTTTTCGTAGTCCTCTGCACCCTCATTTTATCTATCCCGCAAGCCGGCATTCTCCAAATAATACCAATAGCTGTTATAGTTGTTTTGATTTCACTGGCCGGCGATTTGTATATCCACCACTTCCAAAAGCGAATAACAAAAAACCACGCCAGGGCATTAGTTCTGGTCGGGGTATTCATCCTGTTATTAGCCACAACCAAGCTCGGCGTCTTATCAACCGGGCAAACCTTTTGGGCTACTGCAACTGCCGTCACAAGTGCGATTATTATGACAATCGCTTACGATCAGCGTTTCGCATTAGGTATGAGTATCTTCTATTGCCTTTTTGCCTGTCTCGCCGTAGAGCCGATAGAATCTCAACTGACGAATTTCTACCTGTTTTTGACAATGGCCGCCGGTGCAACTACCTGCTGTTTTTGTCTGAAAGAAATCCGCACGAGAATTAAATTGCTCCAAGTCAGCACGCTGGCGGCGATAATAGTGTTTATAACAGCAGCCGCTCTGAACTTTTTATCTCAAGATCTCAACCCTGCCGGTATTATCAGGGACTCCGCCCTTCACGCGGGCATTACCCTTGTAGTCGGCGTGCTCATTCAGGGTTTGCTGCCGCTTATCGAAAAAGCCTTTCGCATAGCAACGAGTATGACGCTGCTGGACTATAGCGATGCCAACCAGCGCTTGTTGAAACGGCTTCATATGGAAGCACCCGGCACATTCAGTCACAGCCTGTTAATAGGCTCAATCGCCGAGGCCGCCGCCGAGGCAATCGGACGCAACGGTCTCTTGTGCAGAGTAGGCGCCTACTACCACGATATCGGCAAAATCAATAAGGCCAGCTATTTCGTTGAAAATGAACTTGGCTCGGCCAGCCGGCACAAAGAACTCTCGCCGACAATGAGTCATTTAATTATCGTGGGTCACGTTAAAGACGGGATAGAAATGGCCAAGGAATACGGCCTGCCCAGCGTGATTCGACAATTTATCGAAACACACCACGGCACAACATTGATCGAACATTTCTACAACGAGGCCAAAAAACAAAAAATAAAAAACGCGAAAGGTAAAACCGCCGAGGCTCCTTCCGAGAGTGAATTCAGGTATCCGGGCCCGAAGCCGCGAATTAAAGAAGCTGCGATTGTTATGCTCGCCGATACCGTAGAAAGTGCCGTCAGAAGTCTGCTTGAAGTAACACCTACAAAAATAGATGCAGTCGTACACAATATGGCCATGAAACGTCTGCAGGACGGCCAATTCGACGAATGTGACATGTCTCTGCGGGAACTCAGTCAGATCGAGGCAAGTATATCAAAAACTCTCGCGGCACATTATCACGGACGAATCGCATATCCAAAACCGCCGGATGAACCCCTGGAGACGGAATCCCAGGCCGAGCAGCATGAGAAAAAAAACAATAAATAATCATGGCTTCTTCCAAACAAGAGCAAGATATAGTCATTCGAATCATTAAAAACTTCAAAGATGTAAACACATCTCCGCTTAAGATGAAAAAACTGGCAAAAGCCCTCTGCTGTCGTTTTGGAAGGCACGAACCGATAGATACAAGATACGAGATTAGTATCGCCATAGTCGACGATAATGAAATCCGGAAGTTGAACAAAAAGTTCCTGAACAGCAAAGCTGCCACCGATTGCTTGAGCTTCGATTTATCCGGCGACGAAAAGGGTCTGAATATTTTTGACCTGGTCGTTAACGGAGAAATGGCCGTCAGGCAGGCAAATCTGCGCGGCCATTCAAGCGAAGCCGAACTGGCCCTGTACATCACGCACGGCCTGCTGCACAACCTCGGATTCGACGATTCGGCGGAAAACCAGGCCCGGAAAATGCACGAGACCGAAGATGAAATTTTACAGGAATTCGGCTACGGCATGGTATATAATAATGATACAATACCAAAAGAACATTAGAGCACGGGAAACGTAGAACCTGTGCGTCAAATAGCTGAAAGGGTATTAAAAAGTGGATTACGCTGGTTGGGCGGTTCTGTTAGTTTGCCTTCTCTCCGGCGGCTCAATGTTTTTTTCCGTCAACGCCGTCGCTCTGCGAATATTTTCACACGTCAAATTGCAGGAAGCATTCAAAGCGGCCATCAAAAAAGAGGATTCAAAAGATCTCACCGAACGGCTTTCGGAAATGGAAGAAGAGCTGATTTTGACATGCTCGCTGTACCGGCTCATCTTCAATATGTGCATACTGCTGGTGTTGGTTTTTGTTTTCACCAACCGGGGCGATCCGTCAAGCCGGGGCAGCTATGCCGTCGATTATCTGCTTGCAGCTCTCGTGGCATTTGGGATATTTTCGGTATTCAGTCTGGCCGTTCCTCATGCATGGGCGAAATATGCGGGCGAAAAATTCCTGAGCCGTACGTACCGGATCGTCATGTTCTTTGCGTTTATCGCTTCACCGATTCTTTACATCTTCAAATTATACGACGGCTTCGTCCGGCGTCTGGCAGGTATCGCCGAAACAACGCCGGAAGAACAACACGAAGAAAGACAGGAAGAATTCCTGACAGGCCTTGAGCAGCACAAAACCGATGGCGTGCTCGATGAGGAAGAGCAGGAGATGATCGAAAACGTGCTGGAGTTAAGCAACAGCACAGCAGATGAAATTATGACGCCTCGCACCGACATCGTCGCCGCCGAGGTCAGCTCCAATTTGCAGCAGGTTCTGCAAATCATTACGTCCGGCGGCCATACGCGCATCCCGGTTTACGAAGAGAATATCGACAACATAGTCGGCCTTATTTACGCCAAGGACCTTCTGGCCGAGATCGGTAAAGACCCGGTCGATTTCAAACTCCGTGAGAAAATGAGGAAGGTCTACTTTGTCCCTGAATCAAAATCTCTGCGCGCCCTGCTGCACGAGTTTCAAAACCAGAAATTGCACATCTCAATCGTGCTGGACGAATACGGCGGGACGGCCGGCATCGTGACTCTGGAAGATATCCTCGAAGAGCTCGTGGGCGAAATCGCCGACGAATACGAAGAAACACCCGCCGAACCTATAAGGAAAATCGATCAAAACACAATCGAAACCGATGCCAGAACGTACATCGATGACCTGAACGACGAGTGCGATCTGAATCTGCCCGAAGACGAAGATTACGAGACGATCGGCGGCTTTGTCTTCTCCCGTCTGGGCTACATCCCGAAAGCCAATGAAAGCTTCGATTACGAGAATCTGAAGTTCACCATTGCCTCCGCCGAAGCCAGAAAAATAAAACGAATCAAAATCCAGAAAGTTCCCGAACAATAGCTATGCTGACCAAAGACCTGGCTATCTGCATACGCGCAATGGATTATTCCGAAACATCTCAGATTGTCTCGTTTTTTACAAGAGCCGCCGGCAAAATAGATGCCATCGCGAAAGGCTCAAAGCGGCCCAAATCGCCCTTCGACGGGCCCATCGAAGTACTCTCGCACGGGAATATCGTCTTTGTCGATTCGGGCGGAGAAAAGCTCGCCACCTTGACCGAATTCCAGCAGCAGCCCGCTCTCATAAATCTGCGCAATAACCTTTTTGTGATGTACGCCTGCCTTTTCGCCGCCGAGTTGATGAATAACCTGACAGACGATTATGACCCTCACCCCGAGCTTTTCGACGGCTTTCTGGAATTTTTGCACAATACAAACGAGCAGCATTCAACGAGCGACCAGCGGCGTGACATCCTGGCCCTGCTGATATTGTTCCAATTGACCCTGCTCAGGGAAATCGGCCTCCAGCCGATTCTTAGTCATTGCGTAAACTGCAAAACGAGTCACTCCACAGGACGCCTTACGGCGGAATCACAAGCCGCAAGCCACGAACTTTATTTCAGCAGTTCCGCCAACGGGCTGATCTGCAGGGATTGCGAGTCAAGTTTTCCCGATAAGATCAGGCTCACGAAAAAAGCTTCGATATGTCTTGTCAGCCTGAAACAAATTCCCGAGTCAGCGGAGAAAACGCTTAAGGAGATCGAAAAGATTTTGGTCCATCACTTGACGGGACTGCTCGGCCGAACGCCGAGAATGGCCAAGCACATCCTCAGTAACTAATTTTGCGCACCGCCCACTCATTGTCATTTCAAGCGAAGCGCAGTCGAGAAATCCGGCCGCGAATGAAAAGCAAGTTTAGACATAATCCAGATGTCTCGACGAAGCTCGACATGACAATGCGACATATATTCGTTACGCAATACCCAATACAGCTCAAGAATCCGCGTTAATCCGTTTTTAAATAACTCAAACCGGCCGGTTTGAATGCAACTGCGTCCTCAACTTCTTATTGTGCAGTTATTTGGTTCGAATTGTCATTCTCATCGCGGACTTTATCTTCGAGCAGGGCACGAAGGAATGGCAAGTTTCATATGTTTTTATCAAAAAACACTTGTGTAAAAGTCAGTCAAGTTGAGTAACATACTTGCATGGCAAATACAGAATACAACACAGAACCGCAGTTTGGGCCCGGCACGTCGAAGTTTATCGCCACGGTACGGAGGGGTTTGGAAAACAGGTACGCGCCGCTGGTCATAGCCGGGATCGCCGCGGTGATTATGCTTCCGGCATTAAATGCCGGCCTGATACAGGACGACCTGTTCCACCGTATAAGACTTGTCGAGCCATCACAATTGCCCGGGGAGCTTTCCGGCACCGGATTGATCCCTCCGGATGCAGGCGAACTATCGGCGGCACTTCGTGACATGCACTCCTTCGCTCGAACTCAGCAGGACATCGATAATTTGAAGGAGTCGGGCCTGTGTCCATGGTGGACTTCTAAGGATTTGCGATTCGCCAACTGGCGGCCTTTGGACAGCTTTACCCATTGGCTGGACTATCGCCTGTTCCCGAATTCACCGCCCCTGATGCATTTGCACAACATCGCCTGGTTCACGGCAGTGGTGTTTTTACTGACCATCCTGTATCGACAATTAATGGCCCCTGTCTGGATGGCGACTCTGGCAGCACTGCTTTACAGCATTGATGACAGTAACTACTTCCCCGCGATGTGGATAGCAAACAGAAACCTGCTGCTGGCACTGTTCTTTTCTATCCTCACGCTGCTGCTCCACCACAAGTGGCGGCAGCAAAATTCGCTGGCCGCAGGCGTTGCCGCACCTTTTACACTGCTGTTGTCTCTACTATCAACCGAAGCCGGCATAGCGACTTTTGCCTACCTTTTCGCTTATGCTCTTATAATCGACCGGGCAAGCCGGGCGCGAAGGATCGTTAGCCTGGCTCCGGGTTTCATCGTGATTGCAGTCTGGCGGATGATTTATAATGCGCTCGGCTATGGAGCGGCGGCAAGTGGTTTTGTCATCGACCCGGGACGCGAGCCCCTGCGTTACGCCCGGGCCGTGCTGGAGCGAGCGCCGGTCCTTCTTTCCGGTCAATGGGGCGGGACGCCCGCCGAAATGCTTAACCTGTTTTCCGAATACGCCGGAACATTGTACTTGCTTGCCTCTGCGCTGTTTCTGGCCTTAATCCTGCTTGTTTTTGTTCCGCTGCTGCGCAAAAACCGTGTGGCACTCTATTGGTTTGTAGGGATGCTGCTCTGCGTGCTGCCCATCTGTGCGACCAGCCCGATGAACCGCAACCTTCTCTTTGTGGCGATCGGCGCTTTCGGAGTGATGGCGCAGTTCATCGGCGGATTATTCGCCCGGGAAAACTGGACTGTGAGATCTCGCTTCTGGCGAGTCCCGGCGTGGATACTTTGTGTCATGCTGATTTTCGTTCACGCAGGTTTCGCCATCGTATCCCGGGCACGAGCGCCAAAAATGGTGTCCTTTATCTTCGACACTTTTTATTCGACGATCGAAGTGGATCCCGCCGTCGACCTGACGGATAAGACCCTGGTGGTGGTCAATGCCCCCAATCCGTTTCTATTTCTCGGCTTGCCCGTTCTAAGAGATTACTGGGATAAACCTCTGCCGGCACGAACCCGCCTTCTGTTTCCAGGATATAATCCTTTGAAGATCACCCGCACAGGCGAAAAAACTCTGCTAATTGAAACCCGGGCCGGCAGCCTTCTGACAATAGATCCTTCTCACAGAGATTTCAAGCCGAACTTCGTCTACTTCTATCATGAGCTTAGCAGCTTGTTCGGCGCCGAAGATCTGCCTTTCAAGGTGAACGAGACAATAGAACTCAGCGACATGTCGGCTGAAGTAATCAGCGTAGATGCCGATGGTCAACCGACAACGGTTCGATTCGATTTCAACGTTTCTTTAAACGACCCGGCCCTGTGCTGGCTGCAGTGGCACTGGAAAAATAGCGGCTTCGGCTCCTACTCCACATTCAAAATACCGGCGTAGGAGAACAATTCTATACGACCGGACCATTTGGCGATATATGAGATTTCAAAAAAGGCAAACTATCATTCGATAAGGATAGCACAATGTTTTATGATTCTTTTTTGGAACACTTGGATATTGTCACTACTGTCATTGCGAGGTCTGCAAAGCAGGCCGTGGCAATCTCATTTCTCGTATCAAAAAGGTAGACTGATGGGAAAAAGGCAATTTTACGTTTACCTAATGACGAACAAGGGAAATATCGTGCTGTACACAGGGGTAACAAATAACCTTAGAAGGCGAGTATATGAGCACAAGCAAAAACTTGCAGATGGATTCACGAAGAAATACAATATTGTCAAACTCGTCTACTATGAGGTATTTCAAGACTCCCTAAGCGCGATCCTAAGGGAAAAACAAATCAAGGCCGGCCCCCGGAAGAAAAAAGAGCAACTAATCAACAGTATCAACAACCAATGGTGTGACCTGTTTGAGCAGTTATGAGATTACTTAGTTTGGCTCTTAAGGAAATGAGCGATTTTTATCATCGAAGAGTTGAGATTGCCGCAGTCGCTGCGCTCCTTCGCAATGACATAGCAGCGTCATTTTGTGCCCACTTATCGAAGAATGCCGTATTCATTTACGGCTCGTCTTTTTCAAAAAGTTCCGGTTCAGCGGGCGCACTTTTCTTTTTGTGCGGTTTTATGCCGAGGTGCTCACAGGCCTGGGGTGTGATTTCTCTGCCGCGTTTGGTTCGGCGCAGAAAGCCTATTTGCAATAAATACGGCTCGACGACGTCTTCGAGTGTGTCACGTTCTTCGCCGAGCGTTGCGGCGATCGCGTCAATCCCCGCCGGGCCGCCATTGTAGACGTTGAGAAGCGCGCGCAGAAAAGCTCTATCCAGCTCGTCCAGGCCCAATGAGTCGATCTGCTCCATCTTGAGCGAGCTTTCGACAATTTCCGAGCTGAGGATGCCGGAACCCTTAACCTGTGCGTAGTCACGGACGCGCTTGAGCAGGCGGTTAGCCACTCTCGGCGTACCGCGGGAGCGGTTCGCAATCAATTCCAGCGTCCCGTCCTCGCACTGCAATTGCAGCAATTCGGCAGACCTGGCCAGAATCTCCGTCAGCTCTTCGCTGTTGTAGAATTCCAGGTGATACAGCATTCCGAACCGGCTGCGAAGCGGCGCGCTGAGCAGGCCCGCCCGCGTAGTAGCGCCAATCAGAGTAAATTGCTTTAGCGGAAAATTTATCGTCTTTGCGTGCAGACCGCTGTCGACGGTGAAGTCGACCTTGAAATCCTCCATCGCGGGATAGATGAATTCTTCGACAAGAATGCTCAGCCGGTGAATCTCATCGATGAAGAGGACATCGCCGGTATTGATATTGCTCAGAAGGCCCATTACGTCACCGGCTTTTGCCAGGGCAGGGCCGGATGAGCACCGTATCCGCGCCCCCATCTCGTTCGCCACGACGTTTGCCAGCGTCGTTTTGCCGAGGCCGGGCGGGCCATAGAATAAAATATGCTCCAGAGGCTCAGACCTCTGCCTGGCCGCTGCGATGGCGATGGCGACTTTTTCCCTGACGTTCTGCTGGCCCACACATTCAGCCAGGGACTTCGGCCTGAGAGAGACATTGAAATTCTCCTCGGCCTCGTTCAAAGATTGCCCGCCTATGATTCTGCCTATAGCCATGGTTTCAGTTTTTAGCTTTAAGTTTTGAGTTTTAAGTTTTTATACTTCCACGCCCTGTTTTAATCTGTATATCAGAGGCACGAGCGCCTCGGCCGATTTTATATCGGGGTGCTTTCGGCAGGCCAATTCGACCATTTCCATCGCTTCAGCCCGTTTCTCGCCCCAGGCGATGAGAATCTCCAAAGCCTCGACCTGGAACGGTTTGAACCCGGCCGCCTGCCGGGCCGGTTCGGCTCCGGCGGCAAAAGACTGAAGCTTGCCCTTCAGCTCGGCGACAATCTGCTGAGACATTCGCTTGCCTATCGCCGGCAGCGCCATGAGTGTCTTGTCGTCGGCGTTCTCTATCGCCGCGGCGATGGTTGCTATCGGCATGCTCAGAGACCGCAGTCCCTTCTTGATGCCCATCCCTTTTACGCTGATGTATTTCCTGAAAAAATCCCTCTCACCCGTACTCAAAAAGCCGACCATCCTCGGTATCATGTTTCCGCCGCCCGGCGTGCCCTCGTAATATTCCATTGTGCAAAGAGTCACGTCCGAGCCGACCTGCCCGGACAACGCGCTGACACAATAGCCCGGCAGCATGACCTCATAACCGATGGCCCCTACCTGAACCAGGCAGCAGTCGGTATCGAGCTTAATAAGTTTACCATCAATCTTCGCTATCATAGTTCAATTTTGTTACTCCGGTCAATGTCATTGCGAGGCCAGAAGGGCCGTGGCAATCTCTTGCGCTACAGGCAGAAAATGCTATCGTTGCGATTGAGATTGCTTCGCTCCGCTCGCAATGACAACTTATAGCGTATTCTATGGAGCAACCAATTCCTATTTATAACTTTTATGCCTTGTTTATCGTCAGTTTAAAAAACAACGCTTTTAGTCGAATTCGCACAGCACATCGCCGCGGCGATGGCATCGGCCACATCGTTCGGCTCGGGCGGTTCGGGCAAACACAGAATGGTCTGAATAGTCCTCTGCACCTGCTCCTTGGACGCCCTGCCGTTGCCGGTAATCGATTTTTTTATGCGCGTGGCACTGAAACTTCTGACCTCAATCGCCGCTTCGGCACACTTTTGCAGTATAACACCTCTGGCGTGTCCCATCAATATCGCCGTCCTCGGATGGGCATAATGCGAGTACAATTCTTCGACCGCCACAACGTCAGGCCTTAAACTCTTAAGCAGTGACGCCGTATCGTCGGCGATCCTGTTCAATCTCTGCTCCAAAGCCAAATCGGCAGGCGTGCGAACAACACCGGCTTCAATCAATTTCTCACCGTCCGGCCCAATCTCCAGGCAGGCATACCCGCAGACGAGCAGACCCGGATCTATACCGAGGAATCTCATTTCTTATACCTTTTTGTAAACTCTTGTATAATCCTATCTTTTCCCTTGTCAGCATCATCCCCTTTGTCATGCTTCTTGAGAAATTCATATCTGCCAACACCCAACTCTTTGCTTTCCCAAAATCCTCCTTCTGGTGTATCTCTAAACATTACACCTGACACTGCAAGGTAATCACGTATAGCGTCAGCTAAAGCATAATCCTTGTTTTTTCTCGCTATGTCTCGCATATCATTTAATATATAGAAATCATTCATAATCTCTTCATCTTCTGGATGAGACTGTAAATATTCTTCTTTTACAATACCAAGAACGTCTCCGCCCAGCCTGCCGAACTGCTCATCGACCGCGCCGAGAGTATGAGCGGTTGCGTTGCCGTCCTGGAGCAGATTGTTTGCCAGACGAACCAGATCGAATACGACCGACAGGGCAACCGATGTATTCAGGTCATCGTTCATCGCTGCTTCGAATCTGGCCTTCAACTGCTCAAGCTGTTCTGCAACCTGTTTGTCAAGTTCGCCATCGGCCGCTCCGCTCATCTCTTTTCGTACAGCTTTGACAACCTCGGTTATTTTTCCGTAACCGCTCTGGGCGGCAAATAACGCCGCATCCGAAAAGTCGATAGGGCTTCTGTAATGACTGTTCAAAATCAACTGCCTTACCGCCAGCGGGTTGTAATTGCGAGTCAGCTTATCGTGGGCGCCCGTGAAGGCCTGCTTTAGCGTGATGAAATTATTCAGGCTCTTTCCCATCTTTTGCCCGTCCACGGTGACCATATTGTTGTGCAGCCAGTATCGAACGAACTGTACGCCGTTGGCCGCCTCCGACTGAGCGATCTCGCACTCGTGATGCGGGAACTGGTTCTCCAGCCCGCCGCCGTGGATGTCGATAGTTTTGCCCAGGTATTTCATACTCATCACCGAGCATTCCAGGTGCCAGCCGGGATAACCCTGACCCCAGGGGCTCGGCCACTGCATGATATGGTTCGGCTCAGCCTTCTTCCAGAGCGCGAAATCCGCCGGGCTCTTTTTGTCCTGCGAAACTTCGACGCGGGCACCGGCCATCATTTCCTCGATATTTCTGCCGGAAAGCTTGCCGTAGTCCTTGAATTTAGACACGTCGAAATACACCGAGCCGTTGACCTCGTAAGCGTAGTCTTTTTCAAGAAGTGTTTTTACCAGCTCGATCTGCTCGATGATATGGCCGCTGGCCCGCGGGCTGATATCCGGCCGGACGCAGTTCAATTCGTCCATGTCCGCAAAGTAGCTTCGAGTATAAGATTCGGCCAGCGCCATCGGATGGACCTTCTCTCTTTTGGCCGCCTCGCCGATCTTGTCTTCGCCTTCATCCGCATCGTCGGTCAGATGGCCGACGTCGGTTATATTCTGCACATAAGTAACGCCGTATCCGAGATAGCGAAGATATCGAACCAGCACATCGAAGCTTACGTAACTTTTCGCGTGCCCAAGATGGGCGTGCCCGTAAACTGTCGGCCCGCAAACATAAATCCCAACCGCGCCTTCCTGTAGCGGCTCGAACTGCTCTTTCTTTCTCGTCAAACTGTTATAAAGCTGTAATCCCATTTACAAATGCCTTCAATAAATACTCGTATCTGTCGAATATAATGTTCCGTTTTGCTTTAAATAATCAATAATCACTAATCAATAATCATTTAAAGTGTTCTTCTTCTTTTTTTCCTTATCAGCGTCGTTGCCGTGGCGGCCATGGCCTGGCCGGCTCCTATCTCGCCGAGACCTTCGTTGGTTTTGGCCTTGACGTTTACGGCGGTAAAATCGATGCCCAAAAGCCCCGCGATACATCTTTTCATCTGGCCCTTGACCGGCCCAAGCTTCGGCTCTTCCGTATGTATAATCAAATCAACGTTAATCACTTCCCACTTTTTCTCTTCCAGCCGCTCTTTTACTATCAACAGAAGCTCTTTACTGTCTACATCTTTTAAGGCCGAATCGGTATCTGGAAACAATGTCCCTATATCCCCCATCCCGCTGGCCCCAAGCAGGGCATCGATAACGGCGTGCAGGCCAACGTCGCCGTCGCTGTGTCCCGCCAAACCGGCCGGGTAAGGCACATAGACTCCGCAGAGCATCAATTTTCTGCCCTCAACGATCCTGTGAATGTCCGTGCCGATACCTATCCGATATCCGGCGTCTTGCTCCTCAATCACAGTATCCCCTTTGTGCTTGGAACATCCGCCCCGAGAACGCTGACGGCCGTACCCAGGGCCTTGCCAAGTCCCTTGAAAATCGCCTCGGCGATATGGTGGCTGTTTGTCCCGTACGGCACATTGATATGCAGATTAAACTTGCCGGTGTTAGAAAAGCTCCGCAGCATTTCCTCCAGGCACTCGACGTCAAAGTCGCCGATTTTATCCGTTCGATATTCCACATTATAAACGCAGTTCGGCCTGCCGGACAAATCCACAGAGACATTAGCGAGTGCATCCTCCATCGGCACGGAGCTGTGGCCGTATCTGGCGATTCCTTTTTTATCGCCGAGAGCTTTTAGCAAACATTCGCCCAGGCATATCGCGATATCTTCGACCGTATGGTGCGCATCGACTTCCAAATCGCCTTTGGCCTTCACCACCAGGTCGATTCCGCTGTGCTTGCTCAGGTGTGTGAGCATATGGTCCAGGAAACCAACGCCGCTTTCAATCTCATACTTACCGACGCCGTCCAGATTAAGCTCAACAGTTACATCGGTTTCTTTTGTCTGCCTGTGAATTTGGGCAACTCTGTTTCCCATAAGAGTGGTCCTCATATTATGCCGGCATGTCGCGTCCATCCCCAAAGCCTGCGGCTTTTAGGCTGCCACCCGTTTTTCATCAATTCTATTGAGGTGGCTTTTCCTTAGCTAAACATATACTCCGCCTCAGGCGGACCCGGCAGTTTCCAATATTTCTTTCAAAGCCAAAATAACTTTATCGTTTTGTTCGGTCGTACCGACCGTTATTCTCAATTTATTTTCCAGCCCGGGCAGGTCAAAATACCGGACGTAAATATTACGCTGCACCAGCTTATCATAAATGACTCTCGCCGGACAATTCTTAGTCTCGGCAAGAACAAAATTCGAGTAGCTTCGCGGAACTTCGAATTTCAAAGCGCGAAGCTGCGCGGTCAATAATTCGCGAGCTTTTTTAACTTTCCCGGTTGTCTGCCTGAAATACTCATGGTCTTTTATCGCCGCGGTCGCTACGGCGATAGCGACAGCATCGACATTGTAGGAGTCCTTGACCTTCATTAGACCGGATATCATGCCGGCCGAAGCAATCGCATAGCCAAACCGCAACCCGGCAAGACCGTACCCCTTGCTCATCGAGCGAAGGATAATTACATTATCGAAGTCTTTAACCAGTCCGGCACAATTCTCATCCGCAAAATCAGTATAAGCCTCGTCGATCAGGAGCACGCCGGAAAGCTCATCGGCCAACGAAGCCATCTCACCGACACTTACAAAGCTGCCGCTCGGCGCGTTCGGATTGCAGACAATCGTCAAAGCGGCGTTGGTTTTTATTAAATCGACAGGCAGATTGAACTCGCGGTCGAACGGCACTTCCAGAGCCTGGCAATTTTGCAGATTTGCCAGCACAGGATAAAGCGAATACGTCGGAACAGGGTACGCTACGGGCCGGTTTTCATCGCAGAAAGCGCGAAAAGCGATAGTCAGCAAATCGTCGCCGCCGTTACAGCACATAATATTCTCGGGGCTCACCCCGTGGATTTCCGCGGCGGCTTCTCGAAACGCAGTTCCAACGGGGTCGGGATACCGCCGAAGCTGCTCTACATTGATCCGGCTCAGAACTTCTACGGCCTGCGGAGAGGGTAAATATGGATTTTCGTTCGTATTCAGCTTTATGATATCCACCGATTTCGGCTGAAAACCCGGCTCATACCCTTTAACCTTCTCAATATTATCCCGAAAATAATCCATAAACCCACCAAAAACGCCATTGCGAATCCCGATTTATCGGGACGTGATTGGGTGGCAGCCTCATCCAGATTTCCTTTATCTGGATGGGGATGGCCATCCCCAGACGCAGTACGCAGTACAAGTACATTATTTTCGCAGATTATACAGATATTCAGCCAAAATTAAAAGGGAAGATTTTGAGGGATTCACGAAACTCAATTATAAAAGCAGCGTAGCGGAAATATTTACACTTTCTGGATACCCTTGTGGATGGAATGTTATGCCTAATCTCGCGGCATAAAAATACCGAATAGAAATCATATATAAAGCTGCTGCATTTGGATAAATATATTCTGCTCTCAAAATTCAACCAGCGAATGATAAAGTATTTACTTCCGGCAGTAATCTATCAGGCGGGCGATTTCGCTGCGCAGGTCTTTCCGATGCACGATCATATCCACGAAGCCGTGCTCCAGCATGAATTCAGACGTCTGAAATCCTTCGGGCAGCTCGACCTTTATTGTCTCGGCGATAGTGCGAGGTCCGGCAAAACCGATCTGCGCCCCCGGCTCAGCGATCAGGCAGTCGCCCAACATTGCAAAGCTCGCCGTGACTCCGCCGGTCGTCGGGTCGGTCAAAACGCAGATATAAAGTCCGCCGGCCTCGTCAAACTTCGCCAAAGCAGCCGACGTCTTGGCCATCTGGCCGAGCGATACCACGCCCTCATGCATCCTTGCTCCACCGGAGCAGCATACCACGACCAGGGGCAGTTTATCCTTGATCGCCATATCAACCGCCGCACAAAATTTTTCACCGACCACCGACCCCATAGAACCCATCAGGAAATTCGGCTCCATTACCGCCATCACTACGCCCCTGCCTTTGATAAAGGCCTTGCCGATTAACATAGCCTCCCTGGCACCGGACTTTTTCTCGTCGTCTTTGATTCGCTGCTTATAAGTGGTGTCTCTGAACTTGAAGCTCAGCGGATCATCGGAAGTCAAATCGCCAAGCACCTGTTGAAAAGAAGCTTCATCGACCAGATACGAAATTCGAGTTTTTGCTTCAATGCGAAAGTGATGGTTGCATTCCGGGCATACGTTAAGGTTCTTCTCGACCGTGCTCTTATAGAGCATATGCTCGCAGCCCGGACACCGTATCCAGAGCCCTTCGGGCATCTCCTTTCGCGGCTTCAGCGAAAAACCGTTCCACTTTGATTTAGCTTTTTTGGTCATATCAACCTATACTTAGCCCCGCAATTTATTGCGGGGTTTTTCCACATCAATATAAAAACGATACGGGGATTCTACCAAAAACTGACCAATTTCGCCAGAAAAATTACTTACAGGCTTTTCGAATGGCGTTTATTGCCGCGACACGGTCGTTTTGTGCAAATATTGCATTTCCCGCCACAAGCGTATCGGCACCATAGGAAACCACAATTGGCGTGGTCTGAGGGTCTATACCGCCATCGACTTCGATGCGTATATCGGGACCGACAATATCTCTGATTCGAGCGACTTTTTCCGCCGCAGCCGGCATAAATTGTTGACCGCCAAAGCCCGGATGGACCGTCATGACCAGAACCATGTCGCAATGCGGCGCCACGGCGGCAATCGCCTCGACCGGCGTCTCCGGATTCAGGCATATCCCCGCGCTGCAGCCCAAATCGTGCAGCTTATCGATAAGCTTTAACGGATCATCGGCCACTTCGATATGAAATGTGATATGGTCGGCCCCGGCCTTTACAAAAGGTTCGGCATATTTCGCCGGCTCGCTTATCATCAGATGAGTATCGAAAACCAGTTCGCTTACCTTGCGGAGCTTTGTAATGACCGGCGGACCGATTGTGATATTCGGCACGAAGTGGCCGTCCATCACGTCCAGATGCACCATACTGATCCCGGCCGAGGTAATTTCGGCAATCTCGTCGGCCAACCTGGCAAAATCGGCGCTCAGAATCGACGGCACAACTTCA